>Ga0080007_1099590_pt1 | contig 13696 bp, 12 predicted proteins | sample OctOCTMetagenome_FD_69210 | JGI IMG/M metagenome (GOLD analysis project Ga0080007, IMG submission 69210) | Hot spring and microbial mat streamer communities from Octopus Spring Streamers, Yellowstone National Park, USA - OCT_B (SPADES... | ecosystem: Environmental > Aquatic > Thermal springs >...
ATATATATAGAAGAACTATGAATAACTATAAACAAGCCATGCCCTCATGAAATATTTTAGGTTTTAAGACCTTCACCATGCGAGTAAAGGTGAAGACCCGAGCGAGGCTCCCATAGATACTCATCCCAGAGTGCGGAGATTACCCTGCAGTTATTAACCAGAAGAACTATGAAGGTGGAGTTGTGGGCGGGGTCACCCAAAGCTGGTGGAATCCAGTGAAACAGGTCCAGTGAGAAGAAATCCTGATAGCGATAAACTCAAGGGCAGAGGGCTTGGGATCTAAATATGTAGAGGATGTAATGGTTGTTTTCAGATCATATATCACAAGAATTGGTGAGGACTCACTGAAGGTTAAGCTGAGCTTGGAGGAAATAGAAAGACTAAGTCTCATAGAAAGGGCATAGCTACAGGGAGATTTAGAAGAGCGGCACCTTTCAATATAGAGCTTGCCAGAAGAGTTGCCAAGATCAATTCAGCCACACTGATAGCTATATCAAAAATAGATGCTCTATTTAGATATGTAAAATGGGTTAAGGAGTGGAGTAAGCTTCCACTGAAGGCAAGGAGGTTCGTCGAATATGTAGAGATCAGTTAAAAATTCCAGAACTATGATAAGCACCGGAAAAGATCTCGAATATATAGTAGATCTTAGAAAGGAGAAGGAATTTGAGCCTAACTAGTATTTATCATTGTTAAAAGGCTTGTGAGAACGCCTAGAATTTTTCGATCCTAATAATATTATGAGATCCGAAATCCTCATTACTAAAATACCAAAGCCAAAACTAAGCTTGGAGCAAGTTTGTGAAGGTGTAATGTGCTGCTCTTGCATCACAAAAATCTGCTCTTTAAGGTGGGAAGGAAGCTAGAGATCTCATTATGAGACTTCTATGATCTACTTTAAATTCGATTAGTTTGAGATATATTTAGGTAAATCATTAAGGTGCCCCACGGCTTACTATATAATTCTCCAAAAAGCCCACATTATTTATATTTTTAACCTTATATACTTTATTAATAATAATATTAATAAAAATGTTAATATATATGAATTCTTTAAAAGTTAGCATATATATAACCCTTTAAGTGTATAGTGATCGAGAGTCTATGAGGGCTTATGAGGTCAGGGTGATACATAAGAGTGATTGGACCTACAAGTTATTTGGTTCAGGAATAGATCTACACACGATTCATGCGGAGGTCTCAAGCCGTTGCATTGATGAATGTGTTGTGATAGATCTTCTCAAGATTCGTAGAAGCGATGCTAATGCTTTTTCGAAGACATTTCAGGCTATTAAGAGTAATTGGAGAGTGATCTCCTGTCAGCATGTTGCCAGCACTGGGGGAGAGATGCTTGTGCTAGTGGTCTCGAAATGCCAGGAGTCTGTTAGGTTTATTCTTAACTCCCATAAGATCCCAGTAGTTAGGAGTATGGTGAGAAACGGGGTTGAGATCTATACAGTTCTGGCACAGGACAAGCATCACATAGGCTCTGCTGCCAAAGATATCCAAAGTATCTCGGAGATAATAGATATAAGACCGATAGCTTTAGGGGAAGCGCTGCTCTACACACCTACTGAGAAGATCAATGTCCCCAAGCTGACAAAAAGAGAGAAAGAGATCCTGGGAACAGCGATCAGGGAAGGCTTCTTTGAGCATCCAAAGAGGATCAAGATCGAGAATATAGCTAGGATTCATGGTGTTTCAAAAGCCTATATAAGCGTTACAATAAGAAAGGCTGTGAGAAAAGCCCTTGAGTGGCTTATAGAGACGGGTTTTTAAAGTATGCACCGCTCCATGTATCTATATGGTGCAGTATAAGCAGATCCAGGCCAGATCTGCTGGCGGACTAGGCTTTCAGTCATAAGGGATGTCTGAGATTTGTTGTCCTCTATGTAAACCCATATTCTTTAAAAAGACGCTCCAGCTTGGGGGGCTTATATCTTATCCTTTTGCCGAGCTCAGCACTCTTCTTCATCTTATCCATTATATCATGGACGAGTATAGCATCATATGCTGTTTGAACAGGTGTTGCCCCTTCGACGAGAACCTCGTCTATGAAATGTCTTGCCAGGCCCACAAAGGATTCTCTATAGTCTACTGCCATGCCCATCATGAACGATGACTCCCTAGAATAGATCACATCCTCGAAGGATGATATTGTAATAACACCCTTTGTTCCTATTATCTTATCGAGCCACATCCATGATATAGCCGATATATCGTCTGCGGCCCAGTTAGCTACTATATTGGCTATAACCCCATTCCTATATTTCAGGGTTGCCACGAATACCTCGTCAGAGGGAATCTCCCTATAGGTTATCCTGCTCCACATAGCCTGGATTTCTATTGGGATTCCAAGTAAATAGTTAGATACATAGATAGAATGGTATGCTTGCGTGAATAGGGCCCCATGATATCTTCTAGCAACCCCCTCCTCCATCCTTTGCGTAACTATGAATAGAGCATATGTTGGCTCCCCTATCTCTTTGCTCTCTATGAGGGCTTTTGCCCTCTGAACCTTCGGCCTAAATATATAGTTATGGACTGGCATCAAGATGATCCCCCTTTCCATAGAAACCTTTGCCATGTGAACCACCTCTCTCATCTCAAGCGATAGGGGCTTCTCAACTAAAACGTGTTTACCTCCTTCCATTGCCCTTAACGCTTGGGGATAGTGATGCTCGTCAGAGCTGCATATTATAACTGCCTTCACATCTGGATCCTCTACTAGCTCATTAAAAGACGAATAGTACTTCGCGCCCCACTCTCTGGCCACTTCAATAGCCCTTTTAATGCTATGGCTATAGACCCCTACCAGCCTACCATATTTCGTGCTCTTAACACCTCTATAGTGGTTCTTAGAGACCTCTCCAAGCCCTGATATTGCTACACCTATCATCTACCAACAACCTCCTATAACCCTAACCACTTTTTTCTTCGCATACTCTAGAGCTTCTCTAGGGCTTTTATGACCTCTGAGAGTTACATTAAGCTCGGGCCAGACTATCTCGGTAAATCTCCTCCAGTTCTTGATCCTAACAGGGAGGTAGCTTTCATCAATGGTTCTCCTATAGATCTCCAGTCTCTTGATCTGGAACATATCACCCCTATCTCTAGCTCTTCTAACTAGGAGATCCCATGACGATTTCCTAGAAGGCAGGAAGCCTTCAGCCTCAGCTTCAGCTACTTGGTTTTCGATAGAAACTAGGAATCTTATTAGCTCGGCAGCTAGTTCAGGGTTTTTTGAACCCTTGAAAATGCTAAAGCCATGGGAACCTCCATATACATATCTGCCGCTTTTCCCAACAGGGTAGAGATCTAGATCGAAAAGCCCGGAGATCTTAGATCTTTTCGGGTCATTGTGAAGGCCATCCCAGCCAGGCCACTCAAAAATTATTGCAACTCTACCTGAGGAAAATACTTCTGAAACATGATTATAGAACATTTCAGGCGTCTCCGGAGGAGTCACTCTATGTTTCCTATAGAGATCCACTATATAGCTAAGGGCATCCACACCCTCAGAACTCGCAAAGAGACATTCTCCGTTCTCCTCGTCAGCTATTCTGCCTCCAAACGAGTGGAGGATCTCCATAAACGAGCCTACTAAGGCATGCCCATATCCAACCATGGCGAAGCCATAGATTCTCGGCGGATTATTAACTCTCTTAGCTATTTCAACAAGCTCGTCCCAGGTTTTCGGGGGCGCTTGTACAAGATCCTTTCTATAGTGGAGGGATCTCACATCTATGAACCTTGGCATCAACAGAATTTTGCCATCAACTTCACATGATTTCTTTAGGGGGTCTAGGAGGTCTTGATAGAGATCTCCTAGATAAGGGCTCAGATCTTCGTAGAGATGGCTATAAGATCTTAGGAAGCTTGTGTGAGAAGAGATTACATCTATGTCCTCTTTACCATTAAGTGTATCCTTAATTCTATTCAGCTCTGGATGTGGGTATAGCCCTAGAATGTTAACCTTGACTCGATATTCTCTCTCGAAGGCAGGGATCGCTATCCTATAGAGAGTCTGGTAAGGCTCAAAGCCAGGGCCTCCTATCAAGACAGCATTGATCTTTTTCAAGGATTTCACTCTTTAACCTTATACTCCTCTATAACTTTTTCTAAGGGCTTTATGCCGAGACCAGGACCTGCAGGAGGGAGGAACTCCCCGTTTTCATATTTTATAGCATCTCCTGCAAGACCTTCTCTAAGTTTGTTTGGTCTTAAATGATACTCTACCATTGGTGAGCCCATGGCAAGGGCTACGTGGAGACTTGCAACGAAGCCCACACCGCCAGCTGAGTAGTGGGGTATTAGCGGAAGTCCATAGGCTCTTGCCATTACCCCTATTCTATACATCTCCGTGATCCCTCCGTTCCAAGCAGCGTCTGCTTGCACTATGTCAACGGCTCTCTTTGAGATGAGCTCCCTAAATTCATAGAGCGTATATGCCGTCTCAAAGCCTGCTATCGGAATTTCGAGAGTCCTTGCTAGCTCTGCGCTAAGATCTGGAAAATCGGTTATTATGGGTTCTTCAAAGAAGATTACTCCTAACTTCTCGAACTCCCTGCCAGCTCTAAGGGCTTCGTTGAAGCTGTAGACGTTATTTGCATCGACAGCTATCTCTAGAGAGTCTCCGAACTCCTCCTTTATAGCCCTAAGTCTCCTTAGATCCTCAGCTAGCTCGACACCCCCGACCTTGATCTTTACTGTCTTAAAGCCCTGTTTCACATAGTTTTTTACTTCTTCGACAAGCTCCCTGATATCTTTACCCTCTCTATAATATCCCCCAGTTATATACCCTTTGATCCTCTTAGCTCTTCCGCCTAAGAGCCTATAGATCGGGGCTCCCAGCTCCTTTCCAAGGAGATCCCAGAGGGCTATGTCAATGCCACTCATAGCGGAGATCATAATTCCCCTTCTACCAAGCCTGAATGTCGCCTTATACATCCTATCCCATAGATCTGCTATTCCGTCCACCTCGTGCCCTCTGAGCATGGGGACCAAAACCTTTTTAACAGCTGCATATACAGCGTAGAGACCTCCATATGATACCGATTCGCCATATCCTATGAGCCCGCTATCTGTTTCAACAATCACTAGAAGAACCTCCATAGGATGTTCAGCACCACCTTTAACCGCTAGCGCGTCTCTCTCATATATCTCGTCCGAGAGCCTGAGCATTACTGCATCGACATTTCTAATTCTCAAGTAACTCACCATGCTAGATGATCAGGTTAGAGATAAATAAAGCCTCTCCTTAACATGTTAACATTGATAGATAAACCCTATAGAACATTGAATTAAGGTGATACTGGATCCTTGTAATCTACTTCACATATCTAAGGCCCCTTGTAAGCGAGGCTGCAGCAGCTATAAGCACGATACCTACAACCGTTTGTTGCAGAGCTAGTTCAGTAATCCCTACCAACACTAAAATGTTATTTAATATTGTTAACGTTGCAGCCCCCATGAGAGGGCCTAAAGGGCTTCCCACCCCTCCTATGAGGGGAATCCCGCCTATTACGCATGATGCTATTGCATTTAGCTCATTTCCCTGAGCTGACCAAGGATCTACTGCGAGGCCTCCCATCGCTATCAACATTATCCCACCTACCCCATATAAGGCTCCAGCTATTGTGAATGAGAGGAACTTCACGAGATCAGCTCTAACACCAGCTAGTCTCACAGACTCTTCATTGCTTCCTATCCCATATATATATCTGCCGAAAGTAGTTCTAGTGAGCACCACATAGACAAGGGCTATGATGGCTAGAGCTAATATAAACCCTAGAGGTATATATGTTCCCCAATCATTTGTTAGCAATGAATATTGCGAGAGACCGTATATGAGCTTGCCTTGGGATATTACTATGACAAAAGCCCTCCAGATTACGAGACCAGCTAGTGTTGCCACGAATGAGTAAATCTTAAACTTAGTTACGAGAAGCCCATTAACAGCCCCGGCTAAGAGACCTATAGCTATAGCAGAAGCCACCGCTAACGCTACATTGCCCGTTGATCTAGTAACTATAGCAGCTAACATCGCCGCAGCAGCCTGAACAGAACCAGCGCTCAGATCTACGCTTCCTTTGAGTATTACTAGCATTTCTCCAGTTGCTATTATTGATAGAGGAGTGCTCTGCATCAGAACCACCTTAACGTTTGTTGGTGTGAGGAAATAATGGGGTGCTATTACTATTGAGGCGATTATGAGTATTATGAGAGGGATCAATGGTCTTAGTATCTCGTAGCTGCTATAAATGATTGCAAGAGATCTAAAGGCTGTTTTAACCCTAGCCAACCTGATCGCCTCTCAAACCCCTCCAACCTTCTTAAGCCCAACCATCTCTGCAATTAACTCTTCTCTAGAAAGTTCCTCGCTGTTTATATGCTCTGCTATTATTACACCATCCTTTATTACATATATCCTATCAGCGATCCCAAGAGCCTCATCTACATCACTTGTTAAAATCAGCAGAGAGACTCCTCTCTCCCTGGAATATTTATAGGCAATCCTCCTGATCTCGGCTTTTGATCCTATGTCAATACCTATAGTAGGTTCATCGAGTATCACGAGCTTTGCTTCTGCAAGCATAGCTCTAGCTATTAGCGTCTTCTGCTGATTACCACCGCTCAGCTTTGTCACTTTGGTTTCAGGTCCTGGAGATGCTATATTTAACCTTTTAATCATATCTGCGGCAGTTAATCTCTCCCTCTTATAATCTATTATGAAGCTCAACATAGTCATTCGCCACAACGATGATATATCCATATTTTGGGCTACTGTAAAATCTGGGATCAGGCCCTCGTATCTCCTATCCTCTGGTATATATAGGATTCCCAACTTAAGTGCATCAGCTGGAGATTTGATCTTAACCCTATTACCATCGAATAAGATATCTCCAGAAACAATATTAGAGAGACCTATCAAACTTCTTCCCAGCTCCTTTTTCCCAGAACCTATCAAGCCTACAACAGCTACTATTTCCCCCTTGTGAATCTTTACGTTAATCCCTTTAAGGGGGATCTCCAAGGCTGTTCTAGGTATGGTATGTAGATCCTTGATTTCTACTAATATTGATGTTTTGGTTGAGGTTTTTGACTCTCGTTCTCTGACTATATATATCTCTCCTATATCCCTTCCAAGCATTAATCTTACTAGCTCTCTCACGCTAGCTTCGCTAGATCTAAGAGTAGCTACTTTAGAACCGTTTCTCAGGATTGTAATTCTATCGCATATCTCTACAGCTTCAGTAACTCTATGAGTAACAAATGCAATCCCAACACCTCTGGAGGCGAGTCTCTTCATACTTTCTACTAGCCTATCGATTTCCTTTGGCGTCATAGGACTTGTTGGCTCGTCTAATAGAAGTACCTTAGCATCTATAGTGAGGGCTGCAGCTATCTGGATCAACATTTTCTCTGTAACACTAAGATCCCTCGCTCTCGTTCTTAAATTAACATCAAAGCCGAGGTCTTCCAGTGCCTTCTCCACTCTATTAGAGATTTTGCCTCTATCAAACCTCGATGCCCAATTTCGCCACATATAGCCTAACAGAGCTATGTTCTCGAGAACACTTAGATCGGGTAGCAAGGTTATTTCTTGGTGAACTAATACTATCCCTAATTTCCTTGCATCCATAGGACTTTTTAACTTAATCTCTCTACCTCTAAACAAGATCCTACCTCTATCTGGCTTATATAGCCCATATAGGATCTTAAGGAGTGTAGATTTTCCAGCCCCGTTTTGGCCAAGAAGCCCGTGTATTTCACCCTTCATAAGGTCATATGTAACATTGTTAAGAGCTACTACTCCTGGAAAATACTTATAGATATTTTCAGCCGCCAAGAGGACTCTTTCTTCCTCACCCTTTCCAGACTTAAGGATCTCTTCTTTTCCAAATGCGATGTTCTCCAAAGTTGACTCCCTCAACAAAGATCGTTAAAAAAATATATATAGCTTCTTCTTAAAAGCTAGCACGGGAATGAATAGTAACCAGGAGCCTGGATCTGAGGTTGCTGAGGCGTTAACCTCGATGCAAGGAATATGATCTCAGCGGGGTTTATTGCAAAGTGGTCTAGGTATAGCGAATATGTGGCATTACATGTGAATACTTTATATGTTGGCGTGTTGATCACAGCTTTTTCGGGTAGCCTGAGTAATCCAGTCTTTATGTAGTAGCCTGTCCACACAGCCCAATATCCCATTGTGAATGGATGTTGTTGTATCGATATAGCTACATAGCCTTGGGCTATCATGCTCACCCAGTCAGGTAGCTGCGCATCAAAGCCAAGCACATAGACATCTCTTCCCGGCTGTATGTTGTTGTCCTGAAGAGCCTTGACTATTCCAAGGGCTTGTAGCAGGTTAGTAGCCATATAAGCTGTAACACTTTTTCCATATTTAGGTATTATAGAGCTAGCCTTCTGATATACCTCATTCAATAGATCCGGGTTCACTTCTACCTCTTCTACTATTTGTACATCACCTCTACTTATATACGGTCTTAATGCATCGATGAAGCCCTGGTATCTAAGATATGAGGTCGGTATACCTGGGAGACCTTTAAAGATCACAATTTTCCACGGCTTCGACACCCCTTTACTAGAAAGCCATGCAAGGAAGGCTTCAGCCTCTACTTTAGCAGCAACCCTATTATCAGTACCCAAATAAAGATTTCTTGATGTTTGATCAGGGAGGTCCCTATCTACTAGGACAACAATCACTCCTGCCTGTCTCAGCTGCTTCACAAGATCCTGGACAGCATCAGATATAGCGCCAACTACAGCTATATCAGGCTTTAAGACGAGGGCTTGTTGCAGCTGAGATATCTGCCTATCCAGAGTAGTAGCATCAAACCTAGTATATTCTACATTAACTCCAAGGATTTTGAGTTCCGATACAGCCTTCTCAACACCTTCAACCACAATGTCCCACCATGGATTAGCTGGTGCTGGATCGAAGAAGAATACCTTAAGAGATCTAAGCTGTTGTCCCTCTTGAACAGTAGAGGTAACTGTAGCTGTGACTGTCTGGTAGGCAGTGACAACCTGAAGCTGCGCATCTCCTCTAGGTCCTCCAATAGCAAGATATCCTACAGCACCCGCCAAAATTACTACGAGGATTATTAGGCCTATGCTCACAGATCTCCAATCCATTTAATCAAGCCTCCAACATTATTATGCTATTAGGAGCATATTAGCATTAAAGTTAACAAGTTAATATTTAATCTCTATAGAACTTACATACTAAACTTACATACCACTAGGAATTACTGAAAAATTAATGTAGCAGAAGTATTAATGCGGGGAATGAAGGTTATAGGGATTTCTAGATTTTAACCCTATTTATCAGGCTCGATCTCTACGGAATTATGAATCGTCTGAGGTTACAACAACTGAAAGCCTTCACCATTTAGGGCAGGGAGAGGTATCAGATCATATTTCCCAGCTATTATTCGCACAATGTTATTTGTGAATAATATTGTATGTCAGCAGCCTTTTCATTATAAAAGGGTATCCCGCTAAAAGGGCCCTCCTCAAAGGCTATGCAGTTCCAAGCGGATTATTTGAGAGGGGCTATAACCAATGGCCCTAGCCCTCCGCCCCAGCCTCTGCTAGAGGCCTCCAGACTCCTCGAAGGAAGCCTCCCTCCAATTGATGGGGCTTTAGATCTCGACAACTCGATCTATTTCACCACAATTTTATGGTGAAGACCATGGTGTGGGCAAGAACCCAGGGTTGAGGATCCCTGATCCTCAGCTATTCTCAGGAGATCCTTGCTGAAAGGATGCGCCAGCTACAACCGCCCTCCTACAGTTGGGGATTCGGTGTACATTATTATTTAACATCTACTGGGTAGCTGCTATTGGAGGTCGTGAACGGGGATGGGGGTTCTGGAGGGCGGGGAGAGGGGGAAATGGAGACCCCGCTCGGCATCATCCTGAGGTGCCCCATATGTTGGAGGGAGCTCAAATTTCCGGAGGGCTCAGAAGATTTCAGAGATTTTAGGGATCATATTGTGAGGGGGCATAGTAGAAGTGATGTGGCTGAGGATACCGTTAAAGCTCTGAAGGAATCCTCCGAATTTGTTAGGAGGGAGTGGCAGGGGATGGTTGAGGAGATCCAGAATATCTTGAAGGAGAATCTAGAGTACGGTCTCCTCAGAGGCTACAAAACATTTAGAAACGCGTCAGCAATATACTCCTACTACGACTCTATAGTGAAAGACCTCATCCGAATTGAGAAGGAGAATAGAGACTGTGAGTGCCTTTCAAAGCTTCTGGATAATAGCTACTACGACTTCTACTACATCGGGCTCTCATTCAGGTCAATAGAGTTCCTGGCATCAATAAGCGCTGCGGGAGACGCTGGAGGGGGGTTGGAGGGCCTCGCACTATTCTCGAGGCATGTTGTTGAGGAGCTTGAGGTAGCCTTGGTGCTGGATCTCCACAGAGAATTCGGGAGAAAAAGTTTGGAGGAGAAGCTAGAAAAACACGACGAGATCTTGAACAACAAGGGCTTCATAGAATCTGGCGGCTCCACTAAGAGACTCTCAGAATATCTGAGGGAGCTTGTGTTTGAAGAGAAGCTAGAATATATAAAGCAGATCCCAGAGGGAGTTGCCAGGAAATGCAGGAACCTCTACAATCTTCTAGGCAACGTGTATAAGATGCTCTCAGGAATAGTGCATGCGACAATGCGCATCAAAGGCAAAAGGCTAGAGAGTGGGTCGCTAAACCTGAACGTCCTGACATCATTCTGGGATTCAGAGCTAGATACAGTAATTATGATAAATATTCTAGCAGCAGTCATTGACGTGATGGTAGCTGTCCACCACACGTGGATGAGGAAGTTCATAGCGAGGGCTAGGGAGGAGTGTAGGGGGTGTGATGTGAAGAGCCCGTGGGGAGATTCAGAGCAGAGATACATGACAATCCCAGTCTATAGGTTCATAGGCCCCTCAGAGCACTACTACGAACTTGAATCGTAATAGGATTGGGTTCAAAGTTACATGGGAGGCGAAGCCTAAGGAGTATAATATACCTATAAAGCTATTATGACGGCATGGGATTTATTCAAGCTATAGGAAGGCAACGGATCTGCACATCTTTTTATTTAAAGGCATTCAAAGGGCTCCGGAGCCGCGGCCAATAAGCGGCGTGAAAGTATATACCTATGCCCCGGGCATCTATGTATCCGGCAAAGCCCGTCGGACCGGGGCTTTGATCTGGGCATTCTAGCTGATTCCGTTAAGAAGGATCTTAGTAATAGAACTGTTGCTCCCGCTTCTTATCTACATAGTCCTTAAGGTCATTGACCTTTTATCATTGTATTTTTCAGATCGTCGAATCTCTTATTAACAGCCTCGAACCTATATCCATGTAAAACCCACCACCTATAAAGTGGTCTCGCCTAGCCTGTATTCATAGTTCTGCCCATCGATATATAGGAAGAGGATGAGGCTCACCAACACCTTCGAAGCAATACCGCACCGCCTTACCCTCTGGAGATTCTCCTGAGCTATTTCGGACACTCTCCCAAGCAAGCTGTCTATATAGCCCTTGGCTGCTGCCTTGATTTCCTCAATAGCTTTGGGCATCCTACCTGATAGATGCTCTGCTAGTTCCTCGCTATCTAAATATACCGACATGGTTAGGCTTATGGATATGGTTAGGGTGTTTTCGGCTATCGAGTAGTGGAGGGATAGCCAGAGGGTGATAGCTCATCTCTACATCTTTCCTAGCCAGCTCCTTAACCTTACCAGCGATAATATCTAATATCTTTCGAGCCTCCTCCTCAGCCTGCTTCTCGATTAGGGGTCTTATCGAGCTTTCGAGGGAGTTTACTGTTGATGAGAGCATTGAGAGGATTTTGCTGACCCTAACCCTATCTTCCTCAGGGAGATCCTCGTGGCCGAGCTCCTTAGCATTACTGCTATACACAGCCTACAGGCTCGCTATACTCCCAACATCTACAGAGCGCCTCTTGCTGGAGGGTAAAATATATTCTAAGGAATATGTAGTGAGTATCTCAGGCGCCATATGAACCATCCTCCTCGCAGCTGGCGATAGCAGTACCGAATACGGCATTGACCTGTATACTATGAGCTCGTATCATTCGAATGGGTTTTTAAACGATATGCTATCCCCAAGATCTCTAACCTCTACCAGGCACTTCGGGATCTGCTCGACAGCCTCGGGCATATATGGCGATGCCTTGGCCCAGTAGCTGTTGAAGATCTTGACGGCGCTCGCTGGATCTACGTCGCACAGCGTTTCGACGTTGAGGTCTCCGAGGACTGGGCATGTTAGGTTGACAGACCCACCGTAGGCCCTCCCATCTGCTATATATAGCTTCATGTGCATGAATCCCCCCAAGTAGATCCTTATCTCCGCCCCCTCAAGAGCCCTTAGAACATCTGGGCCTACCTCGCTCGATATTAGTAGCCTCGCACCAACCCCTAGAAATGGCCTTCCTTATAAGGCTAACACCGCAGCTGTCCAGGAAGGCTGTGGCTATCCAAAGGCTCTGGGCTGCGCTGCTAAACAGCCTTGAGAGGAGCTCAGACGCAATGTCATAACACTTACCTGCAGCCATAGCCCCCTAATAATGTTTTAAGAGATAAATAATAAATATATTATTTTATTTTAATAAGTATATGGCTAGTCGAACCCCTGAACCTTCTATAGCATCCCGGAGATTTATACTAAGCTAGTAAGAGTTAGATCTCATCTAAACCTCCCCAACAGAGCCCATCAAATGATAGGCTCTGTGCGGGAGCTGTTTGTGAGTTCCACCACAAATTTATGATACAAAACCTTCCACAGGGCTGTAAGGTTATATCGCTGATATTAGATTATTAATCCCTCTCCAGAGGGCTAACACCCCAGGCCCAGAGATTCGAAACCCCGCCCTTAAGGGCGGGGAGGGTGTCATATATCGAACCAAATTTTTGATCCTTTTTTCATTATTTTATTGGCAGATCTCTGTTTTGTGGTGGATCTTTAATCAAGTTTTGATTCAAGAGGGGTTTTCTCTCTAAGAAAGCCCCATAAGTTTTGAAGATAGTCCAGGCTAGGCCTTTTAATTGATCCTTAGGATCGATCTGTTCGATCCCATAGCCCGATTTCTGCATAGCCTAGCACTATTACAGCCCTAGCCCTAGCCGATCCAGTGTGTTGCGTTCTTGTGCTGTATTTCAACCCTACTGTGGCTTGCCTGCGTTTCTTGGCTGTGCTGTGGGCAGGATTCCTTAAGGAATATTGCTGATCTCGACAGTGTTAAAAGGAAGGGCTCCTCCCAATGCCTTCTCTGGAGCCCTTCCAATGCCTGGGAGCCTGGGGCATCTCTATATCACATATATAATGAATATCCTCACAGCTAGGGGCTGGGCACCCCAGAACCTATCCACTTATTTATCACCTAAAATTTATGGGTATGAATTAGTCCAGGTCCTGGAAAACAAGGGCCTCGAGGAAGCCTAGCTTGTAGGTGGCACTTATATACCTCCTGACCTCCTCCCCCGCCCTGAAGGGCGAGACTTTTAGTTATAGGCTTTATGTGTCTTGATGAGGATATGCAACTGAAAAGATTAAAGTATCTCCATAGAAGCTAATTTTTATAGATTGGGCGGAGATCCTCTTAAATATATACCTAGGGATCCCGGGCTGTATATCGTAATATTGCTACT
>Ga0080007_1066396_pt1 | contig 13693 bp, 15 predicted proteins | sample OctOCTMetagenome_FD_69210 | JGI IMG/M metagenome (GOLD analysis project Ga0080007, IMG submission 69210) | Hot spring and microbial mat streamer communities from Octopus Spring Streamers, Yellowstone National Park, USA - OCT_B (SPADES... | ecosystem: Environmental > Aquatic > Thermal springs >...
AGAAGGTCTAGATCTACTGATGATATTACTCCAGTAACGACTCCAACCATTTTAAGATCTACTATGATCCTATTTGTGTCAAGGAGCAATGCTCTTGAATATATTTTTAACCTACTATCTCTAGGAATGTTTCTCCACATATCAAGAACAGCCCTTGCTTTCTCTTCATTATCGGGCTGTACAAGACATTCATAGCTATATAATATAATATCCTTTGCGATAAAGGTGTTCGTAGCTACATCGAGATACTTATTGAAGATTTTACTTAGCTCCTCTACATTGCACATCTTGACCCCACATGCTAAATGGCTAAAAGCAAAAGGCACATTATTGATAATTCAAGCTTTTCATAGTTTATATAGGGGATGATATATTTCCCTTCTCAGAAAAGAGAGGAGTGTTATTGAAAGTGATATTGAGGCTGTTGAGTTTTCAAAGGAAACCCTTGCAGATCTTGCTAGAAAGTCTTCTTATTTCAATGGCATAAGAGCCGATATCGCTGGTACAAGTGATGCTGGTTTCTATGTAGATAGGATGCTGAGGATCTGGGTAGCAAGTATAAAGAACCTTGTAGACAGGAATATACCGCAGGAGATGTTCCAGCCTATATATAGAGGTGGGGTTACCCACGAGGCTCTACATATAATTCTGCTTCCATATATGAAGCAGAGTAGATATGTACTTGCAATAGCTGCTGACTATCTGAGGAGTAGGGGCTACAAGCTGGACTGGGATAAGCTCAACCATGTGGATAATGTTGTTAGCGATGTAATAAACGAGATCATTGCAACTGTTAATAACCTACCTAATAGCGATGCTCTCAAACCACTCAACATATACTATGTGCTCAACAACATAAAAGGTGTTATTGAGCTAGCAAATGATAATAATCTTCTAACCTCTTTCTTCATAGCAGGCAAAAGTGCAATAGCTAGTGGGTCACATGCACTCACACAGGGAAATAGCGGTGAGTCTAAGAAGCTCTCACAGGGTCTTGTTACGCTAGCAGCAAATGTATCGAGAAGCCTCGATATATATAATTATATCTTGGAATTAAACTCAACTGCTTTCACAAGTCTAACCCTGCCATCTCTTTTAGTTGATGATGTTCTATATAGGAGTCTCGATAATGTTGTTGATGCAACAAAGAAATATGTTAGTGGAGATATAGATGCTAGTAACGCTAAGAAGATGTTTATAGGTGCTATTTCATCATGTCCGATCAAGAATAAACTGATATGGACATATTACCACTATCTAGTACCTCTCTACATAGTGGCTAAGAGTGAAATGTCGAACATAGGGTGTGCATGTGATCAGATCAGACTATCGCCAGACGAGCTTGACGATATAATGAACGATCTGAGGGACAAGGCTAACAAGGCTAGGGGCACAGGTAGGGGTGTTGATAAGAATAGAGATTCAGACAGAGAGATACATCTGGATCTATTATCATCTAAGGAGATTAAGAGAGTCTCATCCAGGCTCTTGATGGAGGCTCTCAGGGTTGCTGGAAACAGGATCCTTGCTGAGAGCTACATATATAGATCATCTGATCCGATAGATAGGAAGCCATATGGGATACCAGATCCTAGAACACTAATGTATAGTGAGATACATATGATAAGCTTCGAGCAGGGGTTTAGGTGGAAGAGGGGGGATGATAATAACTACGATCTACCATCTTACATAACAATAATAATAGATGAGAGTGGATCTACTAGTAGTGATACAGATATACTATCGCCGATAGCGGGAAGGGTAACGAAGGTCTATGATGTTGAGAGAACCGTAGCGATGGCTCTCCTATACAATATGATAAGGCTTGGAGGATCTGATGTGAAGACAGACCTCTACAGGTTCTCAGACAATGTTGATATCATGAAGAGCAAAGCTAGAGATGTATATGAGTGGCTTGCAACAATTGTTGAGAGGAAGCAGGGGCTGATGATGAGTGGCACAAATATAGAGAAGGCTGTTTCAGATGCTCTGGAGAACCATGTTGATAGTCCTAAGAACTACTTTGTGTTGATAACAGATATGGAAATATACATTAATCAGGCGGTTGAGATAAGAAGGATGATGACTTCAAAGCTAAGGAAAAGTCCCATCCTCATAATCTCGATAGACAACCCAGCACCTGCGGTGATAGAGGAGCTGAATAGAGATAAGCTGATAGCAGTAGCATCTGTGCTAAACCTAAGAGATCTGGAGAAGATAGAGAGAGCAATAGCAAAGCTAGCTAAAAACCTAAACCATATTTAGACCTATTCTTTTTCTTGATCCTTAGAGTTCTAACCTTCACTCCCTGTCTTCAGTTCTTCATCTTTTGATCGTCAGTACTTTCAGGACGGTTCATAGGTTCCCCTATCTATTTGGGGCTACATTCTATGACACCCTCCCCGCCTTTAAGGGGCTGAGTTTCGAATCTCTGGGTCTCGGGTGTTAGCCCTCTTATGGGGGATTAATGCTTCTATCCCCAAGATCATAGGGTTGGGGATATACCCTGACATCAAACATACCTCGCCCTAAAGTACGAGGCTTGTCCAGTTGTCAATGTTATTTTTATATTTTCATATATGTATTATTGGGGATAAGGTTGAGTAGTACGGAAAGATTAACTACTGTCTTTAATGCATTCTATATAGCTTGTATGCCGCTACTAGCTATTTTGATTATCCTGGGAATATTAGGATTCGGTATAGATCCAGAAGACGCAGATAATATTATGTTTCTTTTCTTAATTGTTGGAGTAGCGTCAATATTTGGAATGGGAATGCTTCCTTATGATAATAGTGGTAGATTAAAAGCAATAGTACCTGCTATCCTTATCGCAACTGTAGCGTACGCACTAATTTTCACAGGAATTATTTTAGCAGATAAACCAGCATCAGAAGAAGAGATAACGGAAAGAACGGTAACAGAAGGAACTATAAAAGAAAAAACAAAAACGGTAGCAGAAAAAACAGTAACATGGCTAGATGCTTCCATGATACTGTTTGGTGTTTCATTAATAATAGCGCTAGTTATAGCATGTCTCTATGTAGCATTAACTGGTTTTTAGGAGTATATCAACTGCAAGAACGGTTCTGATGATCTGCCATACGAAGATCTACATAAAACAGAACATATCCCAACCAGAGAGCTAACACACCAAACACCAACACAGAAAACCCCTAGAAAGGGGAGAGATCATCCACAGCTTCTGACATTGGCTTCAGCAGCTATAGCTTCAATAGCTATGTATGCAAGAATAGCTGTGGAAAATATGATCAGGGTTATTGCAAGATCATGCCAAACCCACACAGGAGCCTCCCAGAGATAGAAAGGAGCTGGAAAATCTCTTGACCAGCCATCTGGAGCAATTGATTTCAGGGGCTTTACAACTGCTTCCCACATGATCCATGCAGCAAGGATATTCAGCACCAAGCAAATAATGACAGCAGCTATTCTAATTCTCACAGCCTGTCATCTCCATATATATATGAAAAAACAGTTTTTCCGTCCCTTTAGGGTGATAAACGGGGGGATGAATCGTACGAAAGGCCGTTATCCACTTTCTTAATTGGTTCGAGTCCTAGTAGTTTTAGAGAGGATTTTGTCCTAGCAATTGATATGATCTCCTTGAACGCCTTTTCAAGACCATCTCTAGAAGCTATCTCTATATATATCTTCTGCAGGGAGCCATCTGGAATATCTGGTGTGCTTATCACGATATCTGTGTTGATAGGGATATTCTCTGATCTGGCATCTTCTATGATCTTCCTAACCTTATAGAGGCTATGTATCCTTCTAACCTCCCTTAGAAAAGCCTCTAGCAATACTATAGAGCGATGGCTATGACACCAACATCTTGCCATGTTCATCACCCAGCTCCTTCCTAACAACATACTGTGCTAGCTTACTAAGCCTCCTGAACCTCTGCGGTCTAGACATCCTTATTCTCTCTACACACCTCTCGTTATTTGTTATGGTGCAGTAGGCTAGGACGAAGATCTCTGCTATTGTTGTGTCCATCCTCCCACTCCATATCTCCGTGTATTTGCTAGCAAGGTTCCACACACCATCATTGGGGATACCCATGCTAGCCGCTAGGCTCAATATACGGCTTCTAAGGTTCTCAATAAAGTCCATATACTCCCTATATCCTCCTCTCACAGTCTCCACACCTATATCCCTCCCACTAGCCATCGGTCTAGTATATTGGCTATCTATATATGATAATGAATATGTCCCATGCTCCTCATACACGGTGCCACATCCCGGGCATACAACATAGCCAGTAGCATTATCCGTGATAGTTTTGGAACCACAGATTCTGCATAGAATCAATGGAGGGGTAATCGAGGCTAGTACCATATAACCGCCTTCTCTCTATCTATTAAAATAGATCGGATATCTCTTGCCATGAGCCTCATAGTCTATGAGGACATCATAGGTTCCCATATAGTGTTTTGTGTATCTCATCTTCTTGATGTACGCTATCCTCTCTATAACATCTCCCCTCTTCTTAGGGACTATCACATCAAATACTATTATCCCGCTTGCAATATGCTCCAACGGGAAGCCATAAGTTATGCCTGTTGTTGATGAAACCTGTGCTGTCGCAACAACAGTTGTATATACCGCTGCCCTTTTCTCCTCATCCTTCTTAGATGGGCGGGAATTCTCATTCTTCTTAGGTCGGCTGGAATAGATCCTCAAGATAGATAGTAGTCTTACCCCCATGTTCCTGGCAAGTGATGGAGCTCTCGCTATGAATGGGGATGTGCTGTCAAGCACTATGAGCATCCCAACCTTTTTCTTACCCTCTGATGCAGCGGACTTCCCTACAGCGGATAGCAGCTCATTAAACATTCTGTAAAGAGTTGATGGGTTGAGAGGGTTTACATATTTGCTCTCTTCGCCCTTTTCACTCTTAATTATATCGGATAGCTGTGAGAATGAGTAGGCATCTACAAATATGGGCTGTGATATACTTAGCTTCTCACTCTTCTTTGGTCTGAAGTCCTGGAATTTGGGGAGGTCTATACCTAGCTTCCTAGCCTGCATCCTAACGTGGTATGATGTCATCTCACTCGATATATAACATGTTAGCATACCCTGAGAAATGGCATCACTCAAAATCTTTATAGCAGTTATGGTCTTCCCAGAACCTGGTGGGCCTGTTAGCAGTATTAGCTCTCTCTTTGGTATCCCACCCTCAAGATCATCCGATAGCATTGGGATATCTATCTTTATCCTCTTAATATCGAAACCTTTCTTCTTCTCCTTCTTCTCCTCAACCCTTTCAGGGGTTGAATACACCTTAACACTCAAAATATCCACCACTAATAAATACAAAAATGTTAATCGAGTGCTAAGAACCGAACTCTTTATGCTGTGGAGGTGTTATACATATTTGTTTCCATAGCACCCCATATCTCTCTATTGTATTCATTATTATTGTGTGCAGGGTCTCCGCAACAGTATTGTCTATCACCAGCAGTCCCAGCTCAAGGCTATTCTCATGTGATGTTAGGTTTGCAGATCCTATGAATGCTTTGTCATCGGCTGTATAGATCTTCATGTGATTCCTCTTTTTACTTGTGAGCCAGACATCTATACCGTCTTTGCTAAGTATAGAGGCTGTCCTGCAGTTATGATCCTTAACATGGTTTGAATATGCATCAAGGATAATCGCTATATCTACACCCTTGGCATAGGCTCTCCTCAGAGACTCCCTTATCTTGGCAGAGTAACTGCTCTTGGATATCGTCATTATATATGAGGATATCGAGATCCTCCTAACAGCCTCATCTATTAGTGATAATATTGCTGCCGGTATGTAGTCCTTCTGAACACCCCAGATAACATGCACCATTGTTTCATGATGGCAGTAAGAGCCTAGGCAGAGCTTCTCCAGAGTAATACCCTTCATGCGACCACCTCATGCTGGGAGCGGCAGAGACCTCGGAATAGATTCTCTATCCTCCAGCTCTATCCTCTTCATATGCTTCTTAGCCCTTTTCCTAGCACCTGGATAGAGCTTTTCCGCAGCCCACCAGGCAGCCTCCATACACCTTAGCAAGTGCCTAGCCCTCTTCCCATCAGAGTTAGAGGCAAGCAAAATCCTCCTGATAGGGATATCAATTCCATGTATTTCGCAAGCAACCCTTATAGATGCTGCAACATAGACAGGGATCCTCGACCTCCTTATAGCCCTTGTATTCTCAAGACTCCCAGCAATAGCCATAGCAGTCTCCCTAACATAGCTGGGGAGCATAAGCCTGCTAGAAGCCCTGAAAACCTCCTTCTGGAGCAATCCGAAATATCTATCCATAGAACTGTAGCTGGATACTGGTTTCCCATCCTCCCTTTTAACTACTGGGATATACATTGATGGGATCCTTTCTTCGATAACGAGACCACTATTCTCACAAATCAATGTACCTGTAAATGGATCGAAGATAATGTTGCCACACTCATCTACAGTCAAAGACCCCTGCAGCAGAACAAGTAAAAGCGGGGTACCTCACAGGGTCTAGAGGTTGAGATCTTTAATCGCTATCTCATAATGCATATTAATTGAGTCCTCTATATACTTCATTGAATCTTTCTCCTCGGAGTAGAGTGATATGAATGATAGGGATAGATCCCAGGGAAATGCTACGGCTATTGCGAAGTTACTGAGCATCTGATCAACCCTTGTCAAGTCTTCTAGATGCGTAGCACCGCTGACAGCATCTGGGGTTAGCAATATATCCCTAACTTTATTCCTTGTCTCCTCAGAGATTTTCTTATATTCATTCGGGTTTCTCCTATGCTGTAGGGGCATCAATTCATAGAGAATTCTGCACACCTCTTTGTAGTCCTGTGGAAGAGGCACTATATATAGACCCGAGATCCTACCTACTCCGAGGTTTATGTCATATTTTGGGAAGGACTCGGATATCTTGTAGATTGCCTCAAGAAACCTCGATATAACCTCTGCAATGCCATCTATACCTGGCATTTTCTGGAAGAAATAGAGGTTCATTGTTGCCTTGGGAGGTACACCTGTTGATGCTGCAGCATCTGCCAGAGATATCCATGAGACCTCTCTTAGGTTCACAGTCTTAACAACTCTAGATACTGGAACACCTGCTAAGTCTCCAGATGCCTTTAGAACCTTGTATAAGAGGCATGTATATGGGTTGCCAACTGATATTGCTATCATTGGATATGGGTAGTTGAAACCCTCCACAGACACCTCCCCCTTAGCTATCATATCAGCTGCTGCATCCATCAATGCTACAGCCTCCTCTGGTGTGGATGCCACCGCAGTTATCTCTCTATCGGTTGCACATCCACCTCTAGAGGATAGTATAGCCTCTATAACCTCCCTACCTGAGATGGGCAGCTGCTTCTCTCTATACCTGAGAACCAGGGTAACCTTCTGCTCGGTCTTAGGCTTGGAACCCCTCATATATGCTAGAGAGACGATGGTCATCAGAACTATCATTCCTATAGTGAGGAGTATCCTCTGATCCTCGTAGAAATGCACAGCCTTTATAGGAACTCTATCTAGAACCAGTCCTTCGCTGACAATGTATATAGATGCCCAGCTAGGTGGTGTAGGTATGTTGCTCCCATCAACTGGGGAGCCCATCATAAGCATCTTTATCCTGCTGAAGCTGATAGGGTTATCCACAGTAACCCTTGCGCTAAAGAACTCTATTACCTCATTGATATTGTAATCCACAGATGGCTTCTCCATATAGCCAAGAGCAAACCTATATACCCTATCCCTGTATATAGCCTCGGCTATGTAGAGACCATCAACCCTTGGAAGATCTAGTGATATAGGAGCCACACCAGATCTATTCACCACCTCACGGAACACAGAACCGTTATAGCTAGCCTCAAAAATCCTTATAGATATAGTAGAGATGTCGTCTGGCTTCTCAGTTGCATGTCTATATGTTGTAAAGAGTGCTGTACATATATCCCTGCCACAGCTAGCCTCAACCCTTATAGGCTGGATTATCCTCACAGTAAGAATCTCCCTGTCCGTCATGAGTACAACACCTATGCTCTCCAAAGGAGGTAGCTGGTCTAGGAATCTAATACCCTTGAATGGTGGTGTGCTCATTATTCCGATGCGCTCTGGGGGTAGCGATACAAGATCTAAATAGGATGCGAATGCAAGACCGAGGGGAGATCCAGCTCCAAGTACTGCGATCTTGTTCTTGGTATATACAATTGCTGGAAAGCCCGATTGATACCTGAAGAATATATGATCGACAAGAGCCATACATGATGGAACAGACTGGTAGAAGGCATAGCTTCTAAAGACACCTCCGAGTCCCAGGATATGGGCAAGCCTAAGATCCCTAGCATCTGTTATGGGGATTTCATCGCCTTGGAAAGCCCTCACACATTGGAAACCCCCGAAAAGCGTGTCAAGACTCCCACGACCAGTAACAACCACGCTGCCATTCGATATGGAGATCTCATATGGTCTTGAAACATATTCAGATGATGTGAAACCTATATATATGCTTCCAAAGAACCCCATATTCCTCATATACGAGAGCAGGTATTGACTTGGGTAGGAGTCTAGGAAAGCCATTCTTGAGCAGTTCATAAGCACAGAGAGATTAGGGGTCTTAGATATATCTATTCTCACAACCTCTGGGACATATCTCTCGATACCAACACCCCTATCAGATGTAGGGACTATATAGCATGTAACACCCCATGACACGAATTTAAACACCATATACGCCCTGCTTGGCAATGTTGCATTGAGGGCTATGTAAAGCTTGTTGTTTAGGATAACGCTATAGATATTATCCAGAGAAGCCTTGTCAGGTATATCTACTAGTGTCTTCACCTCCCTACTCGTAGCTCCTATAGAGTATATCTTGACCCTCTGCGGAGGGGATTGAGAGGATATTGGTATCTGGATAGGCTTCCCAGGTGATGCCCACAACCCAACAGGCTCTAAAGTGCCGTCATACTCTATTCCAGATATGTATATATCACTAGACAGATCCCCAGATAGCGTTAGATATACCGTGTATCCATTCTCTGTGAGATATACATAGGCACTATCAACAGCTATAGCTGGCGGGGGAGGGCTGGTGAATATCAAGGCTACATATATCATAAATCCAAACACGACTATTAAAGCCACGATAGAGGCTATCCTCTCTCTGGAAACCGAGCCATCCAAATGCTAACACCATTACGAGAGCCAGGAGATATCATTTATCAGTCCCTCGGAATAGAGTATATTTGCTAGTGATGCACCAGCACCCCTTATCGTTATTAGGATTGGGTGGATCTGTAACTTCTCTGTCTGCTTATACCTAGCCCACACAGGATCTGAAACAACTGGGTAGATCTTGCCAAGCTTTGATATCGAGGGGAAAACCCTTGAAAGGGTCTGGTATAACCATGTTGAGTTGAAGTTCTCTATATCGGATAGGCTAACCTTATTAACTATGATCCCTCCAACACCTTTTCTAGAGATGATCGAGTCGAAGCCCTTGAAAGTACTGTAGAAACCCACGAGCTCCCCACTATAGTCTATCCCGCCCTGATGGCTACCGATATACTCAGTTACCAGGAAAGATGCATCGCTATTCTCAGCAACTGTATTGACCCACTTGAACTGCCCCTTGTACTGCTTAAGCCTATCGGTTGGTGGAAGATCTATGAATACCCTTGTAACCCCCAGCTCAGCAGCAATCCTCCTAAGGACATTCACAGAAGCCTTAGCACTATCCATAAGCTCCTCTGGGATGTTCTCGTAGAACCTCTCCCTCTCAACAACCATTATAGAGAGCGGGGATGCTGGGACAAACAATATATCGCCTATATATATCAAAGGCTCACCAACAGCCTCCCTACCAGGTACTGGTATGTATAGTCTGTGATGATCCCTCCTGATCATTAGAGGACTGTAATCCCTGAGATCCCTTGTAATCCTAAGCCTCGGATTCTCCTCTATAGATGTCAATATCTTAGGAGCATCCCTCAACAACTTCACAAAAGAGAACACATTGGCATCAGATAGATATCTATAAAGCTCCTCCCTAAGCCTAACATTCCCCATACCGAGGCTCCAGAGCATGATAGTTGTTGTACTCATATTAGTTACATCCATATCAACAACCATGACCCTCTCACCAGCAGCAGACGCTATGAGGGCAGCACCCGTGCATAGCAGGCTCTTACCAGCACCACCCTTGCTAGATGTGAAGGCGATAACAGTAGATGTCTTAACATAGCTAGGGGAAGGTTTTTCCTCAACAACATCTGCCCTTACCTGAGACTCCTGCTTCTCCCTGCTACCCTCCTTATCCTTCTTCTTACCGCCACGTTTGAAAATACTGAATATCATAGATATCCAAATACATACTGGTATAGCAAAAGCTTCTCAAGCATCACAGCTTTTAAACAATATATTATGAGACTATGGGAGCTATAGATGTTATAGAGTTTCTAATAGTTAAGGAGATGGCTGGTAAGGAGAAACTCATAGACCTGATCGCTATGTATCTTGAGGATAAAATCAGACCTTCAGATGCAGAGAACTTTGGAATACCTAGAACCATATTAAGAGCCACATTACAAAGACTCTATGAGATGGAAGCTGACAGAGAGAAACTAAGAGCAATTACTATGGGAGTAGCCCCAATTATTAAGGAGAAAGTGCCTACCATAATAAGTAATGATAACAAGTGTAACATATGCAAAATCTGCGGAGAGAATCTAACCATGCGTAATATATTCCCAGAGGATCATATAAAGAAACGTCATAGAAACCTCATCAGAGAAACCCTAGAGAAGGTTGTTGATGAATATAGAAATGTAATCAAATCTAGATCACTTCCAGGAACCCAGTAGATCCTTTATTTGCTAAGCTTTTTAACTGACTCTATCTATGTGGGTATAGCTGTGGAGGTTCCTGCAGCGTTAATATCCACAGTTGTTGTGATACTTACTATTTCTGCTGTGCTCTCATACTACTTCACCTACATACAGTCATATACAGTATTTACACCGCCATCATCTATTGTCTGCCTATATACCACATATCCATATGCGGATGGATCTATAGAGGTAATGGTTAAGGTTGGCAATACTGGCAAATCGGTAGCAACTGTGAAAGCCGTAGCAATAGTAAACACTCCCAGGGGTAGCTATGTGTTTGAGAGTATTGAGAGCGCAGTACCCCCAGGGGGGATCGGGAATCTCTCTATAACAATACCGGCAGCATACGCAATAGGTTCATCAATAGCTAAGGTAGTAGCATCATCCCTAGAAGGAATCACAGCCGTATGCAGAGGATGAGAAGTTTCAGCTTATTAGGTATATTATTTGGATGGAGATATGTCCATTAGAGATAATGATGATATTAAATGTAAAGAGATAATCTATGACTATAGGAGCGGTACTGTGATCTGTGCCGATAGTGGAGAGGTTCTTGAGGATAGGCTTGTTGATACTAGCCATTGGGAGAGGACATACAGTCCTGAGGAGTTTTCTGAGAGGAGGCATCATGGATCTGCTGAATACATTGTAACAGATAATGTTATCGGATCTACGATGATGGTTAGAGGTGCTGGCGACATAACTAGGAGCGATACTACATCAATTGCTAAGATAACAGCATCCCAGATTCAGATGTATAGAAGTCTTCAACGTAGACATTCAATGATCAGCATAACGTCAGATTTGAGGAATCTCAGAAAGCTCCTCGGAGAGGTTAGAAACATAGTTACAAGGCTTGGACTTCCAGCTAGGTATGTTGATGAGGCTAGAAAGCTATATATAGATCTAAAGAAAGCAGATGTGCTACCAAATACTTCAATAAAGACAATTGCAGCAAGTATAGTAGCGTACATGGTTAAGAGGGATGGTATCGCAGATCTTAAGGATGTTGCCAACATCTTAAGAGACAGAAAATCTAGATTTCCAACTAAGGAGATCTATGGGGTGTATAAGAGGATAGCTACTTTCCTCGGAGTTCCGAAGGGGGTTAATGCTGAGAAGATGATCAGTCTGATTTCCTCAAGACTATCACTAGCATTGTATGTCGAAAACAAAGCGAAAGAGATCTATAGAAGAGCGTCAGAGATAGGTGCAACTGGTGGGAAAAGCCCCAGAGTTGTTGCAGCAGCATGTATATATATAGCATCTAGAATTACTAACTATGAGATCTCTAAGGATAGTATTGCAAAAGCCTGCGGAATAACCGATACCTCAATCAGGATAAGATCGGCAGACATAGCTCAGAAGATTGGGATAGATCATCCAGATCTTAAGATGAACAGCCAGGATAAGAGTGAAAAAGAGAAGAAGGATAGGAAAAGAGGTTCAGGCAGGGTTAGAAAAACTGCCACTAGAGCAGGGAGCCGTCAGATTGATGGCTAAGCTTTTTACCTCTAGATATTTACTCTAGGGATTAGTCATCAAGCTTAGAGCAATATCTGAGCCCGTCTCCTCCCTACTCCTTGTAGCTGTGGCAGTAGCTGTTATAGCTATTGCATCAATTATACTTCTTCCATATATATCCTCCCTTGTCTCTGGCATGATGTCCACAAGCATTGACGCCTCTATGACATGCTCTAGAGTGAGGCAACCATTTGGAGCACAGTTCCCAGGAGTTGTTGTATGTATAGTAGCTATAACATGCTCTGGAGGATGCGGGGGAACAGCGACTGTGAGGGAGATATGGTATGTTCCAGCATCATCCATAGATAAGATCTCTATAAACCCAGGAGACATCAGGCTAACGTCTGTAAGAGTTGTACAGGGAACATCAACATGTGCAATAGTGATCCCATATTCATCTGGCTTGAGAGAACCAGCAGCAGTAACAATAAAGATCTCATACCAAGGAATAGAAAGAGTTGTAACAGGGTATCTCTAACTAGATGCTTTTTCGAGAAAGATGAAACAAAGGTGATCCTGTGAAGGTAAATGGTATATCTCTCTATATTTTGTTACCTCTGGTGATCTCGATTATTCTCTCAAGCTCGGTTAGTAGTGTGATTCTAAGCAATAGCTATCCTAGATCTATGGCTGTTAGTGGATTAGCCTTTGATGACGGAGTATATATAGCATATATAGATAGAGACAGCGTTACCATTATGAGAGTATTAGCAGGTGTTATTGGATCTAGCATAGTTATAAATGGATATGAACTGAGGAAAGGAGATATATTGCTCTTCCTAGGTCTCGACTGCCCCATATCAAAGAGCAATGGATATAGAGATATGGTTATATCGGCATTTATGAGGTACAACATATCGAAGTTCTACATAGTCTCGTGTACAAGCATGTTCAATATAACATGTAGAGATCAAGCATCACTAGATCTTGTCAAGCTATTTGGAGACATAAACATCGGAGATAAGAAGGCGTTCTCAACATCACCAGAGATCATAATCTATAGCGGAGCTAGTAGCAGTAGCCCGAGGTTCTCGAAATTCCTAAACGAAACAAGAAACGATATAGAGAGACCAGCAGATCTACAAACCATAATAGAGAAATTCCTAGAATACAACAAAGACCTAATTGGTTAGAACACCTCTGTAGTTTTTAATTCTGACCTCCTCCCCGCCCTAAAAAGGCGGGGCTTTCAGGTTGTAATGCTTATGGGGGCTCTAGTTTTTTTGGTAGTCTCACTCCTCTCTGCCCCTGATACTCCCCTCTG
>Ga0080007_1056863_pt1 | contig 13682 bp, 20 predicted proteins | sample OctOCTMetagenome_FD_69210 | JGI IMG/M metagenome (GOLD analysis project Ga0080007, IMG submission 69210) | Hot spring and microbial mat streamer communities from Octopus Spring Streamers, Yellowstone National Park, USA - OCT_B (SPADES... | ecosystem: Environmental > Aquatic > Thermal springs >...
GTTTCCCGAAATATGGTTGCAGGCAACATGTATCTTAAGCACGTCATCCAGCTGATAGAAGACGGCGCCAGAAGATACGCCGTGGAGAACATCACTCCGCAGCCAGCCGGGTAAAACCCCCACGCGCCGCGCCGGGGTAAACCCCCTCTTTTTTCGGTACGTTTTGCTAGAAGAAAGAGTGTCGGCTAGGAAATCCGCTCCCCACTACTAACCCCGTCGGGCCACTTGTTTAAAAACAGACATTCTACATCATACATGGAGTCTCAAGACGGGCCATCTCTCCTGGAGGTGTTGACGGTGGTCTTTGCGGCCGCCGTCTTAATTCTGTACAGCACACAGTACGTTCCGGCCGCCGCTTGGCCCTTCGTCTTCGTCGGGTTTGCGCACCTCTGCCTCTTCTTAGCCATGGTCATGCCGCTTGAGCCGCACAGCGGGCCGACCGACCGGCGGGCGGCCCGCACAGACGTCGGACTGCTGACGGCAGTTACCGTACTGCCCGTGACGTCTATACTAATGGTGCTGACGCACCACGACGTCAACTTCTTCGCGCTGGCGAACGCCTTCTACCTGCTGTCTCTTGCATTTGCCATCTGGGCCACCAGGACTAGGCCCATATGTGCGGGCGACGCGTGCAAGGTAGCATGCCTGGCGCAAGTGGTCAGCTACTTAGTTTCGGCATCTGTCCACATCCACATCATCGACATGCCGCCCTACAGACTGCAGGACGTCCTTGCGGTTGTCAGCGCATGGCACAGTTGCATTGCTCATTTAATACTAATCTTAATATTTCTGCGCCGGAGTCTGGTGCACGTCCAATAACCCCCTTTTTTGCCGACCTCTGCTGCGTGCCCCTTAACACCTAAGAGACAAATGGGACTTTGCTGGCGCATTGCCGCAACTTTTGATGCTCAAACGCATAGTTCTGCCGACTCCAAAAGAAGGCTGTTGGGCTCAAGCAAGTAGGGCGCGCTACAGCAACTTGCTCCGCATGTAGCGTTCCTCGATGCACTCCGCAACGATTTCGACAAGCAGGACTGCCCCCAACACCGCAAACTGCGGATTGCCGCTCTCCAGCGCGGCGGCGAGCCCGGCGAACAAAACCGCCGCAGAGACGTGCGCAAGCTCGTCGATGACCGAATCGCAACCTATCCGGCACGCCAGCGAGAGACAAGAGGGCTACGTATGCCAATGCCAAGAGCGCGCCGAACATATCTACAGGCTTCCGAACTGCGTTGCAGTTATCCTCGTCATGAAGTTCCAACCCGCCAAGTTAGCCGGAGAAGTTCGGCCTTCCATAAAAGGAGAAAAGTTCTACGTTTAAAAATGACCGAGGAGCGCAAGTTGCGGAAAAAAGACTCAGCTGGATCGCTCTGCAGGCACGGCGCCGTAGGCGAATTGCGCCGAAACTACGCCTGCTCCCGCCCAGACGTACCGCGTCATTCAGCACTTCGCCGCGAGTGTGATGAGGACGGGCGACTGGATAGACGCAAACACAACGAGGAAGAGCTGGTCGAGCTGGTCGGCCAGCCTTTTGTAATCGTTGTAAGGTACATTATTTAAAACTACGCCTTCAATCGTTGCTGTGCCCGTCTCAGTGCGGAACTTTTTAAAGATGGCCCGCGGCTTCCGGTAGCAATTCTTTCCCGGCAAGACGTACCAGGCTCCTTGGGAAGCATGTATGCGCCGGACTAACAGAAAACAAATAGGATGTCGGCAACCGGGGCGGAGGCAAAAGCTGAACCGCAACGCCACAGGGATTTCCCTACAGGGATAATTGTCCCTGTCAAGGCATCCCTGTAGTTGCTCCGCGGCACAACGCAAAGGCGGTTGCAACCTCGGCGCCCGCGGGACACTTTTTGACCTCCGCGCGAGGATTAGCTTCGAAAAAAGAGGTGGAGATTAAAGGAACGACGCAAGTCTGGAGGCGTAGCGGCGGCACGCGCCGCGGCTTTCAGGTATGCACTGACCGATGTCTATCCGCTCTCCAAGAATTTCTTCGGCCTGGTTCCACAGTCTTTCCGACTCTTCTTTGGCCTTTTTGTACCCAACGAATGATTCTTTATCTACCCATCCCAACACAGCTATATACCCAAATGGCGGATACTCCGTACACAGCCAGCTTTTGTCCTTTGCACCCCGCCAAGCCTCAACCGTTCTCCATTTCCCATTCTCATCGTCGTAAATAACCGTTTCGTGTTCTCTACATATCTCCTCCGACTGCTTTACGGCATGGAACAGCCTCTCTACGGTGTCGTGTTCGCGCCGCACGGCAATGTAGTAGTACCTCCGCGGCGGCGCATTTTTGCGCACCTCTTCCGAGCGCCGCCGTAGCTCAACCGCATACTGCACATACCATCTGAGCTTCCAACCGTCAACCAACGGCATGTGATGTTTTTTGACATGTTCCACTTTCCAGGCACCACAACTGCACCTGAAAACAATCTTGATGATATAGGGATCTTCTTCTCTTCTTGCCTCAACCCACCGGTGCTCGTGAAGACGGACAACCGCATAGTTCTTTTCGCGCCTGATGATCTCAACAACGTATTCTTTTCCCGGCACAACTTCAAAGCCGCGTGGAAACGCGATCAAGCCACGCAGCTCACGCGGCTCGGTGATCCGCAGTATCCACCGCAACGGGTTTCCAAATTTGTCCGTCGATTTTTTGTCTGGTATTGGAACGGCCTTGACAATTTCGGTTGATTCCATACTCGTCCAGTTCGCAACGGCCTTTTAATCTTTGTGCCGGCGCCGCCGCCGGTTCGACTTCTCCTCCTGCGGTGCGGCGCACATGGTAAAGGCAAAAGCTGCGGTCTTTGAACTGCCGCAGAGGTTGGGCATCCCTCAATACGTCGAGCACGAGCCCGAGCGCTGTGGCGGCTGCCTCTACACTGGGCTTCTGACGGCGGAGGGCTGTAAGAGAGGTGTGTGCGTGCGGTATAGGGTGTGGCTGTCTTCAAGAGATGGGAGGAGGTGGGAGGCGGGGGAAAGGCGGCAGCGGCGGAGGAGGGACGAAGAGGGGGGCGGGTGCCTTAGGCAACAAATCGCCGATGCGCTGTGGGAGCTCGCGGAGCGGGGCCTTGAGGTCGGCGTCAATGAGGAGTGCGGAGTCGTCATAAACGGCATCGCTGCTTCGAGGCCCCGCTGCCGCGCCGTCGAAGAATGCGTCAGGCAGATGCTGGAGGAGTACAAGAGGATGCTCGAAAGTCCGCCGCCGCCCCGGCGCGACCCGGAGGAGGAAGAATACCGGCATCTGATACGGCAGTACGCGTGGCTGGGCTGGTGGCGCAGAGACACAGTCTTAGACGCGCTGAAGCGCTATAAACAAGCGTTGCTAGACCTCCTGCGCCGACTGTCAGAAGTTCCGCACTTCGTTGCGGGGTTCATAGGACGCTTCGATCTGGACTTCAGATGCGTAACAGCTGTCTTCAAGAGCAGAGACGGCTACTGCATAAGCTTCTGCGTCAAAGATGCCAAGCCAGCGACCTACTGCTACGAGCATGGGAAAGGGTGGCGCCATACGCCTCAGCCAAAGTTCGTAAAATTAAAGCCGTTAGAAGACGGCAGGCTTGCAGAAGTGCATGCGGTGGAGGGCAAGGAGCTGATAAGGATAGCGTAGCGGGACGCTTAAAAAGCTCCTCTTTTTCTCAGGAGCCCCTTCTATGCAGCGCATCCAAGGCGGCGCAGACCGCGCCGGCCGTGTTTAAAAACATCTGCGTGTTTTGAGGCATGGAAATAACCATAAAGGTGGAAGGCATTCACAACAGCCAGGTCAAAAACGGCAGAGTGAGGGCCGGGGAGAACCTCCACCTGGACGTCTCGCGGATAAGGAGGGTCTTTGCATGGCGGCGCAGGCTCTACGTGTTATACGAAACCGACAAGGCCGACTACTACAGGCAGTTCGCCGAACAGCCGCCGCCGTACGCCGTGGAGCTGAAGCACAAGTTGCATCGATACGAGGTGGAGATATGCAACAAATGCGGAAGCCTTGTGGAGTGGGATGCCGACGAGCCCTTCTGCCCGAGGGGGTGCCACGACCACTACGGAGACTGGAGCTACCGAACCGAGACGCGGAAGCGCCTTGTGGTCGAGGCGCCTAAGGCGTCTGAGGAAGTCAGGCAGTTTGTCGAGAAGGCGTTTAAAGTAAAGGCAGAGCTCGCCGCAAGCGAGTTCCGCAACCTGGCCGGCGGGTGCAGGCCGCTGTTCAAGCTGGCTGAGGTGGACTTCTCGCTCTACCAGGTCAACATAGTGGGGCTCGGCGTTGTAGAGGATCCGGCATTCAAGTGCTCTGACTACGACAGCCCTGAAGTAGAAGAGCGGCGCTACGGCGGCAAGCACATCGCCGTGGAGATAATGATGGGCACCGGCCTTGAGGTTCTTCTGTACCGCTACCAAGGCGAGCCCGACCTATCCGTGATGCACCAGCTCCTCGAAGAATGTGCGGCCAAAAAGCGGGAAGAGGAAGAGAAAAGGCGGAAAGCCGAAGAAGAGGCGCGGAGGCGCATGGAGGAGGAGAAGAGGTGGGGCGACCCGCAGAAGGTCGTCGAAGCCGTTAAGGCGGCTCTGCCCAGCTGGGCCGACGGCGCCGTGGTCGCCGCCAAGCGCGTCTGCGGCGAGGACTGCGACGTGTACTACCTCACATACCCCATCAAGCGATCCCAACGCGGCCCCGGGTACTACTACTCCCCGGAGTGGCGCCCGCTGAGCACGGGCATCCCCGACAGGTACTTAGCGAAGCTCGCAGACTACGTCATACTGAGGGACGGCAGGACGGCGAAGGTCAGGCGGAAGGAGGGCGGCGGCAGATACGTCGAGCTCGAACCGGCCTAACTTTTTCCAGCTAATTCATGTTGTACCGCTCTTCCCTTAGTTCTATGGAAAACGGAAACCAAACGGCAGTCCAAATCTCGAAATACGGGCGCAGGATGAGTTCAGAAAGACGGCGCTATTTGTACCTCTACATAAGTCCGTTTCACAATGATTTAGAAACCGGCATACACAAAGCGCTCGACGCTCTCAACACGTTGCTGGCAATATGGATGCCGCCCCTCCGGCGCGGCTTCCTCAGACCGGATATGTGGTGGGAACACATTCCATGTGCTTTCTGCAGGCAGAGGGTGGAGTACGAAATCAAAACGTGGCAGACAGGCAAACATGTGTGGAGGAGGGGGATGTGCCTGCGGCACTGGTTTGTTCACCACCTCAGCATGACAGCGCCCTCTGAACCTTCCGACCTAATGTCGAACAGGCCGATAAGCATCACAGCGGACACCGCCGCGATAACGTACAGCATCAAGACCACAAACTACGAGTACCACATACGGCTAAACAGAGAACTCGCACAGATGGATGCAAGTTACAAAGGGAAGATGTATAGGTTCAGCTTCAAGAACCACTTAAGCGGCTTTCCACACATAAGCAGTTACATGAACATATTGATTGATGCCTACAACGTGTTGGAGCTGTTCAGAGATTTCCTCGCCAATTACATACTGCGGCGCAAGGTGAACAGCAACGTAGTCATCAACGACGTCTTTACACTGCAGCCTGCACCGCCCGCCGAGGGCGGGTGCGACGTCTGCCGGCTGTAAACTCCGCCCCACACAAAAACACCTATTTTTTCCGTAAACGACGGAACGTTTATGCACCGGCGCGTCCCAGCCGACAACAACCACAAGTCAAGACGGTAAGAGATGGGAAAAGGACACAGAAGACGGAAGGCTCCGGGAGGTACGTCATTGTGACGATCTGATGGGTGGTATGCTATTCCTGTCCGGTCGAAAACGTGGTAACACTTGCTGTTGAATTATTGATGTGAAGTGTAAAACGAGAACCGAAGTGTACGGAGTTCTTTCTGGAGAGTAGGAGGTTGGACTGATCTTCTGTTCGTTCTTTTTTCAAAAACAGAAATAAAGTTAAAAAAAGGGATATTATTGTGGGATTATTCTAGCGTGTGAACGATGACCTCGTAGATGACCAAGTCCTCAAGCCGCGGCGTTGCAACTTCTTGGCCGCGCGGCGGGGTTGTCAATGCAACCAGTATCACCCTCTCACCGTTATACGTATACAAGCCGCTGTTTGGAGTCAGTCCCTGCGCAATCTGGTTTAAAACGGCTATGGTACCGGGATGACGTACATAGTTTTCTACAACACTGTTTTGTAGTATTTGCCTTACCTCTTCGACGCTCAACCGCCTAAACTCCACAACCGCCCTCCCCGGGTTGCGCAGCATGCTCATAGCGAAGCCGTTGACAATGACCGCCCTTTGGGTTTGGTTCGTTTCCATGTTTGTCCTTTGCGTGTTTTTATTTGGTGATTTAGTTCCGCCGTCTCCGGAGGCGCGATCCGCCGACAGGGATTTCTTGACAGGGATAATCATCCCTGTAGGGAAATCCCTGTTGTGGTGTCCGGGGGCTGCCTCAGGTCTTTCGGAACGGAGAAAAGATGTAAACAGCGTCCGGCCCCTTGAGACGGGGCCGGGCCCCGCGCCGCCGTGCGGCAGGGGGTTTATTCAGACGAAAAAGTTGGGGTTAGGGACAGGGCGGCACCTCGACCGCCTCTATTTCGGCATAGTATATCCGCGCTTTACCGCTCTTTATAAGCTCAGCCATTTGTTCCGCATTTAGTTGGCCAACGGTGCCCGGGAAGCTGACTCTCAAGCCTGACTTGTTTCCGGGCGGGTTCACTTCTATGCAGTTGTTGCACGTCTTTACAAAGCTGGCATATATCAACATTTGCAACGCCTGGCGCATGGTGTCGTTAAACACTGCTACGGTCTTCCCCTGTAGCATGCTTCTCAACTCTTCAAAGGACATTGTCTTGATGTTTCCTCCCTTGACTTCAAACGTCTTGAGGGCCCTTATCACAGTTTCTGGCGGATACTCTGCCTTGGGATTGTATGGCTGGCCGGTTAGCTGTTCAATTAGACGGCCGTCCAGCTGCATCAGCACTACCCTTATCCCCGGCGCGCGTGCGCAACTCTACCGCCTTATCGATGGGCAATACGGCATACAGAATCGCATCCCGTCCCGGCATCTGCGTCAGCACGTCCTCGACAGGGTCTTTGCTTCTGTCCTGCGCCAGCAGCTGCATGCTGAATCCGCAGAGCTGCTCTAAGGCACGTATGGTTGCCGCGTGCTGCGTGTATGCATACACGGGGCTTGCCGGTTTGGGTTGGGTCGTGAGTTTGGATTCCATGCAACGAGGAAAAGAGACGTTTTTAAGCATGTACGGGGCCTCCGGGCCGTCGGCCGGCGGCTACGCCGCCTGTCCGTCGGTTCTCCGGCGCGCCGCAGGGATGCATAGCTTTTTAAATCATCTTTCAGAGAGGTCTATGCTAGATCTGCTGCTGTGGCTCCTGGGCTTCTCCCTCCTGCTGTGGGCACTGCTGAGCCTCCTTGCCGGCCGCCCCTTGAACCCGCTCGGCGTGTTTCTAGGCGTGTTGCCGGTGCCGGCCGCCTTCCTAATAGGCATCCTTCTGACGGGGGCGGCGTTTGCGTTTCTAGTGCTGCCTCTCCCGTGGCTCTTCCTCGCGTTGTTTGTGGGATTTTTTGCCCTCTTCACCCTGGCGGCTCCATCTGCAGAGCCCTCTTCGCCCTACTCCTGGCGCTGATCATAATGGCGTTGCTCAGCGCCGCGGCTTGGCAGGTACCCATACCTCTTTTCCACCCTGAGCCCCAGATGTTCTAAACCTACTAGTGGATCCACTGATTTGAGCAACCTGGCAGAGAAGGCCTCTAAATCCGCCACCAGGAGGTTCGAATTGCCAGGCGACGCGAAGCCCGGCGCAGCCTCTGCGGCATCTACGTTACAAACTGCCACAACTACATAGCAAAACAGAGCTGGCATACACAAAACTGCAGAGGCATCCGCCGAACATCCAGCTCCGCCTTGAGCATCCAGTGGGCCTGCGGCCATGAGCCTTCCTCTATATGCAACGCGTCAGTTCATCATATTTAACAAGGATAAGCTCTTCATGGAGAAGTACTATAAACATCTCAGGAAGCACTACGAAGTTTTTGACGACGTTTTCGCGGCTCGTTCAGAAGAGTTTCATAGAGAATTAAAGAGGTTGTTAAAAGAAGAGTTTCAATAACCTCCTTTTTTCTTTAATCTTTTTATAGGGTCTTCTGGCATTGCTTGCGCCCCGCGGCCGCGGTTCCTCCGGAGAGGCAGTGCGGATAATGCGGAGAAGCTATCCGCTTGCAGGCACATCCCTAGTCCGCAGGCGCAGTCCTCCTTGTAAGCTACATGCAGGCGTTATTTCCTTTTTGTGCACTGTTTGTTGAGTGTTCGAAACCAGTTGAAAAAGTTAATAAGGCGCAGAGGGGTAGAGGCCGTATGAGGGAGGTTTCTGTCGAGGAGTATCTAGATTTTGCCGCGAGGAACAGGAGCACCGCCGTCGGGAGCCAAACCATCCCGCTGGAGCCCATCGAGGCTGTGAGGCTTGAGCCCCTGCCTGAGGAGCTCGGCGACGTGTCTACGACCGTCTGGAGCTTCCCGAAGAGGGGCTCCTGGGCCACCCACAGAGGCGACTACCGGGGCAACTGGGCGCCTCAGATACCCCGCGCGCTGATCCTCAGGTACACAAAGCCGGGAGATGCCGTCTTAGACCCAATGGCCGGCTCCGGCACCACGTGCATCGAGGCGGCACTGCTCGGCCGGAACTGCATCGCCGTCGACATAAGCTACGGCGCAGTCATGCTGACGCACCACAGGCTCCACCATCTGGCGAGGGCCCTAAAGGAGGCCGAGGCGCGGTACAAGGTGTTCCACGGCGACGCCAGGAGGCTGGACAAAATACCTGACGGCTCCGTCGACCTAGTCGCTACGCACCCGCCGTACTTCGGCTCAGTGAGGTACAGCAGAGAGGAAGGCGACCTCTCCGGGGCGCGGAGCCTGGAGGAGTACCTAGCGATGTTCAGGCAGGTCGCCGGTGAGGCCTACAGGGTGCTGAAGCCGGGAGGGGTGCTGGGGATCCTCGTCGGCGACACGAGGGTCAGGAGGCACTACGTGCCGGCGGCGCACTACGTCCTGCTGACGCTGCTGGACGCGGGCTTCGCGCTGAGGGAGGAGGTCGTCAAGATTCAGCACAACATGAAGACCACCAGAGAGGTGTGGAGGAAAGTGAGGCGGGACTTCCTGCTGATATACCACGAGAAGCTCTACATACTGGAGAAGCCGAAGCGGGCGCCGCCGAAATACAGCACAAAGCCGCCGTTTATAGAGCTGAAAATCTGACAGCGCGTTTTAATTACTAGGACGCGCAAAAACGGAACCGCAAAGCCGTGCATGCGCTGGACGGCGCCGGCCGTGGTTGCAATGCCCATCGGCTCTTAGAGCGGCAGAAGCGCTGAACGCTATTCAAAATAATGCCGAATTTCTGCAGGAAGCATGAAGAAACTCGTCCGGTACATGCAAGACTTAGTGCTGAACGCCAAGGGGAACGCGGTCAGCTTCACCTTGAGGCAGGCAAAAAGGGCGCTGGGGGCGGAGTCGAAGTCGGAGGAGGCGGCGCTGAGGGCCGCCCTGGAGGCGCTGGTCGGCCTGGGCCTCCTGCAGAAGGTGCCCGGGAGGAAGCCGCGGTACCTCCTGCAGAGGGGCATGCCCCTGTGGAGCGCCTTGGAGCGGGGGTGCACAGACCTGCCGGCCGCCTTGGCGGACGGACGCCTCCCTCAGCCCCCGGCCAGACGGGGAAGGCCTGCCGAACACGCGGCCAGGCAAACCGAGCCCCCGGCCGGTCGGCACGGCGGAGGCGCGCCAACCCCCGGCCCCGCTGGGTGCACCTCCCCAGGAGAAAAACGTTTAAATGCGGACTGACCAGTTCAACCTATTGCCGATATTGCCGAAGGAAAAAATAGGTGGGAATTCCGGCAACGGCGAATTCAAAGAATCTTTATCTCGCAACAATTGGGAACGTTGAACGCCTCCAGGAATTCTCTATTAATGTACATCAAAGGTATCTTTGCCTCGAATTCCACCGTGTACCTGAAGCCTTTGTCCCCAGTTAGGTAGCTTACAAATTTATCAACATCGCCGTCTTCCGCGTTTTTATCTATCTCCATCACCTTCTGCCCGTCTATCCTGTCTTTAAGGGTTGCTCTCAGCTCTGTTGCGACCTTGGCTACTGCCGCCAGCAACATCAGGGCTAGAGGGCCTGAATTTATTTTACCCACCACTTTTTTGTCTATGTATGTTGCTATGCACGCTACATAAAGGGAACTCATAAAGGGAACTGGTCGATGAAGAGACAGAAGCGTGCAGAGACGGCCGTCGTTTGAGTCGAAGCGCGGAAAAAAGGGGAACGTTTAAGTAGCGCGCCGCCTGGCGGTCAGCTGCGCCGCCTCGTAGAGGCACCTTATGTTGTTGCAGACGACGCGCACCTGCCCCTCGTGCTTGAAGAGGCCGCCGATGTTCTGCATTGTGACAGACCTGCCGCAGAAGTAGCAATGGGTTCTGCCGGCTACTACGTCCTGGTAGTTCCCAATTTTCTTAAGAACATCAACAAGGCTCTTGTCGTCAACAGCGTAAATGGTGATTTCACCTATTCGCTTTGCAGCCATAGGTTCGGCTACCCCACGCATATATAAGCTCTGCGGCCGCTGAGGACATGGGCCACAGCGTTCACAGAGATGCCTGCAGGGATGTCCTTACAGGGATGAGTTGACAGGGATAATTATCCCTGTGAGGTTATCCCTGTAGGCGTTGGCCGCGTTCGGCGCGGGGCGCCGTGCGGTGAACCGAGGCTGAATGCGCTGGTAGCCCGACGCCTCCGTCCGCCCCGGTCTAGGGGAGTTGGGTTTTCTGAGCCTAATGTTTAAAAGGGGCCGCAACCAGGTGTTTTGTGAATCCGTGCACCCTGTCTGCGGCGCTGAGCATCGCCGCATTTGCCGCGGTGCTGATCGGATACGCAATGGGGCTGCCAGGCCTGCCGCTGGTAGCCGCAGGGTTCGCCGCCTGGGCCCTGGCGCGGGCGCAGTTTAAGAGGTGCTGAAGCCGCTCAAAGCAGCCCGCGGCCTCCCCTGACACGCGCCGACCGCCCCGGCCGCTTGCTGGACGCGCAGGCATCGGCCCGCGGCAGGGACAAGCCGCCCACTGGGCCTCTGTTCGCCGTTGTCCTCTGTCCGTCAGTTCTTTGGGAACCTTCTCAACAACGGCTTGTTCTGCCGATTTTTCACCTGCGCATGCCGCCGTGCGCCCTGAATAGAAGATGCGGTTGCCGGCGATTCAGATTTGATAGGAAAAAAGGGGGGACGGTTCAGGTCGAGAGAGACGATGCTCGACGTGGGCGTTCATCCCTGTTATCCCCGTCGGGCAGCCTCTGCCAGCAGCTCTTTTGTCTTGAGTTTGAACTTCTCCGCCTTGAGGTAGTTGTCTATGTAGTGGCCCGCGTAGTCGCTCCGCTTTTCTTGATTGGCCAGGTCGAGGAGTTTATAGATGTGAGTCCTCAACTGCCAGGGCTTCCAGCCGCCGTACTCCACGGCGACGTAGGCAAGGCGCGCCTCCACCGGCGGCGGCAAGGCCGGCGGCGGTCCATTGTAAATCAGCTCCACGTATACCTTACCCATCTCGCTGGCGAACTCTTCAGACGCGTCGGCAACTTCTTCGCTCATTATGTCGCTCCAGAGGTAGAACTTGGCCCGCGCCAGAGGCTTCCCCCCGGCCAGGTACTTCCGCACCTCGCGCCCCCTTATGACGTACTGAGCCAAGAACGCGAAGTACCTCAGCGACGCGTACGGAGCCCGCCCGCCCAGCGTCCTGAGGAGGAACTTGAGGACGTCGGCAGTCGAGTACATGCGTTGCTTCATCTGCAGGTTTTTAAGCATATACGGCATCAGCGCCGCGAGAAGTAGCGCTCAACCGCGCCGAGGGCCTCGCCGACGTCTTCCGCAACCACAGCACCGCGCCGCCTGAAGTGCTCAAAAGCCTTGACCACATCGCCGCATTTGGTTCGCGGCTTAAGCACAACCACGAGGCGCCCCGCCGCTAAGGCGTGCTCAACCGCATGCCGCGTCCCCCAGCTCACAGTCTTGAACCTGGCCTCCGGCACAACGAGCGCCGCCGCGAGGCGCATCGTGATTCTGTTGCGCGCGGCGAGCCAGGCTCTTATGCGGCGGCCGTCCTTCACCAAGTTTTCCGCGACCGCAGACGCCGACGCGCCGTATTTCGCGGCGGCGCGCAGGAGCCGCAACGCGCGTGGATTAAGCCAGCCGCTTTCCTCCAGGAGGTACGGCAGGACGGCCACGACGCGTCCTCCAGCCTCCAGCGCGCCGAAGGTTGCGTCTTCATCGACGCCCCGCGCGAAGCCGGTTACCACGGAGCATCCGCACTCAGCCAGCCTGCGGCCCACCTCCCACGCCAGGCGCCTGCCCTCAGGCGTGGGATCTCTCGTCCCAGCCACCGCCACCGGACGCCGCCCCAACGCGGCGCCGAGCGGGGCGCCGACGCGGTAGAGCACAGACAAACGCACGAGCTGTCCCCCACGCGCGCCGCCGCCCGTTACCGAATTCATGCATCACCCGTTCAACACGTTTTTAAATCCGCACAGCGGCGGTTCTGCCTCACCGCCTTAACTTTTTCCTTTTAACACCAACTTTTGCCGCTTCTATGGACGTCCGAGTCGTCGCCAAACTCATACAGAAAAAAATTGGGGAAAAACCCGCAGATTTAGACCAACTGCTGGAGTCCATGGGGCTGTGGATGAGCTGGCACGAGAAGCTCCAACTGCTTGAACTCATGCCAGGAGTCGACGCCGTGTATCACGCCATATCTGGTAAACTTCTCGTAAGGCGGAAGTAAAAACGCGTTTATTTTTTCAAACCCAACAAGTTCTTTTGGACAGCCATCGCTCCGTCCAGCAGATGTTGCGCGCGATCTGGTCGCCATTGAGAACTTTGAAGCGGGCTTCCACGCAGATTACGTAGCTGAGCTTATCAAGCAGATAGCTGAGTCGAGCACCACGGCGATAATTGAGACCCACCGTGGGTTGGTTCTAAAGTTAGCTATGCGCTACGGATTAGATGTGTTTTATATCGTGCTATTCATGGAGTTGCGGCGCATTGAGAGACTTGACAGCGCACAGGCGTTTGCCCGCGAGCTGAGCGCTTTTAACCGTAGCACAGCACTCTTTTTATCACTTGTTTTTCTCATCTCAGACTATGTGTCGCATGCTTATGTACATCACTTTCCTATCTACAGCTGAAATCGGCCAAACAGCTACACTCGTGGCCGGGGGACTTAATCCCTTGATGGTAAACGCAGAGGAGCTACGGCGTCAGGACGGCCCAGGGGGTCGTTGAAACTGATCTGCGAACGCCGATCCGCCCACAAAGAAGTATACGCCGCCCAGCACAATCTAGACCGCATGTGGACGCACTGCCGCTACCCAATAGAAGAAGAGAAAGAATAAGAATCCTCCTTTCTCCAGTTCTTTTGATTTAATGGGAAGAGGTCGGCAGAAGCCGGAGTTAAGGCAGCCGAGCCCCACATCGAGCCTGGCCTGAAACGATAGGTGGAAAAAAGAGGGGTTACTGAACTGCGACGATGTATCCGAATTTTGGGTTGCGAAATGCCTGCAGCGTCAACTCTACATCGTTGTTATATTCTAGCTCCACTTCGACCTGCACGCTGTCAAAGCCGTCAAATAACTCTGGGCAACAGTCGGACAGCGCCTTTTTAATTGC
>Ga0080007_1100999_pt1 | contig 13674 bp, 7 predicted proteins | sample OctOCTMetagenome_FD_69210 | JGI IMG/M metagenome (GOLD analysis project Ga0080007, IMG submission 69210) | Hot spring and microbial mat streamer communities from Octopus Spring Streamers, Yellowstone National Park, USA - OCT_B (SPADES... | ecosystem: Environmental > Aquatic > Thermal springs >...
CTCGGAGTATCCGGTCATCCTCATCGCCGCAGGGATCGCGGCGTATAGCATCGGGCAATGGGGAGGGTCACCTCGCTGTCTTGCACGTCAAGTGCTGATGCTGGCTTTAGGGGGGCTCCCGCCGGCCCTCCTCGCCGCCTGGCATAACGCCGTGGTGTTCGGATCCCCCTTCCAGCTCGGCTACGCTTACTCTGCTCTCTGGCAGGATGTCCACCGACAGGGGTTTTTCAGCCTGCGCGGGCCTTCCCTGGAGGCCCTGTGGGGGATTACCTTCAGCCCGTATCGGGGGCTGTTCTTCCGCTCCCCCTTCCTGCTCCTGGGCCTCCCCGGGATATGGCGGATGATCCGGGATCCGGGATGGCGGGCGGAGGGATGGCTGGCGGCGTGGGCGGTCCTCAGTTTCATCGCCTTTAACGCTTCCTCGGTGATGTGGGACGGGGGCTATGCGGTGGGGCCTCGGTATCTGCTCCCGATGGTGCCGTTCCTGGCCCTGGGGGTGGGCTGGATCGCGCCGTCCTGGATGCGGAGCCGCGTAGGTGGCGGGCTGTTCCTGCTCTCCGTGCTCTGGAGCATCGGGATGGTGATGCTGGAGAGCCTGGCCGGCCAGCAGTTCCCCCAGTATCAGCGGTTCCCGCTGGTGGACTACGTCTGGCCCCGCTGGCGGGAGGGGGACCTGGCGCGGAACTGGGGGGTGTTGCTCGGCCTGCGGGGCCTCTCCAGCCTGATCCCGCTGGTTCTCGTCTGGGGGTTCGGCCTCTGGCGGCTGATCCGCCCCGCCGGGCCCGCGCTTCAGACGATGGCGCCAGGGATCCCGGGAGGCTCCCAATGAGCTCCACGGCGACCGCGGTGGGGAGAGCGCTTCAGCGATGGGGGGCGGTAGCCCTCCGGGGAATCGGACGGCCGGAGGGATGGCTGATCCTCCTGGCTGTGGCCAGCCGGTGGCCGCTGCGGGGCCGCTGGCTGTATCACTGGGATTCGGTCAACTTCGCCCTCGCTCTGGACCGCTTCGATGTGGCCCGGGGACAACCGCATGTCCCCGGCTATCCCCTGTATGTGGGCTTGGGGTGGATCAGCCGCCGGATCTTCGGAGATCCCCAGACGGCTCTGGTCGCCCTCAGCGTCGCGGGCACCGCCATGGCCGCGGTCCTGCCCTATCGGCTGGGGGAGGAGTGGATCGGGCGTGGGGCCGGGAAATGGGCCGCCCTCTTCTGGCTGAGCAGCCCGCTGGTCTGGTTCTATGGGGAGATCGCGCTCCCCCACGCCCTGGACGCCGGATTCGTGCTGCCGGTGGTGTGGCTGGCGGGGCGGTGCGCCCGAGGGGAGCGGTGGCATCTCCCCCTCGCCGTGGCCCTGGCTGCCTCCTCGGGGCTTCGACCGCAGAACCTGCTTTTCCTCGGCCCGATCTTCCTCTGGGGGCTCCATGGCCAGCGGTGGCGGGCGCGGGCGGAGGCGCTGATCAGCCTGGGCGGGTTGACCTTGCTGTGGCTGATCCCTCTGCTGGCGCTCAGCGGAGGGCCCGGGCGTTACCTGGAGATCTCGCGGGCATACAATGCCCACTTCTGGTCCTCCACGCTGGTCTTCGGGCCCGCAGGCCTTTCCGCGCTCCAGCGGAACCTGGGCAAGCTGGCCGCTTACACCGCCTATGGGGTTGCCGGAGCCGGTTTGCCCCTGATCGGGGGGCTTCCTGCCCTTCTCACACTGTTCCGGCGGCTCCCCCAACGATGGCTGGCTGCAGTGGGATGGGGGCTCTGGGTGGCGCCTGCCCTGATGTTCTACACGTTCATCCACATGGGGCAACAGGGATTGGTGCTGGTGTTCCTCCCCGCATTGCTTCTCCTGGCCGCGGCCCTCGCTGCGCGGGATGGGCGGAGGGGGTGGGGGCTCGGCCTCGCCGGCCTGGCCCTCAATGTCGTCCTGTTCCTGGCCGCCCCCGAGCGCCCCCTGGGCCCGGAGGGGATCCGATTGCTCAGTCTCTCGACGCTGCGCCGCCACGATGCGACCATGGCGGGCCGGTTCGCCCTCCTGCGCGCGGAGTTCCCACCGGACCGAACCCTGATCGTGGCCTCTCAGTGGCGGTTCTTCGACTTCTATGCGCCGGAATATCCGGTGCTCCCCTTCGGGCTGGAGGATCCGGCCGAGCGTCCCCAAGAGGAGCGCGTCTGGGTGCGGTTGGAATCCGAGGGGACAGGGTTCATCGTCCTCTTCGAGCCGGAGCTGACGCGCTGGGTCCTTCCGGGATCCCGGCCCTGGCGGTGGTGGGCATATGACGGCGTGGAGCTGCCGGGCTGGGCGTGGACCCCGGGGGACCGCTGGGTCTACGGACCCGGGGGGTTCGGGCTGTTCCGGGGACCCTGAGGAGATCTCATCGGATGGAGATGCAAATGATCGATGGAATTCGATGGTTGGCCAGGACGCATCGATGGGGGCTGGAGCTGGGGCTGTGGGCAGTCGGGATCGGTCTGGTCTCCAGCCTCCCTTACGTCGCCGGCTACCTCGCCGTCGGCCCGGAGCGGCGCTTTATGGGGTTCGCCTTTAACGTGAGCGATCACGTGCAGTATTTCGCGTGGTGGCGGGCCTTTCAGCAGGGTTTCCTGGCGCCCAACCTGCTGGCCCCCGAGCCCACGCCGGCGACCTATTTCAATCTGCTCTGGTGGCTCCTGGCCCACGTCTCCCGGATCACCGGGCTGGGTTACGAGGCCATATATCAGATATTGCGCGCCCTCTCGATCTGGCTGGCCGTGGCCGTCCTGGGCCTTCTCTACCGCCGGGTGGCTCCCACGGTCTCGCAAGCCCGGGCGATGCTGGCCATGGCCGTGCTGGGGAGCGGTTTCGCCTGGTTGCACCCGGTGGTGAAGCGTCTGCAGGGATGGCTTCCGTTCCCCTCCCTGATGGCCCCTTATGTTCCCTCCATCGCGGAGCCCAACACGTTCTTTTCGGCCATCGCCTATCCCCATTTCCTGCTGGCGCTGGCCTCCATCGCTGCCATCCTCCTGCTGGCCTTCGAGGGGATGACGGGCGGCCGCTGGCGGGCCAGCCTGGGAGCCGGCCTGCTCGCCCTCTCCCTCAGCCTGCATCACACCTATGACCTGCTCACCGTCGGGGCGGTCCTCGGGGGGTGGCTCCTGTGGCGGATGATGACGCACCGCTCGCTCCCATGGACGGAGGGCGCTCACGCAGCGCTGGTGCTGGGGATGGCGGCTCCGGGGGCGCTTTACATGGCCTGGCTGACCCGCCAGGATCCCACGTGGCGGGAGGTGCTGGCCCAGTTCGTCAACGCCGGGGTGTTCACGCCGCCCCCGCTGCAGCTCCTTCTGCTCCTGGGCCTTCCCTTCCTGCTGGCTCTCGTCGGCCTGGGGGATCCCCGGCGCTGGCGGGCCTGGACGCCTGTGGAGGCGTGGATGGGGGTGTGGTTCCTGGTCCATCTCCCCCTCGCTTATCTACCCCTGAGCTTTCAGATCCATCTCCTGAACGGATGGCAGGTTCCCATCGCCTACTGGGCCGTGCGCGGGGTGGAGCGCATCGTCCGGCGGCGGCCCGCGCTGACTTTCTCCCGGGGGATGCGATGGGCGTTGATCCTCTCTCTTCCGGCGAACCTCTATCTGCTGGGATGGCGCATCCTGGACTTGAGCCGGGGGCAGCCTCCTTACAGCCTGCATCGGGATGAAGTGGCCGCGCTGGATTGGGTGGCCGCGCATGGCTGTGCGGACGGAGTGGTCATGGCCCCCGAGCCGGTGGGGGCTTTCGTCCCCATGTGGACCGGCTGCCGGGCCTTTCTCGCTCACTGGACCGGGACGCTGCGGTTTTTCGAGCGCCGGGAGCAGGTTCGCGCTTTCTACAGCCCGGCGATGGAAGAGCCCGCGCGCCGGGCGCTGATCGAGCGCTATGGGATCACTCGGGTGATCATAGGGGCGGATGGAGCTTCGCTGGAGGGGATCCCATGGCTGATCCCCGTGTTCCAGCGCCCGCGTGCCGCAGTCTTTGTGGTTCAGATGGCCCGTGAAGGCGCAAGCCCGGGGGGAGCGCCATGAGCCGGCTCGCGCGTGTGCTCCTGGTGGTCATGGGCGGGATCGGGTTAAGCGCCCTGGCCTTCTATCGGTTAGCGCTCTATCCTCCGACCTGGTTCGACGAGGGCTCTCACCTGCATGTGCCCAAAGCGCTGGTCCGCTGGGGGGTATACGCCGATTACAGCAGCGAGGGCTTCCGGTTCTCGGGGCCGATCCTGGGGGTCGGGCCCACCGTGCTGTTGCCGATCGCCGGCGCCTTCCAGGTGTTCGGGGTGGATCTGTGGCCGGCGCGCTGGGTGATGACCGGTTACCTGTTGCTCACGGCCAGCCTGTTCTTCGCCATGGCGCGCCGCTGGGTTCCGGGATCCGGGGCGGCCTTCGCCACCTTGTGGTTCGTGTTCACACGGAGCCTGGACACCGTGGCCTACGGGCGTCAGGTGCTGGGGGAGGTGCCGGCGATGGCCTTCCTGGCCCTGGGGCTGATCGGCTGGGCGCGGATGGCCCGGGACCGGCGGGGTGGGATCCTCCTGGCGGGGGTCGGATTCGGGCTGGCCCTGATCACCAAGAACCAGTGGGGCATCTTCCTCATCCCCGGCCTGCTGGCGATGGCGATCTTGGGGAAGGCGTTCTATCGGGAGCGGACCTGGGCGGGGAATCTGGCGATCGCGGGGCTGGCGCTGGGGTTCTGGGGGGTCTGGCAGGGGATCCTGTGGGGTCTCCTGAACCCGGATCCGGTGCGGAGCCTGACGGAGCTGCGGACCATCGCCGGCGGGAGCGTGATGGTGTTCCCCTCGCCGCGCATGGGAGCGACCGCCCGCAGCCTGCTCACCGTCTTCGACGGAGCCTTCCTCCCCCTCCTCCTGTATGTGGCGGCGCGGAGCGCCCGGCGGACGCCGGAGGGGTATCGCTGGGGGATGATCGGGATCCTGGCCGCCCTCAACATCGGATGGCTGGTGACGGCCTCGAACGGCTGGCTGCACTACGCTTACCCGGGCCTGGCGCTCCTGAGCCTGGGGGCCGGCGGGATGCTGGAGGACCTCCGGAGGCAGGAAAAGAAGTCGTGGGGCCTTTCCGCGGCCCTGACCACCTGGCTGGCGGTTCTGCTGCTCGGCTCCGCCGGGGTGGTGGCGGCGCGGGTGGCCCGGGGCGGTGACGGCTCGGCCTTCGAGATGGCCCGCTATCTACGCGCCCATATCCCGGAGGCGGCGCGGATCGAGACGTGGGAGCCGGCGATGATGGTCCTCACGGATCATCGCTACCATCAGCCCCCTCAACCCCTGCTGGATGTCGCCTCCCGCTTTATCTGGTTCGGTGGCCCGCCGCCCTCGGCCGTCTATCGATGGGAGGCCAGCGATCCGGACTATGTGCTGGTGGGGGCGTTCGGGCGGTGGGTGCAGCTGTATCGGGAGGTAGAGGAAAGCTGTCCGCCGATCGCCTCTTTCGGCCCTTATCGCCTGTATGCGCCCCGGGAGTGCACGATGCTTCGATCCGGAGAAGGGAGCGTGCAGCCATGATGAGCTGGAAGCTTCGATCCGGGTGGATCGCCCTGCTTGCCGGGCTGTTCCTGGCTCTGGGGACCGGAAGGTTCGTTCCCGCCTTCGGACAGGGCGAGGCGGTCCGGTGGGAGAAGCCGGTGCGGCTTTCGGATCCGAACTGGATGGCCTGGTTCCCCGATGTGGTCGCGGATGACGCGGGGAACGTCATCGTGGTCTGGGCCGGAGGGACACGCCGTGGGCAAACGGCCTTCGATGCATTGATGCTGACCCGGTGGCAAGGAAGCGCGTGGTCCACTCCGGTGGATGTTCAGGCCGTTCCGATCGTGAACAACGAAAGCTATGCGGTCCGCAATTCCATCGCGCTGGATCGATATGGGGATGTGCTGGCGACCTTCCGGGTGCCGATAATTTTGTATTTCTCGAAGGCCCCGATGGCTCAAGCGACCTCAGCGCAAGTCTGGGCCTCGCCCCGGCGGCTCAGCGGATCTGGCGTGGCCTATTACAACGAGCTGGGAGTGGATTCGGAGGGCCGGATCCATGTGGTCTGGTCGGAGATTGTAACCAGCCCTTCATGTGAGCAGTGTGCGGATATCTTTTATCGCTTCTCCGAGGACGATGGAGAAACCTGGTCTCCTCCGGTCAATCTTTCTCGAACCCCCGCGCATGATTCCCTGAAGCCTCATCTCTGGATCGGCAAGGGGGGCTGGCTGTATGTGACATGGCAGGAGAGCGAGGGCCTCTTCGTAGGCGGCGGGAAGCCCGCCGGCGTCCGCCTGGCCCGTTCGCCGGATCGAGGCCGCACCTGGACGGAACCAGTGTGGATCACGGCCACTGTGGGCACCCCTCAGCAGGCGGTGATCGGGGAGGATGGACAGGGGACGCTCCTCCTGGTCTGGCGGGTGGCAGAGGGACCCGGCGTCTATTTTCAACGCTCCCGCGATCATGGGGAGGCCTGGACCTCGCCCACCCTGCTTCCCGGCTTTCAGGCCCGGCCCTGGACTCAGATCCCGTATGATGACTACGACATCGCTGCGGACAGCCTGGGCCGGTTGCATTTCGCGGGCGTGGGGGCGGTAGGGGCGGAGGGCCAGCTGGGGGTCTGGCATCTGATGTGGGATGGGACCACCTGGCAGGGCCCCTTCCTGGTCTCCACAGGGCGGAATTTCCCGGAATGGACCCGGCTGGCGGTTTCGGAGGGTCGCCGGTTGCACCTGGTATGGTTCGAACGGGACCTGGAGAATATGTATAACTCGGATGCGGCCCGCTATACAGTCTGGTATAGCACGACCCTGACGGATGCCCCACCGGTCCGGCGCACGCCGGTGCCCACTCCTACCCCGACGCCCTCGCTCCCGATGCCCTCCGGAGGGCGGGTGCTTCCGACCCCCACCCCCTTTGTCCCGCGGACGATGGATCCGAACCTGCCGGCGGGCCAGCCCCGGCCGGACTCCGAGGCGCTGCGCCTGATCGTTCTGATGGGCGGAGGAGTGATCGGGTTGAGCGCCATCGGCGGATGGGCGTTACGGCGGCGCGCATAGTCCTTTCGTTAAGGAGAGAGCCCGTGCGGATCCTGATGCTCACACAGGTGCTGCCCTATCCGCTGGCCAGCGGGCCGCAGATCAAGACGCATTACACCCTGCGTTATCTGGCCCGACATCATCGCATCACCCTGGTCTCCTTTGTCCGCTCCGACGGAGAGGCCCGGTCCGCTGAGGCGTTGCGCCCCTATTGCGAGGCGATCCACACGGTTCTCCTCCCCCGCTCCAGATTTCGGGATGGGATCGCCCTCTTGCGGGCGATGGTCACCGGCGAGCCCTTCGTGATCGCCCGGGATCACCGGCCTGCTCTCTACCGCTTGCTGGAACAATCGAACATGGCCGGATCCTTCGACGCGGTCCACGCGGATCAGCTCAACATGGCGCCCTATGCGCTTCCGGTGCGGGCGCGGCGGGTGCTGGATGCCCACAACGCGGTCTGGCAGATTGCGGAGCGGCTGGCCCGGGCGATGCCGCCGGGACCCTTGCGGTTCCTCGCGGCCCAGGAGGCCCAGCGCCTGAGGCGGTATGAGGGGAGGATCTGTCGGGCCTTCGATCACGTGGTTGCCGTGAGCGAAAGCGACCGGGCGGCGCTGGAGGAGGCAGCAGGTGGGAAGCTGCCGATCCTTGTGGTCCCCATCGCCCTGGATCCTGAGGATTTCCCTCCCATCCCCCGGGAGCCCGGGGCGATGGGGGTGTTGCATATCGGGGGGCTGCACTGGCCGCCGAACGCGGAGGGGATCCGGTGGTTTCTGCGGGAGGTATGGCGGCGGGTGCGGGCGGCGGTGCCGGAGGCCCGGCTGTTTCTGGTGGGAGCCCGCCCTCCGGCGGATCTGCGGACGTGGGCGACCCGGGATCCCTCGGTGGTTGTGTCAGGCTTTGTGGCCGATCCCACCCCCTACTGACGGCAGAGCGCGGTGGTGATCGTCCCGCTCCACGCGGGCAGCGGCATCCGGGTTAAGATCCTGGAGGCGTGGTCCCGGGGAATGCCGGTGGTGAGCACCGCCATCGGCTGTGAGGGGCTGAGGGCTCATCATGGGGAAAACATCTGGATCGCGGACGATCCAGAGGGCTTCGCCCGGGCGGTGATCGCCATGCTCCGGGACCCCGGGGAGGCGCGCCGAATCGGGGAGGCCGGCCGGGAGACCGTCCGGGCGTTTTATGACTATCGGGTGGCCTATCGTCCCCTGGACGCGGTTTACCCGCCTTGATGGGGCCTTCCCTCGATCCGCTATGGGCGTGTGACCCCGGTGCGGAGGAGGAACGCCAGATCCGTGAGCCACAGGGAGTCCACGATACGGATCTGATCCGGTTGCTCTACGAGGATCTGCGGATCTCCCTGATACCAGTCAATCTGGCCGCGCACCCGGATCGCGGTGCCGGGCCGGATCATCTGCTCGGGCGGCAACGGGAAGCGATCCCAGTAGGGGCGCAGGATGCGGATTTTCAACGCGCCTTGATGTGGGTTCTGGAATCCCAGGTAAACGGCTTTCCCGTTGTTGAACACGAAGCGGATGACCCCCTCCACCTCCCGGACCTTTCCCACGTGCATCGCCGCGAGCGAAGCGGGGATCGGTCGATTCAGGTTCGGAGCGCGTTCGGCAGGCCTCTCCTTCTCCGGCCATGAGGTTTCCACGCGGGCGTCCGGAAGGCTTGGAGAGGAGCCCGAGGAGACCGAGAGGGGATCCCCGTGCTCCAGCGCGACCACTGCGCCATCCGTGCTGACGAAATAGATGGTGTTGTTGCTGATCACCCAGGCGGCGTATTCGGACCAGTATTGGTCATACACCCTTCCCTGGTTGTAGTAGATGTAGAAGCCGCTCGGTACAGTTCGCGAATCACCGTCCTGAACCAGAGAACCTGGGCAGTAGTGGGTGGGGCTGAAGCCGCAGTTGCTGGCCGAGGTGATGATGTGGGGCAGGTTGCGGGTGACGATGGGATTGCTGCTGGTTCCCCGGGAGGGGGAGCGATCCACGATCTGATGGGCCAGGCCGAACATCCAGTGAGCCCCGAAGATGAAGTCCCCAGCCATGGAAAGATTCGCCTGTTCGTCGGTGGGGAAGAAGGTGTTTTGCATAAAGCGAACGTCCCCGGCCCGGTAGCCCGGGACTGTGGTATCATCCAGTATCATCTCCCCCAGCCGGGAATCGTAACGCCCATCGCATGGGGACTGCAGGCACGGGGATCCGCGCATGACGACGTAGGCGACCTCCTGGCCGTCCGGGAAGCGCTTGACGACCGGCTGGGGGCCCATGGGGAGATAGCCGCCGTCCCCGAACCCGCCGTGGCCGACGTTGGCAATGAAGGCCGGGGAGCCGTCTGACAGGCGCAGGGCCAGCAGAGCCTGATATTGGGGCTGGGCGGCCAGCCCGCTCCGCATCGTCGCGTTATCGCCCGGCCACGGGCTCCACGGCTTCCACATCGCCTCCCAGTCCAGGCGCAGCTTGATGAGGACCAGGCCATGGCCCTCGGCGATCACCGGCCACCCGTTTTTGACCTCCGCGTTGTTGGAGGAGGAGCCGGGATCCCCCGGCTGGCGGGGTGTGGGCTTGACCCGCCAGGCCCGCCTCCCATCGGTGTTTTGGATGGCATGGACGTAGAGATCCTGGGAAACGACCACCACTCGATCCCAGGAGGGAGAGTAGGCCGGCGGGGTGTGCACGGGAGCTCCGGCGTCGTAGGACCAGAAGGGGAAGAGGGTGAACTTGTTGAGGGCGTAAACCCGGTTCCCCATTGCGATGAACACACGATCCCCGAACAGCGCCGGCGGGAGCGGCAGATCGCTGGAGGCGCCTGTAGGGAACTGGCCCCGGATCTCGCCGGTGGCGGCATCCAGCTTATAAAGGACGCCATTGGTGGAGAGGACGAAGAGGGCTCCGGTCTCCGGGTCATAAGCGGGGGTAGAGTTCACTCGCGCGCCGCCCGGGTTGCGATTCCAGAGCACTCGTCCGGTGGCGTTGTCCAGGGCGAAGACGCCGCGATCGCCGGCGGCGATGTAGACCCGCCCCCCGCCGGTGACCGGCTGGCTGTTGCGGGGGAGGGGGGACTTGCCGGGGCTCACCCGGCCCTGGGCATCCGGCCCGTTCCATGCCCACTTCCAGCGCCAGGGAGGGGGAACCACCTGGGAGGTGTAGCTGGTCCGCTGGGCATCATGGGCGTGCTGGGTCCATTCGTCGGGGCCGCTCGGGGTGAACTGGCGGAACACCCCCGGGAGGTAAAGCCGGTAGGTCGCGGTCGCCGAGATCTCTGCGGAGGCCGTCGTGGGCGCCGGGGGGATCGGCCCCGCAGAGGGGGAGGCGATCGGCCATGTAAGGGCCGACAACGGTGAGGGAGCCCCGGTGGCCTCCACCGTCCGCAAGGGAGAAGAGATGGGGAACGAAGGGCTTCCGCAGAACGCTAAGCTCCAAGCCAGCGCGCCTATAAGGATCTGACGTTCCATCTCCCCTCCCAGACTTTATCAAACCAAAATCAAACCAACTATATACTAACATCATGCCGGATATCTGTCAAGAGAGCTGGGCAAATGTGATTGTTCAAAACCCGGTGACGGTTCTGGACATCCTCCACTTCGGTGGGTGTTTTACCCCATCATTGGCCCTCTCTCCCCCACAATAGGCCAGCCTGTCAGGTACAAAAGGCCATCCCTCCCCCACCATCGTTTACCTTCGCCAGATTGTGAACAGTCACGGGCAAATTCTGCGACCACATCCTGGGCGGCATACAACCCCCACGCCCCCGGGAGCTTCTGCTCCAGCTTCTCCACATGGATGGCGCCCCCTTCTCCTCATCCCACTGTCCATCGGGGGTCGCCGCTGAACCAAGATTCATCCTGGAAGACAACAGCGATGGTGGGGGCCTGGTGCGCTCGGGCGATCCAGCCATCCCGCGAGGCCTTCCTGTGCTCGTAGTGCGGGTCCGGGCTGGTGATCCCCCCTTTGGCCTGCAATATAACACGATCCCCTTCCGACGATCCCCTTCCGGCGTAGCGAGCGGCGGACGCTCTTCAGGCTAATGGTCTTCACCAACCCGGCTTCCTGGGCCACCCGTGCCAGGTCTTGAAGCGTCCAGACCTCGCTCGGGATGCCGTAATGACGGGGGACTGCCGGAGTAACTCCACTTTGGAGCACAGGCCCGATGGGTGCTTTCAATTTGTTGCGGCGGCCTCAGGCCGCCGCAACAGAGATGCCCGACAGCATTAGGGAGATGAGATAGCAGCGTATAACTCGTACCCCAACGGCCAACTGGCCTCAAACTGGACCACCAGCCGATAGCGTTCGGCCAGCATCTCCGCCGGATACAGGTCTATCCAGCGAGCGAACGGCCCCACCAGCACGTAGTCGGGACGTTCCCTTTGTACGAAATCGTAACTTTCCGATGGGGGTGGTCCGCCCAGCCAGACATGGCGCACAGCCTGCTCCAGGATCACCAGAGGAGCGAAGTGGTAACGGTGGTCGGTGAGAAATCCCATCTCCGGCTCAAACGTCTCAATCAGAGCATCGCGAGGAACATGCTGATCCAGATAGGCCGCCATCGCTACAGGCAAATTGGGAGGCGGTGTTACGATTTGCCGCACTGTGTACACCAGCGGACGGGCCCACATCACCAAAAGCCAGAGTAGCATAGCCCAGCGCAGCGCGTGCTTGTGCAAGTTAGACTTCTCCCCTTGCAAAGCCCTCCACAGATTAGATGCTCCGATCTGAAACCCATCCGTAAGCCGGTGGAAAAAACTGGCCACAAACAGACTGGCGATGGATAGACCGGGGAAGGCATAACGCGGCCAGCCGATAGAGGCAATCACGTACCAAGCCAGATTCACGACCATCAGAATCCACAACGTCCCCCACCGCTGCCCCTCCCGCTGACGGGGCAAAGAGATGACCAAGCCATACACTAACACTGGTGCCAGCATTCCCAGATATACATCCAGGCTTAACAGGTACTTTAGGCTCTCCTTCATTAAGCAAGGAGAGAAAACAAAAGCTGCGCTGGCGCTCTGTTGGCGCAGCATTTCCAGGTTCTGACTGGCCGTCGCCGGGCTTAAGTACAGGATCAAGTAAATTTGCCAGAGAGCGAAACAGGTTACGGCCACGAGCCCCAGCAGGATGAAGATGCGCTGAGGGGCCGTGCGATAATAGAGTTGATTCGCAAGCCATGCCAAGCCCAGGGTCGGCACCAGAACCAATAGATATTGTTTTTTGGTGACCATAGATAGCCCCATCAGCAATCCGACCAGCATCAGTTGCCGCAGACCAGCCTTCTCCCAGGATGCCAGCCACAGCGCCAGACCAGCTGCCATAAAGAAAAGCCCCGGCACCTCCCCCAGCACCTGTCGCCCGTACTCTATCAAGGAGACCTCGCGTGAGGTCACCAGCAGCGCAGTGGCCACCCACGCCAGCTGGCGACCGCCCAGCACCAGCGCCAGCCGGTAGAAGGCATAGATGGCCGCCAGCAGATAGAGGACCATCACCAGGCGGGCCTGCAACAACCCGATGCCGAAGAGTTTGAAGGCCGCCGCAATGGGCAACATTACGGTCGGGCCGACACTCACAATCGGTCCATCATAGCGAAAACCCTCACTGCTGTAATCGGCATACACGCCGAAGCGCACGAGAGCCTTGGGGACATGTAGGTGCGACCCTTCATCAAACCAAGTCACAGGATAATTCGTCAGGTTATATAGAGATAGAAACAGAAGCAGCGCGATAGCCACCGCGGCACCAACGGATCGCAGGAGAACGCTGGCCCTCCACTGGGCTTTACCCCGGGTTGCCCTTAATGTTAGAACGCCTGCCTTATGTTCCATCATGCTTCTGATTCCTTAACCCGGATGGGCAAGAACCAAAACCCCGACACTCATACTTCCGGGCTCCTCAGATCTCCCACAAAATGATTGCATAGGATCCGGTGATAAGGTCCTTGATCGAATCATCGGTGAACCATCCTGCCCATGGCATAGAACGGAACCCGTGAAGAGAGCGGATGGCTTCCAGGGTGATCCTGGGTGATGGAAGGACTCGATCGGAAATGTAAACGGAGGAATCTTGAAATGGGAATGGGATGGGAGGGCGAGGGCTACTACAAGGCTCAGCGCCAAAACGACCCCCCACTCGATGGCCCGTAAGGGCCCGGCTCGGAGATCCTGTCGCACCAGGAAAATCATAGCCCCAAGTCCCAGGCCGATCAGGAGAATCTTCAGCGGCTTCTCCCCAGGCAGAGAGCGAGGGCTAAAATACTAAAATACAGCAAAACCATAGACTGAGCCCTGCAATCCAGCCGTATTTGAGCCGGAAGCTTCTGGGAAGTATACACAGCCCCAGCAGCCCCATGTGAAGTTCAGCCCTCCCGCTATCCATCAGCGTCCCTTGGCATGATGAAAAGATCGGGTTAGAATCTGGGAGTAAAATCGTAAGAGTTGTGAGAGCTGTCATCCATGAGGCCATGGGATGTGAAATGAGCGACCTGCATCGTCTCTTTGAGCCAGTCCCCGGCCAGCAAATGGCGCTGGCGGAGGGGCCGGAGTATGAGGCGCTGCTGACCTGCATCCGGTGCGCCCGTTGCCTCCCGGTTTGTCCCACGTATCAGGAGACCCTCCACGAGGCGCAATCCCCGCGGGGGCGCCTGGCCCTCCTCCGGGCGGTG
>Ga0080007_1062540_pt1 | contig 13673 bp, 14 predicted proteins | sample OctOCTMetagenome_FD_69210 | JGI IMG/M metagenome (GOLD analysis project Ga0080007, IMG submission 69210) | Hot spring and microbial mat streamer communities from Octopus Spring Streamers, Yellowstone National Park, USA - OCT_B (SPADES... | ecosystem: Environmental > Aquatic > Thermal springs >...
TTAGCCTTTGACATAACACCCGCGGAGAACATCACCGCCATAATCACAGAAAAAGGGATCTGGAAACCATCATGAACATTTTGGAATATCAAAAAGGGCTAAAGTTAGAAAAGATCAAACCCTTTAACCTTATATACTGTGAGGAAGATTACCTACTCTCAGTTTTTGTGGAAAAGCTGTCCGAACTGGCTCCCTTAAGGGTCCTCTGGGGGTCTGAGCTGGACCTTCAGGGCTTTCTTAATCTTTTGGGTGAAAGCGGACTCTTTACTAAAAGTCAAAGGGAGTTGATATTAGTAAAGGAGGGAGAACAGCTCTTAAAGAGGCTGAAGGATCCGAAGCTAATCAGTAGCTTAGCTAACCGGATGAAAACAAAGGCGGTTTTTATAGTCCTTAAGGAAAAGCTGGATAAATCCACCCTTCAGAGGGAACCCTACAAAACCCTGTTGGAGCTGGGAGATTTCTTGGAGGCAAAAAGGTTAGACAAAAGAAAGGTAAGGGACATGGTAAAAAACAAAGTGGAAAAGGCTGGGAAGAAAATAGAAGAAAAAGCCCTTGAGTATCTCCTTGAAACAGCGGGCGACGACCTTTTATTTTTAAGGGGAGAGGTGGAAAAGCTGATCCTGTACGCAGAAAGGGAGATCACCCTTGAGGATGTTAAAAAGGTATGCATCACCCAAAAGGAGAGCGACCTGTTTGAATTTTTGGATGCCTTTTTTAGCAAAGATTTAGAAAAGTCCCTTTTGAGCCTTTCTTCCCTCTTCAGAATGGGCATCCATCCTCTTGTGATCCTTGCAACCTTAGTCAATTACACCCTGAGGCTTTTAACGGTCAAAAAGAGCCAAGGAAAAACGGAGGATATACTGAGTGAGCTGGGAGTAAAACATCCCTTTGCCATTCGCAACCACAAAAGGTATCTTTCCAATTTCACGGAACAAGATCTAGAAAGACTTTTAGAAAGGCTTTACTGGTTGGACATTTCCATAAAGACCTTCTTTAATCAACCAGAGAAAACAATAACAAACATGGTAATAGATTACTTGGCAAAGGTAGGGACAGAGGCACCCTCGGAGGAGGTGGAATAAGTTGTTTTACCTGCTTTTAGCCTTTCTTAGCTCCTTCCTTGCCTGCTATTTTCTTTTAAAGTTTTCCACACAAAGGGCTTTGGACCATACGGAGGGAGTTCAAAAGTTCCACAGCTGGAGGGCAGTAAGACTCGGTGGAGTTGCTTTGATGATTTCTCTTACAACCTCCGGTATAGCCTTTTACCTCTCGGGTAAAGACTTTGCCAAGGAATACCTCTTGCTGATCTTCTCCTCTTTGCCTGTTTTCTTGGGCGGTCTTGCGGAGGATTTAACAAAAAAAGTGGGACCAAAAACAAGGCTATTTATGGCTTTTATCTCCGGGATATTAGCCTTTTTGCTTTTGGGTGCCCATCTAGAGCGCGTTGATGTTCCTATTTTGGACTTTATTCTTTCAAACTCTCTGGTATTTTCTGTGCTTTTTACATCCTTTGCCCTTGCGGGCGTGTCTAACGCGGTGAATATAATAGATGGCTTTAATGGACTTGCCAGTTGTGTGCTAATAATAAGCTTTCTTGCGTACGCTTATGTTTCCTACCTTCTGGGAGATTTCTTTTTGCTCTACCTTAGCCTAACCGTCACCTTTGCCCTAATTGGCTTTTTCTTCTGGAACTTCCCCTTTGGCTACATATTCTTAGGAGACGGCGGAGCATACCTTTTAGGCTTTTTGGCTGGGCTTTTGGGAGTTTTAGTAGTAGAAAGGCATCCAGAAGTCTCTCCGTGGTTTCCCCTCTTGCTCTTGCTATATCCCATTTATGAAACCATTTTTTCTATAATCAGAAAAAAATTTATGAGGAACGCCTCTCCCTTTGAACCTGACCCAATACATCTTCATATGCTATTTTACAAAAGATTAATAAAGCCCAATGTTGGAAATACTTTACCTACTTTTTTAACTAACTCCCTCACCTCTCCCTACCTCTGGTTTATGACTTTTATCTGCGTTATACCTGCGGTGCTCTTTTGGAATAGGACCATTCTTTTAGTGCTTTTTAGCATACTTTTTATGCTGTTTTACACTTGGCTTTATTTTAGGATCGTCAGGTTCAAAACGCCAGAGTTTCTAACGGTGCCCCTTAAGATTCTGAAAGAACGGCTTCAATAAGATTTATATATTCTCCAACTATTTTCTCTACACTGTATTTTTCTTCCGCCAACCTTCTACCCGCTTTGCCGAACTCTCTGAGCTTTTCATCTCTCAAATCAACCATTCTCTTTATTGCCAAATACAACTATACATTTTCTTCTACAACCTCCAATAAATGAATCCGAGCTCTTCTGCATCTTTCCTATCAAAAACCCCCTTTATGTCAAAAAGTATTGATGGCTCAAGTGATAACCTTTTAAGCCCTTCTAAGGTAAATGTTTCAAGGAATACTCTATGCCTTACCGCGTATAGAATAGCATCGTAAGGAGCTTTTTCTTTGTAATCCTTCTCAAGCTCTATATCAAACTCCTCCTTTACTTCTTCCTCCCTTGCTATCGGGTCATAGACCACGGGTTCAATTCCAAACTCTCTAAGTTCTTTTATAACTTCAAAAACTTTGCTGTTTCTGACATCTGGTACATTCTCTTTAAAGGTTATCCCAAGCACTAAAACTTTTGCACTCTTTACTTGCCTTCCTGCCTTGATAAGCGTTTTTACAAGCTCATGGGCTACATAAACGGGAATTTCTTCGTTTATTCTCCTTCCTGCCAAGATGAGTTCAGGCACATAACCAACTTCTAAAGATTTATGGGCAAGGTAATATGGGTCCACTGGAATGCAATGCCCTCCCACAAGCCCCAGCTCAAACCTCAAGAAGTTCCTCTTGGTTCCTGCAGCTTTTAAAACCTCTTTTGTGTCAAGCCCAAGTCTATGGAATATAAGGGCTAACTCGTTTATAAGGGCTATGTTTATGTCCCTTTGAATGTTTTCTATCACCTTTGCCGCCTCCGCTGTCTTAATATCGGGTGCTTTATAAACTCCCGCCTTCTTAACCACAGTTCCGTAAACCTCTGCAATTAGTTCTAAAGTCTCCGGAGTATCCCCCGCAACTACCTTTATAACCTTTTCAATGGTATGCTCCTTATCTCCCGGATTAACCCTTTCTGGAGAGTATCCCACGAAAAAGTCCCGCTTCCACTTAAGACCGCTTTCCTTTTCCAATATTGGCACACAGACCTCTTCTGTAGCCCCCGGATAAACTGTAGATTCATAAACCACCACGCTACCCTTTGTTAGATTTTTACCCACCACCTCCGAGGCAGACTTTAAAAAGGACAGGTCTGGGTTCTTTAGCTTATCCACGGGCGTAGGCAATGCCACAATTATGAACTTACACTCTCTTATCGCGGAAGGGTCGTCAGTAAAAGAAAGATTAGGGTTTAAAAGCTTTTCCCTGTTTTCTACTTCGCCCGTATAGTCTATTCCCTGCCTTAAAGCTTCTACCCTCTTTGAGTTCTTATCAAAGCCAACCACTTTAAAATGCTCCGCAAGGCTAACCGCCAAGGGCAAACCCACATACCCAAGCCCCACAACGCAAATTTTTTCTTTGCCAGCTTTCAAGCCTTCAAGGAGGTTATTCATCTCAAAATCTCCTTCCATTCCTTAACAATCTTTTCAATTCTAAAATACTTAACCCTCTGCTTAGCTTGTTCTGAATAGTGCTTTCTCATTTTCATTATGCTATTCCATATCTTCTTCTGCATACTCACTGTTCCGAACCTCTATTATCTCAAGAGATACTTTATCTGGGTTTTCAAGTCTGTGTGGAGTTGACTTGGGTACATAAACGGATTCGTTTTCGTGAATATACATTAACTTATTCCCGATTGTTACCTTGGCGGTTCCTTTTATCACCATCAAGTGCTTGCTCCAATGAGGATGTATCTGAAGGTCTATACTCACACCTAGCTTAACAACTATCCTCTTTATCTTGTATCCCAGACATTTTTCAAGAATAGTACACTCACCCCAAGGGCTATAAGCCGTTCTATGTTCAAAAACCTCAATTCGCCTTTCCCTTTTAAGCTCCTCTACTACATGCTTAACCTTTTGTGCTGAACCTCTTTTTGCAATAAGAATAGCATCATCTGTTTCTACTATAATAAGATCCTTCAAATCAACCGTTGCTATGAGCCTTTTATTTCCTATTACCAAACAACCTTCTATGTCCTTGGCTAGAACATTTCCGAAAATAACGTTTAACTTCTCATCTTTATCCAAAGCATCATAAAGGCTATCCCAAGAACCTATGTCACTCCAATATATGTCCATCGGAATGGCAACAACTTTTTTTGACTTTTCCATGACTGCGTAATCTATTGAAATATCCGGCATCTTTTGAAAGTTTGCTATCATATCATCTAGAGACTGATTAAATAGTTGATAAATTTCTGAAGCATAAAGCCTTAGTTCTTCTATCATGGTTTCTATGGTAAAAACAAACATTCTGGAATTCCAAAAATAGTTTCCTTCGCTTAGAGATCTTTTTGCGGTTTCAAGGTCAGGTTTTTCAGTGAATCTTTCAACAAGATAATAGCCTCCTAGGTCTTTACTGGTGATTTTAATATAGCCATAACCTGTTTCTGGATACAGTGGCTTGATCCCAAAAGCTACAATGTAGCCTTGCCTTGCTACCTTTTCAGCTAACTTCACATATTCAACAAATTTTTCTACAGGCTTTATAATATGGTCCGAAGGGCAAACGAATAAAACTTCCTTGGGAGAAGTCCTAAGCCTTTCTAAACAGTATTTCATTCCAAGGGCGATCGCGGGTGCAGTATTTCTTCTTGCTGGCTCAAGTAAAATGTTATCAGCAAGGTCTTTAGAAACTTCATTAACCTCCGAAAGAACATGAAATTTATACCGTTCGTTTGTAAGCAATAGAACATCCTTGGGAGAAACGATATTTAAAAGCCTTTCCAATGTTTGCTGAAGTAAAGACTTCCCATCGTTTAGTTTTAAAAACTGCTTAGGATAAGCTTCTCTTGATGCTGGCCAAAGCCTTGTTCCGGAGCCACCGGCAAGAATTAGGGCTTTCATCATTCTCTATTAAAATGCCACTTTGTGTTTAAGAATTATAAGCAGAGAAAATAAAGTTTGCAACATCTAAAAGGTAAGACATTTCGTTCAGTCCGTAGTGACAATAAAAAGGGGGTCGGATAGATTTAATGTTCTATCATAAATATTTGAGTAGGGACTAATATCAGTTCCACCAGCAGCGAGTCCAAGTCTAAGAGAAGCAACTGACCGTATTATCGTGTTACCCAGTATTTTTTTTATTCAGGACATTATCAATTACATTAAGGAGTTTTTTTTCGTATATCTGCCATGTAAAGTTATTTTTAATAAACTCTCTTGCATTAACCTTTAAATATTCAAAATTTTTAGGGTTCTCATAGATTTTGTTTATCAAATTTGCCATATCTTTTGGATTATCGCAAATCAAAAAATGTTTACCATGTTCAGCTCCAATAGGTTTTGCTGCTAATGATGAAACTATATTAACAGTTCCTAACGCCATGCATTCAAGTATTTTGTTTTGAATACCGCCTCCCGTTTGCATTGGGGCGACAACGCATAAACAGGATTTTAAAATTAGATATGGATCTTCTACATATCCAGTTACTTCTACATTTTTGAACCTTTTCGGCAAATCCTGAATTATCTTCCTGGGATTAGCTCCAACTACAATAAACTTTAAATCTCTATTAAGGTACGGTAAAACATTTTCCAAAAACCATAATACAGCATCTATATTTGGTTGGTAATCCATTTTTCCAAAAAATGCAATAGAATTTGCAAACCTATGATCGTACTTTTCATAGTTTAACAATGATTCATTTACTCCATTTGGTAACCATTCTGTTTTGCTTGGTTGTTTGAAAAAATCTCTTTCTTCTCTATTAACAAACAGCGTTTTATCAAATTCTTCAATGCAGTATTTCTCAAATTCTAATAATCTTTTGCTTTCAATTCTATAGATGATTTTCCATTTTAAAGATGTTGTTCTTCGGTAGGACCTTAAGTAATTTAAATCTATAGAATCTGTTATTTCTAATATTTTAGGTTTCTGTTTATTGAAAAAATATTTTGCTGTTCTAATCAAAGTAGCAAATAATAGGTCATATTCTTGGTAAGTTTGATCAATATATTTCTGAACATCTTTAAAATAGTAATAGTTTACCTGTAAAGGAAGTGTATTAGTAAGGAGTCCTTTTAAGTGTATTAAAATAGAACTGCCTTTTATCTTTCTGAAAAATCTTATAGCTTAATCCTAAATCATTTGTCCAATCATAAAATTCTTTTGGAACTTCTTGTTCTGTTATGGATACGAGATGAACTTTAAAGTGTTTAGAAAGGATCTTTAGAAGCCAATAATTTTTTAGACGATCCCCACCTATTGGGGGATAGGGAAGACGGGAAGAAAGAAAGAGAATTCTAGTCATAGAATTTCCCTCGCAATGTTAATATTCCTCTTAGCAGGTCCTCCAAAACTCCAAAGCAAAGTAGGTCCGCCTTTATGCTTTTTTCATTTTCAAGTAGGTTAAAGGAAAAAATTTCTATACCACCTTCATTATGTGGGCAAAATTTCCTAAGATAGAGCACTTTCATGATTTTTCTCCTACAATTCTTTCAAACAGTGAAATATATTGATCAATCATTTTATTTTTGTCAAACATTTTTAATCTTTCTTTTTGCTTTTCTAAAAGTTCAATTTTAAATTCTTCGTCAGATATTACTTTTAAAATAGTTTTAGCTAGATCTTCTTCACTATGTGGATTAAAGTAAAATCCGGCTTCACCAAAGATTTCTCTTAAGATAGGAATATCCGATAAAATAACAGGACATCCCAAACTTACGGCTTCAAGTGGTGGTAAGCCAAACCCTTCAAGTAATGATGGGAAGACAAATAAATCGGCAAATCTGTAAAGACTCACTATATCCTCATCGGAAAGCTTTATAAGTTGAATAACTCTTTCCTGAATATTAAGGTTTTCAACCAATATGTCTACTTCGTCTTTTTCTCTATCCTTATTTCCTGCAATTACAAGATAATGAGGAATTTTCTCTTTTATTATAGCAAATGCTTTTACCAATAAACTTAAATTTTTGTGTCTTTTTCTATTTCCAACAAATAATAAATAGGGCTTATCAACTATACGATCATAAGTTTGATTTTGCTTGGTGAACTTATCATCTACAAACTCATAGATAATTTCAATTTTTTTGTCTATGCCTTTAAAATTTTTTCTTAGCTCATCAGCAACTGTATTTGAAATGGTAATAATTTTTGTAGAATATTTCAAAGCTCTCTTTAAGTAAAAAATAAAAATCTTACGTTTTATTTCATTCCTATCCCAAAATTGTGTCAAAGGTCTAAGGTCATGAATAGTAACAATTGTGTTTTGGGGTATATAATAAGGTAAGTTTATATGAGGATAAAAAAACAAATCTACTTCTTCTTTAAGTTGCTTGAGAATTTTTGACTGTGCAAAGAACCCTTTTAGAGAAAATTTTCTGAAATCTACAAATATGGGTTCTATATTGGGAACACTTGAAAAATCCTTTTCAAAATCATTTCTTAAAGTATTGGGCACACAAGTGTAAATCTTTATACCTCTCTTTGCAAACTCTTTTGTCAGAGATTCATAGTATCTTCCTATTCCGGTACCTTTGTAAAATAGGCCGTCTATGTAAAGCTTCATTTATTATATCTCCTCATCCTTATAATCTTATCATAGCCTAAAAGAAGTGCTAAGAACATAAAAATAAAACTTTCTCCCCATGCTACCTGTAGCGTGTATGATATTAGTACAGAAATATAGGCTATTTTAAGCTTAGAAATTCCGATACCTTTGTATAAGAAAATTAGAAAAGAAATAAAAACTAGGAAACCTATAATCCCTAAATCACACATAACATTAAAGATACTTATAGCATTGCTGTAAGGTCCAAAAACACCAGGATATTCAATGGATACAATAGTTCCATAAGTTCTTGGACCAAGTCCAAAAAGAAGTTGAATAATATTATGGCTCATGTATTCAATGGATTTTATTATGTGAAATAATCTTTCACTAAAAGAATAGTATTGAAGAGCCATAGATTCTAGACTGCTAAAATTCAACATAGATGCAAATTCCTTTGATCCTGCTTTGTATATAAAATAAACCACACCAAAGATAGCGACGGGAGAGAAAATATACCTATAAACTTTACTGATACTGAAAATAAGATAAATTGTTAGTCCAATTATGGCAGATTTAGATTGTAAATAGATGATGGAAACTATGAATAATAATTTTAATATTCTTATACTAACTCTTTTTGATTTTAAAACCATGTCTGTAAATACATAGCACATTAAAATAAAAGTTGAAAGTAATTGAGTTTCAGGAAAAGTACCACCCCATTTAGGAAAAAATCCTAAAGCAGTCCATGATTGATTGTAAATTTGACTTGAAATAACTTCCTTTAGAAATTCTGGTATAGGAGCATATCCAAAGGCTCCCAAAAGTCCGTATGCTACAAAAGACAATTCAAATAACCCTAAAATGATAATAAACTTTATCATAAAACTTGTGTATTCTTGCCTTAGATACAAGATAGGAAGAAAAACCAATAAAAAATTCAAAGTTTGTCTTACACTCTCACTCAACGGATAATAAATATCTACTGGTGTACTTGAAATTGCGATAAGTGTTGCTAAAAAATATAAACCACATATTAGAAAAACGTAACTCAAATAAATATTTATTTCAATTTTTTTAAACTTGGTGAAATCAAAAGCTTTACACACTGTCAATAATGGAAGAATAAGGAACATAAATATAAATTGAGGGTTAAACCATACCCCTTCGTAACCTATAAGTGCTTTAACTCCCTTTGGAGATAGAATCAATAAAAAAGTCTCAATAGCTAATAAAACTTTTATAAGCCAAGAGCAATTTAACATTTTACTTATATTTTAGCAAACCAATCCAACGTCCTAATAAAACATTCTTGTAATATAGAAACATATCAAAGTTCAGCTTTAGCAACCCTAAAACCATTCCTCCAATAGGTCTTATAAAAAATAATTGTAAAAACTGCGGTACAACGCATAAATCACCACCTTTTATCAAATGTTTTTTGAATAGCGCTCCAAGTCCTTTTCCATAATAAAAGGCTCTATATCTATCGCTAGGATCTTTGAAATTGCTTCCCTTTTGAGGATGATAAACTTTGATTTTCTCTGGATAATAATAAGCTTTAAAACCTAGTTTTAAAAGTCTATATAGATAATCAGATTCTTCAGCAGAACCAAAAGATGAACCAACTCCCAAGTTTTCATCAAACAACAACTCTATACTTCCCTCATGTCTTATGAAAATTGTAAAAGATATTGCTGTTCTAAGGAAATTATTACAGTTTATTTCACAGTTGTACTTTTCAAATCTTCCATTGCCTACCTTCAATGTTTTCTTATCAATAGATATTCCTGTTAATATGTGATATTTATTTCCTAAAGCTTCAAAAGATTTAACAACATTCTCTAGAAGTGTTTCAGGATATTCACAATCATCGTCGGGAAAAGCAAGAATTATCTCTTGGATTTGATTATCTTTAAGGATAGAATTTAGATATTTAATTCCCACATTCCTTGCTAGTGATAATCCTTTCTCTTTGATTTTTATATGATGAATAATGAAATAAGAAGAGTATTCTTCTATCAAGTCTTCAATCAAATTTGTTTCGTTTTGATCTACTATTATTAGTTCAAAATTTCTATAAGTTTGGTTCTTTAAAGATTCTAAAAAGTCTATTAGTTCATCTCTTCTTCCCAGAGTTGCTAAGATTAAATAAAACTTGATCATGCCATCAGATTTATTAAGCATCTGTTCCATTCTTCAACTATCTTTTCAATCCTAAAATCCTCAGCCCTTTGCTTGGCCCTTTCCGAGTAATGCTTTCTCAAATTCCCATCTTCAAGTAGTTTATCTATCGTTTCAACCCACATTATTTCCCTTTCCTCTAAGGGTTCATTTGCAGTTTTATATTTTACCTCAAAAACAGGCATCAAAACCCCATACTCTGCAAACTCTGGCTCTTGGGTTTGATAGCTAAAATCCGTGTTTGGTGCCAATATCTCCCTTGGACCGCTTCTGCAGTCGGAAGAGATTACAGGCACTCCACACGCCATAGCCTCAACCAAAACGTTCCCAAACCCTTCCAACAAAGAAGGAAAAACAAAAAGCTTAGATCCTGCTATAAATTTGAAAGGGTTTTTCTGAAAGCCCAAAAAATAAACATCAAACCTCTCTGAAAGCCTGTCTCTGTCCCAAACATAGGTTTTTAGTCCAAGCTCCTCGGAAAGCCCTACCAAATAGTCTTTTAACTTCCCCTCTCCTAGAATCACAAGCTTCAAATCTTTGTGTTTTTCTTTTAACGCTTTAAAGACTCTTATCAAATACCACTGACCCTTTTGCTTTGTTAGACTTCCTGTGGTGATTAAGACAGGATGTTTAAAAATAAGTTCATATTCGTTTAAGTTTTCTTTACAAAATTTCTCAATTTCATTTAAATTTATAGGATTATGAATAACTTTGATTTTTGATGAATCCACATTATAACTTTTAACAAAGTCTTTCGCTATTCCATGACTAACACAGATGATCAAGTTAGCTTTTTTTGCTAAAAATTTATAGGAATTATTATATACGAACGAGGCAAGTTTTTGGGAAAAGCTATCATCATAAAACTGTTTAAAATATTCTGACATAGTACTATGTATTGTAAGAATAACCTTGTGTTTGCCAAATTTTGTAATTAGGTTTAAAAAATCTGCGGATTCAAGAAAACTTATACATACGTCTGGATTAATTTCTTTTTTAATTTTTAAAAGCCTATAAAATCTGAGCAAAAGATTTTTTATCTTTCCCAATATATTAGATGAACCCTTAATATCCATAGATATTATTTCTTCGCCTGTAATTTCATATTTTAAAATTTTTTGAAAAAGCACTAAGTAGATTTTATAATTCTCATAATTTTTTAGACCTTTGTATATGTTAACACAAACTCTTTCCGCCCCGCCTCCTGCTAAGTTTGGTATAATAAATAAAAGTTTTATTTTTTCGTCCTTCATAGCTTGGCTTGAAAATACAAATTCAGACCATTTTTATTTTGGACTAAAAACTTAATAGTATACGGAAGGGATAAAGTCATTAGAGTAAAGTTTTTGATTATTCTAAGAACTTTGAGAAGTGAAATAAACCTTTTATTATAAGTTGTACCCTCAATTTCATCCAATGAATGGTATTTAGCTTTTTTCTCATCCTTAGTTAATAATCTTTTTATCATAATTCTTAGTTCATGAAAATGTTTATAATTTTTCCCAAGCAAGATTTTTTCAATTCTCCTAATAAATTCACCATACGGATATTTCAGTGTATACAACTCAATATTTGTAAACCCACAATTCTTAAAAGCTCTATATAAAGAAAATTTTGAAAATCTTAAAAAGTGATGAGGTGGATAATCCAAATCATAATATTTCCAATCTATCTCTACAAATAAACGCTCTCTATTTGGCACGCTTCCGGCTATGTATCCTCCTTCTTTCAAAAGCCCTTTTACCATTTCTAGAAATTCCCTTGGTTTATCTTGATGCTCTAAAACCTCAAAAAAGGTGATTACATCAAACTTTAAGTTTTTCTCTTTAGCGTATTCATAGAACTCTTCCAAGCTCATGGCAAAAACGGTGTCAATACCAAGGTTCCTTTTTACATTCTCTACAGATTTTTTGTCAAAATCTATTCCCCATACTTCAAAGCCTTGCTCTTTAGCATGTCTTAAAAATCTTCCGTCTCCACAACCCACATCTAAAAGCTTACCTCTTACATTGGAAGGAAAGTGTTTAAAAAAGGCTTTGTGATTTTCGCCAAGTCTTGTTCTTACAACCTCGTGGAATTCAATGTAGGCTTCAAAAACCTCGTTTTCATAGAATTCTGGGATTATCTTTAGTGGTTCCCACCAATGCACATCGCAGTTTGGACACTCGTAGCGTTTATACTCCTGGTTGTTGTAGGGAGAAACATAAGTTTCTTTGAAATTTCTTTCTTCAACCTCTGTGTAGCATATAGGACATTTAACCTTATCCATAGCTTTTTATTTTAACATACTCTTCCTACCCCTGCCATCGTTTTGTTAGCCTCTTGAATGGTTAATATTCATTCTCCTACTTTTAATAGCTTCTAAAACGAGTGCAACAAATATACCCAGGAATATTCCTGCTACAAATCCTATTGATGTATAGAGCAACGGTTTTGGTCTTACTGGTTCTGAAGATGTTTGAATGTCGCTTACTAAAATTACAAACTTTGGATCCTGCAACCATTTTTGGATTTGCTCTTTTTCTGTTAATAAATCAACCATTTTAGAGAGGTCAAAAATTACATATTTTCCTGAATTTACATTTAAGATAACTTGATTTATATAATTTAGCCTTGTTTCATGTTTTTTCTTAAGCTCTTCCATTTTTTGCGGAAATAATTTTTTGTTAATTATATCTAAAACTTTCTCAAGGTTTTCTTTAGCTATTTGTGGAGATATGCCTTCTACTTCTATCTTAGCCATATTTTGAGAGTTTATTATAGGAGAAACTTTTACTTTTTTTATTATATCCCTCAAAGTATCATCTTTATAAACTTTAATACTTTCCTGAATTTCTGGTATAATGATAGTTTTTGAACCTTGTATTGTTGAAACTTCAACTATAGCTCCTGCTTTATAAGCCTCTGGCATAAGCACTGAAACTAAGATGGCTAATGCAGTAGTAAATGCTGTAATTCCTATTATTATCCACCTTCGTTCATAAAGTTTTTGAAGCAGTTCAAATAAGTCAATTTCATCATTAAATGCTTTGTTTTGCTCCATTTTCAACCTCCAAAAAGATATCTTCTAAAGGAATTATTTTACCATACATCTAGAATTTTAGTGGAAGTGGAGGATGTTTATAGGGCTTGTACCTCTCAACCTCGGGAATAGTGGGTATGCCCTATAAGTTATTTTGTTTCATTAAACATTGTGTAGTATGTGGGATATTTGATTTGGGTCATCGTTTCTTGTTTTAATCTATTTTTTCACTTTCAGCTTTCGTGTCAAGATCCCGTAGGATATTCCGCAGAGAAAAGCATAAGCAAAAAAAGTTCCCAAGCATATCCCAGCTATTCCAAGCTTATAAACTACTACAAACAGGTAGTTAAAAAAGCCGTTAACTAACACACTAATCAAAGCAACAAAAAATACGGGTATAAGCCAGTTTATAATCTGAAAGGCTCTATATAGAATTGTCCAAGCAAGGACTAAAAACAAAGAAATTGCATAATATTTGGTAGCTGTTGCAGTCAGTTCTACATCGGTTAGTGTAAATTTTCCGTGTCCAAAGAGGAGTTTTACGGGAATCTCTGGAAAAAAGAACAGAAAAAGCGTGACGGGTAGAGAGACAAGCAGGGAAAACTTTAAAAACTTGTTCAAAACTTGAATGCTCGCCCTTGTTTCAGAAAGGGATGTAATAGCCATATGTTCAAGTTTTAAAACACTTCGCAAAGCAAAGGTAACTATTG
>Ga0080007_1075017_pt1 | contig 13644 bp, 15 predicted proteins | sample OctOCTMetagenome_FD_69210 | JGI IMG/M metagenome (GOLD analysis project Ga0080007, IMG submission 69210) | Hot spring and microbial mat streamer communities from Octopus Spring Streamers, Yellowstone National Park, USA - OCT_B (SPADES... | ecosystem: Environmental > Aquatic > Thermal springs >...
CCCTCGGATCCCACGAACTTGGGGTGCGCCCCCTCGTCCACGGCCTCGGCCACCGCCTTCAAGAAGCCCTCTGCCAGCTTCTCGTCCCGTGAAAGCGCCAGCCAGAGATAGGCCGTCCTCAAGAGGCCCTTGATCGTCGAGGCCGGCGGGACGACGCCTATCTTAACCTCTGTCTTGTCCGGAATCGGCGGCGAGGAGAAGTGTTTATATGCATATTCGGCGGGTCGGGATGACGCAATTCTGATAGCCTCCTCTAGGCTGGGTCTCGTAGCGATTGCCTCAGTCAGCTTAGGCGAGGTTATGTCCACAAGGTAGAGCCGCCCCTCTTTATAGAAGGCGTCTAGCCCCACGACAGCCGAGCCGCCCCCCAATACGAAGAGGGGCGTGTCGACCTTGAGCCTCAAGAGAGCCATATCCACAGCGGGTCCAGCCTCTTGGTGCACTCCGCGTCAGTCCGCTCGATGATCTCTAGGCCGAAGTTCCCTCTGATCATGCTGCCGTCGAGGAGCACCGACACGGGCCCGACGACGCCCCTAGTGCAGCGCCAGCTCCTCATCTCCCAGGCGCCCACCGCCTCCGCGTATCCATGCGGCCGCGCCACGCCCAGCACCACCGCCCAGTCACCGCCATCTGGAAGCTCCACCTCGCCGCGGGCCGTCACTCTGAACTTGCCCAAGCCCCAGCTCCTCTTGCCGCCTAGCCCCAGCTCCCCCAATAGTTCGAACGCCTCTGCGCCGCCCCCCTCGAAGTAAACGACGTAGGGCACCCTAGGGCTGAAGGCGGCCACGCGGAAGGTATCGGCCATGTTGGTGTTCCGCGAGAGCCTGTTGTGGGCGCGCACCACCCGCTCGCCGTGGAAGCCGGAACGCCACGATGCCGCGACACCGCCGCACTCCAGGACCAACCCCTCCTCCTTGGCATCCCGCACTCTGAGTTCCCCCCTCCTGAGGCACTCCAGCGGCACGAACCGCACCTCCTTCACGTCCTTCCTTCTGTCCTCCTGTACCTGGACCTCGACACGCCTTATCTCCTTGACGCCTGACACGGCGAGACTCCAGAGGGCGGGCATGGGCGCGGAGAGCAGATACTTCTCGGAGCCCAGGACGACGTCAGCTCCTCCCCCCTCTGCGGGCAACAGGGGATACGCCGAAGAGACGCGCGCCGGCATGTCCCCAACGCCCATATGTCTCAGCCACTCGAGGGCCGAGTAAACCGTGTCGGAGGGCACGTAGTCCAGCGCGTCCATCAGCGAGTACCTCCCCACGTGGAAGGGAGACTCGAACTGGACTACGACATAGCTAAGTCTCATGACTTGCAGAGTCCCTTAAGCCCGTTCCACAGACCCCACTCTCGCACCTTGGCCGTGAACTCGGCTAGGTCCTTGCCCTCCACCAGCGGCGGCGCCACGCCCTCGGCCCTCGGCGCGATCGGCCTGAACTCGACCTTCAGCCTTTTGAACTTGACCTGGCCGTAGCCCCTCGTGCCAGCGGCGCCAAGGTATGTCGCCTCAACCAGCTCGAAGCCCTTCAGCAACGTCTCTAGGTAGAACTTGGCCGGGAGTCCTCCAACCTTGTCCCTATATGCAGACTTCTCTTCGCACTCCCTCCTTGGACACACATCGAGGTCGAACACCAAAAACGTGATGCCGCCGCTGAACTCCACGCCAGGCCTCAGCCTCAAGAGGTTGCGGGGGTCCGCCGTGCTCGTCACGCGGTCGATCCTGTTCTCCCACTTCTCTTCCACGAAGTCGTCGAGTGTGATGTAGCTACAGTCGCCCTTGGACTTGCACAGCTCCTGGACGTACCTCTCCGAGGGATATAAATCTCTGAATATGGCGCGGCTGGGCGCCCAGCAATTGAAGAGATACTCCAAACCCTGCTGGCTCAGCCGGCCTGCGTCGATGGCCGGCGACCCGAACACGTTGTCTATGGGGCAGTAGGGATCGGCGTCCGTTACGCTATTCCTCACCACACGCATGTGGAGGTAGATCCTCCCGTCGGTCGTGTACAGCGGCAAGTTGAGGGCAAGCTCCAGGAGGGACCGCGACCGGCCCTTCAGAGAGCTGGCCGGGATGTAGGGCACCTCCAGCAGATAGGACTTCCCATCGACCTCGTACTTCCTGCGGATAGTTATGGGCTGGATGTCGGCAGCGCCGAGAATCTCCTTCGCCTTGCCCGAACGTATGAGGAGCCCGCTCGCCTCTAGATCGAACTCCAGTTTGACGGCGCCTATCAGCTCAAGCTGGGTAGCAGGTGGATACTCGCTCATAGCCATTCCTCCTCTTCCCTCCTCTTCCTCACCGCCACGATCTGATATGCAAGCACTGCATTGAGCGCCAGCTCAAGGGCCTCGGCCTCCCTCACGGCTCTCTCCGTCCCCAGATCCCTCCTGATCTCCGCCAGCGCCGCCTTGATGCCGTCGGCAAGGTCGCCGTCGAGAACATCCCTGTTCTTCTGATACTCGATGGTTATATCAAGCCTAGCCAGCTGAAGCAGAAGCCGAGACTTGTCCGACGGCGGTTTCTCCCTCTGCTTCACCACGTCAAGCGTCTTTATGAGGGAGTCGTAAATCCTCCTGAACCCAGCCGAGGACTGCCTGGTGTTATATCTACTCGCATTGTTCAGAGCCTCATCGTAACGACCCTCCCTGAAGGGTACATAGATGTTGTTGTAGAACCAAGACCGACTATAACTCATATACTCATCAACAAAAAGATTTTTTAAACATTAACTTAGCGTCGTAGTGTTGGTGAAAATCGTCGGCGAGCTTCCATACAGCGATAAAACCCTTGTAGTAGATCTAGAAGCCGACGTGTCGGGGGCAACGGCGTTAGTCGGGCCAAACCTAACAGGCAAATCTCTCATGCTCCAGTGCCTATACGCCATGGCCGGGCAGAGAATCGGAAGACCCATCCGGCCTCCTCAGGGCCTGAGATGCGAGGTTGAAACGACAGACTATACAGGCATATACGTGGACGCATACCGCGTGGTTGCCCAACTCTACGAAGTCGCCGTACAGGAGTCCCTCGGAAGAATTATGGAAGACGCCGAGGTGTTAACTAATGCAAAGGACGAGGATATAAAGAGACTCGGCGAAGACCTCAGAATCGCAACAAGAAAAATAAGATCCGTCCTCGGAGACCTCCACTTTGTCCTCAACGCGAAGCAACGCGCCGACGACTTTCTAGTGAGCGAGGCCGTAGGTCTTCTCAACGAGCTTTACGCGGAGTGGGCGAAGAAGGCCGAGGAGGCCAGGGCTGAGTTCAGAGACATATTCGACGACTTCTTCCCGCTGGTGCTTTCGGCAACTGCCGACGGCTTCGTGTGGACAGACAAGAAGGCGGATACTGCGGGCAGAGGTCTGCGTCAGCTCTCCACAGCCTTCTCCCCAGCCCTAGTGGCCCTCTACGCAGTCTACGCATACGCCATACCCGATACTGTCTACCTTCTTGTAGAGGAGCCGGAGGTCCATGCGCACCCGCTGATGGCCTACTTCCTCGGCGCATATCTGCGCCGACTAGTCGAAAAAAGCCGCATCACACCAAGCCGCCGTGGCAGGCTAAACATCGTTGTCTCCACGCACAGCTTCGACTTTCTCCGCGGCTTCTGGGACGAGGGCGTCAAGGTATACGTCCTCAAGAGGTTCAACGAAGACGGCAAGGTCCTTTTGAAAGTTGCGGAACAGTGGCAGGGAGAGGGCTATGTGCCCGGCTTCTCGGACACCGCCATATACAAGCTCCTCGGCCTCCGTTGATATGGACTGTAGTAACATTCTGTGGATAGATGTAGTAGGGCTATACTATCTAGATCAGAACCATAATTATAAGTTTGATAAAGACAAACTCCTAAAAACTATTTTCGAAGAGATTTTTTCGGTTTATCCACGGAAGAAGCTCGGCATACTTCTCGATGGAAATTCGAGAGAACAATGCACAACGTATAAACAGTCTTTAGATATAAAGTATGTCCGGACGCTCAGCTTCTTAGAAGTGGAAAAATTACCTATAAACTATGCTTGGTATGTCAAAAAGGGCGACTGCGAATATGCCTGCATCAACAAGCACGAGCTCTACTCGGCTCTCTGTAAGTGTCGGCCGGATCACCTCTTCCTAATTGCCGAGTGCAACTGCGGCCCGCTGAAGGAGGGTGCCAACAGATCTCAACTGCCCTGCGGCCAGAACTGCAGAAACGAGGACAGATGTCTACTGCTGATCTCATGCCCAGCGACGACATGATCGCCTAGCCGGGCTGTCAAGAATTTAAAAAAGGATTGAAAGCCAAGCAAAGTTTTTCTCGCTACCGTAGGCTCAACCGAGGGCCTCAAGATCGCGGGAGGCCGCCAATCCAGCCACTTAGCATCTAGCTCTCTGAACATGTTCCACATAGGAAACAAAAACCCAATAAAAATGTTTCCTATAGGAAACATTTAACTCCTAGCCGCATTAAAGAGCTGAGGCCCTAACCGGCGAGAGGTCTCACGACATGGTGATGCCGGGCGGCTGACGATGATCGAGGTCCGGCAGGCACGTAGAAGCGCCGTGTGCCTCATGTGGCTTTAGAAGACTCCGTGTAGCCGCGGCATCGGAGAGAATTGGCGTACAGCTCGGCGTAGGCAACCGTGAGGCACATGTACCGCGCCAAATACATAGGCTACGTCGACGACGTGGAGATACTCTTCTGGGCTGGGCTTGCAAAAAAGCTGGATAGGGCCGTGGTCAAGCTGGGCGGCGAGGGAAGGCTAACCGCTGTGGAGGGTAAGGAGGCAGGCGCGCCCCCGCCGGGTCGCAGAGGGGCGAGTACGCAATAGCCCTCCATCCGGTCTTGATATACTCCGACAAGCCGGTGGCCAGGTTGGAGGAGGTGCTGGGGCTTGAGTGCGTGGAGGAGGTCTACGGCGTGTTTGAGGGGGATGTATTTAAGGTGAGGGTGGTGGACTTCGGCCTTGGGTTCGGCGAGGTCTGCAGACGCAGGAGGCCTATGCTCAAGGCACTTCCCCAAGGCACCGTCCTGCGGCTCAAGAACACGTGCGGAGACGTAGCCGCGATAGGCATACTCTCCGAAATTGGCTTCGGCTCGCTATACAAGGTTTAAAAGCCGGAGTTGTGTATAACTGTGATCTTGACCCTTGTAAACATAGGTCCCTTGAAAGAGGCGAGAGTCGAGCTGGGGAGGGGGCTCACGGTGTTTTACGGGCCTAACGCCTCGGGGAAGACCACTGTGGCTAGGGTGTTGAGGCTCCTTGCGTTGATGAACATGGGCGTTGCGAACGCGGGGGAGTTGATGGAGCTTATAAACCGCGTGAAGAGGGAGGGCAGGATCGTGTATGAGGATGGCGGCTCCGTGCTTGAGATAAGTTGCGCCTTAGGAGAGCGGGGCGCTTGGCTGAAATTCGGGGGCGTGCTTGGCGGGGAGCGCCGCGTCTACGCCAACGACCGCTTGGAAAGTACAGACAGGCCTAGGATCGCCATGTTCTGGATACTGCACAACTCCGTCACGCTGTACGGAATTAAGGCGCAGGAGGGGCGGTCCTACGAGCTGGCGGACCTCCTCGCCCCCTCGGTTCTCCGCGGCCTTGTGGGTGAGGGAAAGGCGCTGGGGGAGTTCTTGGACTTCTACGAGGAGTTCTTCGCAAAGGTGAACGAATACCTAGAAGCCTTCTCTGGCCACGTGCTGGAGTACAGAGATGGGCTGTACTTCAGACGTAGCATTCACCTATTCCACCCCAACCAGACAGCCAAAGGGGTGAGGCGCATGGCCCTTATAATCGCCGCGACCCTCCTAGCCGAGACTGTAGCAGAGGGAGCCACCCCGGTTGTCTATGTGGAAGAATTCGAGTCGCTACACGTGGACTACCTAGACTTCTTGATCGAGTTCCTGCGCCGGAGATCCGCGGCAGTGGTGGCGGAAACCCACAGCGGCTTCGTCCTAAGGAGGGTTTATGAGACCAAGAGCAAGGGAGATGTGCAGTACTACATTTTCAAAAATGGCGCCGTCTACACCGAAATAGACCCAAAACTTTTCAAAAGAGAAATAGCCGCCATGGTCGGAGTTGATATGCTATGAGGTGTTGCTTTTCGCAGATATGCTCTGCAACGCTAAATGCCGCGGCTACACACACATGTAGCCCTTGCCGTGTTGTGTGTGATGAATGTGGGACTCTCTGTGACGGCGGAGAATTGCGTTTCCTTCGTTTCCTTAAAGATAGTGAGTTTATTAAACACCTAGAAAGACTTGGCATCGACGAGTCAAATAGTCTTGCATTTCTCTGCTATATGGATTTTTCAAATACTAATAGTAATTGTGCAAATTATATGTGTAAGCAAACTATGTGTCAAAATATGCAGGGCGTACCTGATATATGTATGTTAATAGTTTCTGAAAATAAGGCTGTATTTGCCTCAATTGAGTGCAAGTGCGGTATGGTTCAACGTGGAAGAAAGACAGAACTAACTACGGTTACCTTGATAGAAGATATCCGCGCAAAGGTCAGCAGACTTTGTCAACAGCCAAGCTTTGTTATACTCCTTCTTAATCGTGAACTGTATAAACGCATAATAACAAGGGAAGATGAATTCATAAAAGATAAAATTTATCCATTTACCTGTTAGAACGTGCTTCTCGTTGAGACCTCTCTCCCAATAGAAGCTTCTATGAAAGCGCTGAGGGAGATATGTGACGAATTTGAAAAAACGTCAGTAAAGCTGAAATGCAGAATCGGTGGGCTGTGGCTCCTAGGCTTTGTAAGCCGCCGGGGGCCTTCAACCGTGCTTCAATTCTTTCCTGAGGAGGCCATCTCCGAGGGGGCGTATTTTATAGATGTAGCCAGGTACTATCTAGAGAAAAGAGGCGGGGAGACGGAGTCTTCGTTGCGGCTTCTTGCAGAGCGCCTAGGCGCATCTTTCGCGGCTGTGGCACTGTATCCACTGTCGTTTTTCGCCGGAGAGTTTGAGGGAACTCTACAAGAGCGGATGCTGGAGGACCCCTGCGAGGCGTTGCCCGTGTTGCTCAGGCGAGACGCCCCCTCTATGCTCGCCTATGTGCTCCTCAGCCTCCTCCACGCCAGAGAGAGTGCTGAGGAGCTCGTGAAGCTCCTAGACCTTGACTACGAGCAACTCAGAGGGTTCCAGACGCAGGTCAAATGTATAGAGGAGCGATCCGGCTGTACGTCGGCTACAGATGCACAACTTGCGGAGGAGCTCACAAAGACGTGCAATGGACGAATAAAAGTCATAACCTAGACCCGCAACTAGACAACGTCTAGCCACACTGTGCAGAGACAGCCCCAGACGGGAGACACGTACAGAGTATGCTTTAGTCCCTTATCGGGGCCGAAACATAGAGAGGGTCCCGGGGGCGAGCCACAGTTTAGGCAGGGGGTCCGTGGGCCTCGGCGAGGCATGCCGCAATCACGGCGTGTAAAAGAAGGTAGCCGTGGGGTGTTTCCCGGCCCCCGTTGGCGCCTGTCTAAAGATTTATGTATCTTAAGTATTATACTTGTGAAACCTGAATTTGCAGACAGGGAGCGGGAGCTGGCGTGGCTGGAGGAGCGGTTCCAGTCCGGCGGCGCCGAGCTGTTGGTGATATACGGCAGGCGCAGGCTGGGGAAGACCGAACTGTTGAAGAGATTCCTTAGGTCTAAGCGATGCATCTACTTCCTCGCCTCTAGGACCAGCCTCCAGGACAACGTCGAATCGCTGAAGAAGAAGATCGCGGAGTTCACAGGCAAGCGGCTCTACGAAAGGCTCCAGGTGAGGGGGCTTGGCGAGCTTCTGACCTACCTGGCGGAGGAGGTGGAGAGGCCTTGTCTCGTAATAGACGAGTTCGGCTACCTGGTGGAGCTAGACCGCGGGGTGCTCTCCGACCTCCAAGCCGCGTGGGACGAGGACCTGTCGCGGAGGAGCTTCTTCCTAGTGCTCTGCGGCTCCAGCGTCTCCATGTTTGAGACGGAGGTGTTGGGCTACAGGTCGCCGCTGTACGGCAGGAGGACGGGGAGCTGGAGGGTAGAGCCCCTGAGCTTCAGAGACGCCAGGTCTTTTATCCCGCGCTACGGCTTTGAAGACGCCGTCCGCGTCTGGGCCGCGGCGGGCGGCGTCCCCATGTACCTAAGGCTGTTTGACGACGGGCTGGAGTTCGAGGAAAACTCGAAGAGGGCGGTGTTTACGAAGGGGTCCCTCCTCTACGACGAGGGCCACTTCCTCCTGAGAGAGGAGCTGAGGGAGCCCTCGACCTACCTAGCCCTGTTGAAGCACCTGGCGGCTGGGTACAACACAATCGGCAAGCTGGCCTCGGCCATGGGCGCCGACAAGGCGAATCTGACAAAATACCTGGCGGTTCTGCAGAGCCTCGGCCTCGTCAAACACGTAGTTCCCTACGGCCAGAGGCGCAAAGGCATCTACGCGGTGGCAGACAACTACATGTGGTTCTGGCTCAAGTTCGTCCTCCCCAACCAGTCGGAGCTGGAGCTGGGATACGTAGACGAGGTGCTCCACAAGATAAGGCCTGAGCTGGAGCAACACATGGGCCTCGTGTTTAAGGAGCTGGTGAGACAGCTCATCGCAAGCCGGGCGATACCCCTGCCCTTCAAACCCACATACGTGGGGCAGTGGTGGAAAGGCGAAGCCCAAATCGACGTGGTTGCGCTAGACCAACACAACGCCCTCTTCGCAGAGGTTAAGTGGGGGAGAGCCACAAGCCAAGACTTGACAAAGCTAATAGAAAACTCGCAGAAGGTAGATGTAGGCGGCAGGAGGCGCCACTACCTAGTGGTAGCGAGAGAAGGAAGCGGCGTAGACTGGCTCATAGACTTCGAAGAACTTGACAAACTGACGAAACCCAACAACTGACGACAAGAAGCCGCGGCCCCACCCCAGCCACAACGCCCAGCGGCATCCGGCTAGCTGACCCGCAAGGGGCGCGGCGGACGCGGCGACACCCATGGAGGCACTTAAAGCCGCGTTTATGAACGACCAACTCAAAAAGTCACCGGAGACGAATTGCCCACGGCCGACGACGTCGTAGATGCGTTACTCCGCCCAGCCTGCCCGTTCCCTCTTCTACCTTTCGCGTTTCTCCGCGTTAGGCGTGGAGCGTAGCCGGAGGGGCACTCGGCGGCCCAGGTCAGCCGAGGGGCCGGGGCAGACGGCGACTTTCTCGCGGCTAGGTGAGGGCTACGACGCGCCTGGCCCTCCCCCAACCGCCTCAAGAAGGTGGTCTTTCCGCCCTTTAAGATGCGAGGAAGGACACCTTACCTTCGGAGGGCTTGGCTCTCCAGAGCGGCGGCCAAGTTCATAAACGTGCCAGCCCACGGGGAACCTGGCTGTTGACTTGTCAAAAGCCCTGCGGATACCCGCCCAGCGGTATGCAGAAAGCCGAACCCTTCAAGATTTTAGAGGCGAGAAAAGACACCTGGCGTAGGACGGAGGGAGCAGAGGTGTGGGCTGGTGGACCGGCTACGATCGCGATGTCGCCCGACCTTTAGCCACCGTCACGGCGACGCCTACGGCGAATGCCAGGAGAAACGCCGGCAAGGCCCACGGGTTTGTCGGCGTCCCTATATCTATGCCGGCGGTGCCGGGCACCGTTACGGTTATGGTCCTGTCCTCGCCGGGGGCTAGGCGGATGCGTGTGGTGCCCCATCTGCCGACTGCGATTACGTCGACGTCGTACACGCCGGCGAGGACCTCCACGTCCTTAGGCGGCTTTGTGAAGTTCAGCCGCGACGGACCCCCCAGCCTCACCTCGGTGACGTAGATGTCGATGGGCTTCCCATAGTCGTCCACGGCGGCGACGCTGAGCTTGGCGGTCGGCACCTTCACGAAAACTACCGCGTCTGCCACGGCGACGTTCGTGGCGTAGGTGAAAAACGGCGCCGACACGCGGACTGTGTAGCTACGCCCCGGCGTAAGCAAAGCCTTCACCTCACCAACACCGCGTCCAACCCCCACCACCTCCACAACCCAATCACGCCGCACCGCCCCAAATCCATCCAACACAACCACAGTCACGTTAAGAGACGCCCCAGACACCGCGGAACCAGCCGCCGCAAGTCCCACGGCAAAAACCAAAACCACAAGCAACAACCTGCACATGTTAAAACTTGTGTTGCTATTTATAAACTTTACGTACGTAAAACACGACGCAAGCTGTCGAAACGAGGCGACTCCTAACCATCACAAACAAGCCAGACAAATGACATCCTGTGGAGGGGACGGAGGAGAGGTAAGCTGGCTTGGCAGTCGGCCCGCCGGGATTTGAACCCGGGACCGCCCGCGTTATTGGGCCGTGCTCATGCAAGGCATGTGGATTGTCCTCTGCTAGCTCGGGGGCGTCTAGAGGCCAGCTCTCTGGTTGCGTCTTTGCAAAAACAGTGAATTACGCCACAGGCATAATTGTATCTGTGAATCTGTATGTGTCAGTCTTTACTTGTTGAGAGAAAGTTTATATAGTTAACCTAAGAGAGGAGCCATGGAGTCGATTATAGTTCAACATGAGCCGCGGCGTTTACCACGTCACGGATAACGAAATTAAACAACGTCTAGAGCTCGCGTTGAAACCCGCAAAGCCGCCGACTATCAAAGAGGTGCTTGAGCAGGTCTCCACCCGCGGCGTCCTCCGGGGGCCAGCGGACTGGACCCTCCCGGCGTGGGTCGTCTATGTTGAGTACGCGGTGCAGAAGATCGCCGAGATGTTTCAGCTCTCGGAGGAGGAGAAGAGGCAGTTGCTTCACTTCCGGGATGCAATGAAGCAATTGCTACTGGAGGCGCAGAGACAGGCAAAGGCCAAGCTGACAACGCTGTACAAAGCTGTTGTTAAAGGCACGTACAGGTTGGAGGGCAACAAGCTGTACGCGCCAGACGGGACGTGGATGTATGTAATAGGGAACTCCACTCCACATATTCCAATCCGCGGCGTGAGCGTCTCGGCGCGTTTTCCCGACGTGTTGAAGCTTCCGCGTGAGAGGCTTGAACTGCTTCAGCTCGGCTGGAGGGCAAGCGACGAAGGCAGGCACAAGAGACAACCTTACATGGGCACTACACAGCCTTGGCAGGTGTTTGCCTGGGCAGCGGCGAGATACGGAGAGCTGTATACGTGTGTTCTCTCGACCAACTTGACGCATGAGGGGGTAAGCGTTGAAGTGTACATCAAGGCGAAGAGCTGGAGGCAGAGGTGGAGTAAGGACGAGGCGATAAGTCTCGTTGCAGACTACCTCAGACGTGGGGAGTGGACGCCCATGCTCATCATGTGGTTGGGAGACGGAAAGGCAAGGTGGCGAAACATCTTGCAAAGCAAGTACGAGCTACTAGTCGCAACAAAGGAGCCTTGGAGGCTGGGCATCCGCAAGGGAGCATACGAGGCCCTAGTCGCTACCGGCAAAGAGGCATTTGTAAAGATTAGGGAGACGGCAAGCGCATACGGCGAACTGCTGGATCTGCTGAAGACCCACAAGTGGATCTACATAAAGCTGGCTACAGATGACGGCTTTAGAGCCGCCACCAAGCAGAATAAGAAGAGCATAACTGTGGCGGGTGTCGTGATGCATCTGCGTCTCGTCAGCGGCAGAGGCGGCTCGCTTCTGGCCGAGCACTACGCCCGCGACCTAGAAAAAGCGCATGCCACCGCCGATAAGCTCGAGGCGGCCGGGCTGAGGCCCAACATTGTGAGGGCCGGCCCAAACTACGTGGTGTACATCGCCACCACGGACCTCCTAAGGCTTGCAGAGAAAGACGACGCCGTCAGAAGAGCCGTAGCGTAGTACCTCGCCGAAAAGGCGGAAAACGGCACGCCGAGGCAGAGGGAAATCGCTAGGAAACTCCTGCAAAGACACCCTCTTTTTCTATCCTCTTAATCATCTCGTCATCTTCTCGACATCGCCATGAGTTAACCAACGCCGAACTTGACCGATATGTGGACTGCCGAACCGACGACTACCAATATGCGGAATCAATCAGTGTTTGGCCGAATTACGCCGAAGACTGCCAGAAAACTCATGGATCGGCCCGCCGGGATTTGTGGGCGGGTTCCCCTGAACCCGGGACCGCCCGTTACAGGCCCCGGGGGTTTCGTCCTGGCTGTCCCCCGGGTGGCTGTCTACAGCGTCGCCCGCCCGGCGAGTCGGCGCTCCTCCTTGGCGCCGCCCATCCGGATCGACGGGCGCTCTCGACCGCTGAGCTACGGGCCGCTCTAGATATAGAGAAAACGGAGATTTAAAAATCTTTTCTCTTAAGCAGTTCCGCTGGGCTAGAGCCCTTTGTATGCTGAGTCATACTCTGCTCACATACGGCGTCGGCCCAGTTGAGGAGGCCTCGGGGTTAGGCGTCCTGGGTCTTGCGTCGTGCTTGTGCGGGCTGGTGTTGAGTAAACCGAGGTGTGTTATTGCTGATTAGGCTACTGCTGTCTGTTCCTGGCGAGGTCAATCAACAGTCACTGGATCTCCAGAAGGGTAGTCTGGTGGGCGTCTATCCTCTTTGCCAAGCCGTCTATTTTCTGGTCTCGTCGATTCTCGCCGAAGTGATTTAACTATCTCGTCGATTCACCTTTTTGTCTCGTCTATCCTTTTGTTTGTTTTGTCTATGCGGGCTGACGGGCTTTCGTCATCTCGTCTATCCTTCTGTTCGTCTCGTCTGCGCTGGTTGGTTTTATCTATCCTCAAGTCTGAGGACCCCCGACCTTATGTCTTTCAGCTCGTTCACGATGGTGCCGAGGTAGAGGACGAGGACCTCCTCCGTGCTCAGCTTTTCCCCTCCTTAATCTTGCCCAACACATGCTCTACCGCCATCTTTAACGCGTCATAGGCGATTAGAGACGTCAGCCTCAAAGGCCACGCCGCATCTCTATGGAAGCGTTATGCGCCACATCGCCTAGCAACGACGCGGTTGTAGCCGCGGCGTCGACCGCCGCCGTCCAATTGCGGTCTGATGGCCGCGTTACGGTGGCAAGGGGGAGTCTATGGTGTGGCTGAAGACTTAGGGGAAAGAGGCGGTAAGTCGGAGTTTTTGAGGTCTCTTGCAGACTCCGGCTGTGTCGTCGGATGATACAGTTATATATAAACATGTTAAAGATAATATGAGAGTCGCCGTTGTGGCCACCTGGGGTCTTCCTCTGATGTGGAGGAGGGTTAAGTACTTCGTCCCCAAGTTTCCTTCAAAGCTGTGCGGGAGGCCCAGCGACTACTCCGAAGCCGCCTTGGAGCGGGAGGGCTACTCCTCGACCGCAGTTGTCCGGGAGGCGCTGGCAGACCACGAGGTCCACGTCGTGGTGGTGGGGCAGGAGTCCATCGTGGCCAAGTGTCGTAACGCGCCGGGGGAGCCGCGCGACGACAAGCAGAAGGTCGACGCTGAGGTCTGCCGGCTGAACGGGGAGCTCCACGGCAGGGTTGCCAGCGTCGAGGAGCTCCGGGGGGAGGCGGAGGATAGGCTGAGGCGCTACGTTGAGCTCTTCCTGGGACGTGCCGACGTGGTGGTGTTGCCTGCGGTGGGCTGGTACGAGGGGTATAGGTTCTCGGGCTCTCTCGACAACGCCGGCTTTTTCATCGTCGACGAGATCTACAGAAGGCTTGAGCAGCTGGCGCCCGACGCGGTGGTCCTGGATGTGACCCACGGCATAAACTACATGCCGCTGTTCGCACGGCAGGCGGTCTACATGGCCT
>Ga0080007_1061216_pt1 | contig 13624 bp, 15 predicted proteins | sample OctOCTMetagenome_FD_69210 | JGI IMG/M metagenome (GOLD analysis project Ga0080007, IMG submission 69210) | Hot spring and microbial mat streamer communities from Octopus Spring Streamers, Yellowstone National Park, USA - OCT_B (SPADES... | ecosystem: Environmental > Aquatic > Thermal springs >...
ATCTTTTATTGGTGGGGTCCGTAGTCTAGTGGTTAGGACGCCACCCTGACGCGGTGGAGATCCCGGTTCGATTCCGGGCGGACCCATTTTTAATGAGGTGATATGTATGAGTAGTAAAGAAAAAAATAACTAAAAGGATGAATATCAAAGAGTTTGCTTTAACCTCAATGATTATCCTTAGCACGTTTTTAGTTGCAATATGGGAAGAAACTATAAGGCGTTTAAATGTAAGTGCAATATCTCTATTATTTTTACTCATTGGTTGTGCTTTAGCTTTTTTCGAAGTTATTCGTATTTATACAACAGAGGATGCTCAATTATCTAAACGTAATTTATGTCTCCTTTTCGTGTTTTTTCTATTAGCTGTCTTGGTTGAATTTTCACGTATTTTAGCAAAATAATAAACACTACGAAGAAAAATTTAATTCTTGATACAATTTCTCTTATGGAAGATGTTGAGAAAGAATTAGAAAAACTTTCTTTACAAATAAAAGTTTGCACTAAATGTCCTTTACATAAAAACAGAAAAAATGCTGTTCCTGGAGAGGGAGATTGGAAAAGCAAAATAATGTTAATAGGAGAAGCACCCGGTTTTAATGAAGATGAACAAGGAAGACCTTTTGTTGGAAGAGCAGGTAAATTGTTAGAAGAATTTTTAAGTTCTATTGGAAAAAAGAGAGAAGACATTTTCATAACTAATGTTGTCAAATGCAGACCTCCTAACAATAGACAGCCAGAAGAAGAGGAAATAAAGATTTGCACCTCTTTATATTTGGATAAACAAATAGAATTGATTAAACCCAAATTGATAATTTGTCTTGGAAACGTTTCTGCTAATTACATTTTCAAAAAATTCGGATTGAAATTTGAAAGTATGAATAAACAACACGGGAAAGTTTTTTCAGTATCTAATCTTTTCATCCAAACAAAAATTATAGCAACTTATCATCCTGCTGCAATATTAAGAAATCAAAGCTTAATTGCAACAGCTAAAGCAGATTGGGAAATAATAAAAGAGGCAATCGATGGTTTAATATAAACCAGCTAAAGCTTTATTCTGAACTCTATAATTACAAATAAAAAACATATAGCAAGAAATAATGATTATGGATATAGCCAGCCTTCTCTTAACCTTGGGAAAGGCAAAGTATCTCTTATGTGCTCTATCTTACAAACCCACATTAACAACCTTTCTATACCCAAACCCATTCCGCTATGTGGAACTGAACCAAATCTTCTTAAATCTAAATACCATTCATAAGCAGAGATTTCTTCATCCCCAATTTTAACTTTAAGTTTATCCAAATTCCACTCCTTTATCTTTTTCTCTAAAACGTCAAATCTCCACTCTCTTTCAGAACCACCAACAATTTCTCCATAACCTTCTGGTGCTAGCAAGTCAAAATTCTTTACAACATTTTCATCTTTATCGAACATGTAAAACGCCTTTAGTTTTCTAGGATATTCTACGACAAAAATTGGAGTATCAAACTGTAAAGTTAAAACTCTTTCCTCATCCGCACCCAAGTCACTTCCATACTCAACTTTTAATCCATTAGACTTTAAAATATCAATTGCTTGCTTATAAGTTATAACTTTCCATGGTTTTTCGATTATTGCCTTTAATTCTTCAACATTTCTACCAGTTTTTTCTTTTATTATCTCAAACTCATCTTTCCTCTCTTCAATAGTTTTCCCAATAGCATACTTTAAAGATTCTTCAACTGCCTTCATCAAATCTTCAATTGTATACCAAGCAGCTTCAATTTCAAAATGCCAATATTCGTGCAAATGTCTTCTTGTTCTAGATTTCTCTGCTCTAAAGCTTGGAGTTAAAGCAAAAACTTTTCCTAAAGAAAAAATCAAAGCTTCTAGATATAACTGAGCTGATTGAGATAAATAAGCTTTTTGATCAAAATACTTCACTTCAAATAAAGTTGTCGTTTCTTCGCATGCATTTCCAACTAAAATTGGTGGAAATACCTCAAACCATCCGTCCTTTACATACCACTCTCTCAAATTCTTTAGCAAAGAGTGCTTAATCTTTTGAGCTGCCGAAAACCATCTCGACCTTATCCACAAATGCCTATATTTTTGGATTGTATCTGGTTCTTCTCTCCCTCTCAAAGGAAAAGGTTTTCCGTAATCGAAAACTTCAATTTCTTTAGCTTCAACCTCATAGCCGCCAGGAGCCCTTTTATCTTTGTTAACTATTCCTTTAATACCTAATGAACCTTCAATTTGAATTGGCTTAACCTTTTCAACAAGTTTGGGCCCCTTAATAACGACTTGTATTAAACTATTAGCATCTCTAATTACCAAGAAAATTTTTTCACCTATTATTCTCCTTCTATAAACCCATCCTCTAAAATAGACTTCTTTACCGACTTTTTCTTCGTTGAAAATCTCCTTTATATCAGTCGGTTTCATAAAATATTCAATTCTTTAAAAATAAATAGTAAAATTTTATCCACCATATAACTATTTTATTGGAAGTTGCGAATTCTTCTCGAGAGATTATTAATAGAGATTATTAATCTTGATTCTATGCAATACATATTACACTTATATATAAACTTTGCCATAAGACGCTTCTAAAATAATTATAATATTCTCGGTTAATTATCTCACACACGATAAAAAGATTTGCCATAAGATAGTTATAAGATTATTCTAACTTACTTCTAACTTTCTTCATGTTTGCAAGAAAGCTTTTATAAAAGCTATTTTATAAGATTGAGAAAGGAAAAACTGTAATTTTAACTTCTTAGCACATAATAACCCCTTTTTAATTTTCTAACATTACCAATTCCTTCAAGATTTTTTAACTGATCATAAATCTCACTCTCTGAGACTTTTCTTTCAATTCTTTTGTTTACCTCTTCATAAATATGGCTTGCTTTCATTCCTTCTTTATGTTGAGAAAGAACCAATAAAATTAATCCCCTTATCTCATTTCCTCCTTCCTGTCCTATATGGCTTCTTTCCCTATCATAAATCTCCAATTGTATTTTAACTGCTTTTTTCCATTCTTCTTTATGATACTGATAATATTCAAGCCTTTCCCTAAGTTCGCTATCATTAGGATTTAAGCTATAAGAAACTCTTTCTATTGGTTCAAAAAGCTCTTCCCACAAAATCCTTGTAATATCATTCGCTTTTGCAACGCTTTGAATTTCTCTTCCTTTTAGCTCGTAAGACAAGTATCCCAATTCTGATAAAATCGAAAGGCAGTGACTGATAATTTTGGGTCTAATCTTTAATTTTTCGGAAAGTTTATTGCGTTCAAAAATGTCATTTGGCTTCTTTCTTATATATCTAACAACTCTTCTTAAATCTCCAACATTACTGAACCACGGTTTTAACTTTCTTGCTTTTTTAACTATTTCTTCTGTATCGTCCAATTCTCCAGCCAATCTATATTGAGCCCATCCTTTTTGCCGTCTTCCTTCTACTTCTCTATGAGATGAAAAGTAATATATAACCCCAGCTTTACCTAAGTGTTTTAATATGTATGAAGCAGAGACGTAGCCTATCCCCAATTCATCGCAAATTTCCGCTTGTGTGAATTTGCTTTCCTGATTTTCAGCAAGAAATTTTATTATTTGGTAAACTCTAAACCCCCTTCTGTGCTCGATTTCCTTTGGTACCTGAGCCGCTCCTAATATTCTCCATAAAGAGCAATATCCTGCATTCATTTCTGATAACTTATTAACAACATAAGTTCCAATGGCAACTATAGGATCACCAAAATCCCTCCCTGCATCAGCTTTTTGGTATGCAGTAACATAATTTACTGTTATTTTTTTAATCCTTAACTTAACAACAGTCCCTATAGCTTCTAAAGAAGAACCCCTTAAGCTATTAGATAGATCACCCTTGAAGTAAGCCCACACAGCATCCTTAGTTATTGGAAGTTTATCTAAACCATAAAAATTAAGAAATTGATCGTAGAGCTCTTTTTTTGTATAAGCTTTTTCCGGATCCGTAGCAAGAAGAGCTAAGCCTTTTGGGTCTGGAGAAAGAATGCCATTAGTAAAAGCGTCTATTCTTGATTGGGGAGTTGGATTTGCTTCAATGAATTTTTCATACATAAAAAAATAAAAGGAAAGAAAAGCTTAAACGCTTTTTGAAATTGCAAGGTTATAAGATAGTTATAAGATACTTATAAGATTATTCTAACTTACTTCTAACTTTATTTCAAATGTCGCGTAAGGGATATTTTTAGAAATGGGTCAAAGGATTTTTTACTTATAATGATATAACCAAGAAACAACATACTAACCCCTCAGAAAAGCTTTTTAAATACTGATCCAAAATAAATAAAATGGATGATCGTTTTTGCTGAATTGATTCTCTCGAAATATTTAACTACTATAATTTCTAGGAGGCGAATTTATGAGAATAAAAATATTTAATACGTTAACAAGGAAAAAACAAGTTTTCAAACCGATAAACAATAATGAAGTTAGAATCTATACTTGTGGTCCAACTGTCTATGATTATGCTCATATTGGCAACTTAAGAACTTATGTTAACGAAGATGTTATAAGAAGGACTTTCGAGCTTTTTGGATATAAAGTTTTACATGTTATGAACATAACTGACGTGGGTCATTTAACAAGCCAAGCTGATACCGGAGAAGATAAAATAGAAATGTCAGCTAGGGAAAAACAAAAAACTGCTTGGGAAATTGCTGAATTTTTTACTCAAGAGTTTTTCAAAGATATAGAAACTTTAAACATACAAAAGGCTCATATCATTCCGAAAGCAACTCAACACATAAAAGAAATGCAAGATTTAATAGATAAACTTAAAGAAAAAGACTATGCTTATATTTTGAAAGATGGAATTTACTACGATACATCAAAATTCAAAGATTATGGAAAATTAACAGGAATGAGTTTTAAAAAGCTTAACAAATACTTGATAGAGGGGGCAAGAGTCGAGCCAGTAGAAGGAAAGAGAAATATAACAGACTTTGCTCTCTGGAAGTTTTCTCCTACTGACAAGAAAAGGCATATGGAATGGGATTACATAACTGAATGGGTTTTAAGTAAAGAAGAGTACGAGAAAGTCTTACAATGGTCAAAAGAAAATCAAAACATAAAAATTCTGGAAGTAAAAGATGAAGGAGAGAATTATAAAGTTAAATTTAATTTTGTTGGATTTCCCGGCTGGCATATAGAATGTTCAGCGATGAGCATGAAATATTTGGGGGAGACATTTGACATTCATGCAGGAGGAATAGATCATATTCCGATTCATCACACAAATGAAATAGCACAAAGCGAAGCGGTAACTGGCAAGAAGTTTGTGAACTATTGGATTCATTGCAATTTCTTGCTTGTTAACGGACAAAAAATGAGTAAAAGTTTAGGAAATTACTATACTTTGAAAGATTTGCTAGCTAAGGGATATTCTTGGAGAGAGATTAGATTTTTGTTTATTTCGGCTCATTACAGAGACGAACAAAACTTCACTTTTGAGGCATTAAATTCAGCTAAAGGTAGTATTGAGAGAATTAGAAATTTTTTACACGCTTTAAAAAATGTGAAAGAAGGAAAACATTCAAAAGAATTTACCAAACTTTTAAGTCAAGCCAAAAAAGATTTCTTGAAAGCTCTAGCCGACGATTTCAATATGCCCAAAGCTCTAGCCGCTATGTTCAATTTCATCAACGAAACAAACAAACTAATTGCTGAGAAAATGTTAACTAAAAAAGATGCAGAAAGAGCTATAGAGCTTATGCTATTTTTTGATAAAGTTCTTGGTTTAAAACTGGAAGAATTCTTAAAAGAAGAAGAATTGCCAGAAGAAGCTAAAAAGCTAATTGAAGAAAGAGAGAAGTTGAGAAAAGAAGGAAAATTTGAAGAAGCAGATAAAATTAGAGAGAAGTTGAAGAATGAGTATGGAATTTTGTTAGAAGATACAAAAGAAGGTGTTATTTGGAAGAAAATTTAAAAAGAAAAAAAGATTTGGGAAAAATAAAAAAAATTTACAAAATATCATCAGCAAAATACTCATCGTCTTCTAGCGGATCCCAGATTTCGTCAGCTTTCTCTTCCAAATTCCTCACCTTTTTTAAAAAGTGAAGAAGAGGAGGAAAGAAAGGGATTTACTTTATGATATCTATGCCCAATAATGGGCTTGTCTCTCTTATGACCGGCATTTCCCTGTGAACTGATCCTAGAATGTATGGCGACTTCACTCCAGTTACTATCGTTATTACCTGAACTTTTCCTTCAAACTCCGGCAATATTCTAGCACCCCAGTATACTATTGCTGATGGATCTAAACTCTGAGCTACAGTTTCGCCAATCAAGTTAACTTCTTCTAGCTTCAAGTCTGGCCCTCCAGTTATGTGAACCAATGCTCCCGCAGCACCTGTATAATCCACTTCTAACAACGGATTTTGCAAAGCTTTCATAACTGCATCTTTAGCTCTATCTGAAGAATTGCTTTCTCCAACACCAATAGCTGCTACTCCTCCTCCAGTAGACATTACTGCTCTTACATCTGCATAGTCTAGATTAACTAAGCTTGGTAATGTTATAGTTTCTGTTATTCCTTTAACCATGCTTGCTATTAGTTCATCGGCAACAGCAAAAGCTTGTTGAATTGTTAAGTTGCCCGCGTATTTCAATAGCTTGTCGTTTTCAATTACTATTACTGTATCTGCATGCTGCCTTAAGTTAGCCAGACCATCCTCCGCTTTTGAAATTCTTGCACCTTCTATCTTAAATGGCATTGTTACTACAGCAATTACCAAAGCTCCCATAGATTTAGCCAATTCAGCTACAACAGGAATGCTACCTGTTCCTGTTCCTTTTCCCAAGCCAGCTATTGCAAATACTAGATCTGCACCTTCTATAGCTTCTTTAATTTCATTTCTCGATTCTTCGGCTGCTTTTCTACCAATCTCGGGGTATCCTCCACATCCCAAACCTTTTGTTAATTCTTTCCCTATCAAAATCTTTTTATCAGCTTTAGAAACTGCTAAAGCTTTAGCATCGGTATTTAAAGCTACAGTATAAGCTCCTTGAATTCCCATTTCAGTTAATCTTGTAACACTATTACTTCCAGCTCCTCCGCAACCAACAACAACTATTTTTGCCTTTTTTACTTGAATTCCAAATTGTTGCTCGGCTAACTTAAAATAATCTACATTGCTAAAAGTTGCTCCGCTCGTTGACTCAATTCTAAATCTACCAATTTTTTCATCAGCGCTTGTCAAAGTCTTTCTTAAAGCACTACTAACGATCGAATCCATACCACCAACCTATTTTCCGCATCATATATTTTCGAAGATCGAAAACCATTTAAATTTGGTTTTCGATCTTTTCTTAGAAGAGGATACCTTATACTACCCCGATTTAAATCGATTCAATCGTCGCTGACCCGAACCCGACCCCGAATTCCAACCCGAAAAGTTTTCTCTCAACCCAATGCTAAAGATTATTCTTACTCTAAAATAAAAGTTTTTTGGTGAAAGAAAATATACATTAAAGTAAACACTTTCGTTAATCACTAAAAGTTAACAACAAAGCTTAACAAGCTGTTTAAAATATTTAAAAAACAAAAACTAGATTTTATGATGAGAGAAAAATTTTTGCTTCTATTTTTGCTTTTAATTGCGTTTTTAGTTTTATACTCAAATTTCCTAAAAAGCCTTCAAAGCATGCCTAAAATTGAAGTTGATAAGAAAGAAAACGTTTCCGAATTCCCTATTGCCGAAATTCCGACAGAAGGTTTCATTCAAGCTAATATAAGTATTGATGCAGTCTTGGTAGATAGAGCTCAAGTTAGTTTGAGGGCAGGTTGTTATCTCCTACAGGCAACTACAGATGCTTTTGTAGCTAACGCAATTCAAAAGGGACTAGAGGGGAAATTAGATTTTAGGCCAACAGTTTATGATGTAGTTGTTGATGCTTTCAGAAATCTGGGAATAAAAGTTTTGGCTTTGAAAATTTTAGAAATGAGAGAAAATACTTTTATTGGTCAATTGATTATTCAGCAAAAAGATAAAGTTTTATTGTTGGATATTAGACCAAGCGACGGGTCAGCAATTGCTATAAGAGCAAAAGCTCCAATATACATAAATGAGACTTTAGCAAAAGAAGTTGGAAGGTATGTTTGCTAAATTACTTTGTTGCTATATGCTTGCTACCTTTTGATGCACCAATTCCGGGAGCAGAATGCTGAACTCTTTTTATTGGAATTGCAAACTCACCCAATCTTCTTCCAACCATTTCTGGAGTTATTGTTATGGGTTGCCACTTTCCGCTTTTATCCCCTTGCTTCGCCCCCCCAACATAAACTCCAATCTTAGCTCCAATCATTTCAGGAAGAATTATCATATCTCTTAAATGAGTTTTGTGGAATTTTTCCGGATGTTTCCTAATTTTTTCAAGTAGCTTCTTTTGTTCTTCTGTTAACCCTCTTTTTAAGCTTCTTCTTATTCTTGCTGGAGCAAGCTTTATAAATTGGTCTAGAGAAAGGTTTTTTAATTCCTCTAATGTTAAGCCTTTCCATCTAAATTCTTTAGCCATAAATTTAATCTAAAAACGTATTTAAAAGCTTTGCTAAAAAATATTAAGAATGATTTACTACAACATTGATAATCTAATAGTTGACTTGGATGGAACATTGATATCAAAAGAACTATCAAAAAAAGCTTTTGAAGAAATCTATTCTAGAGCTATAGCGAGATTAGAAGAAAAAGGAACTTTTGTCGCGGAAGAGTATAAAACTCCCAACTTTTATAATTTTCGTAAAATCAGTAAAGAAGTTAAAGAGTTTATCCCTTTGTTTCTAGAAGAATACGAAAGGATATTCGAAAAATTTAAAGATGAGCTTGAAAGAGAAAAAGATAGAGCACAAAAAATTTATGATTTTTTACTTTTAAAATATAAACCAAAGAATGTTTGCATACTAACAGCAAACTCAAAGGGAAAGGATATTGCTAGAATTATTCTCCCAAACATTCCCGAAGATAATGTCATAATAGTCAATGGAGTTAATTATGAAGAAGAAAAAAGAAAATTCTTAGAGAAATTAGAAGATGATACATTGTATGTTGCTGATGATATTGTGGACGAGAAAATTGCAAAAGAAGCTGGAGTTGAATTTTTAAACATACGAGAAGTTGAAAAAGAGTTGTTTAAAAATATTTAAATACAGGAAATAATATTCTACGTAATTATGGTAAAGGAAGAAGTTAGAATTCTGGGTATCGATGATGGACCTTTCACAAGAAGAGACAAAAAGGTAATTGTTGTTGGGGTAGTTTTCAGAGGCGGAGAATTTATAGATGGATTGTTAAGGACTTATGTTGATAGAGATGGTTTGGATGCAACAGAAAAGCTTTCAGAAATGATAAATTCTAGCAGACATAAGCAGCAATTAAAAATTATAATGCTCGATGGTATAACATTAGGCGGTTTTAATATTGTTGATGTGAAGAAACTTTATTCAGAAACAAGAATTCCAGTAATAGTCATAAACAGAAAAGTTCCAGATCTAAAAAGCATTAAATTTGCGTTAGAAAAAAATTTCGATGATTTTGAAAAAAGATGGAGAATGATTTTAAACGCAGGTAGAATAAAAGAATTAAAATTTGAGAAATTTTCAATATATTATCAAAATGTTGGGTTAGAGGATGAAGATGCCGAAGAAATAATAATGATTTCTGTTAAACATGCTCAAATTCCCGAACCTTTAAGAGTTGCTCATTTAATAGCTACCGGAATTATTAAAGGGGAAAGTGAGGGTCATGCTTGAAAAAATAAAAAAATACTGGAAGATTGCAACAGGAGGCTGGTTCGGTTGGATAACTTACGCTTTACTAGGGTTAATTCTAGCATATTTAACAAACTTTTTGCTTGGAATAGTTTTAAAAACAAGTTTGCCTTTAGTGGTTGTTGTTAGCAGCTCAATGACGCATAAGCCAGAAAATAACATTATATGCGGAGAATATGTTACCAATTACAAAAATGATTTTGATGATTATTGGAAGTATTGTGGGAAAACTTTTATAAAATTTGGAATAACCAAAGAGATTTTTATGGAGTTTCCTTTTAAAGATGGGTTGAATATAGGAGATGTAGCTTTAATAGCTGGCAAAGAAAAATATAAGGTTGGTGATATAATAGTGTTTTATACTCCTAGCTCAAAATATCCAATAATTCACAGAATAGTTGCTATAAATGATGACGGTAGCTATCAAACTAAAGGCGACCATAATTTTTCCCAATTACCATATGAATATAAAGTTGAAAAAAGTCAAATAAAAGGGAAGGTCGTCTATGTAGTTCCTTACATAGGTTTATTAAAAGTTTTATTCGTTAGAATGGTGGGAATATGAAATTTTGTCCAAAATGTGGAAGCTTGTTGAAAATTGAGGAAATTAAGGATAAAAGATATTTGGTTTGTCCAAATTGTAGATATAAGGAAGAAGCAAAAAGAGAAAGGATGATTGTAGGAGAAAGAATTCAAAAAGATGAAAAGAAAAAAATAGTTTTATTTAAGAAAATGGAGGAACTAGAGCAATTTCCTGTAACAAAGATTTCTTGTCCGAAGTGTGATAACAACGAAGCTTATTGGTGGGTTCAACAAACTAGAAGCGCTGATGAACCACCAACAACATTTTACAAATGCAGGAAATGTGGATATACCTGGAGGAGCTATGGTTAGTAAGCTCTAATAAAATTGCAAGAAATATCAACTTCAACAAAATGTCTAGCCTTCCCTTCCATAAAATAAGAACATTGATTTTCTGCTAAATTATCAACTGGTTGCCTTGGCCAATGAGCTACATCGCAAACCCAATCTTTTAATTCAGGAATAGGATTTAATAAACATGGGCCGTTTGATAAGTCTTTGCCAGCAATCATAGCTTGCTTACAAGCTATAATACATCTCTCTATTGCCTTATCTTTTTCGTTTGTTTTTAGCTTATAATAAAAAAAGATTGGTAGAGTTAAAACTATTATGGCAATACTTACAATTGCTGCAATCAAAAACTTAATTTTCATATTGAATAGTTAGAATAATTATTTAAACTTTGTGTTGTTTCAAAAGCTTTTAAACAGCTTCTCTATGTGGACTAGAAATTTTTTTCTTTCACCTTCGTAAGATAAGCAACTTAGTAAGTAGAATAATCTTAGAATTGTCTTAAATCTTATTACATTCTTTTATTTTCATCGATGAGTCGAAAGACGGCAGTTTCAAAGATCTAAACCTAGTTTTGATGATTTAGGGAAAAGAACATTTTTAACAAATGAAAATATTAGATAAAACAAAAAATTCATAAATGGTGTTTATACTAAAAAACAGGCCAATAGCTTTTGTGAAAGAGTTAAGTTTGTTAGCTATAACAGATTTGCATCTTGGAATAGAATTTGAGCTAAGAAAGAAAGGAATAAACGTTTCTTTACAATCAGAAAAATTCTTGAAAATTTTAGAAGAAGCGAAACAAGAAACCAACGCAAAAAGAATTGTTTTTATTGGCGATATAAAACATAAAGTGCCAGCAGCTTCAGCAAAAGAGGTAGAATATGTTAGAGACTTTTTTGAAAATCTTTCTAAAATTTTTGAAGAAATTTTTATTTGCAAAGGAAATCATGACGACATGCTTGAAGAAATTTTGCTAGATTATAAAGTTTATGGAGCTAGAGGATTTAGAATAAAAGATTACGGTTTTTTCCACGGCCATGCTTGGCCTTTCTCCAAACTTTGGAATTGCAAAACATGGATTATAGGCCATTTACAGGCAGCTATAGAAATTAGAAGAGGAAATTTCAAAAAAACAGAAAAAGTTGTCATAAAAGCAAAGCCAAAAGTTGAAAAAGGAAAATTACGAGAAATTATAATTTTACCTGCTTTTAGCGATTTAGTAGGAAGCCTACTTTTAAATAAAGAGCTTCCCTCAGATTTTCTCTTCGAGAAAGTTATCGATATAAACAATTCAGAAGTCTATCTTTTGGATGGAAGCTATTTGGGTAGGCTTAAAGATTTAGAAAAAGATTAAGCTTGAACAACTTTTGTTAAAAACCAATACTCCCCCCTCATCTGTAAATTTTTTATAAAAGATTCTTCAACATCTAACAACTCCCTTATTTCTTTTATACCAATGCCTATTTTCATTTTTTCCTCGTACCTTTTGTAAGAATTTTCAGCAATATTTACTGCAGAAAGTATTCCCGATAGTCTATAAACCTCTTCTTTTCTATAAAATTTGTCAACGGGAATGCAACAAAGCGGAACATATCCAATTCTTTCTAATCCTCTCGTATCAATACCATACATTTTCGCTTCTCTTATTTCTATCAAACTTTTTGGACTTCCGACTGCTATTGAAACAGAAGTAGGAAAGTCTAATAATACGGCGTTAGCATCAAAATAAAATTTGTTAGAAGTAAATTTGACTTTATTTCTTTCTTTTCTCATTTTCAATCCCGCCTTTACATATAAAGCTTTAGTAAGGGCTTTTAAAACAAGCCTATACTTTTCTCTTTCTTTTAATTCATCTATTGGTTTTTGACTTAATATTCCAATATAAGGAAACTCTTCTAGCAATTTATCTGACGAATCTAAAATTTCTTGAGAATTAAGGGCAATTTGATCACGATAACTCTTGCTACCACTAAACAAAATTGCTCTTTCTATTTTCATTTCATCTAAAATACTATCAACAATTTCCATCACCTTTCTTGCATTTTCAAAAGAGGAATTTCGTGGATCGGCTTCTATAACTAGTTTATCTTGCAGCTCGACCTTTTCTCCTTTGATTATATACTTTCTAGATAGCTTAGGATAGATAGCAAAACCATCATTTAATATAATTCCCTTTAAAATTTCCTCGAGCTCAAAAATATTCCTAGCAAAAAGTTTTTCCCCATTGATTCGCCATCTTATATGAGTTTCTTCTTCTGAAAGCTGCTCATAAGCTAAATATCTATCCAAACAATCAATTGATATTAGCCTTCGAGTATAGTAGAGATCCGTTCCTTCTAAACCGAAATATTGTAGCAATAAGTGTTTCAATGAATTGCCAATCCTAGTTAGTTCTTTTTTCTCAATAGAAATTCTGCTTCTATACGGTATTTCAACAAAAGACAGATTTCTCGTTAATTTTCTACTTACGCTTTCCTTGTCGCCGAACCTCTCTATATTTCCTTCTTTTCTTTTTGCTTCCAACATAACATAAGAAGAAAGATGAAACCATTTAGAAGAGAAAAATATTGGTAATAAATAAAAACTCTCTGGGAAAGAAAAAATTTCTGCAATAAACTCATCTTTATTAGTGTAGCTCTTTATCACGACATTATTGTATCTTGATAATTTCTCGCAGTAATCCAAGAACTTATCAGCTATTATTCTATCATTAAACCCTATAATTAATTTTATCCATCTCCATTCGTTTTCTAAAAACTTATCTAAAGGGAAATAACGAAGATAAGAAAGAGCATATTTTTTAAATTTTTTTCCATAAAACTGAAGCCTCTCTTTTTCTGCCTGAGAAACTTTCATATCAGAAATAATCCGAAAAACTTAAATAAACTACCACAGGATCTTAGGTTTATCAGGTTTCCAGCCGGCTCGGGCGATTGGGAGTGGTGGG
>Ga0080007_1062958_pt1 | contig 13596 bp, 13 predicted proteins | sample OctOCTMetagenome_FD_69210 | JGI IMG/M metagenome (GOLD analysis project Ga0080007, IMG submission 69210) | Hot spring and microbial mat streamer communities from Octopus Spring Streamers, Yellowstone National Park, USA - OCT_B (SPADES... | ecosystem: Environmental > Aquatic > Thermal springs >...
GAGGTAGGGATGGCGGTGAGGCGTCTGGAGGTTCTGAAGGTTTTGCGGCGGGCCTGGGGGGACGAGGCGGCGGAGGCGTTTGCGGTTTGGCTGGCTGGCGTCCTGGAGGAGCGGGCGGTCTCTCGGGACGAGTTCCGGCAGATCCTGGCCCGCCTCGACGTCCTGGAGCGGGACGTGGCCGACCTCAAAGTCGATGTCCGGGAGCTCCGAAGGGAGATGAATGAGCGGTTTGATCGATTGTATGGGGAGATGAACGAGCGACTTGATCGGATGTATCATCAGATGGTGGTGCAGACCCGCTGGCTGATCGGCGCGCTGGCCGTGATCGGGACGGTGATCAGCCTTCTGCTGGCTATCGGCCAATTTGTTCGATGAACCCACTAAGGAGGATGAGTTATGTCAACTCTGATTACTTTTTCATTCTAATTGAAGCGCCATGGATCACAGTGGAGGGCATTCGGTGGGGAGAGCTGGAGGCCAGAGCCGTTGATGTCATCTGCCACAACGTTGCGGGCTGTCAACGCCTCTACCCGGGCCAGCCTTGGGACTGGCTGGCCGAATCCGGGGACCGAGAGGGTGCCCTGGCGGCCTACCGCCAGGCCCTGGCGTGGAAGCCGGGGGATGAGGGGATAGCGTCGAAAATCCGGGCGCTGGGGGGGAATCAGCCTTGAAGGTAGCAACGATCGTGAGATTATCTTGGACTACCTGTGCAAGGGAGGTATCTTTGAGAAGGATAAAGGGCGATGAAGACGCTCGCAGTGAAACTGCTTAATGGCCAGTTGGGTAAGGGCCTTGCTCGAGTAGTCGGGGAACCAAAAAGCCTGCGCTTCCGTCTGGCTCGGGACACCGTGGGCGTGATGGTCATCCAGGCTATCTCTATGGGCCTCACCTTTGCCACAAGCGTGGTGCTTGCACGTCTTTTAGGTGTGCGGGAATTCGGACTTTATTCGCTGGGCATGTCCGTGCTGGGTCTTCTGGTAGTTCCGGCTACTCTTGGCTTCCCACAACTTTTGGTGCGGGAGATTGCCGCTTACCGGGTAAAGGATGATTGGAACCTTATTCAAGGGCTTCTCCGCTTTGCCCAGCGCACTTCATTCCTCGCTTCTATAGTCATTGCTCTTTTAGGAAGCCTTTTTCTCTGGCTTTTGGCTGGCCATTTCTCTGAAGAAGCCATGCAGGTACTAATCCTGGCCTTTGTGGCCCTGCCCTTCTGGGCGCTTCTGGAACTGCAAGGGGCCTCGCTACGCGGATTTGAGCAGATTCTTGCTGGCCAGTGGGTCAGCAGTGCAATGCGACCTTTATGCTTTCTCCTCATGATAGGAGCCTGCTGGCTCTTTTTTGGAAGAATTGCGAAAGCCTCTCTGGCTTTAGGGCTTCATATTCTTGCCACAGGCGTTGCCTCAGCTTTCGCTTTCTATCTTCTTCGGAGCCAGCTCCATTGTTCTGTTCCTTCAAGTGCTGAGAGCCAAAACACTGCCGTCTGGATTCGCAGTAGCCTCTCTCTTGCTTTACTGACGCTGCTCAATGTGATTTCTCAGTATGTGGGGATCCTGATGCTTGGGTGGATGCGCAGCGCTGATGAGGTGGGACTATACAAGGCTGCTTATCAGACCGCGTCTGTTATCCCCTTTGCAATGATGGCAGTGAATTTGGTTATTTCGCCTAGCATGTCTCAATTACACACTCTAGGAGATAGACCTCAGCTGCGACGCCTCGTAATTCTGGCTACTGGAATGAGCCTGGCTTTTGCAGTACCATTTGTGGTTATGTTTACTGGCGGTGGTTCATGGTTCTTGGAGCAGGTCTTTGGTGCGGAGTTCGTACCGGCAGCATCTCCTCTGGTTATTCTTACAGTAGCATCACTAGTACAGATAACTTGTGGGTCTCTTTGGCAGATGTTACTCATGGTTGGGTATGAAAAGTCTGTGGCACTCATTACAGCAATAGGAACTGGTATGCACTTGATAGCCAGTGCCGTCTTCATACCGCGATGGGGACCTCAGGGAGCTGCTGCAGCAATGATTACTTATTTCGCCCCGATATCTGTGCTTACATTTCTTTTAATTTACGTCAAGAGAATAATATGAACCAAGCGATAAAGCGAGCTGTTTTTCTCTCATATTCAAAGACAATGGAGTTGATTTCTCGCACCGGAATTGCGAGGATTCTGTTGCCACTAAAAGTAAGGATAAACTTGGGCAAATTCTTGAGACATGCTGTAAAAAAAATTGTAATTCTTGATACTAACAAACCCTATAATGTTCTCGGGCACAAAATGTACTTTTATCATGGCTCTGCGACTTTACAAGAAATGGCTTTCGGCACCTACGAGCTTGATACGGTTGATGTCTTCCGAAAGATTGTTAAACCAGGAATGACTGTGGTGGATATAGGAGCACATGTGGGGTACTATACCCTTCTCGCGGCAAGGTTGGTCTGGCCTGACGGACGGGTTTATGCTTTTGAGCCTAACCCGGAAGTCTACGAAATTTTAGTTCGAAATATTGAAGTAAACGGATATCATGGCATTGTACGGGCTATTCCAAAAGCTGTTTTCAACCGGAAGCGGATTGTTAAGTTGTATATTCCGTGGGAGGATAGTGGTGAAGCAAGCCTATATCTCTCTGAATCGGCGGGAAAGGGCTACGTACAGGTAGAGACACTTATTCTCGATGAGTTTCTTGCTGCTGAGGGGTGGCCAAAAGTTGGCTTGGTGAAAATTGATGTAGAAGGAGCAGAGGTAGAGGTGTTGGAAGGCATGAGAGAAACAGCGAGAAGAAGCGAAGATTTGAAGTTGATTGTTGAATTTAATCCGGGTAATCAAATGAAAGCCAGGGGAAGCTGCACGAAGTTATTTGAGATTTTGCGAGAGCTTGGTTTCAAAAGGTTCTATGCAATAAGACATGGTCTCAAGGAATTGATCTTTCCAGATGACGTAGAGAAACTTATACGTTTGACGGAGAGCACCAAGTATGTGAATCTTCTATGCGAGATGTAAGAATGGGGTGCCAGAAACCTTTAGTATCGGTTGTGACGCCGTCTTATAATCAAGGCCGTTTCATTGAAGAAAACATCCTCTCCGTTAAATCTCAAGATTATCCCAACATCGAACATATTGTTGTCGATGGTGGCTCCAAAGATGAGACGGTAAAAATCCTCAAAAAATACGAAGGCACCTATAACTTGCGCTGGGTCTCTGAGCCTGACGAGGGACATGCGGATGCAGTGAATAAGGGCTTCGCTATGGCCCAAGGAGAGATCATCGGCTGGTTGAACTCCGACGATGTCTACTTTGACCGTGGTACGATCAGCGCTGTGGTAGAAGCCTTTCAGAAACATCCTGAAGCAGACATCATTTATGGAGATGTTGCCTTCATCTGGGAGGATGGCACTATCTTGAGGGTACAGTGTGTGCCAGGCTTCCGCTATAGCCGCCTGTTGCGGGGATGCTTCTTGGAGCAGCCTGGCGTTTTCTTCCGCAGGTATGTGGTGGAAAAACACAAGCTGGACAAGCGCTTGAAGGTGGCCATTGACTATGAATACTGGTTGCGGATTGGGAAGTTGTACCGTTTTGTTCATATCCCCCGTATCCTGGCAGCAGATCGCAATCACAGGGGACGGATCTCGGTGGCCCAGGCGGATCAACTGAAGGCAGTCGGAGACCAGTTGCGGCAGCAATATCTTGGCCAGCCTTCACTTTGGTTGCGTCTGGAATGGGAGTTGGACAAGATGCTATCTGGCATACCGCGTAGGATCAAAGGACTTATACTACTGCTTCGCTTAGTTAAGAAGAAGGACTTCGCTTTCAGTGCGAAGGTGATGCTTAGTCTCCAGACGTTGAGAAATCAACTTCTTCCATCGGGCTTAGAGAGATTGAAACCATGAAACAAAAGAATCAAGAGCGAATGAGTTTGGGGTGCATTCAACAACCGAGAATAATTCTGATTCTTCTAATTTTGATGCTTAAAATTGTCTATGATTTAAGTTATATTTATCTCGTTTCGTATTATTTTTCCTGGACTCCAACTTTTTATCCTCTCTCAATGAATATTACTAAAATTGTAGAATCATATATCCTTACCGTGGTTATAGCGCTAACATTGCCGTGCCGAACAAAACAGCCCTCTCATTTTGTAATGCTATTCTTGGGAACCGTGGTAATCTTACCCATGTTGACGCTTTACGGACTAGCTGATAGAGAACGCGCTTATATTTACATGACTATTTTAACTTATTTCGTAATTTTAGCAACGATGATAGTATTTCCTAGAGTAAAGATTGGTGTATTTGGTCATGGATTTAAGTTTGCGATGATAGTGTCTGGTGCGCTCGTTATAGTGGTGATTTTTCTTCTTGTTCAGAAAGTTGGTTTAGAGCGTTTCGATTTCAGGTTTTGGAATTATCCTCAAATGGTCCAAAACAGGTGGTTCGTGCAGAGCAAATTGGAGGAGAACACTTATTTGGCATATCTTTATTTTTGGATGTTCATAGTATTCCTCCCTACCTTGATGATAGGGTCACTTGCTAAAGGGCGTTATGCCTCTTTTACCATACTTCTGTTGATTCAGATAATTCTCACCGGTCTAACTGCACGCCGACATACTTTAGCAGTTATTCTTGTTCTTTTGGGGACCTATATAATTGCTGAGAAGGAACGTTTGGCACCGATGCTCATGGTGCTTGGTTTCGCAGGTATAGTAACGATCTCAACCCTAATTTCTTTTATTATACCTGATCTCAGGGTTGTAGGCACATGGATGGAACGTTTCTTTTTTGTGCCACCTAGAGTAAATTACGCATATTATGAGTTTTTTTCTGTCGCGGGGCATGTGTATTTGTCAAGTACGAAATTGCCTAGTCCAATAGCTTATCCTTTTAAAATGACTCCTGAAATAATGGTTAGTTATCACATTTTTCTCAACCCGGAATCAGTAGCGTCATGTGGTTTTATAGGTACTTCTTATATGCATATGGGTTTCCCCGGAATGGTTATATTTGGAATGATTGTCGGTATATTGCTGAGGTTAGCAGATAGTTTGACGGTGAGGCGAATGCCATTGAAAGTGGGAGCTTCGCTGAGCATGGTGATATTTGATGGTTTATTAAGAGGCGCAGATTTAACTACATGGTTGCTAACTTTTGGCGGATTTGCTGGGATAACGATGTTATTTTTATTGGGTTCACGAATACAAAAGGATCAATTCCGACCGCTGTGTTCCCTAGGTAATTAAGTAATAATGGAAAACGGGAGCATAAAGAATGCGAGTCTTAATGCTCTCTCCTGCCTTCCCCTGGCCACTGAATGGAGGGGGCAAGATCCGGATTTTCTACACTCTGCGAGAACTAGCTCGAGCAGGGCATGAGGTGACGCTTCTTGTCATAGCCCATGAGCTGTGTGAGCCGGGAGACCTAGAAGCTCTGAAACCTTACTGCGTGGATTTGAGCGTGATTACAGCTAAAAACCGATCTCGCCCACAGGCGGCTTTAAGGGCTCTCCTTTTGCTCAAGCCCTATGGAGTGGCCAAGTTTGAGAGCCCCAAATTCAGGCAGGCAGTAGTGCAGGCTCTGCAAAAGGATCATGACATCCTTTGGGTGCACTTCATGGAAACACTGGCCCATGTGCCTCAAATCCATTTATGGGAAGGGAGACCTCTTGTGGTGCTTGACCAGCACAACGCGGACGAGCGCTTCTGGGAGACATATGCCCGCGAGGGGTCACCCTGGGTTCGGTTGTTTGCCAAGTTCAACTTGTGGCAACTGCGAAGGTTTCAAGCCTCGGTCCTCAATCAAGTTGATGTAGTCTTAAGCGTTTCAAAAGAGGACGCTGACTTTACCCAAGCTCGGCTTACAAATCCCGCCACACAGGTATGGATCGTGCCCAATGGGGTGGACACGGAAAGGCTTCGACTGTTGGGCACTACAGAGCGCAGGAATCGAATCATCTTCTGCGGGACGATGGACGTGTTCATGAATATTGATGCTGTCAATTGGTTTGCTCGTCGCATGTTCCCCAGAGTGTGCGAAGCTGTACCTGATGCTGAGTTTTGGATTGTGGGACGAAATCCCAATTCAAAGGTCAAGGCACTGGCTTCGCTTCCAGGTGTTCGGGTCATAGGGCAGGTAGAAGACGTCAGGCCTTATTATGCGGAAGCCAAAGTCGCTGTAGCTCCGTTCCGTTACGGCGGAGGAACAAAGCTCAAGGTCTTGGAGGCGATGGCCTTGGGCGTACCAGTGGTGGCAACCCCTGTAGGTTGCCAGGGGATAGAGGCTGTGCCAGGAAAACATCTATTCAAGGAAGAAAGTGAGGAAGCCTTTACTGAGCGCGTGGTTAATTTATTGCAAGATGATAGCCTGCGTCTACAAATGGCGATAGAGGCTCGCCAGCTGGTAGAGGATCGCTATAGTTGGCATAGTATTATGCACAACACCATCAAGCATTTAGAAATTATGATAAGAGATAGGGCTGGTTAGCCGCATTCTATATTCCCGAAGAGCTGGCTATGGAATTAATTTAGGGACAATCAGACAGGAGGAGGTGCGCGATGGTGAAAAGGGCATTAGTTACCGGAGCTGGTGGTTTCATCGGCCATCACTTGGTGAAGTTCTTGAAGGAACGAGGCTACTGGGTTCGTGGGGTGGATATCAAGCATCCTGAGTTTGAGCCCACCCAGGCGGACGAATTCGAACTCCTTGACCTCAGGAAGTTTGAGAATTGCCTCATCGCCACAAGGGGTGGATTTGATGAGGTCTATCACCTGGCCGCAGACATGGGCGGCATCGGCTACATTACCGCCGTCCACGCCGACGTTACCCGTAACAATGTGCTTATCAACACGAACATGCTGGAGGCCTGCCGGATCAACGGTGCAGGCCGGTTCTTCTTCTCCTCATCGGCCTGTGTCTATCCCCAATACAAGCAGAGGATCCCTGATGTGACTCCTCTCAAGGAAGAAGACGCCTGGCCCGCGGATCCTGAAGAGGGCTATGGCCTGGAGAAACTCTTTACGGAGAAACTCTGTCAATATTACCGTGAGGATTATGGCCTTGAAACGCGGGTGGCCCGCTTCCATAATGTGTACGGCCCCTTAGGGACCTACGAGGGAGGGCGGGAGAAAGCCCCGGCTGCTCTATGTCGCAAAATCGCGCTGGCCAGGGATGGCGACGAAATTGAGGTTTGGGGCGATGGGAACCAGACCCGCTCCTTTCTTTACATCGATGACTGCTTGGAAGGCATCTACCGTCTTACACAATCTGATTATCCACATCCTATAAATATAGGCTCGGATCGTCTGGTTACAATTAATGAGTTAATAGATATTATAGCTAAAATAGCAGGGAAAACAATTCGGAAGCGTTACGATCTTTCTAAACCCCAAGGAGTCCGTGGCCGCAACAGCGATAACACCCGAGTGCGTGAAGTTTTAAGTTGGGATCCTAAGGTCTCCCTGGAAGAAGGCCTTGAAAAGACATACCGTTGGATTGAAAGTCAACTTCGAAAAGCTGGCAGGATTCCTTAATGGAGCGGTCAAGATGCATATCCTAATCATCGCTCAATATTTCAAGCCGGAAAGTGTTGGTGCCTCTATTTGGATCCACCAACTTGCTGTGGACTTAGTAAATATGGGGCACCGGGTGACTGTACTTACCGGGTTTCCCAACTATCCAAAGCGCATCGTTTTTGATGGCTATCGGGGCAAGATATTCATGCGAGAACAGATTGACGGGGTTGACGTCTTTCGTACTTATATTTATGCCTCACCCAATGAGGCTTTATGGTCCAGGGCGTTGAACTTTGGTAGTTTCTGCGCCTCGGCAGCCTTGGGTGGATTAGCAGTACCGAAGCCAGATGTGATTTACTGTATTATGCCACCATTGCCTTTGGGACTTTCAGCAGAATTTCTTGGGCTTTTCAAGCGTGCTCCAATAGTCTTAAATGTCCAAGATATTTACCCTGATATTGCCATTGCCCTCGGTTTTCTGCGCAATCGACTGGTCATCCGTTTCTTCCAAGCTATGGAACGCTTCATTTACCGTTGGGCTGCAGCCATTATCGTGATTTCTGATGGATTCAGAGAAAATCTAGTGAGCAAAGGCGTGGCTCCTTCCAAAATCTATGTCGTGCCCAATTGGGCAGATCCGGATTTCATTCGGCCTGGTCCGAAAGACAATTCTTTCAGACAGCAACTGGGCGTGGGCGATCGTTTCACGCTGATTTATTCAGGCAACCTTAGCCATAACTCCAATTTAGAGCCTCTCATCGGCGCTGCCGAGTTACTGAGAGATCAGCCCTTTGCCTTTGTCATTGTGGGAGAAGGAGTGCGTAAAGCCCAATTGGAACGCATAGTACGGGAGAAAAAACTTAATAATGTTTTGTTTCTTCCATTTCAACCGCTAGAACTATATCCTCAAGTTCTTGCGGCTGCCGATATGAATGTTGTGACTCTCAGTGCTCAAGCAGCCATGGCTTCTGTGCCTTCAAAAGTGTTCAAGATAATGGCCAGCGGCAGGCCAGTGCTGGCGATTACTGTGCAGGGGAGTGAGGTCCATCGCCTTGTATCTGAGGCAAAATGTGGGTTGTGTGTTCCCCCTGACGACCCAGTAGCTCTGGCAGAGATACTACGCTATGCCGCAGCACACCAGGACGAGTTAGAACAGATGGGGAAAAATGGGCGTCGCTATCTGGAAGAGCGTTTTTCTCGTCAAAAGTGCGTATCTCAAATTGAGGAAATTCTGGTAAAGGAGGCACAGAAATGAAGTTTCATCAACGAGTTATTAAGCGTTCAGTGGATATAATTATATCACTATTGGCCCTTTTCTTGTTCTTGCCCTTGTTTTTTCTCATCGCCCTGGCCATTAAGCTGGACTCCAAAGGCCCTGTCCTCTTCCGCCAGACCCGCGTGGGCAAGGACGGCAAGCTCTTCACCTGCTACAAGTTTCGCACAATGTATGTGAATGCGCCGGACATCCGAAACCCGGATGGCTCCACTTTCAACGCTGAGGATGACCCTCGGGTCACCCGCGTCGGCCGCTTCCTGCGCAAAACGACTCTGGATGAATTGCCACAGTTCATCAATGTCCTGAAAGGCGATATGAGTATCGTCGGCCCCCGGCCTGACCTGCCTGACCAGGTGCGCTTCTATTCCGAGCGCCACAAGAAGCGACTATTGGTCAAGCCAGGGATGACGGGCTGGGCCTGGATTCACGGTCGCAACAGCATCCCTTGGGAACTGCGCCGCGACCTCGATGTGGAATACGTGGAAAACTACTCTCTCTGGCTGGATTTCTACATCCTTCTGCGGACTATCCCAATGGTTCTCCTGGCAAAGGGGGTGTATGTTCCTCCAGAGACCATCCAGCGCTATCAGGAATCGCCAGATGCGTAAGGCTGAGCCTCTCAACCCGGAGACTTTCGCAACTTGCGTTCCGCTGCTGCGGGCCTACCCCTTTAAGCCTTATGCCCACTATAGCTGCAGGGTCGGCGAGGAGGCTTTACAACAACTCTTCCTGGACCGGGTCCAGACAAGCATTAAGAGTAGTGCACACTCTGCTTTATGGGTTCCAGGGTCAGACGGTGCCCAGGGGCTGGCGGTATGGACCTCCCTGGCATGGGATAGCCAGCAACTGGGTGTTAGCGCTGGCCGTCTGGATTACCTTATCGCCTCGGGTGACTACCAGAATCAATATGCAATCAAAGAAGTCTTGCTCATGGCGGTGCTGAAAACATGCGCCGATCATGGAATTCAGCATCTTACCGCTCGCGTTCACGCTTCTGACCTTTCCACCATCCATCTTTTGGAACGGTATGGCTTCATTACCGTAGATGGCATTCTCACCTTCTCTCTTGACATTACGGATGCTCACTGGCCCTCGCCTCCGGCAGGCCTGAAGATTCGACTCGCCCAGCCTGAAGACATAGAACAGATGAAAGCCATCGCCCGCTCATCCTATATCTATGATCGCTTCCACTCCGATCCTTGCATCCCCAGAGCGGTCGCTGATGAACTTCACGCTGTTTGGCTAGAGAACTCCTGCCTGGGCAAAGCCGCTGATGCCGTCGTCGTGGCTGCTGAGAACGGCCGCATTTTAGGCTACGTCACCTGCAAGATTGATCGCCAGAGCACTGAATACCTGGGCCTGACCGTTGGCACCATCGTCCTGGTCGCTACCGCTGCTGATGCTCGGGGCCGAGGCGTGGCTAAAGCGCTCACCTATAGCGCCCTGGACTGGTTTCGTGACCAGGGTGTGGACATCGTGGAAGTAGGCACCCAATTGCGCAACATCGCCGCCTCTCGCCTGTACGAATCCTGCGGCTTCCGGTTGGTGGCAAGCAGCCTATCGCTGAGGAGGTGGATTGATCATGCGTGATACATTTCTCCCTTTTTCTCTCCCTACTATCGGCGAGGAAGAGATCGCCGAGGTCGTGGATAGCCTCAGGTCCGGCTGGATCACCACAGGCCCGAAGACCAAGCAGTTTGAAGAAGAGTTCCGGGAGTACATCGGCGCCAGGCATGCCATCGCCGTCAACTCCTGCACTGCTGGCCTACACATTGCTCTCGCTGCCTTGGGTATCGGCCCCGGGGATGAAGTCATTGTGCCGACCCTTACCTTCTGCTCTACTGCCAACGTCGTTGTCCACCTGGGTGCCCGTCCCGTGCTGGTGGATGTAGGCGAGGATTTCAACATTACCCCGGAAGCCATTGAGCGGGCCATCACATCCAGAACCAGAGCCATCATACCTGTCCACTACGGCGGGCAGCCCTGTGATTTGGACGCCATTTACTCCCTCGCCGCCCGCTACAACCTTGCCATTGTGGAAGACGCTGCTCACGCCGTTGGCGCGGCCTACCGTGGTCACAAAATCGGCTCCGACTCCCTGCGACTTGCTGCTAGCGACCTGAGAGTTGTGACCTGCTTCTCCTTTTATGCCACCAAGAATATGACCACCGGCGAAGGGGGCATGATCACCACCGCCGATGACGAACTGGCCGAGCGCATGCGCCTGCTCAGCTTGCACGGCATGAGCCGTGATGCCTGGAAACGCTACACCAGCACCGGTTCCTGGTATTATGAAGTGCTCTTACCCGGCTACAAGTACAATATGACCGACATCCAAGCTGCCCTGGGCATTCACCAACTGCGCAAATTGGACGATTTTATCGCCATCCGCCGGCGGTATGCCCGAATGTACGACGAGGGTTTTGCTGACATGCCTGAGGTAGAGAGGCCCATTATCCATTCTGATCGGACCCACACCTATCATCTCTACGTCATCCGGCTGAACCTGGAACGCCTGACCATTGACCGGGCTCAGTTTATTGAGGAACTGAAAGCCTTGAACATCGGTACCAGTGTCCACTTCATTCCGGTCCACCTACATCCTTATTATCGGAATACTTTCGGCTACCGCCCCGGCGATTGTCCTGTGGCCGAACGGCTCTACGAGCGGATCATTTCATTGCCGCTTTTTCCCAGAATGACTGAGGACGACGTTCGGGATGTAATCCAAGCTGTGAAGGATGTCATTTCCAGGCACCGAAGGTAGGAGGAGCATGATGCGACTGCCCAGGCGTTTCATCCTTGAAGTGGTTGAACGCATGATTGCCGACGCCGGGATGATCAACCTTGCATTGGTGGCGGCCCTCCTTTTACGCTTCTTTTTCCTCTTCATTACGAAGAGTGGCGAACCGGGGACCTCGGCCGCTTTCTACACCGCCATCTGGCAGGAATCCATCCGCGCCTATCGCAACTCTTCATGGCTATTGACCCTCATCTGCCTGGTTGTCTTTTACTTGAGCGGCTTTTATACTTACGGCCGCGCCTACCGGAGCCGTTATAAAGCGTTGATCATCCTTCAGGCAGTTAGTTTGAGTTATCTTATATTTGGTTCTCTCTCCTATTTCGTCCCTTTTCTGACTCCCTTTCCACGGATTGCTCTGCTGGGTGGCTGGTTGCTCACGTTACTGCTTGTGGGCGGGCTGCGAATTGCGGCTGCGCTCTGGAGGCGCATGGTCTGGGCTGAAGCGAAGATATGGGGCAAGCCCGAGAAACGCAAGGTTCGCCACGTCCTGGTCATCGGCGGCGCCGGATACATCGGCTCCGTCCTGGTGCGGAAGCTCCTTGACCATGGTTACAGCGTCACCGTCTTGGACGCTTTGCTCTATGGGGACGAGAGCATTCGTGAACTTTATAATCGTCCAGATTTTGAACTCATCCACGATGACATGCGTAACGTTGAAGCGGTAGTCCGCGCGATGCAGTATGCAGATGCAGTGGTGCATTTGGGTGCCCTGGTAGGCGACCCTGCCTGTGCCCTGGATGAGAAGCTTGCCTTGGAGATCAACTTGGCCGCCACCCGCATGATTGCCGAGGTTGCCCGAGGCTTTGGCATTCAACGCTTTATCTTTGCTTCCACCTGCAGTGTTTATGGCGCCAGTGATCAACTGCTGGACGAGCATTCGGCTCTCAACCCTGTCTCCCTGTATGCCCGTACTAAAATAGACTCCGAACGTGTGCTTCTGGCTCTCAACGACGACCGCTTCGCCCCAATTATCCTGCGCTTCGCCACAGTCTACGGCCTTTCCCCTCGCCCTCGCTTTGACTTAGTTGTTAATTTGCTGGCAGCCCAAGCTGTTTGTGAAAAGCGCATTATCATCTTTGGCGGTAATCAATGGCGTCCGTTCATCCACGTAAATGATGCGGCTGAGGCTATTTTGAAGTGTTTAGAAGCCCCTCTCCACGCTGTAAGGGGCCAGATCTTCAATGTCGGCTCCGATGATCAAAACTACCAGATCGCCCAACTCGGTGATCTCATCAAAAAACTCATCCCCGATGTGGAAGTCATCCGCCAGGGTGAGGATACGGACAGGCGCAACTATCGTGTTTCTTTCGCCAAGATCCGTAAGCATTTGGGTTTTACGCCTCGCTATACTGTGGCGGACGGCATCTTGGAGATCAAAGCTGCCATTGAGGCTGGCCGCATCAAGGACTATAGGGATGCCCGCTACAGTAACTACAAAACCCTCTCTAATGAAGACAATATAACTCTTATTCGCCGCACTCAAACGACCTCACTTTACGCCTTTGTTTTGGAATCAGCACCTTGACTCCTCTGTCTTCCATATTTAGTGTCTGGCCATTTCTGAGGCCATTCAATTGCAACAATATGATGAGTGGTTGGCCGAGCATCTTGAGGAATTGATGGTTCAGTATCCTGGGAAAGTTGTGGTCATTTATGAAGGTCAAATCATCTTCGTCGGCGACACAGAGTCCGACATCTACCGACGTATCCGTGAGGCCGATCTGGAACCCATGCCCCTGGTCTTTCGTGTCCCTTGCGAGGAAGATCTTCAATCCATCCTGTAAATCGCTCCAGCTCATCCCTTCCAAGATTTGGGGTATAATGCGGGGAGAGGAGATCCGAGGGGGAGGGAGAGCCATGGATCGTGAAGCCGTCCGAGAGGTTTTTCTCCCACGTCGGGAGGATTGCCTGGAATACTTGAGGAAGATCCGATGGAAGGAGGGGGTGAAGTGCCCGTATTGCGGTTCTTTGAAGATCTGGGCGGATGGTTCCACTTGGAAGGGGGCTCGGAAGTAGGA
>Ga0080007_1087634_pt1 | contig 13588 bp, 17 predicted proteins | sample OctOCTMetagenome_FD_69210 | JGI IMG/M metagenome (GOLD analysis project Ga0080007, IMG submission 69210) | Hot spring and microbial mat streamer communities from Octopus Spring Streamers, Yellowstone National Park, USA - OCT_B (SPADES... | ecosystem: Environmental > Aquatic > Thermal springs >...
GAATGATGTTATTGAATTAGATTTAATAGTTAGTGGTATATTAAAAGGGACAAAAGAGGAAGTTTATGTTGCTATTGAGATTTCATATAAAATTGGAAATTATGATATTGAAAGGGTTATATGGAGAAAGGAGATTTTAGAGAAGGTTTATAAGAAAAAGTTTATTCCACTTATAATTGGCAAAGAAATTTCAAACAAATTAAAAAGTAAATTGAAAAAATTAAATGTTTAATTTGTCTTGGTTAAGGATTAATCAACCTTCTCTATATTTTCTTAAAATTTCTTGTATTCTCAATTTTGTTTCATATAAATCCTTTCTGAGTGTTTCAATACTTTCAAAAATATCAAAAACTTCAACAATATTTCCTTTATAACTAATAGGAGTTTCTATACTACCAAAAGCTATTTTTGATAATATATATCTAATTTCTAAAAGTGGATTAGAAAATTCAAGAGATAATTTATAAGCGTAATTTATAAGGAAAAATCCAATAGCCCCAATAAAAATAACATTTAAAACAACAATAACAATTATACCTACGGATGAAAATTTTCTACTTTCAATATCAATTTCAAGCAATTTCCTATTTAAATCTTCTGCTAATAAAAACATATCATCCGCTAATTTTTTATTTGGTTTTTCTATAAATTTGTTAAATTTTTGGAGAAAATCCGAAAAATCCTTTGCCCAAATTTCATTTTTATATTTATTTAAAATTGGTTGAGTTCTTTTTAAATCCTCTAAAAGTGAAACTTTTACATATTCCTTTGAATGAATACCTGATGCTATATCATATATCATAAGTGAAAATTCGGTAAGTTGTCCCCTCAAAAATGAAATATCACTCCCTTTTTCAAATACTTTTGATATTGAAAAAATCAAAATTAAATTTACAATCAATATGAAAATGAAGGTTATTTTTAAAGCATTTGAAAGTTTTGAATAAATTAAATCACTAAATCTCTTCATAAAATTTCCTCTTTTATTAAATCATATTTTTTTGGTAATGCTCTTTTGTAAAATTCTAATAATAATTCAACAATAGCATTAATTTCATTTTCGTTTAAAGACTGAATTTTCAAATTTAATTCCTTATCCAAATCAATAAATCCAACAAGAGGGTCTAAAATGGGAAATTTTTTAGCAAGTTCTTTCTGAATTTTCCTAAATTCAATTTCAGCCTTTTCTCTACCATATTCTCTAATAATCAAATCCTTATATTTATTCCATATGTTTTCAAATCTTTTTAAATATAGAATTCTTATCATTTCAGTTTTTTTCGTTTCAAATAAATTTTTAAAATCAAGAACCTTTATCTCAATTTTCTCAATAAATTCATTTTCAAAAATTCTTTCAACTTTTTGACTATTTTTATAAATTCCACAAATCTCAGATGAAAAGTATATTATATCATAAAAGTCATCCTTATGTTTTACTTCAACCCAAAAATAACTTGTTGTTTCAATTGTATTTTTTATTATAATATCCAAACTTTTTGGACTAATTTTCAAATTTTCAATTAAATTTCCATCTTTAAAATTCATAAAAAAAACTAAACACTTTGGATTAAGCTCATAAACATCAGCAAACCAAGGTCTCTTAACATCATCAATTCTCTTAATTGCGAATAATTCACCACTTAAAATATAACAAAAATCTCTACTATTGAAAATAATATAACCATTAAATGCTATATTTTTAAGATAATGCTCAAAAGCATTAGATATAATAAATGAACTTTGAAGACCCAAGTACTTTATCTTGTCATAGATAATTTTTAACACTATTGAAATTTTAAAGCATTTCTAATACTTTTTCAAAAACTAATTCAGGTTCTATCCAACTTAAACAAGCATAATCTTTTCTTTTACAAGGTTTTTCTCCATGTAATGAGCAAGGGCGACAAGGAAGATTTTTGATTTCAAATACATAATATTTATCACAAAAAGGCTCAAATCCAAAACTTAAAACCGTAGGACCAAAAAAAACTATTGAAGGAACATTAAAAGCACTTGCTATATGAGTAATACCACTATCATTTCCAATAAATAACTTAGCATATTTAACAATATTAAGCATTTCTCTTATTGTTGTCTTTCCAATTAAATTTATTCCGCTAAATTTAAAATTTTTCAAGAAATGTAAATCACTTTCTGTTCCAATATAAACTTTTTTTATTCCAATTTTATTTAAAAGTTCATCTAATTTATCATAATGTCTATAAATTCTTGAAGGATACCTTGCTGTTGGATTTATAACAATATAATCACCTTTGATAATAGGCTCTGAATTTATTATAATTTTTGGCTTTTTATTAGAATTAACAACTTCATTATACATTTCATAAATTCTTAATTTGTTAAAAGGTTTTTTGAAAATTAATGTTAATCTTCTTTCTATAATTCGCTTATTGTAAGTTTTTGAATGAAAAGGTGAGATTAGCTTTGATAAAATAATTGTTTTTATTTTTGAATGTAAATCTAAAACTAAATCATAATTTTCTTTCAAAAGCTCAAATAAACTAACTTTTCCATAAATAAAAACTTTTTTAACTCTATAATCTTGAAAAAAAATTTCATCAAATGGTTTTCTTGTTAAATAATGAATTTCGTAATTTTGCTCATATAAATGCTCTATAACACTTGTTGTAAGAACAACATCCCCAAGCTGTCCAAGTCTAATAATAAGTGCTTTCAAAGTTTATAAAATTTTAAGGTAAATTTTTTATTTACCCTTTAAAATTTTAAATATGAATTTTGACCCTTTTAAGGATATTTTATCTTCCATTCTTATAAGGAAAATTATAAATAAATTGCTTTTGATTAAAAAACCAATTGAAATTGAAGTAAGGGAAATTAGTGCTGTTGGTCCTGATTATATTAAGTATTCAAGAAAAACAATAAAGGAAATTCCAAGAAAAATTGATATAAATCTGCTTAAAGGATATGCCTTATATTTGTCAAAAAATCAAGAAGAACTTAAAAAAATTTTAGGAGAAGATTATGGAAAGGATTGAAAAGGATACACTTGGTGAAGTTAGAGTTCCTCAAAATGCCTATTGGGGTGCTCAAACTCAAAGAGCATTAGAGAATTTTCAAATAAGTAATTTAAAGTTTCCTAAAAGCTTTATAAAAGCTCTTGCTTATGTAAAATTAGCATGTTTAGAAGTAAATTATGAGCTTGGAAAAATACCACAAAACTATTATAATGCTATAAAGCAAGCCATAAATGAAATTATAGAAGGAAAATTTGATGACCAATTTCCATTAGATATATTCCAAACAGGCTCAGCAACATCAACCAATATGAATATAAATGAAGTAATATCAACAAGAGCAAATGAAATTTTAACAGGAAAAAGAATAACGAAAGAACCAATTCATCCAAATGACCATGTAAATATGGGACAATCATCAAATGATGTAATACCAACCGCTATGAATGTTTCTGCCTATTATGAAACAAAATATAAATTAATTCCTTCAATTGAGCATTTATATCAGACAATTGTTAAAAAATCATTAGAACTTAAAGATATTATTAAAACAGGTAGAACTCACTTAATGGATGCAATGCCAATAAGCTTTGAGCAAGAACTAAGTGGTTGGGCAACACAAATTTTATATGCTAAACATAGAATTGAATCAACATTTACAAGATTAAGAGAACTTGCTATTGGTGGAACTGCTGTTGGAACTGGAATAAATACACATCCTAATTTTGGCAAAAAAGTAGCAGAAAAATTATCTAAGTTGTTAAATTTAGACTTTATTGAAGCAAATAATCATTTTGAAGCACAATCAAGCAGAGATAGTATATTAGAGCTTTCATCCGCATTAAAAATTTTAGCAACAAATTTAATTAAAATTTCTAATGATTTAAGACTTATGAATAGTGGTCCAATAGCAGGTTTTTCTGAAATTATTCTTCCTGAATTACAACCTGGCTCTTCAATTATGCCAGGAAAAGTTAATCCCGTTATTCCAGAAGCAGTTAGAATGGTTGGTGTTCAAGTAATAGCAAATGATTTATCAATTACAATTAGTAATAGCCTTGGAGAATTTGAATTAAATGTAATGATGCCAATTATGATTTACAATATCTTAAATTCTATTGAAATTCTTACAAACGCTTGTTATATTTTAGCAGATAAATGTATAAAAGATTTTATTGTAAATAAAGAGCATGTTGAAGAATTATTATATAGAAATCCAATTATAGCAACAATTTTAAATCCAATTATAGGATATGACAAATCAGCAGAAGTTGTCAAAAGAGCCTTAAAAGAGAAAAGAAGTGTTAAGGAAATTGTTGTAGAAATGGGTTATTTAACAAAGGAAGAAGCAGAAAAAATTTTTGATTTAAATAAACTGATAAATCCTCAATAATGTTAATTATTTTCCTTTATTTAGATAGCTTAAATTACAAATCTTCAAAAAAAGCAGTTTTATTATCTACATTTATTCCAGGTGGAGGACAATTTTATAATGGAAAAACATTAAAAGGCTCAATAATTTCTTTAACTGATATTTCAAGCTTTTCATTATTTTTATATAACGCTTATAAGTACAATACAACAAAACAAGAAAATTATTATTGGTCAAGCATTGGATATTTTATAACATTTTTTGCTGTTAAAATGTTTTCAATTGTAGATGCTTATATTGATAGCAAAATGATAAATGCCAAAAGAAGTCAAGAAAAAATTGAAAATGTTATTAAGGTGCCCATTTATTAAAAAGAATAGCAGATAAAGCTCCTTTTGAAAAAACAAGAATTAAACTATTAAAATCATAATCATTCGTTTTTATTGTATATTCAACAAATTGAGCATCCTTAAAAATCTCATTTATATTTGTTTTAACTTTCTTATCTGAAATTTTATTAATTAGTTTTTTGCCTTTTAAATAATTTTTCTTCAAGAATTTACTATAAAACTCATTAAATGTCATATAAACTTCTCTTCCTGAAGAAATTTCATATCCCCAAAATAACTTTGTAGTGTCATTTAAAATAAATTTTAATTTTTGGGGTGGAATTTTAGGGTCAAAACTATCAATAACTGCATTTATTGAAAATATAACACCTCTTTTATCTCCATATTTCATAATTGCTTTAAAATCTCCATTTTCAATAGAATAAACAATTTCATCACTAATTTTCAAAATATCACTTTTTGCCAAAAGAAAAGTTAAAAACATCATCGCCAATTAAGTGGTATATATTCATCTAACTTAACAGTATATCTAAACTTTCCTATAATTGTTTTAACTTCTGGTCTTAATTCAGCAGTTATTCTAACTCTACTTTTATTATAAGAAGATTTAATAGCTTTAAACAAATCAGGCAAATCTGCAAATAAAATATAACCATTTACTGTTATAATTTTTCTACCATTAGCCTTAATTTCATATGCCTGATTTGTAGAGCCACTTATTGCCCTATATCCTTCAAAATATATAACATAATCAAGCTTATCTATAACTGCATCTATTTGATTTGGATTATATGCTTCAAAATTAACGATAAAGTTAATTTTGTCAAGCGTTAAGGCTTCAATTGTAGCACTTCTATAAGTAAATTTTAAATTCTTTACATTTACTCTTTCTTGAATAAACGAGCATCCAAAAAGCAAAATTAAAATCAGAAATTTACCTTTCATCTTTATTTATCTCATCTATCTTTTTTAAAAGTTTTAATAAATTTTCATCATCAATAATTTCACCTGACTTATAAATTTCATAAATATATTCACCAATTTTTTGATAAATTTTAGAAATTTTTCTTTCCTTTAAATAAATGTGAAATTGTTTTTGAAAATTCTCTAACACCTTTTCAACTTTCATCCTATTATCCTAAGAATTCTATTAAGCCTTATACCCTTTTCACCCCAAGAAAAGTATATTATTCTTGGTTTTCCTTTTAGATACTTTATATCCACAGGACCCCAAAACCTTGAATCAAATGAATAATCCCTATTATCACCCATAACAAAAACAGCATTTTTTGGAACAACAACAGGTCCAAAATTATCACGAATAAATTTCTGACCACTCGCAAAAGCACCATTTAACCAAAGATTTTGAAAACTCTCCTTATCAATATTAATGGATTTATAATAATAGCTATCTTTATAGACTACATAAGGCTCAAACAAAGGCTTATTATTTATATAAACAACCTTATCCCTAATCTCAATAGTATCACCAGGAAGAGCAATAACTCTTTTAACAAAATCTTTATTTTTATCAATTGGATATGTAAAAATTATAATTTCACCTCTCTTTGGTAATTTTCCAGAAAATAGTTTAATATCAGTAAATGGGATTTTAAGTCCATAATCAAATTTAGTAGCAAGGACAAAATCACCAGGTAGTAATGTATCTTCCATAGAGCCAGAAGGAATTAAATATGCTTGAACGACGGATTCTCTTAAAATTAAAACAATAACAATTGTCCAAATCCAACCTTCTAATTTTTCTCTCCAACTTTTCTTTTTCAAGTTTAAAATTTTAAAGCTTGCTAATTATTTTCTTTTATTTTAATTATTCAGTAGCCTCTGGTGATGCAGATACGAATTCAGTTATAATATGGACAAAATTAGATGCTTATTCAAAAGCAGAAGTTATATATGAAATTTCAGAAGATAGCTCATTTAATAAAATAATAAAAAGTGGAAAAGTTATAACGGATAGTTCAAGAGATTGGACAATTAAAGTTTTAATTGATGGACTTGAACCAGGAAAAACTTACTTTTATAGATTTAAATATAAAGATAAATATAGTCCAATTGGAAAAACAAAAACATTACCAAGAGAAACAAACCATTTTAGAATTGCTTTATTATCCTGCCAACATTTTTCGGAAAATTACTTTTGGGCTTATAAGTATTTAGCTGATGATAATGTTGATATAATTTTATTTTTGGGAGATTTTATATATGAATTTAATGTTTATAGAAATCCAAGAAGAGCAGATCCAACTTTACCTGCACAAGACTTAGAAACATATAGAAGCAAATATAAAATTGCTCATAGTGATACATTTTTAAAGTTGGCACTATCAAGAATTCCAATATATGCAATTTGGGATGATCATGAAGTAATGAATGATTACGCAGGTAAAGTTATGAGATATTATAATCCTAAAAGATTATATGACGCTTATAAGGCTTTTTTTGAATACATTCCTATTAGAGATAATGATAGTTTTAGAATTTATAGAAGTTTTAAAGTAGGAAATTTAATTGATATTTTTTTAATTGATGGAAGGCAATATCGTGATGAGATGGCTTGTAGACCAACTTTCAATCCAAAAGATGATTGTTATAAAGTCGCTTTTAGTGAAGGAAGAACATTACTTGGAAATGAGCAAAAAAATTGGCTAATAAACAATCTAAAAAATTCAAAATCAATTTGGAAATTGATAGCAAATAATGTCATGTTTATGGATTTATTTAAGGATAATAAACCATTAAATGTTGATCAATGGGATGGTTATTATTTTGAAAAGATGGAAATTTTGAAAAATATAAAAGATATTAAGAATGTTATATTTTCAGCGGGTGATACACATGTATTCTATTTTGGTGAAGTTATTTATAATAAAAAACCAATCGCTTATGAAATCATAACAGCAGGTGTTAGCTCTCCAAGTAGTTTAAAAGCAATAAGTGATACAATTTTAAAACAAAATCCACATATAAAATTTATGAATGCTGAATATAGAGGGTATGTAATTTTGGATTTTTATAAAGATAGTTTGAATGTTTATTTTTATGGAACAAAAGAAAATGGTGAAAGAATTTTAATTAGAAAAGAAAAAATAAATGCTAAATAAGTTTTTTATTATTTCAATAGATACAGAATGCGATAAGGATAAAAATTGGAAGGTTATAAAACCTTTAAGTTTTATTGGCGTTTATGAAGGGGTAAATATCTTAGAAAAAATTTTTGATAAATACAATATAAGGGCAGTTTATCTTTTAAGTCCAGAAGTTATTTATGATGAAAAGTCAGTCTTAATTTTTAAAGATTTATTAAAGAAGAATGTTGAGCTTGGAACACATTTACATGGAGAGTTTATTGAGCCAAATAAAAAAGAAAATATTGAATATGCTAATGAATATACAAGTGATTATGAAGATGAAATTGAATTTGAAAAATTAAAAAATTTAACAGACTTATTTATAAAAACATTCCACTTTAATCCAATTTCTTATAGAGCGGGTCGCTTTTCAATAAGTAATAGAACTTACAAATTCTTAAAAATTTTAAATTACAAAGTTGATAGCTCAGTTGCTCCTTTCTCAAAAATTTCAGATATAGACCATACAGATAAACCTGATTATCCTTATTTTGTAAATGGCATTCTTGAAGTTCCAATAACTGTTTATTCAAGAAATCCAAAATTATATAAAATTTTTAGAAATTCAAAACTATATAATTTTAGGTTTTTTAGAAGAGTTTTTAATAAATTCTTTGGAAATATATGGGTAAGACCTTCAAATTACAATTTTGAAGAAATGAAATTTGCTATTGAAAAATATGAAAGAAAATACAAGGATAGAAAAATTTTCATAAATATAATGTTTCATAATGTTGAAGTTATTGAAAATTTAAGCCCTTATGATAGTAAATTTTTATTAAAAAATCTTGAAATGATTATAAATTATTTAACTGAAAGGGGTTATAAAAACATAAGGCTAATGGATGTTTATGATATACTTATTCAATTCAAAGGATTTTAAAATTGTTTCATATTTAGATTTTTTGAGTTCAATTTCAATTTCAAATAGTTTATTTTCCAATTTGTAATAATCAATCAAATCAAAATTTGAAAATTTATAATCGTTCTTTAAGGTTTTTAGTGTTTTTTCATAATCTTCTCTTAATTTTTCGTAATTCTCATATCGTTTTTTGGCATTTTCATAATCTGTTATAATTTGAAGAATTTTTGAATTTATATAATTTTCATAGTAATTTAGGAATTTTTCATTAAAGCTACTAACTAAAATTTCATTTTGTTTTATTGAGCTTAATGGAAAAATTGAAAATGCGAAACCAATCATAAAAGCATAAGTTTTATTGATGGAAAAACTTGTAAATAACTTAATTTCAAATTATCATTATAAAATTGCTTATTTTTCTCTAAAATTTTAAAATCTATTGTCATTTTAACGTTTAGATTTTGAATTTTTGGAATTTCATTTATGAGATGCTCAATTTTAAATTTATGTTCATTTTCAAGAATTTTAGCAATTCTTTTATAATTTGAAATGATTTTCTCTTTATTTTCAATTTCATTCTTAATAATAAGTGCTTTTATGTAAGTTGAAACTGCTTGAAAAATAAATTCATTCTTTTGCTTAATTACTTCATAAATTTTTAAATCTGCATTAGCTTTATTTAGACGAAAATCGTAAATTATTGAAGGGCTTATTTCATATCCAAAACTTAAAAAACCATTTTCAAACATAGCATTATATTCAATCATAAACTTTGAGGTGTTTATAAATTCCCATTTTGAAAAATTTATAGAGCTTATGTAATTTTCAAAAAACTTTAATTTTGGGTTTTCATATAATTTTGCTAAAAAATTTTCAAGACTTAAAGATACAATTATTATCATCTATCAATTTCGCCAAGGACAATATCAATTGTTCCAATTAAAGCAATAAAATCTGCTATTAAATGACCAGGAGCAATTTCTTCAAGTGCTTGTAAATTTATAAAGCTTGGAGGTCTAATTCTAAATCTATAAGGCTTTGATGAGCCATCTGAAACAATATAAAAACCTATTTCTCCTTTTGGTCCTTCAACAGCAGCATATACTTCACCTTCTTTAACTAAAAATCCTTCACTCATAATTTTAAAATGATGAATTAAATATTCTATTTGAGAATAAACAATTTTTTTGGGTGGTGGAACAATTTTATAGTCATCAATTAAAACATCGCCATCAGGTATTTTTTCTATTGCTTGCTTAATTATTTTAGCACTTTGTCTCATTTCTTCCATTCTAACGATGAATCTATCGTAAGTATCTCCATTTTTTCCTATTGGAACTTCAAAATCAAATTCAGGATAAACGGAATATGGCTCATCTTTTCTTAAATCTTTCTTAATACCACTTCCTCTTAATAATGGTCCTGTTAAAGATAGATTTATTGCTAAATCTTTTGGAATTACACCAATTCCAACAGTTCTTTCTTTAAATATAGGATTTTCAGCTATTAAGTCCATAAGCTCTGGCCAAATTTTCTTTTCAAATTCATCAGCCCATTTATAAACCTTTTCAAGCCAATTAGGAGGACAATCAGCAGCAACACCACCAAATCTAAAAAATGTATTATTCATTCTTTGACCAGAAATCTCCTCTAATAAATCATAGATTTTTTCTCTTTCTCTAAATGCATGTAAGAAAAATGTCCAAGCACCAATATCCATAACATGTGTTCCAACACCAACAAGATGACTTGCTATTCTTGATAATTCAGCTAATATAACTCTTAAATATTCTGCTCTTTTTGGAATTTTATTCTCAATTCCTAACAATTTTTCAACTGCTCTGACATAAGCAAAATTATTTGATAAAGGTGCTAAATAGTCTAACCTATCTGTGTAAATTAACATTTGATAGTAATTTTTTTCTTCTCCAAGCTTTTCAGTTCCTCTATGTAAATATCCAATTTTACATTTTGCCTTTACAATCCTTTCACCATCAAGCGTTAATACAACTCTTAAAACGCCATGTGTAGCAGGATGCTGAGGTCCAACATTTATTTCAATATAATTTTCTTCTTTTGTAATAATGTCCATATTGATAATTTTAAAGTTGAGGATAAAATTAAGTAGATTATTTCTTATTTTGCCCACCCACCCTATAAATAAGCCTTCGGCTTTAAAGTTCCCTATTTTTCGGCAGGGGGCTTCCGCCCCCTAATAATCCCCCTATAAAATCTATAATTTCATTAAAGATTTCATAAGTTATTGATAGTTAATCACTTAACACTATTTATTGGACAAAGTATTTTTAAATTGGATTGTTCAATAATTCTAAAACTATTTATTTTTCTATATTTTGCCCGTCCGCCCAAAAATAAGCCTTTGGACAAAGTATTGATTAAGACTTTAAAATTTTAATATAACAAAAAAAAGAAGAAATGCGTAGAAATTGAGATAATCCTGACTATTGGAAAAAGCTGAAACGATAGGACTTGGGGTAATTTGTGCTTCGTTTTGTGGAAGGATTTATCAATAACTTATATGAATTATAATACCTTTTTTTAATGTGGGTAAATAAAAAAGTGTGCCTTTCAGCTTTAAAATTTAAATAATGTTAAGAAATATAATCATCTTCACACTTCTTATTTCATGTTTAAGAATACCAACAAAACCACCAGAGCAACATTTCAAACTATATGGAACAGACAGAGATGATAGAGCTTACTCTATAATAGAAGCACCTGACAAGAATTTAGTGCTTGTAGGATGGTATGGCTCTATGGAAATGGATGACCCTGCCACTTGGAGAATGTTCATAATAAAAGTAAGTCCAAATGGAGATGAAATATGGAGAAAAATATATTATGAGTTAAATTTAAGAGAGACCTTAGGAGCGGTAGGATATGAAGATGGAATTATAGCAGTATCAAATAGTTTAAGAGGAGATACAATTTATCTTACAAAATTAGACTATAATGGAAACATTATATGGGACAAAGCTTATGTGTTTCCTAATGGAGGTGGATGGGGTTCTGATAATTTTATGACTATGACGAGGGTTTCTAAAACTAAGGATGGGGGCATAGCTGTGACAGGAACTATTTGTACTCCATATGTAAAAGGAAAGGTAATGCTTCTTAAAGCGGACAAAAATGGAAATGTTGAATTAGTGAAAAATTTAGGGTTTGTGACATGTAGGGTAGATTCTTATCCAGGTGAAATGGGTAAAGCAATACTTCAAACAAGTGATGGAGGATATTTAATAGGGGCGTGGGGTAAAGATACTATAACAAAAACTGAGACTTATTATACATTAAAAACTGATAGTTTAGGGAATATATTGTGGATTAAGACTTATCCTCATAGACCACCTTCAAAGTTTTTAGAGGATGAAGATGGTTATGTAGTTTGTATTACAGGAGGGGAGGGTATAAGGGTTATGAAATTAGACAAAAATGGGAATGAGATATGGTCAAAGAGATTGGAAGGGATGGATACAGTTTGTGAAAAGACACCTGATGGAGGTTATATTATTGCTTCATCATATCTTTATTATGTTAATTTTTATAAGCTTGATAGGAATGGGAACATTATATGGGGTCCAAGGCAATATAGCACAGCTTCATTTATGCCACAAAGTTTAATAAGAAGCTCAGATAATTATTATTATTTATTAGGTTTTGCCAATCCTATTCCTTCAAAAGGTCCAAAGGATGCAGGGGATTTCTTCTTAATGAAAATAGATGAAAATGGTAATCCAGGATTTTAGAGGGGATTGACAGCTCCCTACCGAAAAACGCACATTTATAGGCCGTAGGCTTATTTTCGGGCGAATTGTCAAGGACTTAACATCATTTATTGGACAAAGCGTTGCCTTATGAATAGTTTTGCTCCTCAACACAATTGATTAAGACTTTAAAATTTTAATATGGCAAAAAGAGAAAAAAAACCAAAAATCTATCGCATAAAGTTATATGATACACTTGAAGAAGAATTAAAATCCATTAGAGAAGAAGCAAAAATAAAGGAAGAAATGCATAGAAATTGGGACAATCCTGATTATTGGAAAAAGGTATATGAAAATTTCTGGCAAGAACCTTTTCCTTATCCCGATGAAACTGATGTTATGAAGATAAGAAAAATTTTAAGGAAAAAATTTGAAGAAGTTTTTGAAAAGAAATGATAAAAATTAAAATAAATGATAACGAAATAAATAGAAAATGCTTCGTCCAATAAATAGTGTTAAGTAGTTGATAAGCAACGATTTATAAAATTTTAATTAGATTACTGAATTTATTGAAGAAATTTAAGGGGGCGAAGGAAAGCCGAAGGCTTATTTTTAGAGTAGTTGGAAAAATAAGAAATAATCTATATTTCAGAATTATTGGACAAGACAAAATTAAAATGCTTTGTCCAGTAAATAAGGTTAAGTTATTGATAATCAATAATTTATAAAAATTTCTAGGAAATTATTGAATTGATGGGGGTATTTTTGGGGGCGAAGCCCCCCAAGGCATAAAAATGGGCATTTTTAAGCCGAAGGCTTGATTTTAGGGTGGGCGGGAAAAATAAGAAATAATCATACTTTCAGAATTACTAGACAATGCACAAAATAAATGCTTTGTCCAATAAATGGTGTTAAATGATTAATTATCAATAACTTATGAAAATTTTAGGGAAATTATTGATTTTATTGGGGGTTTATTGAAGGGGGCGGAAGCCCCCTGCCTAAAAATGGGCATTTTTAAGCCGAAGGCTTGATTTCAGGGTGGGTGGGTAAAATAAAGTAATAATCTACATTCCAAAATTATTAGACAACACACAAAATAAAACTTTTTATCCTTTAAAATTTTCAATATGA
>Ga0080007_1063112_pt1 | contig 13566 bp, 21 predicted proteins | sample OctOCTMetagenome_FD_69210 | JGI IMG/M metagenome (GOLD analysis project Ga0080007, IMG submission 69210) | Hot spring and microbial mat streamer communities from Octopus Spring Streamers, Yellowstone National Park, USA - OCT_B (SPADES... | ecosystem: Environmental > Aquatic > Thermal springs >...
GCAAATACAAGAACCCAAAATTTTCTGCTCCCTAACTTATCTAATAATCTTTCAAGCATACTAAAATTTTATTTTTGAGAATTTGTTTTTTATTGTCCTTTTTTGTCTATTTTTGTCTAATCGTCATAAATCAAATAATTTTTGTTTTTGAAACTTCCATATTTCTTCATTTCAACATAATAACTCTCTTGTATGAATTCCACTAAATCCGATTTTTTAATTAAATACTTTCCTGTTTTAATTGCTTTAAGTTTTAAGTTTTTGATGTATCTATAAATTGTTTTCTTTGAAACTCTTAAAAGTTTTGCTATTTCTTCAATTGTATAAAATTCTTTATCATCAAGCATTATTTCTTTAAGCACCACTACTCCTCCTGCTTTTTCCTGTTATTTCAATAATTTCCGAAAGCTCAATTATCCTATCTACAATCCTTGCATCGTAATTTTCTATTATTTTTTCCATATTTAAGTTGCTTGTCATAATTAAAATTTTAAAGTTATCGTAATAATGATGAATAATCCTACTTAGTAAATTTTTATCGCTTTCAAGTCCAATATCATCTATTCCAAGAACTTTGTAATACTTATAGTCTATATCTTCAAGTTCCGAAGCATGAGCATATCTTACATATAAACCAATTTTAGGAGTAAGAGTAAATAATAAAAGTGATAAAGCGAATGATTTTCCAACACCTACATCCCCAAGAATTAAAAGCCACTTCTTTTTATTAAAATCATGTTTTAGTATTTCTTTTATTATTTGAGTTTTTTCATAATTTCTATGTATAATTTTTTGAGCGTGTATTGGTGGAATATGAACTGCATCACAAATCATTTCTCTTACTTTTAATTTTCTTTCTTCTTCAAGCTTTTCTTTTATTCTCTTATATTCTTCACTATTATAGTAGCTATCCCAATCGTTGTTATTTAAAAAATCACCAAGCTTATTCATGTTTCTATCCTCCTTACATTTACTTTCGGCTTTTCTTTATATTCAATAGTATTTTCACCTTTCATTAAGTATTTGTTGATTTTAAAAATAAAAAGTTTGAAATTGAAAGCGTTTTTCTTTAAAAAATTGTCATTTTCATTCAGATATTTCAAGATGGCAGATTTTAAAACTTCAACAGGATTTTCATACTTTGGAGCAAGCGTCCATATTAGTGATTGTAAGAGTGAAATCTCATTCTTTTCATTATAGGTTATATATTGTATTTGGAATTTTTCTTTATATTTTTCTTTAAAGAAATTATAAACCTCAACTGCTCTGACATCAAGTTTTTTATTTTCTTTTTTTATTTCATTTTGTCTTAGGTTCTCGTCAAGTATTTTTGAAGCTTGGAGTGATGCTATTTGACTATCGCTTAAAAATTCTTTTAGTTTTCTTTTTCTTTCTGTTTTGTTATCGTAAGCATACGAAATAATTATTGCTAATGCAACAGGTAATGGATATTTATCAAAAACTGCTCTTATTTGCTTTCTAATGCTCATATTTTTTACTCCTTTTTATATATGGTTAAAATTCCATCGTATTTTATAAGCAATATACAACTAAAATCCAAAATTTTTCTGCTCCCTTCATAAACTCCATCCTGTTTTATATTTATATTTATGAATTCCCTTATTTCACTTTCACCTTTCATATTTACAATTTTCACAATAACATTATTGCTTTTTTCAATCCCAAAAAGCTTAGATAAAAATCTCATTTTAGGCTCTCCTTTTTAAATAAAAATCTTGTAAAGAACTTAGAAAATCTTTAAATTCATCTTCATTAAAGAAAAATATAGATAGTAATTGTTCGTTATTTCTGATGCCTATGACATAATTCTTTAATTTCCCATCATATAAAACCCCAATTTCATACTTTATCCCTTTAAAGTTCTTTTCATATTCATATACTATTTCCATATTTTATCTTCTCCTTTTAAAGCTTCTTTTAAATTAAAAACAATATCTGAAAGCGTCTCAGAGATTTTCCTTTTGTATCTTGTTATTTTCAGTGCCTTAAAAAGTTCCTTTTCAAGCTCCTCATCCCCCTTTATGTAAAATTCATAAACTTCAATAAAAATTTTTTGTAAAATTTTTGAAGTTCTTAAATTATTTTTATCTTCAAAAGTCATTTCAGCAATTTTTTCATTTATTACAGGAAGCTTATCTTTTAGATATTTCATTAAAAATTCTTTAAAGGCTTTTCTTTCTCTGCTTCCATATCTTCCTGTAAAGATATATTTCCTGCCATATTCTTCTTTAAGCATGTTTTACCCTCCTTTCCTCTTTTATCATTTGACTAAACAATATCTTTACAAGCTTTTGTTTGTAATACCTTAAAGAGTTCATTTGCTCTTCATATTTTAGATTTATTTCATACTGCATCACTTCTTTTACGAAAAAATCAAGTTCCTCCTGTGAAGTTATACCTTTTAGATTGTATTCAATTGCTTCTTCTAAAATCCATTTTGGAACTTTCTTTTTATCACTTGTAAAGACAATATATCTTAATCCTGTATAGTCTGAAAGCATTTTTAGAGCATTCCAAGTTGTTGAAGCAAGCTCTACATCATCAATAATAATAAACATTCCTTTTAATGAATTTCTGGCATAAGGAATTCCAAGTGCTTTTTTTATTTTATATATGATGTTGGTTTTGGAGTGATTTGAAAGTAGAATTTCATTTAGTGTTTTGTATTTGAGAAGTTTTGCTTGTGTAGTTTTTCCATATCCGCTTTCACCTACAATTACCACATTCATATCAAGCTCTTTTGCTGTTTCCACAAGCTTCTCTATGTTTTGTCTATCTTTTAGCATGTTTTTACCTCCTTTTTATTCAAAACAAAACTTAAAATCATCTTCTTCTTTCTTTTTAAGTTTTAGTTTTTTAGCGTTATTTAAAAATATCACTCTTGATGTTATTTCAAATTCCTTTTCTGTGATTGTTTTTTTATCAAATTCTACATTATTAAATTCAAATGTTAGTGGTTTTATTGTTTCAAAGCCTTCATTAAGCTCTACTATTGAATTATTTAAAATAGCATACACTTTTCCATTATATTCAAAGCATTTTAAATAATTGGTACTAATACCATTTTGAAGATAATATATGCGATTATTTATATTTACCATTCCTTTATTGACTTTTCTTTGTGAAATGTCAAAGAATAAGCTAATAACTTCTTCAAAATCAAAATCCAAAACATAAGAAGGCAGAAATCTCATTTCTTTTTGAATGTTTAAGTTATGGCAAAACTTTTTAGCAAGCTCATTTAATTCTTCAAGTGTTCCTTCAAAATTTGAAAGTAATAAGTCTTTTTCAAATGTTTGTTTTATCGTTCTTATTGCTCTTTCAACTTTTCCTTTCGTTTGTGGATGATTAGGATTTTGATAAATGACTTTTACTCCTAATTTCTTTTCCATTATTTCTTTGAACTTATTTTCCTTTTTAAAACCACTGGCATTATCTATTAAAAGCATTTTTGGTATTCCGAATGGTTTTAATATGTTTTCTTCTTTTTTCAAAAGTGTAAATAAGACATTTACAAGATTAAGAAAGTTTTCTCCACCTTTTAAAATAAAGTATTGAAAATATAAATTTGATGTTAAATCATCTACTATTGCTCCAATCCAAAGTCTTATTAAATTGCCTTCTTTGTCTCTATAATATCCTTTTTTATTGTTATTTGCTTTTATTTTATCTCCATCTATTATTAAACTTTCAGACCTGCTTAAATCAAATTGAAACATTCCTTCATTCCTAAATCTTTTCATTCTTTCTAAATTTGAAAAGTAATTTATTATTTCAATTGTTTTTTTATAGCTCAAATTGAATTTTTTTGCTACTAAATGGGCGTTTTGGGTTTGTTTGTATGCTTGATATATTATCATATCTTTTTTGTTAAAACCTAATCTCATTAAAGTCCGTTATTTATTATGCCTTTTAGGTCTATCTTATCAGCCTCTAAAATACTCTTGGCATTTATGAATTTAATTCTTAATCTTCTATTAAATGGCTCACTTGTTCTTAAATAATCAAGCAGTGCTATTGTTCTATATAATGCAGTTATTACTTCTTCATCTTGTTTTACTTTAAAGAAATAACTTAATAGCTCGCTAAATGTGAAAAGTCTGTTATTGCTTTCCTTTATTTCATCAAATAATAATCCTGCTTCTTTTATAAGCTCAAAAATTTTTAAAAGATATGCTTTTATCCTCTGCTCCTTTTCCTCATTCCAAGCTATGTCTTGAATTGAAAATTTCTTTATTTGCTCTTCGGGAAATTCAACATTCCAAGTCCAATTTTCATAATTTGGCGAATTAGTGGACGGAGAGTCCAAATTTGGACTGCTCGGCCAACCCCCCTCCCCTTTCTTTAAATAATCCTTAATAGTGCTTATAGGAATTCCTGTCTCTTCTGAGATTTCCTTTATAGTTTTTCCCTGCTGTTTTAGTTCTATGATTTTTTCAATTTTTTCTTTCTTTTTTTCTAATTCCTTTTCCTTCTTTTCTCTTATTAAATCCGAAATATAATTATAAATCGTGCTTCTACCTACATTCATTATCTCTGCTATTTCTTCAACTTCAAAGCCTTTTTGATACATTTTCCTTATATAGTTTATTTTCTCTTCCTTTTTAAGTCTTAATCCGTGTCTTGAATTATAATAAGCACTCCATTTTAATAAGTCTTTTTCATCATTTATTTTTATAACTCTTGCTTTTATGGTTTTTAGAACAATTTCACCCTCATGATATGCTTTAAAGAACCTTTCATAAGCTTTAAACCTATGAAATCCGTCTAATAGAATAAGTTTAGTTTCTTCATCAGTTTCATAAACCCCCGCCAGAACAGGCGGGAGCTGATTGTTATTTACAATTGCTTCAAAATAATCTTCTATTACTTCACTATTAACTTCAAACCTTGGGTAAATTTGCTTATAAATTAAATCATCAAGATTTATTAAGTCCATAGGTAAATCTTCAACTTCTAACTCGTCAAAGTCTTCCCTGCTCATTAAATCATTACATTTAGAGCATACTTTATAGTCTGATGTGATATTTCTTATAACTTTATATAGCTCATAAGAGACTTCAAAATTGATATTTGATTTTTGATTTTCTATATTACAATCTCCTCTTAAAAACTTCTTATTGTGAAAAGTTTTCGTGTTCCAATTAAGAATCATTTCTTTCATTTTCTGTCTCCTTGTTTAATTTTTTTCTTTCTCCTGCTTCTCTAATAGCATTAACTATGTTATCAAAAACTTCAATACTAATATCTTTTGTGCTTTCATATCCAAAGCTCTTTATAATTTCTCTTACTTCCTCTTCTGTTAAATTTTCTTCTTTTGCTATTGCCCATAAGAATTTTCTTTGCTTTTCAGATATAGTTTTAGTTTCTATTTGCTCTTGTTCTTCCATTTCCGCTTCCACTTCTTCAGAAGGAAGATGACTTGTTTCATTTGGAAAACAAATACGAAAAGCTTGTGTTATCGCTACTTTTTTTAACATAAAAATAGGCATTTGTTTCCAGGTAGGAGTATCTTTCTTAACTTCATTTAAATATGTTTTCCAAGTAAATGGATATTGCCAATCTTTACGATATATTCTTACTATGGCATATTCTCCAAGTTCGTCTTTTCCTGCTTCTACTTCCCATCCATTTAGCAGTCCTGTTTTTTCAGCACGCTTTACATATTCTAAATAGCTAACTACTACTTGAACTGAGTTTTTGAATGGAACAAAATGAACTTCTCTTTTCAGAGGGTCAAGTCCAAGCTTATTGACAAGAGCAATAGCTTTCATTAGCTCTACATCGGAAACATCTTTCAAGTGAGGATATATTATCCTCACCATGTCCAACATCTCTTTTTTGTTTGTTATTGCATTTGTCATGGCTTCAACCTCCTTTCAAGTTTTTGAAATTCCTTTTCTAAATCTACACCTAAAATTTGTGATATTTCCCTTATTAACTTTTTGCTTTGTCTATCATTTCTTATTACTTTATATAAATGGTCATAAGAGACTTTTAACATTTTTGCTAATTCTTGTATATCATTTATACCTTTTAGAGAACAAAGATACTTTACATAATTTACACGGATTACTTTAAAATTTAGTATGCTCTTACCCGCCATATTTTTGCCCCTTCCTTTTTTTGCCTGCCTAATCATAGGCACGCTGAAAATTTTAAAGCATAAAAATATACATCATCAAATTGACAAATTAAAAGAGACTTTTTTTAGTCAAAAAGGAGGTCAAAGATGGAAAATTTAAAAGAGATAGGAAAGCGTATAAAAAAAGTAAGAGAAGTTCTTAACCTAACACAGAAAGAGCTATGTAATATAATAGGTATAGGAAGAGCTATACTTACAAAGTATGAAAATGGAGATTTAATTCCAAGCCAGAAATTCTTGAAATTGCTAAAATATGAGCTAAAAGTTAATCCCAATTGGATTTTGACAGGAGAAGGAGAGATGTTTTTAAATGATGAGAAAGAAAAAATAATAAAGATTGAAAAGCAAGATGTAAAAGGTAAATTATTGCCTGTTTTAGGTTATTTAAGCGGTGGTATCCCTGAGAAGCAAAATGTAATAGATTGGATTATAATCTCGGAAGATTTACAAAGTGATTTTGCTATGATAGTAGATATAGATGATATGGAACCAATTATTCCAAAGAGAGCAATTATTATGGTAAAAAAGATAAATTCCATAGCGGAAATAAAAGATGGAGATATAGTTCTTATTCACAATAATGGTGAATGGACTTTAAGAAGATTTTACCTTGAAAGGCAAATGGTTATTTTAAAAGCTGAAAATAAAGTTTATAAAGATTTCAATTTTAGCACTTATGATTTAAGTGTAAAAAAAGTAATTATAGGTAAAGTTGAGGCACTTTATTTAAAGTTTTAGCTTTAAAATTTTGTTATGCTTTTGGTTTTAACAAGCTTAGGAATAAGTGTAGATTATGGGCTTTTGATACAAAACCAATTAAACACTCAATATGAAAGAATAGCAATATCACAAATGCTTGGAGCAGGATTGCTAATTATGAAAGAAAGAGTATCAATTGAATATTACAGGAAGATTGATAATATGGAGATATATTATGGAGACAAAAGCATTAAATGTGATACATTACTTTTTGAGGAATACAAAATTTGTTTTGGTCATATTACAACACTTCAAGGCATAAATTTAGGATACATTCACTATTTTAAAAACAAAATGCTTGGAATATCAGGAGGATATTATTGGGGTGAAGGAAAAGGAATAGAATGGTGTGAAAATAAATGTGTCTCTCAAAAAACATTTATTCAAAAACCATCAATCAATATCTTACTTGGCTATTATTTTGAGAACATAAAAACAGCTATTAGTTTTGAATTCGGAACACCACGAGCAATTACATTAAAAATCATTTTCAAATAATAGACAAAAATAGACAAAAATGGACAAATTGAAAAAATCATTAGCTAAAAAATTTTATTGTTATGATTATACCTATTTTGAAAGTTGGAGAGTTTAACGGAGTAGAAATCACAAGGGAAATTCTTGAAGAGATTGTTAAAAATTATGATGTTAATTATCTAAAAGCACCAGTCAAACTTGGTCATCAAGACAATAATCAAACAGCACTTGGATATGTAGAAGATTTATTTTTAATAAATGATGTTTTATATGCCAAAATAAATCCAAGCTCTGACTTAATAGAATTACTGAATGACAAAAAAGTCCTTTCAGTTAGTGCTGAAATAAGAAATGAAGAAGGCAAAGGTTGGTATTTAATAGGATTAGCATTTTTAGGAACAGAACTGCCTGCCGTAAAGGGGCTACCCCTGTATTTTAAAGAACAAAAAATAATAAGCTTCAAAGAGCAATTAAAAACATTTACAACTAAAAAATTCATTTCAGAATTGGATGTAGTAAATGAAGAATGGGATGGAGATGAAGCAAAGAAAGAAATTAGGGATAAATATGGTTGGGAAACACTTTCAAAATGTGTTTGTTATGTTATAACGGAAGATGGAGAATTACCTGAAAACTTACAAAATTACAAATATCCATTTGCACAAGTTAAAGGAGACAAAATCGTAATAAACAAAAAAGCAGTAGCAAGCATAAAAGCATTTATAAATGGTGCTATGGGAAATAAACCAAGTGAAAAGGAAAAGGAATTAGTGAATAGAGTTTTAAAGTGGCTTGAAGATAGAATAAGTGAAGTTGAAAGTGAAGAAATGAGTGAGGTTAAGAAATTAAGAGAAGAAAATCAGAGATTAAAACAAGAAATTGAAAGAATGAAAATTGAAAATGAGCTTTCAAAATTGAATTTATCTGAAAAGGACAAAAAAGATTACTTGGAAATTCTAATAAAATTAGATGAAAATGATAGAAACAAACTAATTGAAAAATTAAAAGTTCAAAGCAAAAGCAAATTAGTTTTGATGTCAGAAGTTTATAAAAGAAGTGATAATGAAGATAACATAAAAGAGATTTGGAGAAGAGGCTTACAAAAAATAAACAAAGGAGGTTAAGAATATGGGAAATATGCCATATGTAAATGAGCAAATAAAAGCAAAATATCCAAATGTGATATTTGATAGCACAACGATAATTTTGGAAAATGTTGATATAACCCCACCTCTTGAACCTGTTCCTGCTGGAACGATTGTAGTTCATTATTCAGGCAATTTTGTTGTAGTGAATGGAACCCATATACCACCTGATATAAATGTTCCAATAGGAGTAATTTTAGATTATAAAGACGGCAAAGCAATAATTCTTATAAGAGGATTAATAAAAGGCAAGTTATATTGGTATAGCACAACCTTTGGAAGCTATCAAGAGCATCCACAAAAACTTTTCCCTAATGTTATAAAAATGGAGGACTAAAATGAAAGTGAAAGCAAAACTTATATCAAAAACAACAACTGCGATGCTTTTAGAGATTGATGGAAAACAAATATGGTTTGGAGATGGAGTTATAAAGCAAATTTCTGATAATGAATTTGAAATTGAAGACAATATAGCAAAAAGGCTTGGACTAAAAGAAGCAAAAGAGGAGAAGAAAGAAGAAAAGGAAGAAAAGAAAAAGGAGGATAAGAAATGAATAACAACATCTTATCTTTAATCTCACAAGATGTAATAAATGATGTTGTAAATGAGCTAAAAACACCTGAACTTACACTATATAATGGTGTTTTCAAAAACACTTATAATTCCTCTGACCATTTCATAAGAATTTCAGATTTGGAAGCTGTAAGAAAAGCACTACCTTTCAACACTCCATTTACACCTGCTAATGAATACAATAATGAATTTTATAATGTAAAGACTTATGAAATTCCAATTATAAAAGTTAAAAAGTTCTTGCCACCTTCTGAATTGAGAAACCTTTCAAAACTACAAGGTGAAGATATAACCGCTACAATATCAAATTACTTATTCCTATTAAAGAAACAGCTTTTAGAAACATATGAAGTTCTTTGTGCCAAAGCAATAACAGGAACGATAATTCACAGATTAATGGGAAGTGGTGATGTTGAGATTAACTTTGGCACTATTCAAAACTACACACCCGCTAACACTTGGGACACACCATCAGGAAAACCACTTGATGACATAAACAATATGCTTGAAATTCTTGCTTCCACTACAAACCATTCAGACTTTGTTCTCGTAGTAAGCCAATCAGTAATGAATGCTCTTATAAATAACGAGCAAACCAAAAATTATCTTGCTTATACAATTGGAGATAAAGTTTTTGAAAATGGAAGAATTACAAGAATAGCAGATGTAGAAGTAGCGATAATCAGAGGAACTTATACGGATGCTGATAATGTTGTAAAGAGCATAATAGACCCTAAAAAGGTTTATTTAGTAAGCAGAACTGCTCTTTATAAAGTTTATGGACCACCTGAAACATTTGATTTAGCAGGACCTACTGAGGCTTATGCTTATACAAGTTATAAAGAGCTTGACCCACAAGGACTTGAACTTGGAATTACAGCAAGATTTTTACCCATTATAACTGAAGCAAAAGCAATAGTTTCTGCCCAAGTTCTACCATAAAATGAGTAATGATAACAATTTCAGATGTTGAGAATAGAATTTCACAAAAAAGACTTATTGAGCTTACACAAGATGATTTAAACGCTAATGCTCCTGATATTGCTAAAATTGAAGATGCGATAGACAAATCAATTTCATTAGTAAAAGCATATTTAAAAGGAACTGATTATGAAAATTCTAATGAAGATTTCATAAAAGAAATTACACTTGATATATGCGTTTATTTTCTTTATAAAAAGAGATATTCTGAATTAGAATTACAAGAAGGAGAAAAACTTGCTATTTATAAAAATTACGAAAATGCTATAAAACTGCTTGAAGATATTAGAAATGGAAAATTAGATAAAAAGAAAATTAAAGTAGCAGGCACAAAGTTTTCACAATCAAAGAACTTCATTTATGAATGATTTAAGAATTCAAACATTAAGCAGAATATATGATTTAGCATTTAAAAGAATTTCAGTAAAACAAATAGAGTTAATTGAAAAAAAGAAAATTGAATTTATATTCTCTGAAATGCTTAATGATTATCACATTTATGCTGTTTTACAACAAAGAAAATCAGCAGTTCTTAAAAGAAATCTGAATATAAAATATAACGGACAAAACAAAGAATTGGAAGATTTGGTAAAATTTGTAATAAACTATTCAGATGGATTTTTTAGTGCTTTAAGCTCACTTCTGGATGCAGTGGCAACAGGCTATTCAGTAGTTCAACTATATTGGGATGAAGTGGAATTCAACAATAGGAAAGTTATAATTCCAGTTAGATTTGAGCCAAATCCATTTTATTGGTATAAAATAGAAAACAATAAAGTTTTTTTTATAGATGATTATGGAAAGGAAATTGAAGTAATAGATGGAAAAGTAATAATTCATAAGAATTTTCAAGATGCTTATTTTCCAAATGGAGTTCCACTTTTAATAAAAGCTTGGTTTCCATACTTTATTAAAAAGAACATTCCAAGACAAGTTTTACTCTATATTGAAAGTTTTGTAATGCCAACGGTATTTGCTCGCTATGAAGGAAATTTAAGTATTGAAGAGCAACAAAAAATTCTTGATATGCTTGTAAATTTACAAGACATTAGAGCAGGTATATTTACAAAGAATGTAGAAATTGACACACTTGAAACAAAGACATCAAAAACAGAAGATTTTTTAAATGTAATAACTTGGTGTGAAAATGCAATATCAAAAGTATTTCTCGGAGGAACATTAACAGCACAACTTTCAGATGTTGGAAGTTATAGTGCTTCAAAAGTTCATTATGAAGTTAGAGAAGAAATTGCTTATTTTGATGCTAAAAATTTAGCAGAAACATTAAATACGCAGTTAATTTCAAAAATAATAGATTTCAATTTTGACGAGAATGAAATTGATGAATATCCAGAGTTAGAGTTTGACTTTTCAAAAGTTTATGGTGTTGAAGAACTCGTTAAACTAATCAATGCCCAAGTGCCACTTAAAAAATCTTGGCTTTATCAACAACTTGGAATACCAGAGCCAAGCAGTGAAGATGATATTTTAGAAATCATTCAATTTTCTGAAAATGAGAATTTTCGCATTTAAAACAAAAAACAAAACATATTATTTTTTCAGTGAAGATGATTTAAGGAAAAGTATTAAATATCAAAAAGTAAAAAATGAGCTTGAAAGGGAAATTCAAACAATTATTAAAAGATGTGATGAAAAATTCAAAGAAATGATTTTCAAAGTTATAAACAGAAACAAATCAAAATTAAAAGATATGGATGTTATAGATGCTGTAAAACTTGAAGATGTAAAAGCATTTTCAAAAGAACTTAGCGATTTAGTGCTTTATTCATATTTAAAAGGTTTTGAAATAGCACAAAGGGATGCTTTACATCAAAGAATTAGAAAAAAGCTAAAATTTAGTGAAGAGATTGAAATTTTAAGAAGTAAAATATCAATAACAAAAGAGCAACTTGAAAGACTTTCAGATTTTTTTAGAGAAAGATATTTTTGGCTTTCATACATTACAGCAATAGACCATATTGAAAAGATTAAAAATCTACTTGTAAAAACTATTGAAGAAGGGAAAACATATAAAGATTTTTACGATGAAGTTAATAAAAGATTTCAAACAAGAAGACCATATTGGCTTGAAACAGTTTATAGAACGAACATAATTTCTGCTTTTACGACAGCAAAATTAAGAAAATACAAAGAAGAATTTGAGCTTTTAGAATTTCATACAGCAATTGATGAAAGAACTTGCCCTGTATGTAAAAAACTTCACAACACAATAAGAAGAGCAGATGATTTATTTTGGAGACATTTTAAGCCACCACTACATTATAATTGTAGATGCACAATTTTGCCTGTTTATGAAGATAAAGAAATTAAAGAGCAATTTTTAGATATAAACGATTATGAAGAATTCTTTAAAAAGAAGTTTTCAGATGTAAAAGATAAAAATTTATTAGAAATCACAAAGAAATTCACACAAACAAGATTATTTGATTGGGAATTTCAATTTTTCCCTGACAGAGAAAAAGCAGAAGAATTATTTAGAAAGCTTGCCAAAAAAGATAAAAGACTTAATATCGTTGAAATTGAAAATAAAATCATAGACAAAATGCCTTATGAACTTAAAGATATTGCTATTAGAGAAAAATATGAGTTTAAAGATAGAAAAGCATTTAGACCAAATGAAGAGGAAAAGAAAGCTATTAAAGAATATACAGGCAGTGGTTATTTACACATTAGAGAAGCATTAAAAACTAACATAGAAGCACAAAGGAAAAATATAGAGCTTTTACAAGGATTATTTTTAAAATATAAGCAAAATGGAGATTTAAATAGACCACTTTATAGAGGTGTAAGGGATATTCCAGAACAAGTATTTCAAAGATTGAAAAGAATAGAAATTGGAACGATATTAGAAGGCTTTGATTGGACTTTTGCTTCTACGAGCTACAGAAAAGAAACTGCCGAAGGTTTTGCGTGGGGAGATTATAATGTGGTTTTTGAAATTGTCAAAAGAAAAACACCTGGAATAGAAATAGCAAGATATTCAAGGTTTCCAAATGAAGATGAAGTTTTATTGCCTTACTCATTTTGGAATAAATTAAAAATAGTAGGAAAAGAAATTAAAAGAATAGGCTCTCGTCAAATAATTTATTTAAAAGTTGAAGAAGTTTAATTTATGCCTTAAAATTTCAATGTGGCAAAAAGAGAAAAAAAGCCAAAGGTCGTAAGACTTCACCTTTATGGTAATGACCTTGAAGCAGAATTAAGATGCATTAGAGAAGAGGCAAAAATAAGGGAAGAAATGCATAGAAATTGGGATAATCCTGAGTATTGGAAAAAATTATATGAAAGAAGGTTTGGAGAACCTTTCCCTTATCCCGATGAAACTGACGCTAAAAAAGTACAAGAAATTCTTGAAAAAAGACTTGAAGAAGAATATAAAAAAATGGGTTTTGAATGATACAAATCAAAATAGATGATAATGAAATAAAAAACAAGATAAACCA
>Ga0080007_1053168_pt1 | contig 13552 bp, 15 predicted proteins | sample OctOCTMetagenome_FD_69210 | JGI IMG/M metagenome (GOLD analysis project Ga0080007, IMG submission 69210) | Hot spring and microbial mat streamer communities from Octopus Spring Streamers, Yellowstone National Park, USA - OCT_B (SPADES... | ecosystem: Environmental > Aquatic > Thermal springs >...
TTTTAAGATATGATAATGGAAGAATTGTCTTTAATAAAGAGATTGAAAAAGACACAAGAATTCAAATTTACAACACTAATGGTGCATTAGTTAAGGATATTCAAGTTTCAAAAGGAACGAGAGTTTTGAAAGTTGGCAAGCTTCCAAAAGGCACTTATATTTACATAATAGAAAATAAAGTTGGTAAAATTATCGTAAATTAAAATTAGCCCCCTTTCGGGGGCTTTTATTAATCCTTTTTCCCTTTTATCTCAAATGAGTTTATATGGACCAGAAAGTCCAGATTGGCTCCAAGGAAAAAATACCCCTTCCCCCGGGGGCATTTTTATTCATATATTTTTATTAGGACTTTATCTCTATTCTTTTCATAAATTTCAGATATTTTCTCTTCAATTCTTCTATTCATTAAAATGAATTTTATTTGGTCCCTAACATCTTCATATCTTGTAATTTTTTCAGGAATGAATTGTTTAACTCTTAAAATTAAGTAAAAGCCATCTTTATATATTGGTCCAATAATTGAATTTTCTTTTACATCTTTAAAATATGGTTTTAATTCATCGGGAATAGCATCCTCAGGAACATAACCTATCTCAACTGGACTAATAGAATTTTCCTTAGCAGTTTCCTCAAAATTCTTTTTAGCATTTTCAAGAATTATTAAAACCCTTTCTCTTGCCTTTTCAATATCTTCCTTTGAGGGTTTAACCTTAACAAGAATATGACTAATTTTTACTGAATCAGAAGATTTATCATCAATTTTAAATATATTATAACCTAAGGGTGTTCTTATTGGTCTTGTCCAAGAGCCTTTTGGTGTTGAAAATATTTCTAAAATTAAATCCTGACTTAAAAATTGAGATAAATAATTTTTTTTAAGCCAACCTAACTCAATAATACTATCATCTGAAAATTTCTTTGCTAATTTTTCAAAATTCTCACCTTTTTGTAATCTCTTATAAATACCTTTAATTTTATCATATGCCTTTTCTTCTTGTTCAAATGAAGCGGGAACGGGAATTACAATTTGTTGTAAATAGTATATATTTGGTTGCTTTGGAAATGAATCCTTATGAATTTCGTAAAAACTCTTAATTTCATCCTCAGTTATACTTATTTCAGGAGTAATATATTTTGAAATGTACTTTTGGATTAATATCTGCTTTTTTATAAATTCTCTTTGATTTTCAATAAACTCATTAATTGTCAAATTGTTTTTCTTTAACTCTTCATCAAAAATTTTCTTTCCTACAATTAAAAAAACTTTATTAGCAAGCTCTGGATCAGAAAAAATGATTATACTATCTGGAATTTCATAACTTTTCAAAATTTTCTTGATTTCAATTGTATCGTTGGGATTTACACCAAGTGATTGAATTTTATTAAAAATCTCAATTCTTCCATATTGGAAATATATATTATCCATGTAATTTTTTGAAAAGTTTTTAAATTCATCTTCACTAATGGATAATGAGCTATCATTTTTGGCAAGAACAAGAATTACTCTTTGCTTTATCAAATTTTTTAAAATCTCATTCTTTATTGAATCATTTTCAGTTAATGTTGTGCTTCTATAAACTTCTTCTAATTCAGAATAGAAAATTGGCTCATCATTTACAACAGCAATTACTTTATCCAAAAGCTTTAAACTATCAGAAAATAGAATTAAAAAAATCATTTAATTTTCCTTTTTCTTCCAATCTTCTAAAAATTTTTCAAGTCCAATATCAGTTAATGGATGTTTTATCATTTGATAAAATACATGAGGTGGAATTGTTGCTATATGAGCACCATATAATGCTGATAATAAGACATGTCTTGGATGTCTAATGCTTGCTGATATTACTTCAGTTTCAATATCATGAATAGCGAATATCTCAACAATTTCTTTAATAATTGAAATTCCATCATGACCAATATCATCAAGCCTTCCAATAAATGGCGATACATATCTAGCACCTGCTCTTGCAGCAATAAGTGCTTGAATTGGATTAAAAATTAATGTTGTATTAACACTTATTCCTTTATCTGAAAGATACTTTATAGCTTTTATTCCATCTTCTGTAAATGGAATTTTAATTACGATATTAGGATGAATGTCTGCTAATTTTTGTGCTTCTTCAATCATTTCTTCAAATTTTAAGGTTGTTACTTCTGCTGAAACGGGACCTTTTACAATTTCACATATTTGTTTTAAAATTTCATAAGGATTTCCTTTTTCTTTTGCTAAAAGAGATGGATTTGTTGTAACCCCACTTATTATACCCCATTCATTTAACTTTTTTATTTCCTCAATGTTAGCACTATCTACGAAAAATTTCATAGTTTGAAAATTTTAAAGCTTTTTAGATAAAATAAAAAATTCATGATTTCCTTTTGGTCCAGGTGGATAAGACCTAACTACACCTATAATTTCAAATTTCATTTCCTTTAAAAAATTTAAAATTTTATCAACTGCTAATTTCCTTAAATTCTCATCCCTAACTACGCCTTTCTTAACGAATTTTTTTCCAAGTTCAAATTGTGGTTTTACAAGAACTAACAAATATCCATTATCCTTTAAAAACTTTATAACATTTGGAATAACTTTTGTTAAACTTATAAATGAAACATCAATTGTTATTAAATCTAATTTTTCTTTTATGTCATTTTCAGTTAATTCACGAGCATCTTTTTCTTCATAAGAAATAACTCTTTTATCATTTTTTAATTTCTCATGAAGTTGATTTTTACCAACATCAACTGCATAAACAATTTTTGCTCCTCTCTGTAATAAACAATCTACAAATCCACCTGTTGAAGAGCCAACATCAAGACAAATGAAATCCTTAACATCCAATTTAAAATAATTCAAAGCAGTTTCAAGTTTTAAACCACCCCTTGAAACATATTTTAATTTTTCTTTTATTTTAATATCAGAATTTACATCAACAAGTTTTCCAGGTTTGTCAATAATAACACCATTTACAATAACATTTCCTGACATTATTAGTGCTTTTGCTTTTTCTCTACTTTCAGCTAAATTTTTTATAACAAGCAATTGGTCAAGTCTAATTTTCATTATTTAGTATTCTTCCCTTCTAATTAAATATATTGCTATAATGAAGAATAAAAAATTAGGAAACCACATTGCGATTGCTCCATTTATTATATTCTTTTTAGCAAGCTCTTCTCCACCAATTAAGAAAATATAATAAATTGTAAATACTATAAAAGATATACCAAGAGCAGGACCAAAGCCACCCCTTCTTATTATTGAAGATATTGGAGCAGATAATAAAACAAATACAATTGCTGAAAATGGCATGGAAAATTTTTTGTGAATTTCAAGTAAAATTTGATTTATTCTCATTTTATAATATCTTTTTAAATCCTCATCTTTTATCATTTCATATTCCTTCTTCTTTCTTTCCATTTCTTCAATTAGTTGCTTTATGCCCATTTCTCTATCGCCTCTAAATTCTCTTTCTCTAATTTGCATACTAATATCAAGCTTTATTAAAACTTGATAATTTTCAAATTCTATTGTTCTATATTTTTTAGTAAATCCATCTAAGAGTTGGTGAATTTGACCATCTTTCAAATCTAAAATCAAAATACTATCTTCAAAACTATAAATATAACCATTTTTAGCAGTTATGAATGTTTTGCCATAATCTGATATATCGTAAATTCTTATATCTTCTAAATAAGATGTCCTATCATCTTTATTTCCAATATATAGTTTATAATTTCCAATTTCATTAAATAGTCCAGATTTTATTTGTGCTATTGGTTTTTTAATGTAAATATCAATTAATAAGTTTTTAAATTTATGGTTTGACTCAGGTAAAATTTTGTCATTAAACCAAACCATAAATATAAAAACAATTGTTGAAAATATAATTGGACCTAATAGAAGTCTCTTTAAGCTTATTCCGCAAGATTTGGCAGCAATAATTTCAAAGTTTTGAGATAAATTTCCAAAAGCTATTAAACTTGCTATTAAAACGGACATAGGAATGGAAAGAGCTAATATGAATGGAAGTGCATATATAAATAATTTTATTACGATATCAATTGGAACTCCCTTCCTGATTAACAAATCCATAAGATCAAAAATTTTGTCAAGTAATAGAACAAGTGTAATTACTAAAATTGAGCCTAAGAATGGAAGGATATGCAATTTAATTATATAAAAGTCTAATTTTTTTAGCATTAATCTCCGCTCATAATTTTCATAATACCTTTTTTAGCCCACTTATTATTTGGATCAATTGATTGCATTTGATAATAATAACTTAAAGCTGATTGTCTATCACCTTTATTTAAAGCATCTATTGCCATAATTTCAAGCTCAGCTAATTTTTTATATTTTTGAGCTAATTGGTCATTTGGATTTGATTTTAATATATCATTTGCTATTTGTATCGTTTTATTTAAATTATGCTCCTCTTCATAAGCTTGCTGTAGAGCTAAGGAGCCACTTGCAGAAAATCCTCCTAATAATTCTGTACCTACTTTTGGAATATCAATTTTTGAAATATCAATATCTACTTTTATGTCAGTTAGATTTGTTGGATTTTTTGGTTTTTCTTCAACTTTTTCAGTAGGTTGTTCTGGAATTGGAACTTGCGTTTGAATAACATTTGTTATAGTTGTTTCAGGTTTTTGAATTTTATGTGTAGTATCAATAGTTTGATTTTTAATTATTGATTTTTCCGATTTTATTACCTGCTTTTCTTCTTTTATATTTTTGCTTATAATTGACGTTTCTTTTGGAAGCTCAAGCTCCTTTCTGATGTCAATAATTGTTTCTTGTTTTGGTTTAGATATATAGTTTTTATAGATGTAGAAACCACCCCCAATTATAATAATTGTTTGGATTATTGATAAAATTATCAAAAATCTTTTCATTTTCCAAGTCTTGAAAGTGCTTGCTTTGCCCAAATATTTGATGGATCTAATTTTAAAATTTCCTCCCAAACTGATATTGCTTCTGCTTTTTTCCCTTGTTTTTCATAAGCAAGTGCTTGCTTTTCTTTTTGAGCTAATCTTAAATAGTACTTTGCTGTGACATTATTTGGATCATTTTGTAATATGGATGTTGCTATTCTTATCGTTTTGTCTAAATTGTGCTCCTTTTCATAAGCATTAACTAAATTTTTTGTTTCATCAAGTGTAATATCTAAATTTATTTCTGGTTGTATTGTTTCTAAATTTATTTTTGGAACATCAATTTTTATAGTTAATTCAAGTGTTTTTTGTTCTTTTGGTTTTTCTGCTATTTCTTCCTTTTTCTCTTCTTTTGGTTTAACTTCCTTTAATGAGGCAAGTTTTCGCTGGATTTCAGATTTTGTTGTTCTTTTCTTTTGAGCATCTAAAATGATTTTTTTCAGTTCTAATAGTTGTGGATGATCTGGTGCTCTATTTAGTGCTAAATTTAAAACTTCTAATGCTTCATTTATCTTTCCATTTTCAAATAATGCTTTTGCCTCCGCATAATTTTGTTGAACAACAGTTGCTATTAAAATTTGATCATATAAACTATTTACATATCTCTCATTTTCTAAAACTTTAATAGCGTTTTCAATTGAATTTAAAGCACTAAAATAATCGCCATTATTTATTTTATCTTCTGCTGTTTTCACATCTTTCCAAGCATTTAATAGTTTCTCTATAAGTGGTTTTAAATCTAAAATTCTTTGGTCATTTTTCTTAATTTTTTCAGCTTGAATTATTTCATTTCTTGCCCTTTCAAGAGCATTAATTTTCTTTTCAGTTGTTTCAAGTTGTGAAATTATGGGAATTGTTGAACTTGCTGAGCTTATTAAATTATTAAATTTATTCTCTTGCTGTGCATTATAAAACCAAATGCCAAAACCAATTAAAGCTATTATGATAACTCCTAAAATTCCATAAACATAAACTGGAATACCTTTGGACCTATAAATTTCACTTTCAGGCTTTTCCTTTGGATTTACAAATAAAATTCTTGTTTTTCCAATTTGAATCTCATCGCCACTATGTAAAGGCATTATTTTCGTTAAAACTTTACCATTTAATAGGGTTGGATTTTTACCACCAATATCCTCAATCTCATATCTATCGTCAAAAACATATATTTTTGCTTGCTTCCTTGAAACATATTGATCATCTATTCTATAATCTGCTTCATCTCCTCTTCCAATAATTCCTGTTTTGTCAATCTCAATTATCTTTCCTGCATCCGGACCTGATAAAATTTTAAGATAAGGAACTTCTGCTTCTTCAATATCTATAAATTGTGTTGGTTGGCTTTTTGACATATCATCCACTTGAACTCCAATATCAATTTTAGCAAGTGTAATTTCAATTCCATTTGCGACAAATGTTTCATTTTCTCTTATTTTAAAATCACCAATTATTTCTTTATCTTTATAAATAACTTTTGAATTTGCTCTTATAAAAACTTCCTTATTATTATAACCCATAATTGTAAAATGATTTTCATTTAAATTACTATCTAAAAAATCACCTTTCTCTTTTGAGAAGGTATAAGGAACTTGCTTTATCTTTAAAAGCTCTTCTTTTTCACCTTTTCTTATAATGAAAATAACCATAACTTTGAAATTTTAAAGCATAACTTTGCCTTTCTGTTTTGATTTTTTAAATTGTTTATATAAGAAATAAACTGATAGCAAAAAAATTGCTAAAATTATAATTAAGTCAAAAACTTTACTATATTTCATAATTTCCTTCCAATTGCTTTTTAAAATATATCCAACATAAGCCAAAAACATATTCCAAGCACTTGCTCCTATTGTTGTAAATATAATAAACTTCATAAAGTTCATTCTTGCCATTCCAGCAGGTATAGAAATTAAATGTCTTACAACGGGTATAAATCTACTAATTAAAATTGTTATTTCGCCATATTTACTAAAAAATTTTTCAGTAATTTCAAGATGCTCTTTTTCAAGCAAGAAGTACTTTCCATATTTTAAAATAAATGCTCTTCCTCCATAAAGTCCCATTAAATATGAAATTGAGGAGCCAATTATACTTCCGAGTGTTGAAGATATAAATACGCCCATCCAACTAAATTTTTTTTCATAAACAAGAAATCCAGTAAATGGCATTACAGCTTCACTTGGAACAGGGAAAATCATACTTTCCATAGCCATTAAAACCATAACCCCAACATATCCAATTTCATAAATGATATTAGAAAAGAAATTCGCTAAAATTTCAGTAATTGACATTATTTTCTCCTTTCAAGAGGGTCAATTCTTTTACTATTAAAATTAAAAACTTTGTAAATTGGACAAAATCCTATAATTGAAGTAAAAATTAGAAAAATTGATAGTATTATCAAGATAGTTTTTATAATGAAGGACGAACTTGCGGAAATGGAAAATGCTATTAAAATTATACTTAAAGCAATTCTTAACATCCTATCTGTTGTTCCTATATTATTTTTCATTTGTGAAAATTTTAAAGCATATAATTAAGTCTTAGGTTTAATTTTTAGGGTGTGTAAATTCATCTAAGCTTTAAAATTTCCATATGAACTTTACATTCTTTATAACACTGCTAAATATAACTATATGGATCGTTCTTGGTATTTATTATTTATTCTTTAATCCTTATAGTCCAATTTACTCACTTTCAATTCCATCAATTCTATTTGTAATTTTCTTTATCGTTTCAATGAGAAGGGCATTTATTACTATTGGTATAAATACTGCAAGAGGAAAGCTAACATTTTTACTTGGTCTTGGCGGTCTATTATTAGCTCTTGGATTCTTCCTAATTCAATTTAATGCTAAAAATTTTATTGTTTATCCATTATTATATATTGGACACTTATCATTAGCAAGTGCTGTTGTTTATATGTTTATTCAACTTATAAGAAGTGGATATGGTCTTACACTTGGTGAAGCTTTACAAGTTCTTGGAATTTTTATAATACTTATTGTAATAGGTTATTCTCTGCTTATAAATAATTATAAATTTGATGAGAAGTTTTATTACAATTTAGTTTTAATAATTTTTGGTTATATTCTTGCGATATTTGCTATAATTGATTTGAGGATATTTTGGGGTAGTGATCTTGGAAAAAGGTGGATGATTGGCTCAATAGCGGGAATTATTTTTCTATTAGCAGATATATTTTTTGTTGTCTATCTATCAAATGAAAACTTTCTCTACATATATTCTGCTTCTTTACTTTGGGGTTTGTCTGGAATTTTAATGAGTGCAATTTTCTCTTTGCCTGATTAAATGAAATTATTTTTTATTCACGGGGCTGGTGGCTCACATTTAAATTGGCTTTTAATTACAAGAGAATTAAAAAATTTTGAAATAATAAATGTTGATTTACCAAAAGCAAATAGTATTGAAAGTTATGCGAATTATTTTAAAAGTTATTTTAATTCAAAAATTATAATAATTGGGCATTCTATGGGTGGTTTGGTAGGTTATTATTTTACAACAATTTTTAATAATGTTCAAGCACTTATTTTAGTAAATAGTGCTATTTTTCAAAAGTTTGATTTGAATTTAAATAAAGATGAAATTTGTGAGAGATTGTATTTTTCTCAAAGACTTATTGATGATTGTAAAAAAAGAGATTACTTAATGTTTAAAAATTTGGATGTTTTGAAAAATCATATTGAAATTTTAAATAAGTTTAATCCATTTAAGTATTTGGAAACATTTAAAAGGAAAAAATTATTATGTTTTCACATAATTGGAAAAAATGATAAACTTATTGATATTGAAAATTTAATAAAAACAAGTGAAATTTTAAATTGTAAAAATTACTTTATTGAGGAATGTGGTCATATGCCACATATTGAGAAACCAAAAGAATTTTTAGAGATTCTCAAAAATATCCTTATAAATATCAATTAATGTTTTTTTATTTTCATAAATTTCAAAGCCAAGTCTTTTTGCTTCAGATTTCCTTAAATCCATTAGAAAAACCTTGTGAATATCACCTGTTAAACCTATCTCACCAATATAAACTAATTTTGGATTTAAGGGAAAATTCTTATATCCAGAAATTATAGAAAGGGCAACAGCTAAATCAATAGCTTGGTCTGAAACTTTAATTCCTCCAACGATATTTATATGAATATCATAATTTCTTAATTTTATATTTAAAAATTTTTCAATTACTGCCAAAATCATATTTAATCTCCTAATATCATAACCTGTTGAGTTTCTTATTGGTGTAGGATAATAAGTTTTTACTATTAAACTTTGAACTTCTACAATTAGTGGTCTTAAACCTTCTAAAATGATACTTCTTGATATTGAAGGTTTAGCATAATTTATATCAGAGATGAAATAATTTTCAGGCTTATTAACTTCTTTTAATCCTTTATAAGTCATTTCAAAAATCCCAATTTCATTTGTAGGTCCAAAGCGATTTTTATAACTTCTTAAAATTCTTAAATTTGCCTCATTAGTTTCCATATATAATACCACATCTACAATATGCTCAAGTAATTTTGGTCCTGATATTTCTCCCTCTTTTGTAATATGAGCAATTATTAGAATTGCTGTATTTCTTGATTTTGAAAATTTAAGTAATTTATAAGCACATGTTTTTATTTGTGAAACACTGCCAGGACTTGAAGGGACATCTTCTGAATATAATGTTTGTATTGAATCAACAATAATTAAATCAAAATTTTCATTTAAATTATTTAAAATTTTATCTAAATTACTTTCACAAACAATATAAACATTATCATTATTTATGCCAATTCTTTTAGCTCTTGATAGAACCTGATTTAATGATTCTTCTGAGCTAATATATAATGATTTAAATTTACTTGCTAATTGTAAAGCAATAGTTGATTTTCCAACACCTGGATCACCACCCATCAAAATTAAAGAACCTTTTAAAATACCACCACCAACAACCCTATCAAATTCATTTATATTTGAGATAAGTCTTTCTTCTTTAATATATTCTAAATCCTTTAATTTTTTAATTTCAACATTTTGATTATTCTCAATTTTAAATTCGTTTTCATTAACAAAAGTTTCCCATTCTTGACAATTTGGGCATTTTCCAAGCCACTTTAATGATTTATATCCACAATTAGAACATACAAACATTTATTAAAATTTTAAAGTTTAATCCTTAAAATTTTCAATTTATTTTATGGTTATTCTAATTGGAACAAAAGGACAATTAATTAAAATGGCAGGAGTGATGTTAGAACTTGAAAGGAGAAAGATAGAATACTTATATATTCAAACTGATCAACAACCATCCTTTAACAGAGTACTTGAAGAGAAATTTGGATTAAAAAATCCAGACTTAAATTTAAGAAATGAGCAAAAGGATTTAAAAAATATATATGAAATTCCAATTTTTATTTTAAAAGTTTTAATTAATGCTTTTAAACACAAAAGTGAAATTAAAAAACATAAAATTCTGATAACGCAGGGTGATACAATATCAACGCTTTTAGCGGTAATCATAGGTAAATTATTTAATATGAAAGTTGCACATATTGAATCAGGTTTAAGGTCATTTAATATATTTCATCCATTCCCAGAAGAATTGATTAGAATTATTTCTGTTCATTTTTCAGATATTCTATTTCCCCCTTCTGATTGGGCTAAGGGTAATCTAAAAAAGTATGAGGGTAAAAAAATAATTGTTAATACTTTTCAAAATACAGTTTATGACGCACTTTGTGAATTTGTAAGTCCAAAAGAAGATGACCCAAGAAATTCTAATTATATTGTATCTGCAATCCATAGGCAAGAGACAATTTATAATAAAGAGCGATTTAAAAAATGTGTTGAAGTTATAATTAATGCTTCAAAACTAAAAAAAGTAAAATATATAATTCACAAACCAAGTGAAGTTCAATTAAGAAAATTTAAATTATATGATATTATAAAAAATAACAAAAACATTGAAATTATGGGCTATTTGGATTACATAACTTTTATGAATCTTGTAAGAGATAGTGCTTTTGTGATAACAGATGGTGGAGGACTTCAAGAAGAGACATATTATCTAAATGTCCCTTGTTTGCTATTAAGAGAAAGAACAGAAAGAGAAGTAGGTTTAGGTGAAACAGCATTTCTTTCAGAGCTTAAAGATGAGAAAATAAACTATTTCTTTGAAAATTATTATAATTTTAGAAGAAAAAATGAATTTAAACGATATTATCCAAGCAAAATTATTGTTGATACCTTAATTGATTACTTAAAATCAATCTAAATTATTTTCAATTCTATACTTTTCCCAATTATAGGCAGTTTTTAAAATAATTTCCATATCATCATATTTTGGACTAAACCCAAGAACTGATTTTATTTTTCTATTATCACTTATTAAAATAGCAGGATCACCTTCTCTTCTTGGTGCAAAACTATATTTAAAAGGTTTTAAAATCTTATTTGCCAATTCAACAACTTCAAGAACACTATATCCTTTACCATAACCCAAGTTAAATATATCACTTCTTTTTGTTTCTATAACATATTCAAGCGCTAATTTGTGTAGTTCTGCTAAATCAACAACATGAATAAAATCTCTTATTGCTGTTCCATCTTTTGTAGGATAATCACTGCCATATATTTTTAATTCCTCGTAAAATCCAAAAATTGTTTTAATAATTCTTGATATTAAATGCTGTGGGTCTTTTTTATGTTGTCCAAGAGTTCCATCAAGACTTGCTCCTGCTGCATTAAAATATCTTAAAATAATATATTCAAAATCATAAACATTCTTTAAGTCCATTATTGCTTTTTCAAAGAAAAATTTAGACCATCCATATGGATTAATTGGCTCAATTGGATGGTTTTCATCAACAGGAATATATTTAGGATTACCATAAACAGCACATGTTGATGAAAAGATAAAAAATTTTAGTTTTCTTTCTAAAAAGAATTTTAACATCTTTAAAGATTTATAGAAATTATTTTCATAATACTTAAAGGGATTTTTAACAGACTCAGGAACAACAACATAAGCAGCACAGTGAATAATAACATCAACTTTAAAATTCTCATAAATATCACCTAAAATTTTTTCATCTGAAATATCACCTATAACTAATGGACAATCATTAACAGCCCATCTATGACCTTCTTCAAGAGAATCAATAACAAGTAAATTAAATTTATTTTTTAATGCCTTGATAATAAAACTACCTATATATCCAGCACCTCCTGTTATTAAAACATTCATAATGCCCTTTTAATAAATTCATTATATATTTTGATTGTTCTTTCTCCAATAGCAAAATGATAATTGTCAATACTATTTATAGGTAAAACTTCTGCGGTTGTACTTGTTATAAAGCATTCTTGAATTTTCTCAATTTCATTTATGTATATGGGTCTTTCAATAACTTCAAAACCTAAGCTTTTGGCTATCTTTATAATTTCACCTCTTGTAATACCTGCCAAAATTTCATTAGTTAATGGGTGAGTTATTAACTTATCTTCTATAAAAGCAAAAAATGAACTTGAAGCGCATTCTGTAATTTTGCCATTTTTTATAAATAATGCTTCAAATCCGCCTTTACTTTTTGAGAATTGTTTGGCAAGAACATTAGGAAGTAAATTTAAACTCTTAATATCACATCTTTCCCATCTAATGTCAGGATAAGTAAATAATTTAACACCTTTAAATCTAAGGTCATCTTCAATTCTTTTAAATTCTCTAAAAATTATAAAAAAATTCGGTTTTATATAACTTGGAGGAAATTCATGAATTCTTTCATAAGAGCCTCTTGAAAGTTGAATATATATTTTTAAATTTGGTTTTTCAATTTTTTTTATTCCTTCATTTACAATTTCCTTAATTTCATCTTTATTGTAAGGAACTCTTAAAAAAATTTCATTAGCACTATAAAATAATCTATCTATATGCTCATCTAATTTAAATGGCTTAAAGTTATAAGTAATAATTACTTCATAAACCCCATCACCAAAATTTACACTTCTTTCTTCTAATGGTAAATAGGCAGAATTTGTAAATTCATTATTAAAGAAATAAAGCACTATTAGAAAGTTTAAAGTTTAAAAAGTAGTTTGCTTAATAAATAGTATCAGGTTTTTTCTTGGTAGTGGCAGAATTTTGCTTTTTCCAATAAACAATGTTAAGTGATTGATAATCAATAAGTTATGAAAAATTCTCTAAAACTATTGATTTAATGGGGGAATTTAAGGGGGGCGAAGTTTTAAGGCGAAGGCTTAATTCCAGGATGGGCGGGAAAATAAGGTAATAATCTTATTTTCAGAATTATTGTACAAGGCAATTTAAAAATGCTCTGTCCAATAAATAGTGTTAAGTCCTTGATAATCAATAAGTTACGAAAATTTTAAAAAATTATAGTTTTTATTGGGGGTTCATTTAGGAGGCGAAAGTAAGCCGAAGGCTTATTTATAGGGTGGGTGGGAAAACAAAGAAATAATCGTAATTTTAGAATTATTGTACAATCCAATTTAAAAAATATCTAAACCTTTAAAATTTCAAAAATTAATGAGAATCCTTTCTCTTATATTAGCAGGTGGAAAAGGCGAGAGATTTTGGCCTCTTTCAAGA
>Ga0080007_1067315_pt1 | contig 13546 bp, 16 predicted proteins | sample OctOCTMetagenome_FD_69210 | JGI IMG/M metagenome (GOLD analysis project Ga0080007, IMG submission 69210) | Hot spring and microbial mat streamer communities from Octopus Spring Streamers, Yellowstone National Park, USA - OCT_B (SPADES... | ecosystem: Environmental > Aquatic > Thermal springs >...
CTCTCTGTCCATCGCCCCGCCAGGGGAGGCTCCCGTCGGACCAGGAGAGGTCCAGAGGCGCTACCCCCCTCATCCGGGAGGCCACGACGCGGCGGTGCCGCGCCGGCTTTCGTCGGTGCTCCCAATTCCTCTCCCAGCGCCCCTAGGGCTTTCGCCCCAGGGACTGGGAAACCGTGACCGCCAGTCCTGGCGGCCCGGCCTCCCATGAGGCCGGTCGTCTGACCGTCCTCAGACGACGATCTTTACGTTTGGATAAAAGGCTTCACCTTCTCTGATGCGAACCCGAAGAAGGTAATACCGCAATCCGCGCCTAACACAAGACTCCCGATCAACGTGTTGGAGTATATTCAGACGGGCTCAGCGATTGGCTGGGATTATGCCGAGAAGGTCGTCTACGTGAACTACAGCCCGAGATGGGCTAGATGGTGCCTGTTCTTTAATTGAGGTGCTATCGCCACGTCCTCCTGACATCAGACACCTCCGAGCTCATGGTCCTGAAGCCGAGGATGCGGCTGGACGTGATGACGGCGCTACGCATGCTAGCTCGCATCTTAGGCATGAGGGACAGGGGAAGGCGATTAGCGAGGCAACAATGCAAATGGGCTCAAATGCTCGAGGGAGATTAGCTACGTCCTCTCGAGCCTGAAGTCACAGACCTATTTCATCTCATCGACAAGGCTAGGAAGGTGATCGGCTCATCGGCTCGTTATCGAGGGGCTCTGGAGTTCATAGCACTATCGGGATAGAGTGTCGGAGAGGTGCTGGAAGCTATGAGGCTCTATAGGGAAGAGATGAACATAGGATGAGCTTTCGAATGTAGCGGTGTGTCGGCACTACAAGGGCCTTTAGCATTTCCAGGGCGCCCTTCTCCGCGCCAACCCCCTCAATATCTCTTGTATCGTCTACAGTAGTGCCCTCCGCTTATGCTGACTGTCCATCATTACGGTGCAGCTCGCCTTCAGTGAGAAGCATTCTCGGAAATAAAATAATTAAAGTAAAGCCATGATCGATCTTACTCTATTGCTTTATACCGCTGGGCTACACGATCTACGTTGTGTGCTCTCTGCTATAAGGACGTCAAGGAAGAACTCTAAATGCGTTGATGTTTATTAAAACCCTTTTTCCTTTTTTATAAGATCGATCAGGGTGAAAATGTGACCCCGCTAATTTGGACTTTGGGGATATTGATAGCCCTGCTGACGGCCCTCAACACGATAAGCTGGGGGTTCGCCATAAGGGAGGTAGGGGATCCGCAGCTCTCCCTCGACTTTTTGCTCAGGCTGGTCTTCAATAAATGGTACATACTGGCCCTGGCGTCTGCACTTGTGGCGTCGATCTTGAGCTACGCCGTCTTAAGGGAGATGGGTGTGCTAGTGGGCAGGTTCTTCTTGTCGTTGAGCATGGTAGCCGTGGTATTAGCATCTACACTCGTTTTGGGAGAAAAACTCACATCGAAGGAGTGGATCGGGGTGGCCATTATCATGATGGGGGTCGTGCTAATCGGAAGGTGACGTTGAGGCTGAGGAGCTACGAGTTCCTTTTGGCGAGCTTTGGAAATGTCGGCAAAATCACAGAGCTGGCCTCAACGTCTCAGAACACGAGATTTGGCTTCACCACTTCAGCCCGCACACCTTGAAGAACTCATTCCAGTCGAGGTGAGGGTGGACCTGAACAAAAATCGTGGACGTAGCCTTCATCTGCGCTTACAAGAAGGACGTCTTCGAGACAGTAGAATGTGTAAAGGATGTGTAGAGGATAGCGATGAGGAGTTGGAGATGGCTTTAGCCTGTAACATGGGGGTTGAATGCAGCTACTCTGGAATTGGAATTCACATGATAGGAGCACTAAGGGTTGTAAATTCAGTACCAGACCTCGCCATCGTTACTGCTAGCAGATCACAGTATATCGTGGTGAAAGGTCTCGATGACACGGCTCATCCCAACAAGTACATCTAGTCGGGCGGCTGGCGTGGATGAGTTGGACTCGAGGGTTGACGGTTACGAGTGCGTCGATAGTAGTGACTGATGGACAGCCCGGTAGTGGTTGTTAAAGATCATATGAGGTTGGATATGGATTAACATTTGAGCCCGGAGGTATGGATAGAGTGGGACAAGCATAAGTGGTGGCAACAGTATGGACTTTCGTTGGTAAGCACCCCTTCTAGATTTGCCGTTCTATTAACATGACCTCCGTCTTTATCAAGCAGAGCTCTCTGAAGACGGGGAGAAGGGTCGGGATTTTAAGAAGAGCGGAGAAACACCTAAGCTTCCGATATGAGAAGCTAAAAATTTTATCAAATATTGATGGAGGAAGGGCAAAATAAAGTCTCTTATACAACTTCATTCTATAGCCCAGAAGGTTTGCTAGATAAATTAGCTCCGTGAGTCTTATCTCAGAGATGTGCTCCGGATATCTGAAGCCAAGTGCATTCTTCACTCTCTCATCGGGAAATGTTATAAGGACCTTTTGCCTCGAGGCAAAGAGCAGGTTGTAGAAGGCCATCAAGGGTTTCTGTAAATGCTCTAACACCTCGCTGCATACAACCAGATCCGCTGCACTCCTCCTAATCGGCAAATGATGTGCGTCACATAACACTCTATCAACCTTTTCTCCCTCTAATTCCCGTATGTATGTTATCTCGATGTCGCAGCCAACGTATAGGCTTACCTCTATGCCCTCCTCTGACAGGAGTTCATAGAGGGCACCGCGACCACATCCCACATCTAATAAAACGCCTATGCCGCACGCATGCGCTTTAATTATACCGATAACTTCGCGATACCTGGGTTCGTGGAAGAGTTTAGCGAGATAAGTTTTAGGCCTCGGATCTGACACTCCAATCGTCGTTACAGCCTCCTTGACTGCACTAATTATCCTGCCAAGCACGCTTACTATCCCTCCACAGCTTTATAGAAACGTAGCTAAATGCAAGAACTTGCGATACTAAAGCTGAGACTAGGAGACCATGCTCAAGAGTAGGCTGAAACTTGTGGAATATGTACAGCCTGTAGTTCATATCATATTCGTAAAAGGTTTGGGGTTCGATAATTAGCTTCTCCCCCATGTTCAAGATAGTAATATTACCTATCCCTAATACCGCATAGGGTATCTCATTAAACTCGAGCTGTTTTTCGTGAAGACCTATGCTCAACCCTATGAACAGCCCCTTCTGTCCTAGAAAGGCGCCAGTCCTACCAAATAGTTCTTTAGTGGCGGCGTTCACGTTGAATTTTATCCTGGTACCGTTTTTTAGAGTGAATGGCGCTACGTTAAACGCATACAAAGCGTTTTCCGTTGCCACAACTAGGTTCACATAAGCTATCTTGCCTTCAAGTAGTCTGAGCTCCCCTTCAACTTGGAAGTCAGGCTGGAAGACCACGTTTAGGGGATAGACAAGAACCGTTTGTGTAAAGCCGCTTTGAGAGAAAGCTACAGCCCTAACATAAACCCCAAGGTATTCCTTGTCATCCTCATTATGCCTAAATACTTTATAGACAGTTTTCCCTTCAAGTTCTTTAATTGCGTACGGCACCTTTGGCTGCATAAAAAGTACTAGCTCCGCAGAGCCGCCTGCATTTGCGATAAAAAAGAAGTTCTTCGTTAGTAGTATTGGGTAAAAAAGATCAGCTTCAACACCCTCCACGTCAAAGGAGAGCGGTGTTAGGATTCCTGTCGGCCTTACGGTAATATTGTATACGGGTGTTGTGGCACTCAATATCAAATAAATCCTATCATACTTATTAAAATGAGGTATTTTTATAATCGTTGGTTGACCAACTCTAACATCAGCATGCGATACAATAACCTCAGTATCATTTTTCACATAACTTATGAGGTTTATACCCAAGATTACCACCGTGAACAAGATTGCTGCAAAAAGAGCTACCGAAAGTGCCTTTAACAACGCTACCAAAGTCTTCTACCTCCGGCGGCAACATAAAGCGTAAGAGAAGTCAAGACCGCGCGAAGTACAACTACAACGAGAAGGCTTAGACGCGTATCTAGGAAAAGTCCCGGAAACCATACTAAATAATGCAACACGTCCACCATGTAAAAACCTGCTAAAACTAGCATCTGATGGGACATTTTCAAATCAATGGTTATCAGCATCATAAGTATGAAGAAAGGTATGGCAATAAGAGGATTCCAAAATGCAGAAAAGGTAAAATACGATAGCGAAGATAAAGGAACTGCTTTTAACATCCTCGCTCCGTCTTTTATGGTTATAGATATTAGGCTGAAAAGGATGATAAACATTATTTGAAGTGTAAGGCTTACGTATCGAAGCTGCGGATAGTTCCAAGCATACCTGAAGTGGTCCAGGTTGGAGGGATCGTAGAGCGCGGCGAACTGCCATGAATAAATTGCCGCCTCGTAGGTTGGGTGATGAAAACCCGTATGGGAGAAATAGCCGTCGAGTAGTGCGAACAAGGATTCGCTAGGTCCTCTATAAAGGTGGTGTGTGTACGTGCTGGCGTACATAAGTGGGTCTACGGCCAGAAAAAGTGCTGAGATGGTGAAAAACGTGGCCAGGAAAGAGCTTAACAGAGCCACCCGTCCCCAGCCCCTAAACAGCAGTAATGCTGGAAGCAATAATATAATGTTATAAAACTTCGTAAGGAAACCTAAAGAAATAAAAACTCCCACACCAACTGGGTTTCCTTTTATGATAAAGTAGATGCTGATTAGAAGCCATAGGAGAGCCAAGAGGTCAGCATGCGGGATATAGAGTGTTGCCAATAATAGAGGCGGATAGAGCGCTACAGTAGTCACTAGAATAAGTGCTCTCCGTCGATCGGTTATACATTTAAGTAATTTATATACCATAGCGAGTAGCACATCAGAAGTTATAAGATGAAAGAGAAGTATGCCTTCATCATTGTTGTGAAGAAAAATATAAGGCAACTTTCCGAGAGGTGGGTAACCAGGCCTAAAATCAACATAGTAGAGCAACTCATTCCTAACTACAAACCTATCATCAAAAAGCCATGAAGAAGGGTTTGGTCGAAGTAGTAGAAATAAGAGAACGACAAATGTGTCATATACGATTAGGCCAAGTAAATATTTGAGTAAAGGTTTTCTCGGAGATCTTAGACGTAATACTGAGTCTTTTTGGTTTGCTGAAAAATGTTTCTTAAACTCAGTGAAGACCTTCATACACCTTTTCATGCTCACTTGCATAATGATCTGGAGTATATACTTTTGCATATCTAATTGCTGCCTCTTGAGAACTTCTAGCACAGTCAAGCCATAGATTGATATCTTCCGAGAGGTACTTGATCTTCGCAGCTAAAGAGACATATGACCCTCGCTCGAAGGTAAGACCTCTTAGCAATGATACATTCTCCCTAACCCCGGGAAGGTTTGAGGCTATCGGCACACATCCGTACAAAGCCCCCTCATTTAAGACAATACCCCAAGCCTCTGATGTATTTATCGAAGGAAGGCATATGACATGAGCCCCCATATAAAGTTTCTTTAATACCTCATCACTATTAGCACTACGGATCTCGACATTTCTCAAACCCCTAATCCTAACTTCGCTTACCAACTTTGGCTTTAGGTATCCCTCACCCACCAGAATAAACCTGACATCTTTGAGTATATTTGCAACCCTAAGAAGAAGGCCTAAACCTTTGTATGAACGAAACTGGCCAACAAACAAAACAGTAAACGGTTTATCCGCTTTTTCTTCTATACTGAAATTCATAGGGATCTCAAATGGACAAGGTATATGGATTAGGAAACATCGAAACCCATCAAACAACTGCATGTACTCGCTTGAACTAACTATTATAGCCTTAGCCCTTCTCGCCAAGGAGCGATGAAACTTGCGATAAATTCTAGAAAGTTTTTCAGAAAGCCAGCTTGGTTCACAATGGTGTGTGTAAACTATAGGAGGAAGTCCACGATTAGTCATGAATAATGCTATGTCAGATAATAGTGGAGTGGGACCATGCAAATGGATAACATCATAACCATCATATCTTCGGAACGGGATCAGGCTCGGTTTAAATTCGCCGATCCTAAATCTTGGTGCCAGCACAGTTACCCTATGTCCCCTAGATCTGAGCTTGTCTGAAAGTATGCCTACGAGGCGTGCAATCCCTCCCTTATAGGGAGGGGCATCCGCAGCCATCATTAAAATCTTCTTTTTCATCAGCTATGGGGTTCCATAGAACTAATAAACCTTGCAGCTGTACGGGTACTGTCAGGTTAGTATTACCTCCTCTCCTCCTGCCTTGATGATGTTGTGCATGTTAGACATGATCTCTCTGAGAGGTCCCTAAAACTGAAGCCTGCTATGAAGAGTATGACGGAATAGAGCTTCTCGAGAGGAGAGTATCTGTGGGATTGAAACAGATTGGAGAAAGAGTCCAGTTCGACATCGATGACGTGAATCATGGCCAGAGATCGTCCCAAAAAGGCTTAAGTAAAAACTTGTCAGTACCTGCTTGACGAACCGAAAACAAAAATAGGATGCCCAAAAACCAGTCTTACTTCATGTGTCTGTACCCCCATTAATGCTCACAAGCTCTGGCTGTAAACTAGTCAACCCATCAATCGGTATCCATCCTCGCCATGTCCCCTCCTCATATATGTTTTCCCATATCCCGACATCTATGTCCTTAACTATCACCATGAGCTTCCCATACAAGGCTGTCACCGCTGGGCCCGTGTCTGTTAGACCTCCAGGTACAGGCCTCCATCCAAGCCAGTTCCCGCTGTAGCTGTTCATCCATATATCGCCACCAGTACCCTTGACCACCAGAATGACATGGGTGCCATTGTTTGTAAGGTCAGGAGTTGCATCGCTCAAACCATCTAATGGTATCCAGCCCGAGAAAATGTTGCTGGACAGATTTAGCATTCCATGCCATAAGGAGCTTCCATCAATGCCCCTCACGACGATGTGTAATACGTCTCTAATCGCTGTCGCTGCCGGGGAGTCGACCGTCAGACCTGGGAGAGGGATCCACTCGCCTGTACTAATTTTATAGACCCATATTCCATTGCTTATGTCCCTGACCACCATGACCAGACCGTGGTCTGAGGATACTACTGTCGGCTTAGACGGTGTCAGGCCTGGCAATGGCCTCCAGCCCGAGAAAACGTTTGTAATGGGGTCTATATCGCCAAGCCATATACCATTGGTCACATCGTTGACGGCAACGTAAAGCTTGCCGTTGAAGTATGTTGCGCTTGGGCCGTTTGGTGTAATACCGCCCAACGGTCTCCACTGTCTCCAACTTATGCCGTCAAAATCACGATACCAAACATCTTGCCCCAACCCGGTTACAAACAGGTAGATTGGTGACGGGCCTAAAACAACTGCACCAAATATTACATTGTATGTTTGTGTATAGTTGTCAGTTATCTTTATTTTTCCAGAATATAGACCTGCAGGGGCACTTGGTTGAATGGTTAGTTTTATGGCCTTCTGCCCGCCTGGCCCTATCTCTACCGTCGTGGTGTTGAGCTGAGCTATACTATTCCTAAGTTCTCCAGTAAATATGTCCCTGACTTCTAGTTCGAGTGATAACCTTCTACCCATCCTAAACTCCTCTATCAGTATTTCAGCAGATACCTCGGTACCTCTGGTCACCGATCCGAAGTTTATTACTTCAGGGCGGATCCATACACCTCCATGACCGAATACGCTGCTTTGTGTAATTAGTTTCTTGATGTTAAGTCTCCCGGCACCCTGCTCGTAGATATTATAACCGAGGTCATCTGTAGCCTCGACCAGCAACCAATTCTTTAGGATTTCAGGCGGCGCATCGAAGCCAAAATAGTTTCTGGCGAACTGCTTAACCAACGCCGCAGCACCGGCTACATGCGGCGTCGCCATCGAAGTCCCGCTCCAACAAGAATAATACACACCAAAAACGTAGTATGGAACAGACGAGCAGATGCCCACACCGGGAGCAACTATCTCCGGCTTAACCCTGTAATCTAGTGTCGGACCCCTGCTGCTGAACCATGCTATGTTATCGCTGTCGTCTACGGCTCCGACTGTTAAAGCCTTCCTAGCCGCACCGGGTGTAGTTACATTATAGTATCTTCCGAGATTCCCCGCAGCAACAACTACCAGTGCTCCTTGGTCGAATGCCCAGTCAACAGCAAGCGAAAGCGGGTCGTTGCCGTCAGTCGGCCAACCGCCTAGGCTCATGGAGATAATATCGGCGCGCTTTGTAACAGCCCACTCTATACCCGCTATAACCCAGCTACTAAATCCCCAGCCATATCTGTTAAGGACCTTGCCCTCGAGGAGGTTGGCTTTCGGTGCCACACCCATGTATCGGGGCTTAGGTGTGATGACGTAGATGTCGTTCCCATAGTATTCCCATGGTCTGCCAGGGCTGGTGAATGCAACGTATAGTCCGCCCGGTCCATATGCGGCTGAGGGTCTCCAACGGTGCCATACGTCTGAAGGCAGCCAGTATGGACCAACCCAGCTGCCCCCTACAAGTTTCATGAAGTATGTTGTGTCCGGGACGTTGTGTTCGAGATCGTCCCCGCTGAAAAACACTACCAGCGTTCCATTGCTTAGCTCTATGCCGTAAGGGTTTACGCAGCCGTTGCATGAGGCTAAAGTATAACCAGACCATGTAACCCCATTATCGCTAGAAACATTATAATACATTGTTGTTATACCCCCCCAATGCGTTTCAAAATTATAGTTTGATAAATCATGCCAGAATGCGTATATTCTTCCTGAACTCGTTAGCGTTAAGGAACTCGCAATGAACCACTTGTTTGGAGGCGCGTCGGTAAGCCTTACAGGGCTACCTATGAAACTGAGCGTACCATCCAATGCGAGGGATAGTTTAGCAAAGTAGATGTTGGTGGTATTACTTCCAACTATTGATGAACTCCATATAAGGCCGATAGTATCATCCGGTAGTTGTATGAAGGCTGGAGCATAATCGTGGTCAGTCGGGTACACAGTTAATTGTCTGTCTATACCCCACACTCCGTTGGAATATACCTTGTACCATATTTCCCACCTTCCTTCCGTCCTATTGGAGCTCCACATAACCAATATCCGGTTGTTGGAAAGAAGGGCCACGTAAGGCCATCTATCTAGGTTGGGGTCAGTGGTGAGCCGGTTTGGTGGACTCCAATTTACTCCATCATAAACTGTGTACCATATATCCCAGTTTCCTGAGACATCACTATGCCATACCACTACGAGATGGGTGCCATTGCCAGCTATGTGTGCAGCCTCATCGGTTCCCTGCCTTTTTATTAGCGGGTGGGCTATCGGTGACAACGTGTTGGGGTCTACGAATTGTGTTAACCCGGTGCCTGCGGCTATCCCAGAAACATGGGTACCATGCCCATGATAGTCCGCTGGGCTATTGACATCTTCAGGTGGGTAGTCTATAAAACTTTCAGCCGCTATGATCTTGCTTGTACCGTTTAGATATTTGAAGTCTCTGTGGGTGAGGTCTATTCCTGTATCGAGCACTGCTATTTTCACGTTTTCCCCACTCATCTGGGAGTTTACCCAAACCTTGTCGGCCCCGACCCGCGGTACACTAACATCCAGCATCGGTCCGGGCTGTGATGTGTCGACTTTGTGGACTCTATCAAGCCAGAACTTTTCAACGATGGATATTGTCCTGTCCAGTAATGTCTTGACTTTATCCGGTTGGCGTGTATCGATTGTTAGTGATGCGAGGTTTAACTCCTTGTGGATTATCTTAGCATGATGTTCTGCTTTTACCTCATTCCTGATAGCTGAGATTGTGTTAGTTAGCTGCTGTAGGGATACCCCCATGATAGGCTTTACAATTACGCGAAGCGTATTGTTTAGCCTTGTTATCCACATCTGTCTCGCAAGGAGCTTTACATTGAACAATTCAATGTCAAGTTTATTTAATGGAGCATCACTAGGGATAACGTACAGCCCATCTCCGTCCTCGAAAACCCTGAAGGATCTGTTCACCTTGGTCGGGCTTACAGGTTCAATCGCAACCCATGAGGTTCCGTTAGTTAGCGTATATAGGTGCACGACATCTCCGGTGATGAGAACAACCCTCGTATGGTTTGCGATCGAGGGACTTACCAACTCATTAATACTACCCAATCTTCCATCTTGTACCCTCGCTTTAACGCGCGGCCCATCACCAATAATGTCTGCTCCGACGCTAGCAGTGCTAACAGTGGATAATGGACCAAGCGTTGAGGCGACGACCATCATTGTGGCTAAAATTACGACGGTTAACCCAAAATATGTGCTACTATTCATGTCTCGTTGATCTTGCTTGTAACATCATTATTTATATTTATCGTAATTCTAATGTTCTAACCTATCAGAAGAACTTCTAGAATTTCCTAAATTATCCCACCGTGAAGCTCGTTCTGAACGAGCCTTTATCAAGGACTTCTATAACAATGGTATACCTTCCGGTTGGAACCTGCCTACCTTCAGCATCTCTCTGATCCCAGACCCATCTCATTCTCTCACCACGCTTGACTTCAACTAATACTTGTAGGGACACGGGCGTAAAGACAACCCTTCCATCCGGGCCAATGACTTTCCATGGGGCTGAGTTTGGTAGAGTAATAGGGTATTCACAATTATTTATTAAGAGCAACTCTACTGGTTCGGAAACCCTATACATATCCTTCGTGGTGGAGAAGTTGATGCAACCAAACCGCCTAGAATCCTCCACAACCGTTGTTATTGTTACGTAAACGGTTTCTGTCTTAGCCGAAGTAACTGTCACCCCGCCTCTCAGATACAACGCAATAAAACCGCCCAATACCAAACCTAAGACCAAACCCAGCAACACCATGACAATGGAAACCCTCAAGTCTACTTTTCATCATCAACTGGCAACTTTTTAGTCTTGTTATGATAAATGGTGTACTGACAAGTTTTACTTAAGCCTTTTTGCTCCTGGCCGTGATGCACGTCATCGATGCCATCCTGAACCCTTTCTCCAGTCTCTTTCGATCTCACAGATACCCCCTCTCGAGAAGGTCTATTTTTTCCTCTTCACAGTAGGTCTTAGCATAAGGGATTTCTCAGAGAGATTATGTCTAACCTCTGCATCTAGGGAATCAGTAAGGATATGGGTTCACGGGTTCTCTTTTCCCTCTTCAGTCCTTCAAGAAGAGTTAGGATGCTTCTCGCTATAGATGAGACTGTCTTGAAGGTGATAAGGTCAGGCCTGTTATCTTTGAACTGCAATTGCAGCAATGCACAACATCATCAGGGCAGGAGAGGAGGTAATACCAACTTCTTGACAGTACCTATACTGATCGCTGGTAATGTGTATAAGATCGTCGCCTCTATCACGCCAACGTTCATACTAGACTTCCATTCAATGCTGATCTCGAGCTGTCCTGCCGTGGACGGCCTTGGCCAGAGCGGACAGCGCTCCGGCTGTCAGCGCAATCCAGTACTCTTGGGTAAGCGCCGCCTCTACAGCCGTTTCCGTGTCTATCCTGAGTCCGCCGTAATTGATTGTATACTTTATAGTAGACCGCCCGATTAGCGGTAGGCTTACGTTTACGTATGACACAGCTAGATTTAACGTTACGAAAAGACCGGCCAAGAAGAGTAGAGGCAACATGAGTCCCCTTAGGCTTATGAGTGGCTTTGACCACGGCTTTTTGGCCAGCAAGGAGCCTGAGAGCGTCGTTACGGCTGCCAGCAGGATGCTCGGTCTGGCCGCCATGGTCAGGTAAAACAGTTCAGGTAAAACAGTATCGGAACTATTACCGGCTTTCCAAGGACCTCCACAGATATGTTGAACGGAGAGACCTCGGCCGAGAAGGTGCGTTCATCACCTACCCCTCCGTACACCGTCCACCACGGGTTGTTGGATAGGACCGTGTAAAAGAGCAGAAAGGCCGACGCAAGCCCTAGAAGGTTAAACTTGAAGAGCGCCAAAGCCATCACCCTATTGGTTGCCTCAGGATGTCTTCCAATTTGAGTTCAAACGACGAAGACACGGGTGCTATGACTCTGGAACCGAAAACGCGCAGTATAGCATTTCCCTTAACCTCGATGTTTATTCTATCCCTGCCTTCCATGAAGTAGGATGCGATCTTGCTTAAGGTTGCTTCGTTGACTTCTACCTTTAAGGTCAGGATTTGCGTGGATCCCGGTATTGAAACGACAGCCTTATCCAGAGAAGCTGGAGCCAAAGCCTTCCCGTCAGGTCCGTAGACTTCCGCATTCAACCCTTCAAACATCACCTTAACCTCACCCAAGTTCGTGAGCTTGAACTCCGCAAGGAGCTGTCCCCTTTCAAACCTGATGCCTGAGGGTTCCAGGCGGGAATCGATTTTCGGAGGAGTGTATAAAGGCACGACCATCGCCTGTACGTTCCAGCCGTAAATAGCCAAGCCCTAAACGATTGGCACCAATACCGCGGAGGCTGAGAGAAGCAACATCAAGGCTTTAACGGCAGCTGTCTTGTTCAACGTCCGTCACCAAACGGTTATCTTTATCCTCCCAAAATATTTTTTATCTTTCTGAATTCCTTTGACCGTCGACTCCGAGAAGGGTGAGTTCTCTATCAGCTCTTTCCTCGTCACTCATGGCCTTTACGCGTGATGTACCTAATGATGGCCGAAAACAGCATTCCCTTTTTCTTCCCCTCTCCTGCCTACCGAAAAACTAACCTCCCATTTCTCGACGAACCGGAGCTGACCGTGAATTCCCTTATCCGCATCTCTGCTTTATCGTCGTGAGGATCCGAGTGCCATTACCATTCAGATGTTTCGCGATCAGCCTGCAGATCTCGTTCATCAGAGCGGTTTCGTGACGTGCCTCGATTGCGGTTGGTCGACATGTGCGGTAGTATGAGGAGGTGTTGACTTGAAGAGAATGAGAAATGTCTTACGCAGGCTTTTCAGGACAGGACGTGGCGGAGCGAGCGCATCGGACTCAATAGCGCCTTTCATCAGGATAGTTAAGGATCAACCATGTTCCTGTTGTGGTTCAAAGTTCCCAACACGTGGGAGAGAATAAGTTATGATGAATTGCTGAAACAGGTGATTGAAAGATGAACATAAAATCTGTTAAGCCTTTACGGATTCTATGTTATGGTGATATAACGGTAACACCTAAGCCAGAAGCGCCATATTATGCGCAGTTTTCTCCGATAAAACCGGTAGCAATGCCAGCCCATGATTCGCCTGACACTATCGTGGCCCTGTTGCACGTTCTACACTGTCAACAGTGTATGCGGGACAATTTCGGCGATGCATCGGCATCCTCATATGTGCAGGTCTATCTAATGTTGCGTTACGTCTTACAGAGGTGGATAGAGGCGATTGACCGGTATCTTGAAAATGACATGAATGGCAGGCGAGCCACATGGTCAGGTTAATGGTCTGTCCTTGTTTCCGCCTTTCTGAATACGACGAGTTTTTGGAGCAGTGGCCAACAGGCCATGCTATCCTGTAGTCGCCGGCGACGTAGGAGGTGATGCCCTTCAGCAGCTCGGCGAGGTTCGTGCCGATGTCCCTTCCGTAGGCCGACATGTCCTGCGACGTGAGCCAGATCTCCTTGACCCCC
>Ga0080007_1063513_pt1 | contig 13517 bp, 9 predicted proteins | sample OctOCTMetagenome_FD_69210 | JGI IMG/M metagenome (GOLD analysis project Ga0080007, IMG submission 69210) | Hot spring and microbial mat streamer communities from Octopus Spring Streamers, Yellowstone National Park, USA - OCT_B (SPADES... | ecosystem: Environmental > Aquatic > Thermal springs >...
TCAATCTCAATGCGATGGACGAGGGTGTCGGTGAAGGCGAACACTTCGTCCACTTCACCCATCAGCCACAAAAACAGGTCAATGGCGTAGCGACCGTGATGGAAGAGGGCGCCGCCCCGTTCGCCCCACCAAGTCCCGCGCCATGAAGCGCTGTCAAAATAAGCCTGCGTGCGATACCAGTTGACCATCACTTGCGCCAAAAACACTTTGCCCAACTTGCCATCATCTAAAGCCCGCTTCGCCATCCAAGCGGAACGGGTGAAACGGGTGTGCCCATATTGGACGGTGAAGACGATGCCAGCATCTTTGGCTGCTTGCAACATCGCATCGCATTCTTTCAGCGTTCCCGCCATCGGTCCCTCGCAAAAGACATGCTTGCCCGCTTTGGCGGCAGCGATCATCGGTTCGGTGTGGGCGAAGGGCGGAGTGCAAATGGAAACGGCTTGGACGCGTTCGTCGGCAAGCAATTCATCGTGATGGCGATAGGCGCGCACTTCCGAAAAGTCCAATTCAGTTCGGCAAAGTTCCGCCAATTGCTCGGCGCGTTCAGGGATGACATCGCAGACGGCGACGACTTCTGCCAAGTCACGGAATTCGGCGTAAAGGCGGGCATGGGTTGGGGCGATGCCACCTGCACCGATGATGCCGATGCCAATACGGCGGTTCATCCCTTCTCGCCACCTTTCATGCGGTTCAATTGGCGCAACAGCCAATCGGTCACCAACCGCTCGCTTTCGGGTCGGTGCATTAGCAAGCGCCCGTAAAACTTGAAGGCGGTTTGCACCTCGTAACCGCCCTCGTCATAAGCCGCTGCTGTCGGCAAGTAGCCGATGCAGCCGTTGGTGTAGCCCAAGGGGATGGTGAACCCAAAAGGCGATTGCTGGCGCAAAGTCAACCCGATTTCAATGAAGGGTTCGCACGCCATCGCGGCAAAAGCGAGGTTACCGAGGCGCAAAACTTGCAAGGTGATGGGTTCGTGGGTAGGCAAGGCATCATCCTGTAGTGCCTTCAAAACTTTCGTCGCCCACTCCGCTTCACAGCGGCGCCATCGGGCTTCGCCCATGCGTCCCGCTTTTTCGGCGTCACGGGCGCGGGCGAGTTGCTCGCGGTGCCATTGACGAAGCCATCGCGGTTCGGGCGGAGATTGGAGGGGCAATTTCACCGCTGCCATCGCACTGTCCATCGTCTCGTCGTCAAGGGGCGTGGCGTGGGTGATAGCACTCAGGACGCTGGCTGCCAATGCGGTGCCAACTTGTTGGGCGATGGTGAAAGTGCCGCGTTGACGGGGGTTGATGTTGCCAGCACATCCCTGCAAAAACAAAGCAGGGATGCCCAACGCCCGCCGCAAAACCGTTCGCGCCGCTCCCACATAGTCCGCAGAGACGGCGTAGTTGTTATCGCCCAGCACGACGGGATGGCAAGCATAAGCGAAGGCGATGGCGCAAAGGTTGCCATTGGGCGCTGTGACAGCGAGGACATCCACACGCGAGTCGGTGACGCCTTCGGGATTTTGACCGAGGACGATGCCCTGTGGCGTTTTTTGGCGGCGGTTGATGCCGATGTGGCATTCGGCGTTGCCACAAAGCAAGTTCCCTTCCCTCAAGCGTTCGGAAGCCATTTTGACGACGGTCGCAACCTTTCGGACGACAACATCCAAGTAAGCGTTGTCGGGGATGCCCATCCAAGGTGCCGCCAATTCGCCGATGGCGGGGGCGGAGTGGGTGTGGGAACAATTGAGGAGCAAGCGATGGGGCGGGATGCCTGTCCATTGCCGAACGAGGCGGCGGATTTGGGAGACTTGTTCATTGGTCAAGGCGATCAAGTCAATGCTGACGAGGGCAGCCCGTTCGCCATCGGAGTTTTCCACGACGAGGGCTTGGGCGAGCAAGTCATCGTGGATGTCGGTGCACGGGTGGGTTCGGGCGGCGTAGCCCGTCAGCCAAACGCCGACGGGCGGGGTGATGTCTATCTCGGCGACCCCGACTTTCCAAGCCATCGCATCCGCACCATCCTTTGCGCAACATTTTTCCGAGCAAAGTTTGGCACGCTCCGTTGACAGGTTAAGGGGAACGCGTTATGCCTTTATCGGCTCGTGATGGTTTACCTTCGCGCCCTTTGTCGCCGAACATTTGCCAACCCATTGAACGGCGTGAGGAGGTTTCGGTGAATGGACGGATGGTGGGAGACGCTGCTTGATGCCACCCGCACGGAGGCGGTGTTGGTCGTCACCGCCCTTTGGGTGTTGCTCATCGCTGCCTTGTCCAAAGGTCACTCCCGCGAAAGCGCCGTCAGTTCCACATTAGTGGGTTTGCTCCTTTCAGCGGTGGTGGCGATTTTGTCCTTCGGAAGAAGCCGCCACGCCGTTTTTGATGGGGCGATGATGCTTCGGTTGGACAATTTCGCCTTAGCCTTCCACCTGCTCTTCGTTTTGGGGGCGCTGTTGACGGTAGGGATGGCGTGGGATTACTTGCGGGAGCGGGGTTGGTTGCGGCGCATCAGCGAGTTTTGCGCCTTGCTATTGATGGCGTGCGTCGGCGGGATGTTGCTCGTCAGCGCGACGGATTTGCTCATCGTCTTTTTGGCGATAGAAACGCTTTCGTTGGCGCAATATGTTTTGACGGGCTATGCGTCCGATCGCCCCTACCCGACGGAGGCAGCCTTGAAGTATTTGCTTTTGGGGGCGATGGCATCAGCGTTCCTCGTTTACGGCATCGCTTTCCTCTATGGGGCGACGGGGACGACGAATTTGACGGCATTGCGGGCGATGTTCGTCCAGCAGCCGACATTGTTGGCGATCGGTTTGGGATTGTTGCTGGTCGGGTTGGCGTTCAAGATTGCGTTAGTGCCCTTTCATCAATGGGCGCCCGATGCCTACGATGGCGCCTTGACGCCTATCGCCGCCTTCATGGCGACGGTGCCGAAGGTGGCAGCGGTCGGGGCGTTGTTGCGGGTGCTCAGTTTGGGGTTTAGCGCTGAACCTGTCAAATCGGTTTGGGTGACGGCGTTAGCCGTCATCGCTGTGTTGACGATGACCGTCGGTAATTTGGCGGCGTTGCCCCAACGCAATTTGAAGCGGATGTTGGCATATTCGTCGGTCGCCCATGCAGGTTACATGCTTTTGGGCGTGTTGGCGCTGAACGAAGCGGGGGCAAGCGGGTTGATCGTTTACGGCTTCGCTTACACCCTGATGACGGTCGGCGCTTTTGCTTTGCTGCAACTGCTGGAGCGGGCGGATGGAGTGCCTGCGACATTGGACGAAGTGATGGGCTTAGCCCATCGCCATCCCGCCTTAGGTTGGGCGATGGTGATTTTCATGGCAGGGCTGACGGGCATTCCTTTCACGGCTGGCTTTTGGGCGAAATTGGCGGTCTTCAAGGCGGCGTTGGAAAGCGGTTATCTTTGGCTGGTCATTGTTGCCGTCCTCAACAGCGTCGTCTCAGCGTTTTACTACCTGCGGGCGGCGATGGCGATGTTCGCCCAATCGCCGACGGAGCAAACGCGTTCGGTGCGTTGGGAACGGTTGGGGGCGAGCACGGTGGCTTTTTGTGCCCTTGCCGTCCTCTTGCTGGGTCTTTTGCCCACAGGACTTTGGCAAATCGGCTTAGCCGTTGCCTTGACGCCTTGATTGACGATAAGCCCGTCGGCTTCTAAAATCTTTGCAGCCGCAAAAAGGAGGCGAAAAGCGATGGCACGATGGCTGGTCTGGCTGATGGTCGGTGGGTTAGTGGGGCTAACTCTGTTGGCATTAGCCCAAAAGGCGCCTGAGCCTACATCGGGGGTTTATGTTTGCGCCTCGGTGCAAAGCCCGACGCTGTTGCAGGTAGAAGGGGTCGGCACCGTTCGGCTCATCGGGGTTAAGGTCGCCGAGGAGGCGCCTCAGTTTGCCAAAGCGATGGAACGGGTGAGGCAATGGGCGGAAGGCAAATTGGTGCAGGTGGAAGTTTGCCCGAAGACGCCGAAAGACGAGGCAGGGAATGTGCGGGCGGAAGTGTTTTACACGGAAGGGGGGCAATGGCGCAGCATCAATCGGCAATTATTGGCGGAAGGGTTGGCGCAACTCGTCCCTGAAGGGAACTGCCACATTGATTTCAGTGCGTGGCGGAAAATGCTGCCCACGCCTAAACCGCCGTTGCAAAAGGTGACGCCTGTTCAGCGGGAGCGGCGGGGTGTGCCCCTTTCCTTGCGGGCGGTGCCGAGGGTGCGTCGTTCGGTCACCCCTGCTGTCCGACCGATGACGCCCGAAGCGGCAAAAGAATTGGGCATGCGCACGATTGCTGTCTCTTCCTTGCGGACACCTTTGCAGCAGGCGGAGCAACGAGTTGTTCAGGCAGCGGCGAACCTGAGTGCGTGGCGAGAAATTCGGTGGCGCATTGACACTTTGCAACGGGCGATGTTGCCTGTGGCAAGTCGGGCACGGTTGTCGCTGGAACGCTTTTCCCAACTGGTGTTGCGAGGTTCGCCTTCGCCATTGGTGTCGGGTGAGTTAAACCCTGTTTTCGCCCCCCTTCCTGGTGAACCTCTCCCCCAACGCATCCTTCGGTTAGGTTTGACCAATCGGCGGGAGACGCTTTCGGAGGTGTTGAACTGGTTTCCCGAAGTGCGCACGACCTTGAAGCAACGCCTGCAAGCCTTAGGGGCGCAATTGGTGGGCGGGGCGGCTGTTGCGACGACAACGGGTGCGCCTGGCGCTGGTGGAGCGCCGGGCATGCCAGGCGCACCAGGGATGATGGGCGGACCACCAATGATGGGACCTGAAGCAGCAGGTGAAGCAGCGATGCCTGGGATGGCGGGTGCTCCGATGATGCCTGGGATGATGGGTGCCCCAGGCGGGATGCCAGGTGCGCCAGGAGCCGTAGGAGCGGCTGCCGCTGGGGGAGCCGCCAACTTCTACCGCTACTTGGAACTGGCGCGCACGGGGCTTTTAGACCCCGAATTTGCTGCGATCGCCTTCCTCGCTTTGGAAGCCTATCGCGAGCAAGTGGATGAGCAGATTAACTTGGCAGCAGCGGAATACCGCCGTGCCCGCGAAGAGTGGGCGGAAATCCACGAGATCGTTGAACGGGAGTTGCGGAAACTTGCCCGCACGCCCTTGAGCCGTTAAGCCAAAAGCGTGCCAAACTTTCGCCGACCTAAAAATCCGCGCTGGCTGAGGTGACCGTGACGGATGGCGTTGGACAAGGAACGCAAACAGGAAATCATCCGCCAATGGCAGCGGGCTGCCGATGACACGGGTTCGCCTGAGGTGCAAATCGCCCTTTTGACCGAACGCATCAACCGCTTAGCCGAGCATTTGCGGGTGCACAAAAAGGACAAACACTCCCGACGGGGCTTATTGCTGCTGCACGGCAAGCGCCGTCGCCTGCTGCGCTATTTGGCGCGTGTCAACCTGACCCGCTACAAGGAAGTCATTGAAGCGCTGGGCATCCGCGACATCTTTGGCGCTTTGCGGGCAGCCGCCCGCGCCGCCGAACAGGCGCAACGAGAGCAGCAAACTCAGCAAGGGCAGGAAGTTGCCGCCAATTGAACCGCCCTTGACGAGAGGCGGAAAGGGAGACGGCGCCATGAGTGCCCAAAAGGAAGTCAAGCCCATCCTCTATCCCGAAAGCGATGGGAAACCGATGGCGGATAACACGCTCCAAGCCCGCTACATCGTTTACATCTACGACGCCCTTTCGGGCGTCTTCCGCGACGACCCAAATGTTTTCGTCGCCGCCGACTTGCTTTGGTATCCCGTAGAGGGTGAACCGACCATCCGTGTCGCCCCCGATGTGATGGTCGCCTTCGGGCGCCCGAAAGGAGATCGGCGGTCTTACCTTCAATGGCAGGAAGGCAACATCCCGCCCCAAGTCGTCTTTGAGATTTGGTCACCGTCCAACACCTTCCGCGACTTCGTGGAGAAACTGGCGTTTTACGAGCGGCACGGCGTAGAGGAGTTTTACCTTTACGACCCCGATGCGGGTCGGTTGGAAGGTTGGTTGCGTCAAGGCGACAAACTCGTCCCCATTGAGCAGATGGACGGTTGGGTTAGCCCACGCCTGAAAGTGCGGTTCGCCTTGGAGGGCAAAGATTTGGTGCTTTACACCCTTGAGGGCGAGCGCATCCTGCCCTACACCGAATTGCGGGAGCAGTTGAGGGAAATACGGGAGCAATTAGAACGGGAGCGACAACGAGCGGAGCAGGAGCGACAACGAGCCGAACAAGAGCGGCAACGCGCTGAACAAGAGCGGCAACGAGCCGAGCGACTTGCCCAGCGGTTGCGGGCACTGGGCATTGAACCCGAAGAGGGATAAAGCGACATCACTCAACGGAGGCGCTTTGACGATGAGAGCCATCACGGTTGAACGGGAAATTGCTGGCAGAACCCTTTCCATAGAGACGGGTTGGTTGGCGACCCAAGCGGATGCTGCGGTCGTCGTCCGCTACGGCGACAGCATGGTGCTGGTCACCGTCGTCCGTTCGCCAGAGGTGCGCCCCGGCATTGATTTCTTCCCGTTGGTCGTAGATTTTGAGGAGCGCATGTATGCGGCGGGGCGCATCCCTGGGCATCGCTTTTTGAGGCGGGAAGGTCGCCCCAGTGACCAAGCGATTTTGACGGCGCGGTTGATTGACCGATCCATCCGCCCCCTCTTCCCCAAAGGCGCCCTCAACGATGTCCAAGTCATCGTTACCGCCCTCTCCTTTGACTACGAAAACACTCTGGACTTGTTGGGCTTGATCGGGGCGAGCGCTGCCTTGACAATCTCGGACATCCCCTTTGACGGACCTGTCGCCGCCGTCAGGATGGGATTGCTGGATGGCGAATTGGTCATCAATCCCCCCTTCAAGCGCTTAGAAGCGAGCCAGTTAAACTTGGTCGTTGCGGGAACGAAGGAAGCCGTCGTGATGATTGAAGCGGGAGCGCGTCAGGTGCCCGAAGGGCTAATGATGGATGCCATCGTGAAAGCCCACCAAGCCTTGCAACCTTTGCTGGAGATGCAAGACGAACTGCGGGAGAAAGTCGGCAAAGAGAAAGTGCCCTTTGTGACCCTTTTGCCCGACCCTGAGCAAGTCGCTTTGATTCGGGAGCGATGGGGCGCCGCCATCCGAGAAGCCATCACGCAGCCTCGCAAGGAAGAGCGGGAAGAGCGCCTCAAAACCCTCAAGGAGCAAATCGTCACCGAACTGACGGAAGCAACGCCCGAAGAGAAACGCCCCCTTTTGCCCCTTTCCTTTGAGGAAACTGTCCACCAAATTGTGCGGGCGATGATTTTGCATGAGGGTCTGCGCCCTGATGGGCGTCGCCCCGACGAAATTCGCCCCATCACTTGCGCCGTCGGCGTTTCGCCCCGTGCGCACGGTTCAGGGCTTTTCCAGCGGGGCGAGACGCAAGTGTTGACCATTGCGACTTTGGGAGCGACGAGCGAAGAAATGCTGGTGGAGACCATCTTGGAGGAAGAGGAGACCAAACGCTTCATGCACCAATACAACTTCCCGCCCTACTCTACGGGCGAGGTGCGTCCCTTGCGCGGTCCGTCCCGACGAGAAATCGGGCACGGGGCGTTAGCCGAGCGGGCGCTGGAAGCCGTCATCCCCGACGAAGACACTTTCCCCTACACCATCCGCTTGGTCTCCGAAGTCCTCAGTTCCAACGGCTCCACTTCAATGGCGTCGGTGTGCGGGAGCACTTTGGCGTTGATGGATGCGGGCGTTCCCATCCTCGCCCCCGTCGCAGGCATCTCCATCGGGTTGGTCACGGGCGATGACAAAGCCGTCTTGCTGACGGACATTCAAGGGATGGAAGATGCCCATGGCGACATGGACTTCAAAATCGCTGGCACCCGCGACGGCATCACTGCCATCCAACTGGATTTGAAGTTGAAGGGATTGCCCTTTGACCTCATTGAGCAGGCGTTGCACCAAGCCCGTGAAGCCCGCCTGTTCATCTTGGACAAGATGGCGGAAGTCATTGACAAGCCTCGCCCCGAACTTTCCCCGCACGCCCCCCGCGTCATCACCATCCGCATCCCGACAGAAAAAATCGGCGAGGTCATCGGTCCGCGCGGTAAGCACATCAAGCACATCCAACAAGAGACCGATGCCATCATTGACATCCATCCCGATGGGACGGTGTTCATCACTTGCCCCGATTTGGAACGGGCAGAGCGGGCAGCCGAGATGGTGCGGTTGTATGCCGCCGACCCAGAAGTCGGCAAGGTTTACAAGGGACGGGTCACCCGCATCTTGCCCTTCGGCGCTTTGGTGGAAATCTTGCCAGGCAAAGAGGGCTTGCTGCACATCTCCCAAATCAGCCACGAACGCATCGCTTCCGTCACCGATGTCCTGAAAGTCGGCGACGAGGTGGAAGTGAAGGTGTTGGGCGTAGAACCCGATGGCAAGATCGCCTTGAGCCGAAAGGTTTTGTTAGGACCACCCCCCGCTCGCCCGCCCCGACCTGCAAGTCCCAGCCGTTTTAGCCCCCCGCCCCGCCCGACGGGTCGCCCACCTCGTCCCCGCGACCGAGGGCACGGTCCTTCGTCATCGTCATCTTGAAAAACCTTACCGCCCTTGCGCCCTTGCCCTTAGACGCCATCGCACCCTTGCACCTTTACACACCTACACGCTGTTAGAGGGGGTTGACAAAAGATGTCGGCGCCCTTCACCGCCTCCTTGCCCAACGGCATCCGCCTCGTCGGTCAATGTCTCCCTTGGGCGCAAACCGTTTCCGTCGGCATTTGGCTGGATGTCGGGACGAAGGACGAACGGGATGACGAAGCGGGCTTGGCGCATTTTTTGGAGCACATGCTTTTCAAGGGCACTCGCCGTCACACGGGACGCAAAATCGCCCAACTCATTGATGCCCTGGGTGGCAACATAGATGCCTTCACCGAAAAGGAATTGACCTGCTTTTACCTTCGGGTTCTCCCAGAGCATTTGCGGCGGGGCTTGCGCTTAATCCGCGAATTGCTGACCGAACCGTCCCTGCGACCCAAAGACATTGAGGTGGAGAAAAGCGTCGTCTTGGCGGAAATCCAGAGCGTGGAAGACACCCCCGAAGATTTGGTCGGCGAAGTTTTCTTTGACGCCCTTTGGGATGGTCATCCCTTGAGCCGCCCCATCTTGGGGACGAAGGAATCGGTCGCCCGCTTCCGAAGGGCGACCTTGCTGAAATTTATGCGCCGCTATTATGCCCCCCAACGCATGGTCATCGCCGCCGCAGGGGCGATAAGGGAAGGCGAATTTTGCGAAGTCGTCCGAGAAATTTTCGGCGATTGGCGCCGTCCCGATGCCGTCCCTTCTGCCGACATGCCCCCTCCCAATCCCCTCGCCCAATTGCGTGTCGTCGCCCGCGACACCGAACATTTCTATTTCACCATCGGCGTCCCCAGTTTCCCTGTCACCGACCCCGCTCACTACCCCGCCGCTTTGCTGGACATCATCGTCGGTGGCGGAGCGAGTTCCCGCCTTTTCATGGAGGTGCGGGAGCGGCGGGGTTTGGCTTATGCCATCGGTTCGTTTTCCGCCGCTTTCAAGCAGGCAGGCTTTTTTGCCATCAGCGGAAGTTGCGTCCCTGAAAAAGCGACCCGCCTTTTCCGCGTCATTCGCAACGAGTTGCGCCGCTTGCTGAAAGAGGGTTTGCGCAATGGCGAAATGGAACGGGCGAAAACCCAACTGAAACTCAGCCTCGTCACCGCCCAAGAGAGCGTCACGGGCACGATGATGCGCTTGGGACGACAGATGCTTTACTTCGGTCATCCCATCCCGATGGAAGACATCCTGCGCCGCGTGGAGTCGGTGACGGAGGAAGAAGTGCTGGCGATCGCCCATCAACTCCTCCGTGAGCGACCCTTTGCGGCAGCCTTCGTCGGTCCGATCCCAGAGCGAGACAGCGAACCGCTGTGGGCAATCCTCAACGGCGACTGACTTTCCTTCCGTCGCCTGCACTAAACTTTGCAGGGCAAATCCATGCCCTCAATCCCTTCAGGCAAGGAGGATGGGAATGTCGGCTTACTTGAGTGAGCGGCGCATCCCTGCGACGATGGCGACCCAACACCCCGATAACGCTTCGCCACCTTTTTGGAAGCCCGACAGCGACGGCTTCATCAGTGCCTACGATGAGGTGCAGGAATGCTACCTCAGTTTCGCCGAGTTGGGTTGCGAGGAATACATGTGGGACTGGGAGGGCAAGTTCGTGGACGAAGCCGTCGTAGACCGCCTCTTCAGCGAACACTTTGACTTCTTCCTGCAACGGCAATTGGGGCGGGATGTCTTCTTAACTTTCCGCCTGCCCAACATCTGGCTGGAGCGAGGTTACCGACTGGCGCGGGCTTACATGAGCATCTTAACCGCCGAAGAACTTGCCCGCGACCTGAACTTGTTCGCCCCGCCCCTCTTTGAAGTCATCCTGCCGATGTGCGACGAAGGTTGGAAACCGATTTACCTGCAGGAAAGTTTTGAGCGGGCTGCCGAATTGGAGCACCAAATGTTCGGCAACAACCACACGAGTTATCGGTTGCAAATCATCCCCCTCATTGAGACGCCCGACCTTCTGGTGGACGCCAAAACTTTGCTGGACGACTACCTGCGGTTGCACCGTGAAAAGTTCGGCGATGAACCGCCTTACCTTCGCGCCTTCATCGCCCGTTCCGACCCCGCCCTCAACGGGGGCATCGTGACAGCGGTGTTGGCAGCGAAAGGGGCACTGTGCGAATTTGCCGATTTTGAGGAAGCGACCAGCATCCCCGTTTACCCCATCATCGGCGTCGGCTGCCTCCCCTTTCGTGGCGGGCTTTCTCCCTTCCATGTGGACACTTTTCTGGACGAATACGAGGGCATCCGAACGGTCACCATCCAATCGGCGTTCCGCTATGACCATCCCAAATTCCAAGTGGAGCGAGCCATCCGCGATTTGAATTTGGCGCTGCGGTTTCGTTGGGGCAAAAAGCCCCGATGGCGGGAAGGCGACAAACCGAAACTCCAGCGCCTCATCGCCCTCTTCACCGAGCGCTATCAGGAAGTCGTGGAAGGTTTGGCGGAATTGGTCAACGAACTGGCGATGCTGTTGCCCCGCCGACGCGAGCGGATGTTGCACATCGGCTTGTTCGGTTACCCACGCGGGTTGCGGGGCAAAGTTTTGCCCCGCGCCATCACCTTCACGGGCACTTTCTATTCGCTGGGCGTCCCTCCCGAATTCCTCGGAACGGGACGCGCCTTGCGAGATGCCGAACGAGAGGGCTTGACGGAGGTCTTGTTGCGCCACTATCGCCATTTGCGTGACGATTTGGTCCGCGCTGGCAACTACCTTTGCTGGGAAAACCTGCATTTGTTGGAGCGCGAGTCTCCCGTCTGGGCGTTGGTGCGCGAAGACATTGAGTTGTGCCAACGCTTCTTGGGCATAGAGTTCGGACCGACCGACACAGAGCATTACCTGCACCGCAACATGGCGTCCAGCATCTTCCACCTTTGGCGACGGGGCGGCGATGAAACGAGGTTGCGCCGCTACATCGTGGAAGCCGCCCAACTCCGTCGGTCGCTGGGTTGACGCTTCCTTCCCTTCGTTCGCCGACCCAAAATCAAAGGCGGTGAGGGACGATGCTGAACTTTGTGGAAGTGCAACGGCAATTGATGGGCATGGTGCAAGAGCAGGCAAGTCGTCGGCAAGACTTCGGTCAACGCGTCGGCATAGCGGAACAGGAAGCCAAAAGGTGGACAGCAGGTTATCCCCACCTCGCCCGCAAAATCGCTGGCAGCAAAACTTCGTGGCTTGTCGCTTCCTTCCAAACGCCTCCCGCCCAAGTTTTTCCGCTCCCGCCCCGTCCCGAACGATGGCTCGTCTTTGCGTCGGACGGCTCGCAAATTTTCCCCGACCGCCACGAGGCGATGATGTGCTACCTGCTCAACATCGGTTCGGTCATGTTGCCTTACGGCTTTGACCTTCCGCCCCAACTGAACAACCGCCCCCGCCTGTTTTATCGCGAGCACGAACTTTACCATCGCTGGGGTGGGCGACGGGTGTTGGTCAACGAGGAAGTCGTCGCTTTGCGCCGCCATTTGCGCGAAATCGGCGAACTGGTGCGGTTGGCGCAGCAATGGTCGCAGCGCCCCGCCGTCGCCCTCGTGGACGGGACGCTGATTTTGTGGACGCTGGAAGGCAAACCGCCTGATTTCCGCCGCGAGATTTTGAGCCGCTTTTTGAAAGCGATGGACAACCTGCGCCAACTCGGCGTCCCCGTCGCCGGCTACATCAGCAGCCCCGGCAGCACCGATGTCATCAACGCCTTGCGGGTCGGCTTGTGTCCTTACGACTTCGCCAATTGCGACCGATGCGAGTGGCTGCAACGCAACGAATCGCCGCCTTGTGCCGTCATTGAAGGCGTCACCGACGCCCAACTTTTTGAGCGGTTGCTCAAGCCGGGCGAACGCTCCGCCCTCTTCGCTAGCAACTCGCAAATCCTGTCCGAATACGGCGACCATCGCGTCCACTTTTTCTACTTGCATGCGGGCTTGGAGATTGCCCGCGTGGAAATCCCGCAGTGGGTCGCCGAAAACGATGAGTGGCTCAACTTGGTGCACGCCGTCATCTACGACCAAGCGCAAAAGGGGCGGGGCTATCCCGTCGCCTTGGCGGAAGCCCACGAGCAAGCCGTCGTGCGAGGCGCTGAGCGGGAACTGTTTTACGAAATGCTGGAAACTGCCCTCGTCCGTCAAGGCATGAAAGTCAGCATGACCTTCAAACTCATGGCGAAACGCACGCCGACCATCTGACGGGAGACGAAAGCGATGAGCACGACGACAGCGTTGGAGCGACTGCTAAGCGAATTGGATGAGCAGCAGCGGGAAGTGGTGACGGCGCCCGACGGTCCCATCTTGGTCTTCGCAGGCGCGGGCAGTGGCAAGACGCGAGTGCTCACTTACCGCATCGCTTACTTGCTGCTGGCTAAGCGCGTCCCCGCCCATCGCATCCTCGCTTGCACCTTCACCAACAAAGCCGCCGACGAAATGCGCCAACGGTTGGAAACCCTCGTCGGGAAAGCCGTTGAGGCGATGTGGCTGGGCACTTTCCACGCCCTTTGCGCCCGCATGCTCCGACAACACGGCAGCGTCATCGGTTTGCCCAGCGATTTCGTCATCTACGACGAAGACGACCAACGCAGTTTGCTCAAAGCCATCTTTCGCGAGTTGGACATTGACACCGACCGCTACTCTGTTGCCGCCGTCCAGAGCGCCATCAGCGATGCCAAGACGCAAATGGTTCGCCCTGACCAACTCGCCGAGATTGCCGAGACGCCCTTTGGGCAAGTCGTCGCCCGCGTCTATCGCCGCTATCAGGAAGCCTTGCGGCAGGCGAAAGCCGTTGACTTTGACGATTTGCTTTGGCTGGCGTTGGAGATGCTCCGAGAGCATCCTTCCGTCGCCGACTACTACCAAACGCGCTTTTTGCATGTGCTGGTGGACGAATACCAAGATGTCAACGCCATCCAGCATGAGTTGGCTTTGCTGTTGGCTGCCAAGCACCGAAACCTCTTTTGCGTGGGCGACGA
>Ga0080007_1074855_pt1 | contig 13485 bp, 12 predicted proteins | sample OctOCTMetagenome_FD_69210 | JGI IMG/M metagenome (GOLD analysis project Ga0080007, IMG submission 69210) | Hot spring and microbial mat streamer communities from Octopus Spring Streamers, Yellowstone National Park, USA - OCT_B (SPADES... | ecosystem: Environmental > Aquatic > Thermal springs >...
TCCTCCCCTGAAGCGTGGTAGGGGCCTGGAACCGTCGATCCCTGCGACCAGCTCGAGGACCTTCCTGAAGGCCCTGTTCCTTCCGAGCGAGTTCACGAGCCGCGGCCACCTCGACCCGAGGGCTGCGAAGCGCTCGTAACCGTGGGCGACGGCCCTGTCCCTCAACCTGAGGCCGCGGCGCATCGACTTGACGTGGGAGATGAGGAGGGGTATCCTGATGCCGACAGGACACTCGAGGGCGCAGAGGCCGCATGAGATGCAAAAATCCGAGAACCTGTTGGCCGAGTCGGGGCTAGAAGTCACAGCCTCCCAGAAGACGCCGATGGGGCCCGAATAGATGCCGCCGAAGACGTGGCCTCCGACGGTCCTGTAGGTGGGACAGACGTTGTAGCACGCGGCGCACCTGATGCACCGGAGCCCCTCCCTCATCACCGGATCCTTCAGGGCTTCCAACCGGCCGTTGTCCACCAGCACTAAGTGGAACTCCTTCCCCTCCCTCGTGATCCAAGGGCCGTAGACCGTGACGAAGGAGGAGGGCCTGCCGGCTGAGCTGAAGGCCTGCAGCGTAGCCTGCTCCAAGGCCCATTCAGCTCCCCTGACGACCTTCTCGACGCCGGCCACGCAGATCACGACGCTCGCCAGACCGATCACGAGCTGCTCGTTCCCCTCGTTGGTCACCACGAAGACCGCGCCCGTCTCAGCATCAATCGCGTTGGCTCCCGTGATCCCAGCATCGTAACCGATCGCCTCCCTCCTCAAGGCCTCCCTGAAGGCCTCCACTACCTTTTCTGGGTCAGGGCCCGTCTCGCGGCCTGTCCAACGCGCCAAGACCTTCGAGATCTCTGACCTGCTGAGGTGGAGCGCGGGGCCCAGCAGATGGGAGGGCCTCTCGCCTGCCAGCTGGACGACCCTCTCGCCCAGATCCGTCTCGAGGACCTCGATGCCCCTCGAGGCGAGATAGTCGTTGAGCCCGATCTCCTCGGTAGTCATCGACTTCGACTTCATCACCCTCCTCGCTCCCCTCGCCGAGAGGATCCTGTGGACCGCCTCGCAGGCCTCTGACCTGTTGCGGGCCAGATGGAACCGGCCTCCCTGGCGCTCGACCGACGCCTTGAGCTGCTGGAGGAGCTCTTCGAGGTCGTCGAGGGAATTCTCCCTCTGCCTCTTCACACGCTCGAGAAGATCCGGCGCCACCGATGACATGCCGGTCCGCCTCGAGTCCCTCGTCTCCAGGAAGACCCTCCAGAGGAGGTCGACCCGCTCCCTGTCCCTGAGGACCTCCCTCACCAGCGCGTCCCGCCCCATCTCCCACCATCCCCGATCAGGTAGGTCACGGACCGAAAACCTGTAGCTCCCCGCACGAGGACGTGCTCTATGTCCCTCGTCGAGCTCGGACCCGAGACGATATAGACCGGACCTAGGCCCTGCTCCGCTGAGCGCTTAACCAGCTCCCCGATCTCCGCCCTCCGCTCGAGGAGTCCCCGTTCCAACAGCACGAAAAGGTGATCCGAGAGGGTGGTGACCAGCTGGGCCCTGGCGCTGCCGATGAGCACCACGCCTCCGGTGTCGTGTAAGGCGGCCGCAGCTAACCTCACAGCAGCAAAACCTCTCCCTCTCAGCAACTCTTCCGGATCGGGTTCCTCGAGCCGTTTAACCCTCACGCCCCTCTCGCCCAGCAGCGGATCCAACCAAGCGAGGCTCCCCTCCACCGCAACGAGGTAGCCTCCCTTCACGCGGGAAGCGATCGTATTCGCCACGTCCTCAGGCCCATCGACCCTTACTACAGCAACGCCGTTCCTCAAGGCCTTCTGCTCGAAGACCTCCGCCTCCAAGGCCACCTCCAAACCCAGCTCCGGGCTTGATTTACGCTTCATCGCCGAACCCGAACTCCGACGTTCAGCTCACACTTATAATGAGAGCGGATGGGTGGAGGGCGGTTGAGGACGATCTTCCTGATAGGCACAGCCTCTTCGGGGAAGTCGACGCTGACGTCGGCGCTGGCGGACTGGCTGAAGGAGAACGAGCAGTCGGTGGCGACGGTGAACCTCGACCCTGCTGTCATCAGCCTCCCCTACGAGCCGGACGTGGACGTCAGGGAGCTGGTCGATTACGAGCAGATAATGGCCGTCAGGGGTGTCGGCCCCAACTCGGCCCTCATCTATTCGATAAGGGAGGTGGCCCGGAACGTCGAGACGCTAGTCGAGGAGATAAGGGACCTCGCTGTCGACTACCTCCTCGTCGACACGCCTGGCCAGATGGAGATCTTCGCTTTCAGGAAGGAGGGGCCGACGATAGCGAAGGCCCTGACCCTGGAGAGGGGCGCGATAATGTACCTCGTCGACCCAGTGCTGGCCAGCGGTCCGAGGTCCTTCGCCGCCTCGATGTTCCTCGCTGCCTCGGTCTTCCTGAGGTTCTCGATGCCTATGCTGATGGCGGTCACCAAGATCGACATCGTCCCTCCGAGGCACATGAAGCGGATAGCCCGTTGGATGGAGTCGCAGGAGTACTTCGAGCAGGACCTCGAGCTGAGCTCTGGGGGCGTCACGATGCTGATGGCGAGGGAGGTGGCCAGGGCCGTCGGCGAGATCAGGTCCATGATACCCTATGTGATGCTCTCCTCCAAGACGCTCGAAGGTTTCCCGGCCCTGCACATGGTAATTACACGCCTCTTCGGAGAGGGGGAGGACGAACTGAGATGAGCGGATACGATAGCGGATCCCTCGAGGAGCAGATCTACGCGATAAAGGAGAGGATCAGGGAGCTCGAGGACAAGATAGCGGAGGTCAAGACAGAGGCTTTGGAGTATCACCAGAGGAGGAGAGAGCTGCGCGATGAGCTCCAGCGGATAAAGGAGAGGGTGGCCGAGCTGAAGGCGGAGAAGATCAGCCTCCTCGAGGCGGCGCGCCAGTTAAGGGGGGAGGTGAGGCGGTTGAGGGAGGAGCTGCTCAACGCGGTCTTCGAGGTGAGGAGCAAGAGGGGCGAGATCAAGGGCACCCTGAAGCGGATAGACGTCGAGAAGATCAGGAAGAGGCTGGACGAGATCGACCTGTACCTCGCAGCTCACAGGGTGAGAAGGGAGGAGGAGCGGAGGCTCTTCGAGGAGGCATCGAGGCTCGAGGCGATGCTGAACGAGTACGAGAGGGCTCTGAGGATAAACGAGGAGCTGCTGAAGATGTACCCGGAGATCGAGGCGAAGAAGAAGGCCCTAGACGAGAAGAGGGCGGCGTTGGAGGAGCTCAACAACCGTCTCTCCGCCATCACGTCGGAGATGAACTCACTGAACGCGCGGTTCGACATGCTCAAGGCCGAGCTGGAGGAGGTCCAGCAGAAGTACGCGCAGGTGAAGAACGTCTGGGACAGGTATGAGGCCGAGGTGATCCTCCTCGCGTCGAGGGTCTTCGACCTGAGGAGGGCTTTGAGGGCCGAGAGGGAGGAGTACCTGAAGCGGAGGATCTCCGCGATAAAGGAGAAGAAGAAGCGGGAGGCGCTCGAGAAGCTCTCGAGGGGCGAGAAGGTCGACTTCGAGGAGCTGAAGCTCTTGGTGGACGACGACGAGGTCTTCGAGATCTTCAAGCAGGTCAGCGGGGGTACCTGAGCCCTCACGCGCAAAGGTCCAAATCCAGAGCGTGCGGGATAGGTGGGGATTGGAGGTTCCTGCTGAGCAGGTCGAGGAGGTCAGGGCCCTCGTGTCGAGGCACTTCACCGTGACTGACGTCTTCTACGAGGGAGGGAGCCTGACGTTCAGGGTTTTCGAGACCGAGATCAAGGAGAGGTTCAAGTCGCTGTACCGCGAACTCTCGAAGAGGGGCTACGTTCCCGTCTCGGAGCGCGACGAGGCAGGCGTCAAGGTGAAGGTCTACCGTTTCCAGACGGCTACGTGGAGAAGGAGCCCGACGCCGCTGGTTCTGCTTCTGGTGACCTTCGTGACCACCTTCCTCGACGGCTACCTCAGGTCGCTGGGAGGAGGCGACCTCCTGAGGCCGCCCTACAACGACCCGCTCTTCAGCGCAACCGTCTATGCAGCAGCCGTCATGGCTATAATAGGGATCCACGAGCTGGGCCACAAGATATCGGCCCGGATAGACGGCATCGAGACGAGCCTCCCCTACTTTATACCCGGCATTCCGGGGACCATACCGACGTTCGGGGCGGTGATCTTCCAGCGCGGCCCCATCGCCAACAGGGACGACCTCTTCGACCTCGGAGTCAGCGGGCCCGTCGCAGGCTTCGCGGTCGCTCTGGTCGTCACCTACCTCTCGTACTCGACGGCCACGTGGCTCCCGGCCGATGAGGTGATGAGGCTTGTGGAAGAGGGGAAGGTCGCGGTACTGGGGGCGCCCCTGATCTTCGAGCTCTTCGACGCCCTCATGGGCAAGGGGAACCTCGTGCCTATCTTCCCGCCGTTCGGCTTCGCGGCATGGCTCGGCATGGTGGTTACGAGCCTCAACCTCCTCCCCATCTGGCAACTGGACGGAGGGAGGATCTTCAGGAGCTTCCTCTCTCGCCGCGCCCACCTGATCGCCTCCTACGTCTGCGTGGGCCTCCTTGCCCTCACCGGTTACTTCTTCTTCGCGATCCTGCTTTTGCTTATGATGCGGATCCCGTCCGACATTCCGGTGCTGGACAACGTCTCGCCGCTCTCGAGGGGGAGGAAGTTGGCCGTAGCTGGCGTGATGGCCATGATCGTCGTGACCTTCGTCGTGATGTCGTTCCCCCTGCCGCTCAGGCGTTAGGTCGATGAGGTAAGGGCCAGCTCAGCCGTCGCTAGGTCAGACCTGCTGGAAGCCGAGCGCCGCCCTCCGTATCACCGCTACCCTGATCTCCCTGCCGACGAAGCGGGTGGCCGCGTGAACCAAGTCGTCGACCTTCTGGACCTGCCTGAGGCCGAGGAGGTCCTGAACGATCGCACGGGGCAAAGGCGCGTTCGTCAGAAGCCTGACTCTAGACCTTTCGCCCCTGAACCTAGAGGCCAAGAGCGAGTACGTGTCACCTGCAACGTCCTGGCCTTCGACGACCATCCGCTCGAGGGCCCTGCTCGAACCGAAGCCCTCGCCACATCCACAGACAAGCCCCAGTACCCTCCCGTCATCTGCTAGATCGGAGAAGCTTAGTGCCACCATCAAGGATCCGACGAAGGTCCTGTCAAAGGGCCTCCCGCCGGGCGAGCAGACGACCAAGTCGTATCTTCTGTCGGGTCGCTGCGCAGGAGTTCGCTGCTCGACGAAGCCGAGGAAATCGCCCCTCGCGTCCAGCACGTATCGCAGGACCTGGACCTTCAGGCTCCCAAGCGGCACCTCGATCGCCTTGAAGAATGCGTCGGCCAGCGAGAGGTCGTCGAGCGAGTGGAAGACCGAGTTGACCGCAGGCACAACCAGTAGAACCTCCCCTACCCCCAAAAGCCTCTCCCTGAGAGCCCTGAGGTCGGATCCGCCGCTGACAGGGATCGCGCCCCTCTCCTCGACGGCCCTCAGAACCCCCGCTCCAGAATGCGGCGAATCGAGGTCGACCCACGAGACCGCATAAATCGCCTCCGAGGGGAGCCTGCCGATCAGGTCACCGACCGACGAGGGCGAGGAGAAGGTCACGTCGACTAAAGCAACCGATGGCTCTCGGTCGAGCACAGGATCCCGCCGCAACGAGGCAGGGTCAGGCTCAGCAGGGTCCAGCAGGTCGACGAGCGCCTCGCTCGGCAGCTCCACCAGCAGCTCGGTCTCGTCCCAAGGCACCCATGCTTCCATTCACTTCCTGCCCCAGTCGGAGGAGAAGGTCCCAGGCATATCGGTCCTCCGGAAGCCGTGTTTTCCGAAGTAGTCGCGCAGCGCCTGGACTAGGTTCGCCGTCAGTCGCTTCGAAGTGATGGCCAGGTACCAGTTGAGGGCGGAGGAAGTTACAGGTGCTGGGACGCCGAGCCGTGCCGCCAGCGCCACGAACCCTCCCCACTCGGAGAGGTGCTCCCTGAAGTCCTTCTGGAACTCCTCCATCAGCTGGAGCGTCCTGCTATCCCCCTCGACGGCGCTCATCGCAGCATAGGCCCTCTCCACGATCCTCGACCTGATGATGCAGCCAGCCCTCCAGACCCTGAAGGCCTCAGCCACGTCGAAGCCGTACCCGAGCGACTTGGAAGCGACCTCTAGCAACAGCGATCCCTGGAGGTATGAGGCGACGAAGGTGAGATAAAGGGCCCACCTGCACGCCTCGACGACGTCACCCTCTGCCCGATGCAGGGAAGCGGTGCATGCGTACCTCGATGCCCTCTGCCTGAATTCCCGCATGGCGCTGACGAAGCGGCCGTGTACCGCCTCCGCTATGGAAGGCGTTGGGACGCCGAGGTCCAGCGAGAGCTGGGCAGTCCAGATCCCGGTGCCCTTCTGCTCGGCGACGTCCAGGACCTTCTCTATCAGCGGCTCCTCCGACCCTTCCTCCCTGTATCTCAGCACCCTGTAGGTGGCCTCCACCAGGAAAGAGGAGAGCTCGCCTCCAGACCAACTCTCGAAGACGGAGGATGCCTCGTCGGGGCCCATGCCGAGCCCGTTCCGGAGGACGGCGTAGACTTCAGCGATCCCGGCCATCATGGCGTACTCGATGCCGTTGTGGACGGTCTTGACCAGATGCCCCGAGCCTCCTGGTCCGAAGTAGGAGACGCAGGGGTCGCCGTGGTGCCGCGCCGCAGCCTCCCTCAGCACCTCCTCCACCGACCCGTAACCCCTGATCGAGCCGCCGGCCATCATCGAAGGCCCCTTCAAGGCGCCCTCGTAGCCGCCGCTGACGCCCATCCCGACGAAGTCGATGTCCTGCCTAAGGAGCTCCTCGTACCTCCTGTCCGAGTCCCTGAAATGTGAGTTGCCGCAGTCCAGCAGGACGTCTCCGGGCTCCAAGTGAGGCCTCAGCTGCGCTATCACCTCGTCGACCGGCTTACCTGCCTTCACGAAGAGGAAGATCCTCCTCGGTCTTGAGAGGGACGAGGCGAACTCCTGCAGGGAATACGTCCCCCTCAGACGCGTCGTGCTGCCTGCCCTCTCGAGGAAGGCCCTGGTCCTCTCAGGCGTCCTGTTGTAGACCGAGACGGAGAAGCCCCTGCTCAGCAGGTTCATCGCGAAGTTCTCGCCCATCGGACCGAGCCCGAAGACGCCGACGTCGGAGCTGCCCTGCATGCCGTTTGGACTCGATCCGGCCCTGCTATAAGTGAATGGTGAGCGGAGACCAGGAACTCCTCCAGGAATATGCGCTGAAAAAGTTGAAGGTTGTGAAGAGCGAAGAAAAGCGAGGCGGGAACGAGTTCAGTCGAACTCGGTTGTCTCGGTCTCCTCTTCCTTCTTCCCCTTCTTCTCTTCCTCCTTCTTCTTGCTCGCGGCGATGACGTCGTCGATCCTGAGGATCATCGCAGCCGCCTCGAAGCTGGACTTCAGCGCCTGAACCTTCACCTTCAGCGGCTCGATCACTCCGACCTGGAACATGTCGTCGACCTTTCCGGTCATGAGGTTGATGCCGTAGGAGATGCCGTTCTCGGCGTGCTTGTTCCGGAGAGCAGTCATGATGTCGATCGGGTCGAGGCCTGCGTTCTCGGCAAGGGTCTTCGGGATGATCTCCAGCGCCTCGGCGAATGCCAGCATCGCCAGCTGCTCCTTCCCCGGGTACTTGGAGGCCTCCTCCCTCACCGCCTTAGCCAGCTCCACCTCGACCGCTCCTCCGCCTGGGACGAACCTGTTGTCGTCGACGATGTTGATGACGTTCATGATGGCGTCGTTCAGGGCCCTCTCAGCCTCGTCGAGCTGCCTCTCGAGGCCTGCCCTGATCAGGACCGATACCGCCTTCGGGTCCTTGCAGCCCTCCACGAAGACCATCCTGTCCTCTCCGATCTTCCTCTCCTCGACCAGCTCTGCGTAACCGAGGTCCTTGGGCTCGAGGTCCTCGAAGTTGGTGACGATCCTGCCTCCAGTCGCCTTCTCGAGCTTCTCCATGTCGCTCCTCTTCACCCTCCTGACCGCGAGTATGCCCTTCTTCGCCAGGAAGAACTGCGCCGCATCGTCGATCCCCTTCTGGCAGAAGACCACGTTAGCTCCTACCGAAGCTACCTTGTCGACCATCTCCTGGAGGATCCTGTGCTCCTCGTCGAGGAACTGCTTCATCAGCTCTGGGCTCCTGATCCTGATCTCTGCGCTGAACTCGGTCTTCTCTATCTCGAAGGGCGCATCGATCAGAGCGATCTTGGCCTGCTTGACGGTCTTCGGCATGGCAGGGTGGACCACCTCCTTGTCGACGATTATCCCCTTGACGACCTGGGACTCGAGGAGGCTCTTGCCGATCTTCTTGACGATCTGGATGTCGTCCTTGTCGGCCTTCTTCTTGCCGTTGACCTCCCTCACGACGCTCAGGACCGCTTCTATAGCCAGGTCAGCGATGTGGTCGGTCGCGAAGCCGAGGGACTTGCTGCCTAGGGAGGTCTTGACGATCTTCCTCAGCGTCTCCCGGTCCTCGAGAGAGACCGGCCTCGCCACCTCCTCGAGCCTCTTCAGCGCCACCTGCAGGGCCCTACGATATCCTGTGATGATGGTGCTCGCGTGGATCTTCTGGTCCAGCAGCTCCTCCGCCTTCCTGAGCAGCTCGCCAGCCAGGACGACGGCGGTAGTGGTCCCGTCGCCGACCATCTTGTCCTGGGTCTTGGCCACCTCGATGATCATCTTCGCAGCGGGGTGCTCGACGTCCATCTTCTCGAGGATCGTGGCGCCGTCGTTGGTGACGACCACGTCACCGATCGAGTCGACGAGGATCTTGTCCATCCCCTTCGGACCGAGCGTGGTCTTGACGATCTCGGCGATGATCTTCGCCGCGGCGATGTTGTTCCTCTGCGCTGCCCTTCCCCTCGTCCTCGACGTGCCCTCCTTCAGGATTATCACGGGTTGCCCAGATAGGGCCATCTCAGATCACCTGGCATCCACCGCTATAGCCACCTCATAAACGTCGCAACGCCTACCATCACAGTATCCTAAGGACCGCTATCCTCTCCAAGACGGCCAGCTCCTCGCGGCTGACGCCCTCCGATTCTGGTATCGAGCCGATGAACTCTTCGGGGATCCCGAAACTCCTCGCGACCTCGACCGGGTTGGCGGTGGTCAGCATGCCCTCCACCGGCTCCCCTCCGAGGACAACCCTCACCCTTTCTAGCAGCTGAGCGGGATCGGAGCTGCCTCCCGAGAAGGCTGCGACTCCGACGGTCCTCTGGCCAGGTCTGACGCCGACCGCCGCTATTGCATCTGAGATCTGCTTGGCCCCAGCGAGGAACCTGAGGAACTCGACCTCTATCCGCTTGGCCCTGTTGGTCCCGGTGGCGAAGGCGTCGACGGCGCAGAGGAACGCGACCGTGAGGTGCCTCTCCGAGACGACCTTCGAGGGATCGAAGAGCTGTACCGGCTCACGGCCGATGACCCCGGCTTCCTCGAGGGCCCGCACCGGATCGTCGACCTTCACCGTGTAAGCCTCGACGGTCATCGCGTGATCCATGTACCTGACAACCAGCAAGGACCTGCCGACGTATGGGAGCCCAGCTGATCAACCTGCGGGCAGATGACGCTAGGTTATTAGGGGACGAGGCAGGAGCGGAATGGGAATGAGGGCGAGGAACTACAGGGCGATCGAGAGACCTTACACGAGGGAGGAGTTCATTGCGGGCGCGCCCCAGCCGAGGATAGCCAAGTACGACTACGGTGCGTGGAGGGATGGTTACGAGCTGAGGCTGGACCTCGTCGCCAAGACGGACGTGCAGATCAGGGACGTCGCCCTCGAGTCCGCAAGGGTGGCGGCCGGCAAGTTCCTCTCCTCCAAGATCGGCAACGACTTCTACCTGGTGGTGAGGGCCCATCCGCACCACGTCCTTCGGGAGAACAAGCTGATCTTCGGAGCCCACGCCGACAGGCTTCAGGAGGGGATGAGCAGGGCCTTCGGGAGGCCGGTCGGAAGGGCTGCACAGGTCTACGCGGGCAAAGCGGTCATCAGCCTCTACGTCGACGCGAAGAACCTCGAGCTGGCTAAGGAGGCCCTCAGGATCGCGGCCAGCAAGCTGCCGAAGGACTACAGGATCGTCGTGAACCAGCTCACAGCCGTCGCATCCCCGTCCCAGCAGGAGAACTGACTTCTCCCACCCGCTCCGACTTTCTACTGGGCGCAAGACTTTTCTGATGCGGAGAGCGTTGCGGTCCGGTGCGGCAGGCGGTCCCCTTCCAAGACCTCTACCGGCTTGACAGGATGAGGAGGGTGCTGGCCTTCGAGGTCCTGCTATCGGCGGGCGTCGTCTCCGCGGCCCTGGGCTTAAGATCGAACCTCCTCTACCAGTCCCTAGTGGCCCTTGCTGTCTTCGCCTCCGTCGTCGCGGCGTTCTGGATCAGGTGGGAGCTAGGAAGGAAGAGGAGGAGGCTCGCGATCGGCACCGTCACGAGGACGTTCGACCTCGTCCGGTTTCCCGAGCGCCTCTGGTTCCCCCACCTCGCAGGCGGCTATCTGCCCAGAAGGCTCCCTCTGCCCGATAAGGCCCGGGGCTTCGTGGTGGAAGTCGTTGCGTTGGGGAAGAGGCTGAGGTACCTCGACCACACGCCCCGCGTCCAGGGCGAGAGCGTCCTCTTGCTGCTCGACTCCAAGGGGAACGTGCTGGCCTCTGCAGGGAGCGACTCGAAGGTTCCGCTGGAGCTGCTGATGAAGCTGGCCTAACGGTCTCGGGTGAAGTTTTCAGCAGCAGGATCAGGAGCGCGCGGCCTCGATCAGACTCCTCGGGCTCACCAGTTGCTCGTAAAGGACCCTCCCGAGGACGACTCCCCTGACGTCCAAGGACTTGAGGGCCCTGATGTGGCTGACGGAGGAGATGCCTCCGCTGACGTAGGTTATGGACCGCTCGCCCTCGTCGAGCTCCATCAATCGCCCGATGTCAGGCCCGGAGAGGGTGCCGTCGTTTGCAACGCTGGTAGCCAGTACGTGCCTGATCCCGAGGGCCCTCACATGCGCGTAACCTTTCTTCAACCTCATCCGAGCCCTTGAGGTCCAGCCGTTGTAGACGACCGTTCCAGTTTGGTCGTAGTCGAGGGCAGCCACGAACCTATCGCCCGAGTACCCCTCCACCAGCTCCCTCACCAGAGAAGGCGACTTCATCAATACGGTCCCGAGCACTACCCTGTCGACGTCCAGTGCCAGCGCGCTCGTTATCGACTCCCTGTCCCTCATCCCGCCGCCCAGCTGGACCTTGAAACCCCTCAGCTCTGGGAGGATGCTTTTGATTAGCTCGAAGTTGCTGCCCCTGCCAAGCGCCCTGTCGAGGTCAACTATGTGGAAGCCGTCGAACTCGTAGGACGTCAGCTTCCGGACGACGTGCAGTGGCTTCGTCGAGTAAACTATTGCGTTCCCCATCTCGCCCCTGATGAGCCTGACGACGTTACCCTCGAGCAGGTCGATCGAGGCCCAAACCTCCAAGACCAGCCCATCCCACCGCGTCGCGTTGACGAGAAATACCTTCCATGAACCTATCGCCCGAGTACCCCTCCACCAGCTCCCTCACCAGAGAAGGCGACTTCATCAAGATCCGAATATAGAATTAAAAGGAGCCCATAGACGCGGTGAACTGGTAAGCATAAAAGGGGAAAAAGGGGGTGGGTTTACGTTACGGTTGTAGTGGTCTGTCGGCCGGGTGTCTGGGGCCTGGGGCCGGATGACCTGAGCCGTACTCCTGCGAAAGCAGGAGGCCCCACCCCGAAGGGCGGGGATGATTTCTTGTTTGACCCTCTCTCTTCGAGAGGGGCCGGCCCCGAGGCTTCCCCCACCCAGCCGCCTTCGATCCACTTCTTGATTCTCCTTGCCCTCTTCCAGATCTTCTCTGCTAGTTTTCTTGCCTTCGGCTTTACTTTTTTTGAGGTCGTTGTCGTCGTAGATATTAAGGTGGTACACCTTAATGGCAAGTTGGTTCAGTACATGCCTCAGCTTTACGTCATAGATATACGTCTTCTTCCTTTGTTTTGCTGGCGGACTTCCTGCGACACCGATTCCCGACTCTACGAGGTACCCAGCGAGCAAGTCGCAGTTCATCGCCTCCAGCAGAGCCTCACAGAAGTAGGCCTGTGCGATATCGTCGTCCATGATCCCAAACTCCTCGAAGTCCTTATCGAAGTCCACTTCGGGATAAATTATTTGGATCTTCCTGACGAACAACTTCGCCTCCAACATCTGGACTTCTTCTAACAACCGTTTTACCTCTTCCAGCTTGGCATGAATCAGCTCTTTAATTCGCCTTAGCTCCTCGTCTTTTTCGTCTCCGTTCGGTTTCTCCGATTTATTGGCCTTATCTCTCTGTAGTAGGACCTGGTAGTTCATTTCGGCGTTTCTCCATTCGACCATCGCCTCCCATGCTCTGAGGAACCTAGAGTCAACTAATGCCCGCTTCTTCGGTGGTGTGAATGCCAAAAGTACTGCGTCGTACTTGTCTGTCTTGGGGACTTTTATCCTATGCCTCTCCAACTCCTCTCTCATGCGCTTGATATATCCGGGTCTTCGGAGTACGTACACCTCGATCCCTGCATCACAAAGTTCAGCGAGAACCGGCGCTTTTTTCTTATTCAGCGCATCCACCAATACGCTCCTGACATTTCTCTCCTTTCATCAGGATAGTTAAGGATTAGCCATGTCTTTTCTGTGGTTCAAAGTTTCCCAACAGGCCTAAAGTCCACGACGGAGAGGGTTGGTGGTGGAGATGCTACAAGGAGGATTGCGTGGTTCAATATTATTTGTCGGAGTATGGAGAATAAGGGTAGCAATTATCCGTGAAACGTGAAAGAGGATCAGCTATGAAGAGCCGTTGAGACGTTACAAGGTTGGTATTTTCAGGGTGAGAATATGGATGTCCTTGATGAGGAAGTGAGGGAGTTCAAATACCTGATCTAGGCCCTTCGGAGAGGCGAGGTATGACAGGGAACTCCGATCCGAAGGCGGTCAAGGCCGAGGTGAGGGAGAGGGTCTGGAGGCTCCTCGAGGAGAGGGGCGTAGCCAGGTTCCCGCTTCCGGTCAGAGGGAGGATACCGAACTTCGAGGGTGCTGAAGAGGCCGCGTCGCGCCTCTGCTCTTCCCCTGAATACGTCGATGCCAAGGTCGTGAAGGTCAATCCCGACTCGCCCCAGAGACCCGTGAGGTTGAGGGCCCTCACCGACGGGAAGGTGCTGGTCATGCCGACGCCTCGGATCAGGAACGGCTTCCTCCTGCTGGACCCGGCGAAGATCCCGAGGAGGTACCTGATAGAGGCCTCCACCATCTCGGGCGCCATCCGGTTCGGCAGACCGGTCCACCCCCGCGATCTCCCAAAGACAGAATTGATCGTGATCGGATCGGTTGCGGTCACAGAGTCAGGGTGGAGGGTGGGGAAGGGCGAGGGCTACGCCGAGCTCGAGTACGGCATCCTGAGGGCATTCGGGAGGGTCGACAAATCCACGCCCGTCTTCACCACCGTCCACGAGCTCCAGC
>Ga0080007_1052477_pt1 | contig 13459 bp, 13 predicted proteins | sample OctOCTMetagenome_FD_69210 | JGI IMG/M metagenome (GOLD analysis project Ga0080007, IMG submission 69210) | Hot spring and microbial mat streamer communities from Octopus Spring Streamers, Yellowstone National Park, USA - OCT_B (SPADES... | ecosystem: Environmental > Aquatic > Thermal springs >...
AGGGGGCATCCTTGTTCTGGAGGTGCCCCAGTGGTTGGTCCCCCATGCCATAGGCAGAGGGGGACAAACGGTTAAAGCCCTGCAAGAGATTGCAGGGCGTAAGATCAGGGTGGTGGGGGTGGATGAACCTCCACCATCCAAGATAGATGTGGAGTTCCCGTGGAGGTAGGGACTCCACAGGTTGGAGGGGGCACTTTGCCCCCTGAGTTTGTCTACACACAGAGGATTTGTCAGCCCCGCCTGCCGCCACGGTCATCCACGGTAAGACCTCCCATAGGGGGGCGCCGTGGCGGTTCCGCAAGGAAGATGGGCGGGGCAGGGGGGTAAGATGGAACAATCCCTTTCCCTCTCCCTTCCTTCCTTCCCTCCCCTCAAGGGAGGGGAGATAGTGAAAGTAGGGGAGGGCTTATATGCCCTCCTCCTTGAACCTCTGGCCGACGAGCCAGAGGCCTATAAGGGTGTCCCACTTAAAGAGTGGGAGCCCGTCCCCGTGGACCTCTTGGTCCACGAGGAGTTAATAGAGGAGGTTGTGGGAAGTGCTTCTCCCTCCCTCCTCCAGATAGCACGGGCGCTGGAAAGGCGCCCCTTGGACTTCCTGAGGGACAAAGATGAGTTCCTCAGGGAAGTTATAGCGGTGCAGTGGGGCAGTGAATTCTGCCTCACTGAGCCGTGGCAAAGGGTGGTGGTTTGCAAAAAAGCCACCATCCTTATCACTGAGGGTGCTGACCTGAGTGCCCTCAAGTTCTCCCGCTTCGGGAAGGCTTCCGTTAAGGAACTTCCCGACGGGAAGTTAGAGGTAGTCCTTGAGGCAGGGGCTGCCTATTTCTACGGAGGGTATGAAGCCCTCCCGGACGGAGGGATCGTTAAAAAAGGTCCCTCCGTAAAGGCTTTCGTGGAGGGCGAGGAAGTCCTCCTCGGGAAGGACGAAGACCTCGTCCTCTACGTGCGGGAAGGAGAAGACCTTCCCGAGGTGAGGGTCCTCCTCGGACCCTGAGTTGGAGGGCCTGTGCCCTCCTTTTTTGAAACAACCAACCAGTAAAAAAGAACAGAATTTCTCGGTTTTTAAACGCATGCACGGAAATTTTGAATTAGTCAGCCCTGTCCCAAAAGGTGCGGTCATCCACGGTAAGACCTCCCATAGGGAGGCGCCGCACCGCCCGAAAGGGTAGGGACAGGGCGGAGGAAAGCCTTGAGCAAACTTCTTGTAAACCTAACAAAAAAGGAGTTCATAGACCTAAAGAAGGTCTATGACTCCTTCTACGGAAACCCGCCCATTGATCATTTGTTCTTCGCTTTGTTGTGGGGCGGGGATCATCCCAGCCCAATGTTTGGAAGGTGGGCTGGAGACCAGGTTGTCTTGTTAGCAGACTGGGATATATGCTGCTACAAGGCAACCAGATTAATGAAGGAGGGAAGGCTAAACCTCCCTCCTTTCATTTTGAAGGAGTTGTGGGAGGAACCCGCATGCAAAACCCTGACCCGCATAGTTGCGGAGTTCAGGGATATAACGGCAGAGGTGATTAAATTCCTCTGCCCCGGGGATTTTTGAGGAGGTTGGCTGATGGGTCAAATGTATCTTGCGGCCAACCTCTCCAAGAGAGAGTATTTGGATCCCTTCAGGTTTGGGGCAACGACCAAGCTTGGAGGGATTTTTGCCAGTGGGAGGTTTGCGGGGCTGCTTAGTGTAGCCCTTGCAATCCCCGACTGGAGTGTAGCTGAGCACCCGTTCGTTGGAAGATGGGCGGGTGATCAGGTAATTTTGGTGGGAGACTTTATGGATTGGGGCTATGTCTCCCACCTCATTGAAGAGGGAAGAATAGACCTTCCCTCTTGGCTAATCAACCAGTTAAAGGAGGGCTACATCCCTCCCGAGGAGGGAGAGGATGAGTTCTCCTACTGGCGGAGAGTAAGGCAGATGGGCGGAATGCCCACGCTTTACTCTCTGGTGCGAAAGCACTTTAGGGATATATCGGTAGAGGCTATTAAATTCCTCTACCGAGAGTATCCCGAAGAGGGGCTGAAAGCAGCCCAATACATACTCGGGGACTACAAAAGCGGTCTAATAGGACCCGAGTATGTCCTTGAGTTGCTGGAGGATGAGGAGATTTTCCAAGTCCTCCGGCAAGAGATGGGAGAGGAACTTCAAAGGATCCTCTCCCGTATTCAGCGGTCTTTTGGCCGCTGAGTGGGGCTTTATGCCCCGCTTTCTTCAATTAGTCAAACCTGTCCGAGGGTGAGGTCATCCAAGGTAAGTGTGCCCAAAGGGCACCGCCTCACCGTCCCGCAAGGGACAGGACAGGAAGGAGGAAAGCCATGAGGCAACAGCAGCAGACACAACAACAACAACAACAACAGAGGCCTCAAACGAGGCCTCAAGCTCCCCAAGGGCAGGAAAAACCTGTCCTTGAGTTTTTCCATCAAAGCGGCGAGGGTAAGTTCAAAAAGCTTACCCTCTCCGTTTCCGAGAGGGGCGGAGTAATCCTCCGTCTCTTTGAAAAGAGGGAAGACGGTGTGAAAAGCATCGTCTTCTCTCTAAATCGGACAGAGTTAATAACTCTGTCCAAAGAGGTGGAGTTCCACCTCATGGGAGTGGTAAAGCCCACTCCCGCAAATGGTAGTGGAAGGGCTTCCGTAGTGGAGTTCTTCCACTACAGCAATAACGGACAGTTCAAAAAGCTGTCCGTTGAAGTATTCAAGGACGGGGGCATAGCCCTCGTCCTTCGTCAGGGGGAAAAGGGTAAGCCCGCTGATGCGATTGTCTTCTCTCTCTCAAGAGGGGAGACAATCCACCTAATAGAGGAGTTAAAACTCCTCTTCTACAAGAGGGTTTAAAGCCCTCTGAGTTCGGGCGGGCGTCTTGCCCGCATTTTTTAGTTTTATGTAAATTGGTCAACCCCGCCCGCAATGGGCGGGGACCGAGGGGTGGAAAAAATGGAGGGAAAAGGGCGATAAAGGGAGTTAAAAACCACCCCTCGGCCCCAGTCTGGTCTCCTTCGGGGGACCAGGCTGGGGAGTTTCAAAAGAACTCCCCAAGGGAGGAGAAATCCAACTCCTCCCTTGTGCCTGGGCGGCCAGACTGGATCTGGCCGCAACCCCCACTGGGTCCTTCTGGACCCAGTTCACGACGGCCCTCTTTATGAGGGCCGTAATTTACTGCCCAGCTTGGCTGGGCAGTTGCGGGAGGCGGTGTCTTTGCCTCCCGCTATGTAGGGGGCAAGCAATGCCCCCTGAGTTAGTCAGTTGGCGATTTGTCAAGCTTGCCTTGTGCCTGTGGGTCATCCAAGGTAAGTGTGCCCGTAGGGCACCGCCCACAGGGAAGTCTCACAAGGCAAGCAAGGAGGTAGCTATGTTAAAGACCCACCGCATCTCACTCCCTACCCTCCCCTCCCCCATATGGGATGGGGACAGGGTGTTTGAGGCTCCGATGGAGCCTATGGTCTACCCTGTAAAGGGTAAGGACATAGCCCTGCCCAATCTTTTTGGCGGAACTGTCCTTACCCGCAGGGTGGAGTTTGTGGAGGTGAAGGCCTCAAAAAGGCTTTCATCCTCCATCCAAGTAAAAGTCTCTGAAAAGGGACTTCTGGACTGCATAGGGCTTGTCTGTGGTGGGCAAGTCCTTGCAGTTATTGGCCGAGGGTCTTCTCCAAAGAGGACCCTCGTAGTTTTGGAGCCTCAGGGTCTAAAGGACCCTGCGGTTTTTGAGACCCTTTCAGACCTTCTGTTGAGGGAAGGGTTTGAAAGGGTGGAGGTTTCTGGCCACCTCAGGCTGGGTGGAGAGGCCGAGTTTGAGGTGGTAGTTAATGGCAGGGTTGTTCCTGCCGAGGATGTGTTCCCTCACGAGGAGGGCTTTGAACCTCCCGTGAGGGCAGAATGCGGTGTTCTAAAGGTAGAACCAGACTTTGCGGATACTCCAGAGGAGTATCTGGAGAATGTCTATGCCCTTCTCAGTGGCATAGACTGTGCCTTGTCCACGAAGGGCAAGGTCTATCCCATCTTGGGAACAATGTGCTTTGGTTCCCAAGATAAAGCAGCCCGCAATGTTCTGAGGGTCTTTGCCCAGGACATTGTTAGGGTTCTGGACGATTTTGTGGGAAGGCCACTCCTTCCCACCTTCGGAAAGGCCTGCCGGGAAGAAAAACTGGCAGGTCTTGGCTTTTATAGGATAAAGCCCTATGGGCTTGCCTATGAAAGCGTCCCCGCCAGCATCTATGCGGAGAGGGAAACTCTCCGTGTAGTCTATAAGCTGGCGAAGAACCTGTTGGAGACCCTCCTGAAAGAGGGGGAAGTCTCCTACAGGTTGGGAGGAGGTCTACCTCTGAGGGAGGAATACTTGAGGTTCCTCTCCGAGGAGGAAGTAGACCTGTTTCTGTCCTTCCCTGAGAGATACAGGGGAGGAGAAAAGTTTGTGCCTGTGGAGGTTCTAAGCAATGTTTAATTTCAGGGACTTCCACAGGATACAAAAAATAGCGTGGGGGCTTTTTTATGAGCCCCCCGCTTATGCGATAGGGTTTGAAACCCTATCGGTTAAAGAGTTTCCCACGGGCGAAAATGTAATGCTTGTGCCCGTTGGGAGACTTTATGTTAGGGACATCAGGGTTATAGATACCCTTGATGTTCCTTTTCCTCCGCAGAGGGAAGGTTTTATTATCCCTGCGGAGACTCCAGACGGCCTTCCCGTTGTGCAGGTGGTAGCAGGCGGGGAGGTCGTAGCCTTGGCGGGACAGGGCTTTCTGATTTTTGACCCGATAATTCCCGCCAAGAGAGAAAGTCTTTTAGTGCTTTCTAAAGCCCTGTCCCGCCTGAACCCAAGCACAGCAGCAATGCTGTGCTGAGTTGCCCCGCCGAGGGGCATTTATATCCCAAGTTCCCTTTTTAACCACTCCCTCTCTGGAAGAAGGCGCAAAGTAGCGTGGTAATAAGCCATAAGCTTAGAGGTCAAGTCATCAGGAGGGAGAATAAACCTGTTGGAGTGGAGAAGCTTTAGCATATAGACTGTGCGAACTGTAGGGTTGGTGAGAATGTGCCTTTCAAAGGACTGAAAGTTTGCAGGGTATCTCTCCTTCATTATCACTCCCATCAAAAACACCTCAGACAGATAGATGGGTTCCTCTTCTGTGATGTTGCTTAGGATTTCTCTCAAATAGCTTGCGGAGGTATATTGCTTGCCCTCTTGATAGGCAAGTCTTCTCCAGCGAAGATACAAAAACTTGGCAAAAACGCCCCAATAACCTTTGTAAGGACCTTCCACTTTCTCTCTCCCTGTTATCTCCGCAAGCGCCATAACAATTGCTGTATAGTGAGGGAGTGGATTGTTTCTCCACTTTTCGTAAAAAATCTCGTATGCCTTAGAAAAGCCCACACGCTTTATCAGGTTGATAGCATATCTGTCAATGTCTACAAGGCTTAGCACACTCATAAGGTTTATTTTAGCTGGGAAAGGTTAACTAACTCTTAAAGCAAACATGAAGACTTAGTTAACCCACAAAATTTGTAAGCCCGAGACCAAGATGGGGGAGGCGGTCATCCAAGGTAAGTCCGTCCATAGGGCGGCGCCGTCTCCTCCCAAAAGGGCTTGGTCTTGGGTGGAGGAGGCATGAAGAAGAAGGTATCTCTCAAACTACCCTCCCACATGGGTGTTATTCTTTGTGAAACCCAATTTGTGGAGGGGTTTTACCAATTTTCTTTCCACGAGGACCTTCCTTCTAAGACGGTCCTCGTGGCATCACAAGGCACGAGGTTCTATGACCTCGGCCTTGTCAAGGACATGGACCTCAGGTGGGCAAAGTTTTTCTATGCCCGCCTGCCTGAGGACTGGGAAGGTTCCTACGACGAATACATTTATGAGCGGGACCTTCCCGTTTTCTGCGGCCGTGCCTTAAGGGGCATGGCTGTAAAGCTCAGGACCGCCAGAACTGGAAAAGAAATTCTGGTGGTCTCTGAAAAAGCGTGGCATGACCGATGGGAGGAGATGAAAAAACTCCTCCTTAGGGAATGCTACGCAATCCCCGAGGAAAAACTCGGGGAGTTGGATTTTACTCTCACACTCGGGGGAGACCCCGAGTTTGAGGTCTATGAAGATGGGGTGCTGGTTCCTGCTTGCACAGTCCCCATCTTCAGAAGAGGGGGCTCCTATGGCCCCATTGGACTGGACGGGGCGGAGCATATCGCTGAACTCCGTCCAGATGCCGCATACTCCGAAGAGGAGTATGTGGAAAACTTCCTTGCCCTTGCGAAAAGGGTAAAGGAAGAGGGCATCCTCCTGTCCGTGCAGGGGGATTATTATCCGTTGGGAGGCCACATACATGTGGGGTCTCCCAACCCGTTTGTGGCCAGGGCTTTGAAAGAAGGGGCAAAATCCTTCGTTGAGGCCCTGGATGATTTCGTGGGGAGGGTTTTACTTCCCACGAGCGGCAAGGCACGGGGGGAATACGAATGCCTCGGTGCCCATGAGTTGAAAGAATACGGGTGGGAGTATAAAACCCCGCCCGCAAGCTACTATGCGGATCCAGAGATGATCCGCATAGTTTTCAAACTGGTCAGGAACCTCGTGGAGTTCCTCCTCAAAGAGGGGGAACTTACCTACGAGGTTCTTGAGGACGGGAGGGCAAAGCCCGAGGAATACTACCGTTTTCTGACACCACAGGAAACGGAGTATTTCCTCGGGTTTCCCTCCAGATGGGCACGAAGGGAGATAGTTCCCTTTGTGCCCATGGGCGAACTCCCAGCCGTCCTTTTCAATTTTGTGGGCGACTGGTTAGAAGACATGAGGAGTGTCTTCAAGGAGGCCCTCAAAGAACTGCCCGTAAAGAGGCCAGTAAGGCTTGTCCTTTACGGGCTTGAAAGGTTGGCGGGGGATTCTTTCGCCATCCTCACCGCCACTGAGGAATGGCGCCTGAAGGAATTTCCAAAGGCGCCATTTGTTGAGGGCGCCCTTCCAGAGATCTGGATTGGCGTCCCTTACAGGTTCAGGATTAAGGAGGAAATACCCTCCGAGATCCTGAAGGAATTCACCAGCTGGGTAGAGGAATACCTTGCCCAGTTGGGTCTCTTGGCGGCACCATTGGCCGATGAGTAAGAAGGGGGCTTTGCCCCTTTTGTCAAGCCCGAGGGAAGGTGGCCATCCAAGGTAAGTGGTGCCGTAGGCACCCGCCACCTTCCTCCTGCCAAAAGGCAGGCTTGCGGGCAAGGGGGTAGCTATGCCACAAACTGTTCGTCCTAACTTTATCAAAGTGTCTCCCTCCCCCACGGAGGAGGCACTTTATATGGTCCCGTATGGGGCCAATTTAGGACTGGCCTTTACGGGGCCAGATGGGGTGGACATCAGACTCCGCCCCCAAATCTATGGAAAGTTCCTTGTCTTGGGGGCAAACCAAGAACTTAGCCCCCAAGTTGCAAGGGCTGTCCTTGAATTCCTGAGGAAGGATATGCCCCGTTTTTACAGACTGAGGGCGTTCCTCCTCAGGGAGGTGCCCGAGGGCAGTTCAGAAAGGACTGCCCGAGTGGCCATAAAGCAGTTCTGCCCGGACAGGGTGGAACTGCTAAGTTTTGACAGCGGACAGTCCTACACTGTCCGCATCTATGATGGCGGGCACGCCGAGTGCACGTGCCCGGACTTCTTCTTCAGAAGAAGAAAGATAGGCGCTTGGTGCAAGCACATTAAAGCCTTGCACCAAGAGTTAAGGGAGGAATTCTCTCCCGATGTGGAGGAGTTCCCCTTCTGCCTGCCTCTCTGGGAGATGGATAAAGTCTCCCAGAGGGCAAAGTTCATAGAGGACCTTGGCGGCCTCTATGAGGTGTTTTCCCATCCCTTTGCGGAGAGGGAAAACTATACCCGCCGCAGGGATGGGTATGAAACTCCCCTTCTGGGGGTGGAGTTTGAAATCCCAGAAGGGACAGGGCCTGGGGCTACCCTTCTTCTGAAGGTAGTCTCAGCCCTGAAGGAACGCGGGCTTGTCCTCTCTTATGAGAGGGACACGTCCGTTGATGGCGGGGAAATAAAGTTAACTCCCTTCCCCGCTACCCTTGAGGAGTGCCTGAAAAAGGGTCAACTCCTCAAGGATTTAAGGGACCTTGTAAAAGGTCTCTTTATCAGTTCCAAGTATTCAGGGCTGCATGTTCACGTGAACATGTGGCCCTTTAGAGAACGGTGGGAGGAGGTTCCCGAACTCCTTTTACCGTTTGCCCTCCTCCTCCAGAGGAGGTTTAACCTCGCCTCTATCTTTGGGCGGGGGATGAACCCCTACGCCACAAGGGTAGGGGCGACAGTCCCTCCACGGTATTGGTGGGTAAACTTCATGTCCCTACCGTATACCGTGGAGGTGCGGCTGGGTTGCTCTAAACACGGCGACCCAGTGAAAATTTTGCTCACGGCCCTCTTCCTCCAGAGGGCCTTTTGGGCAATAATGGAAGGGAGGTTTGAAGTGCCTCCCTTTAACGCAAGCGGAGAAGAGATTTTCTCCGCATTCTCTAAACTCCTCTCTGAAGAAGAGAGGAGATACATAGTGCCTCTTTTAGAAGAGGCACTGCTAAGTCCCGCAAGGGACTGAGTAGAAGGGGGCAATTGCCCCCGCCTTAACTTGTAAGCCCAAGGTCAAGTCATGGGAGGGGATGGTCATCCAAGGTAAGTCCGTCCATAGGGCGGCGCCATCTCTGTCCCGTCCTAAAAAGGCTTGACCTTAGGGCGGAGGGAAAATGAGGAAAAGCGTCTCCATAAGAAAAGCCGATCTCACCCCCTATAAGGGGGTGTATCTCTCCGCCCTCCGCTATGTGGAGGGCGAGTTTGACGACTACGAGAGCTTGCCCAGTGGGGCGGTTCTCGTAGCAAAGCAAGGGTCCATATTTTTGGACCTTTACATTGACTATATCAGCGACCCCGGGTGGGCGGTCTTTAAGGACGCCCTCCTGCCCGAGGACTGGGAGGACTCATACGACGATTATGCGTATGAGAACGACCTTCCCAGATACCTCGGCCTTGCTTTAGGCGGCGAGGCCGTGAGACTGATGACCACCAGAACCAGAAAAAGGTTTCTGGTGGTCTCAGAGTCTGCGTGGCGAAGCCGCTGGGAGGAGGTAAAACAATACCTCCTTGACCATGGCTATGCCACGACAACAGAACCCGAACTCGGGGAATTCTCCATAACCCTCGGTGGAGATCCCGAGTTTGAGGTGATTTGTGATGGGGAGGTTGTTCCAGCAGACAGCCTCCTCATCTTCAGAGATGGGGACACTTACGACCCCATCGGGACAGACGGAGCATCCCACACGGCGGAGCTCCGCCCAGACCCCGCATGCTCCCCTGAGGAGTATGTGGAGAATTTCCTTGGCCTCTTAGAAGAGGTCAAGTCCGCAAATGTCTTCCTGTCCGTGCAGGGAGACATATACGCATTGGGAGGCCACATTCACATAGGGTCTTCCAATGGCCTCGTCGTCCAAGTCCTTAAGGACGAGGTGGAAAAGTTCGTCCAGGTCTTGGACGACTTTGTGGGCAGAGTGCTTCTGCCCACTTCAGGTAGGGCCAGAGGCAGTTATGCACGCCTCGGGGCCTACGAGTTAAAGACTTACGGGTGGGAGTATAGGACACCACCCAGTAGTTTTTATGCGGACCTTGAGATGGTTCGCATAGTTTTCAAGCTTACCAAGGGTCTCGTGGAGACTCTCCTCAAAGAGAGGGAAATCTCCTACGAGGTCCTTGAGGATGGGAGGGCAAGGCCAGAGGAGTATCTCCGTTTCCTAACAAAAGAGGAGGCGGACTACTTCTTGGCCTTCCCAGAAAAGTGGGCACGGGGAGAAATCATCCCCCTTGTGCCCATGGGAGACATCCCACAAGTCCTTTTCACATTCAGGGACGAGTGGGATGATGATAATGCGTGGGTCTTCAAGGAGGCCCTCAAAGACTTGCCCGTAAAGAGGCCAGTAAGGCTGGTCCTTTACGGGCTTGCGCAGCGCAGGGGAGATGTTTTTGCTATTCCCACTGCACCAGAGGAGTGGCGCCTGAAGGAGGAATTTCCTAAGGTGCCATTCGTATGGGGTGCCATTCCAGAGGTCTGGATAGGCATCCCTTACAGGTTTAGGAGGGTTGAGGAAATTTCTGAAACCCTCCTTGAAGAATTTGTCAGCTGGGTGGAGGAATACCTCGCCCAGCTGAAGCTGTTAGCGACCCAAGAGGTCGCTGAGTAGAGGGGCTTCATGCCCCTTTTTGTTAAGCCTGCAAGGAGAAGGTCATCCAGAGGTAAGACCGCCCTGAGGGCGGCGCCTTCTCCTGTCCTCCGAATGGAGGACTTGCAGGCAAGGGGGTAGAGATGGAAAAGGTCAAGCCAAGCTTTTTAGAAGTGTCCTCCCTCCCCACAGAGGGGGCGCTTCTTATGGTCCCAGACTGGGTATACTGGGGGAGCACCAGAATACCTGCTGTCTGGGAAAACTCTACGAGCGGGGAAAGGATTACACTCTTCCCGCAACTTTTTGGAGACACCCTTGTGTTGGGGGTTGATAGAAAAATAGCCCCCAAAACAGCAAGGAGTATTCTGGAACTCTTGAGGGCGGATATCCCTCGGTTTCACAGACTGAGGGACTTTGTTCTCAGGGAAGTTCCAGAGGGCAGTTCCGAAAAGACTGTCCAAATAAAAATAACGGAGTTTTGGGCGGACCTGTTTGAGGTCCTTGATTTAGAACTCATAGACTACTACGAGGTCCGCCTCTACGACGGCGGCAACGCCGAGTGCACCTGCTGGGAGTCTAAAAAACTGGCAGGAAGAAATGGATGGTGCAGGCACATAAAAGCCTTGCACCAAGCCCTCAGGGAAATTCTCTCTCCCGATATGGAGAGGTTTCCCTATCACTTGCCACTTTGGGAGGTTAACGAGGTCCCCGAAGTGGTTAAACTTATAGAGTCCATTGGTGGGCTCTATAGGGTGATGCTGAGGAAAGAACCCTCAGCAGAAATCTACTCCCGCAGGCGGGAAAAATCCAAAGACCCGATGTTGGGAGTAGAGTTTGAAATTCCCTCGGGAGGATGTAGGGAATTTTCACTCCTTAAGAGGGCGATTGCCCTCTTAGAGGAAAAAGGAGTCATCCTCTCTTATGAGAGGGATGCGTCCGTATCTGGCGGGGAGATAAAACTACCGCCCTTCCCCGCCACATTGGAGGAGTGCCTTGAAAAAGGCCAACTCCTCAAGGCATTAAGGGACCTTGGAAAGAGGTCCTTTGAAGGTGAAATATTGGCAGGGCTACATGTTCACATAAACATGTGGCCCTACAATGCCTTCTCAAGGGGCTGGATAATGGAGAAACTCTATCCCATTGTCCACCTTTTTGAGAAGCGTTTCAACCTTGCCCTTCTTTTTGGGCGTGGTTTTAACCGCTACGCCCGCAGGAGAAAGAGGGCAAGGGGCAAAGCTGCCCGCTACGGGTGGATAAACTACGAATCTCTGCCTTATACGGTAGAGGTTCGTCTGGGTTGTGCCAAAAAGGGCGACCCAGTAAAAATCTTGCTCATGGCCCTCCTTCTTCAGAGGGCCTTTTGGGCAAGATTGGAAGGGTCCTTTAGGGTCCCTCCTGTAAATGCAAACAGGGAGAAAATCCTCTCTGCTTTTTCCTCTCTCCTCTCTGAAGAAGAGAGGAGATACATAGTGCCTCTTTTAGAAGAGGCACTACTTGACAGTCCAAAAAAGAGGGACTGAGTAGGAGGGGGCTTTATGCCCCGCTTTTGTTAGTCCCGCAGGGAGAAGGCCATCCACGGTAAGACCGCCCATAGGGCGGCGCCTTCTCCCTCCTGCCATAGGGCAGGACTGCGGGACGGGAGGTAGGCATGTGTGTCATAGCCTTCAAACCAAAAAACAGCGTCCTCACAAAAGAGGACGCTATGCTCATGTGGGAAGCTAATTCCCACGGGGCAGGTTTCTGCGTGTGGGATGAAAAGTCCCGCACGTGGATAATGAAGAAGGGCTTCATGGCCTTTTCCGACCTTTGGAGGGAAATAGAGCCCTTCACACGGGAGGGTGTCATCTTAGTGGCACACTTCCGTATTGTCTCAAGGGGCAAGGTCTGTCCAGAACAGACCCATCCCTTTGAGATTAAGCTGGAAGAGGGCACTGCATACCTCTTCCACAACGGGACCCTTGAGATCAAAATTACTCAAGGGTCCTCTGATACCTTTGAGCTGGCTTACCAATTGAGCCAGCTTAGGCTTAATAAGAAGCAGCTTAAACTGCTTCTTAGAGAGGGTGGCCTCCTTGAAAGGGTTAGGGCACACTCTCGGTTTGCGGTGTGCCTCCCTGACGAGGAGGAACCCTTTTTAGTGGGCCAGTGGGAGGAGGTAGGAGGCCTTAAGGTCTCCAACTCCTACTGGTGCTTTGGAAGGACCTACACAGGTCTTTCCAAAAGCAGGAGGTCTTTCTACTCCTACTATCCTCTCCTCCTCTGGGAGGAGGAGTGGGAGGAAAAGGAAGACCTCCTGATAGTGGAGGTAGGCGACCTCCGCTTCAAGGTGGAGGACGGAGTAGCCTACCCCTACTTTGGGAATGGGTCTCCCTTCGCAGAGGGAGAAATCATTCCCAGAGAGGACGGCCTGTTCCTCGTGTTGGATGACGGACTGTCCTATGAAATAAAGCCCAGCTACAAATACACGCCACGCTGGGCTTTGGACCCAGACGGTGTTCTCTACCGTCTGGACACCTACAGGCTGATTGCCTACCCTGTGGGCGGAAAACGCCCCAAAGAGGTGGCAATCGGCCTGAGAGACGGGGACGTGCTATACGTCCTTGATGAAACCGCCCTTGCGGTTCCGTATAAGGTAAAGGAGGAAGACGGATGCTAAGAACCGCAGGGTGGGATGAAGTAAGGAGGCTGGTGTCCGCCTCCTATGAAGAGCAGGGGATAGGTGGGAACCCTTCTCCTGCCAACGGCTACCTTGCCTACGAAGAAGATGGCAAGGTGGTAGCCTGTGTAGGGTGGCGAAGACTCGGCTGGCTATACGCCGAGATTTGCCACCTATATGTGATGCCCTCCCACCGTGGAAGAGGCATCGCAAAACTCCTTGTGCAGGAGGCTGTAAAACAGCTTCCCGCCAAGGTCTTCTTGGCAACCGTGCTGGAGTGGAATACTCCCTCCCAGCACGTGCTAAGTTATTGCGGCTTTCAAGCCGCAGGTAAGTGTTCTTCCCCCGTAACGGGAAGGACACTCATTGTCTTCACATATGTGAAGACTGAGTAGCGGGCTTTTGCCCGCATTTCTTTTATTAGTCAATTTGCTAAAATAAAGATTTGAGGAGGTGAAGCAATGAAAAAGAGTTTGGCTATGCTTTTAGTTTTGGGTTTAGCTGCCCAAGCAAAGGAAACCAAGACAGAGGAGAGGCAGATACCAGTGGTGAGGTGTTCTGAGCCCGTATACTCGGTGATGGTGATGGACTTTGATTGCAAGGCATCCGCTTGCCAACAGCCAAATAACCCTAAGCTTCTTCCCATAT
>Ga0080007_1068501_pt1 | contig 13424 bp, 13 predicted proteins | sample OctOCTMetagenome_FD_69210 | JGI IMG/M metagenome (GOLD analysis project Ga0080007, IMG submission 69210) | Hot spring and microbial mat streamer communities from Octopus Spring Streamers, Yellowstone National Park, USA - OCT_B (SPADES... | ecosystem: Environmental > Aquatic > Thermal springs >...
ATAAGAGAGATGAAGAAAGCTACCATAAAACAAGAGGTTAGCTTTGAAGGTATAGGACTTCATTCGGGTGAGTTTTCAAGGATTGTTTTACACCCAGATGACGGTGGCTCTGTTAGGTTTTTGATAAAGGGTGAGATGATTCCTGCCTATTACCAGTATGTGGTGAACACCAACCACTCCACCGACCTAGGAAAAAACGGTGTGGTAGTAAAAACAGTGGAACATCTTCTGGCAGTCCTTTACATCCTTGGTATAGACAGCTTGGTGGTGGAGTTCTTGGAAGGTTTTGAAGTGCCCGCCATGGACGGCAGCGGTTATTACTTTTACAAGTCTCTGAAGGGCTTGGCCTATGAGATTGACCAAGAGAAGGAGTTTTTAAAGATAGAAAAGCCCATAAGCGTTAAAAACTGCACTGCAAAGATTGATGCCCTGCCGAGCAAAGACTTTTCGGTGGAGTACATCGGGAGCGTGGAGGGTTCCCTCAAGGACCATCGGGTTAAGTTCAAGGGAAACGCCAAGGACATAGTCTTTGCCAGAACCTTTTGTTACGATTATCAAGTGGAGGTCCTCAGAAGTATGGGTTTGGCAAAGGGTGGCAGTCTGAAAAACGCAGTAGTGCTGACCAAAGAGGGCAAGCCCTACAACCGAGAGGGTCTAAGGTGCAAAGACGAACCCATAAGACATAAGCTTTTGGACCTCATAGGAGACCTTTCCCTTTTGGGTAAAAGGCTAAAGGGCAAGGTTGTATCCCATTACGGAGGACACAGTCTTAACTATCAACTGGTGAAAGCCCTGTCTGAGTTATAATATTCCCTTCCATCCATGGCAAAAGAAGAGAGCCTCTTAGAAAAGGGTCTTTATTTTTTAACTGCGCTCGTTATAAACCTTATCCTTTTTACACTGCTTTCCGCCTACCTTCTGTTTGCGAGACTTAGCTACGAGGTAAACAGACCCATTACCTTACTTTTGGAAGAAACGCCCCTTTTGAAGGAGGTACCCAGAGAGGAAAAGGTAATTTTTGAGAAGAGAACACAAAGGGCAGGAGGAACTAAAGAAAAGCTTGGAAGTGATAAAGGGGGCAAGCCCGCTCCTTCCCTTCCTCCAGTGGCAACCAAAAGCGGGGATGTCCCAGTAGCCTCAAAAGAAACCCCCGAGGAGTCTATTCTGTCGGAGATAGAAAAGAAGGTCAAAAGCCAAAAAGCCGAAATTACTCAGGGCAAACCTACTGTTAGCGAGAGCTTTGGTGAGCTAAGCGGAGTGGTCTCAGGAAGTGGAGTGGATCTGGCAAAAGGTGCCACGAGAAAGATCTTATACATTCCTCCCTTTCCACAGCTCAGGGCTACTGAACTACCCTCCACCTTTCAGGCTAAGCTCTGGGTGGAGCCTTCGGGTAGAGTTTCTAAGGTTGAGGTCCTAAAAAGGAGCGGAGTGCCGGAGATAGACAATGCCTTGGTGCAACTTTTGAAAGGTGTAAAGTTTGAACCCATAGAAGGTAATATAATACAAACAGGCATTATAACCTTTAGGTTTAAAGGAGGCTGAGGATGATCGGTAAGTTGGTAAGGCTTGAGAGGATCATAAACAGGGAGACAGGTAGAACAATAATAGTGCCCATGGACCATGGGGTGAGCTCTGGTCCCATAGAGGGTATAGTGGATATTAAAAAGGCTGTGGAGGATGTGGCGGAGGGTGGTGCGGATGCGGTGGTCCTCCACAAAGGTATGGTAAAGGCAGGACACAGAGGGCGTGGCAGAGACATAGGACTCATAGTGCATCTTTCCGCCTCCACCGACTGGGCTCCCACAAGAAATGACAAGACCTTGGTGTGCACTGTGGAGGAAGCCATAAAGCTTGGGGCGGACGGAGTTTCCATACACATAAACATTGGGGCGGACTTAGAGAGGGAGATGCTCAGGGACTTTGGCATAGTCTCCAAAGCTTGTGAAGAGTGGGGTATGCCCCTCTTGGCAATGGTCTACGGCAGGGGAAAGGATATGAACCAATATGACCCAAAGGTGGTTGCCCACTGTGCAAGGCTGGGGGCGGAGCTTGGGGCAGACATAGTAAAGGTTCCATATACAGGTTCTCCAGAAACCTTTGCCTTAGTGGTAGAAGGTTGCCCAGTGCCGGTGGTTATTGCGGGTGGTCCCAAGATGAAGACGGAAAGGGAGGTCCTTGAAATGGTCTACGGTGCCCTGCAGGCGGGTGCAAAAGGGCTTTCAATTGGCAGGAACGTCTTTCAAGCCAAAAACAGGGTTCAAATGGTAAAAGCTTTGTATAAGTTAGTTCATGAGAACGCCTCCGTGGAGGAGGCCCTTAGCCTGTTGGAAGGAGGTAAATGAATGGGTCTTTTGGAGGGCAAAAGGGCACTTATCATGGGCGTTGCTAACGAAAGGAGCATAGCCTACGGCATAGCTAAAGCCTTTCACAGGGAAGGGGCAGAGCTTGCCTTTACCTATGCCAATGAAAAGCTCAAAAAGAGGGTGGAGGAGGTTGCAGAGGAGTTTGGTTCAAACTTGACTTTTGAGTGCGATGTGTCCAAGGACGAGCATATCAAGGCGTTAAGGGAGTGGCTTGAAAAAAACTGGGGAAGCCTTGACATAATAGTCCACTCCATAGCATACGCACCAAAGGAGGAGTTCAAGGGTGGAGTAATAGACACCTCCAGGGAGGGCTTTAAAATTGCAATGGACATATCTGTTTACTCATTAATAGCCATTACACGGGAACTTTTGCCCTTGATGGAAGGAAGAAACGGAAGTATCATAACCCTGTCCTACTACGGAGCGGAGAAGGTGGTGCCACACTACAATGTTATGGGTATAGCAAAGGCGGCTTTAGAATGCACAGTCCGATACTTGGCTTACGATATTGCCAAGCACGGACACAGAATAAACGCCATATCTGCAGGACCAGTAAAGACCCTCGCTGCTTACAGTATTACCGGCTTTCACCTTCTGATGGAACACACCACAAAGGTTAATCCCTTTGGTAGGGCAATAACCATAGAAGAAGTGGGAGATACCGCCGTTTTTCTGTGCAGTGATTGGGCAAGGGCTATAACGGGAGAAGTTATCCATGTGGACAATGGCTATCACATTATGGGTGTCTTTGGCAGAGAAGAAGAGATCAAAAAGGAAGTTTTCGGTAAAGGCGAATGAAAAAATTGTTTCTTATCCCACTGTTGGCTTTGCCCTTGGTCTTTCTGACATGGTCCTATTTGCATCGTGAGCCAAAAACTGCGGTTGCCCAAATAAAGGAAGTTAAAAAGTTCGTTTATGCGTCCGGATATGTGGAGTCCGAGAACTTTGTGCTGGTAAAGGCGGAGGTCTCTGGGATAGTAGAGGCGGTCTATGTAAAAGAAGGAGACAAGGTAAAGAAGGGTCAGGTGCTCGCAAGGATTTCCGCCCAAGAGCTGGAAAGTTCCATAAAGGACCTTCAGGCAAGGCTTAGCTTGGTGGAAGAACGGCTGAGAGAAGACTCTCCTTACCTTAGGTCCTTAAAGGAAAGAGTGGAGGCGTCCGAGCTACAGCTCAGGCAGGCGGAGAGGGAGTATGAAAGGAGAAGGGATTTGGCTGAGAGGGGGCTAATTCCAAAGGAACAACTTGAAAGGTTCAAAACCACCTACGAAATCCACCGCAAGGAGTATGAAGCAAACCTGAGCCAATACAAGGACGCTATAAAGGGCTTGCAGACGGAAAGCAAAAGCTTACGGGCACAGATAGAAACGCTGAACGCCCAAAGGGAAAAGTATTTCATAAAAAGTCCAATTAACGGAGTGATCCTGTCTAAGTTTGTAAAGGAGGGAAGCTACATAAACCACCTTTCCCAAGAGAATGTTCTCTTTGGTGTGGGAGACCCAAACAGGTTGGAAGTGGTCTTAGAAATAGACGAGGAGTATGTGGGGCTGATAAAGGAGGGACAAAGGGTATTTCTCTCCATTGATGCCTTCCCAGGGCAGACCTTTGAGGGCACCATTTACTCCAAAGAGGGACAGTTGGACAGGACAAGGAAAACCCTAAAGGTGAAAGTCCGGGCAAACCTTCCACCCAACACGCCCGCCTTTGCCACAGTGGAGGGTAAGGTATTGGTGGAGGAGAGGTCCGCCTTATTGGTGCCAAAGGAGGCAGTCAAAGACGGAAAGGTGCTGAGATATGAAAGGGTTCGTTCGGTGGAGGTGCCCGTTAAGTTGGGTGGAGAGTATGAGGGCTACGTGGAGGTCTTAGAAGGGCTCAAGGAGGGTGATAGGGTAGTTTTGCAATGAAACATGTGCTCTTTTTGGCACTAAAGTTCCTTTTGGAGAGAAAGCGTCAGACAGTCATATCCTTTTTGGGTGTTAGCATAGGAGTTTCTGCCTTCGTGGTGATGAGTTCTCTGATGCTGGGTTTTCAGTCTTACTTTATCCAACAGGTCATAGACTTGGAGCCTCACATAAGGATAAAACCTAAGGAGAGTGCGGAGGATCGCCTAAGGCAGGATTTTTCTGTGGTGCTTGGGGCAAAGCCAAAGGAGGAGGAAAAAATTCTGGGCTGGAGGGACCTGATGCAGGGTTTAGACAGGCACCCTGAAGTGGTGGGCTCTGCGCCGAGGTTAGTTAGTAGGGGCATTGTCCTATACGGCACCAAGGAAATGCCCGTCAATTTGCTTGGCATAGACCCAACAAGGGAGCCCAAGGCATCCGTAATAGAGAGGTTCTTGGTGTATAAAAACCTTCAAGGTTTGGAAAACAGGAGGGATGGAGTCATCCTCGGAGTGTTAGTTGCCAAAAGCTTGGGTATAAAAGGGATGGGCGGAAAGGTGGTGATCACCACACCCAACGGCGTATCTTCCACCTTCCGTGTCATAGACATCTTTGACTCTGGCATCACCAACTTGGACTACACAAGGGTGTATATGCACATAAACACCTTGCAATCCATCTTGGGCAAAGAGGGGCAGATAAACGAGATCGTTATAAAGCTAAAGGACCCAGAAAGGGCAGAAAGGTTGGCCAGAGTTTTTGCTGCAGGTCTCAGCTATGAGGTGGAAAGCTGGCAGAGGGCATACAGGAATTTTTTAAGCATTTTTAAAATTCAGAACACCATAACTTACCTTATTGTCTTTGCAATACTGCTGGTTTCTGCCTTTGGGATCTTCAACATAATAATGATGACCGTGCTGGAAAAGAAAAGGGATATTGCCATTTTGATGGCTATGGGCTATTCAAGGAGAGACATACTTTTGATCTTTTTGGTGCAGGGGGTTTTTGTGGGCTTGGTGGGTGCGGTGCTTGGCTCCATAATCGGTTATGGCTTGCAAGAGTATTTGGAGTCTATAAAGTTAGATGTGGAGGGGCTCATAAGGACTCCGGGCTTTGTGCTATATAGGAGTTTTAGCCTTTACATCTACGGCGGAATCTTTTCTGTCCTCTTTGCGGTGCTTGCCAGCCTTTATCCCTCCTACAGGGCAAGCAGGCTAAACCCGGTGGATATATTCAGGAGTGCTTCTTAACAAAATCTTAACAATTCTTTTCTAAAATCTTAACCAACAAACCAATTAGGAGGTGTTTGATATGAGAAAGCTTGCGTTGGGAGTTTTAGCCTTTTCTACCTTTGCCTTTGCGGGCACGGACCACCCTGCCCTTGACACTATCCTCTACATACTCATGGACAAGGGCTTGATAACACCCGAGGAAGCCCAAGAGTATGCCAAGGAGCTCAAAAGGAATATGGCCGAAAGAAACAGAGAAATTGAGTCCATGATAAACAAGGCTATGGAACAGATGAGAAAAGCTATGGAACAAAAATCCAATTAAAGAGGTGAAACCATGAAGAAAGTGCTTTTAGCCACTGCAGTTTTCAGCGGAGCAGTTTTAGCCCTTGAGGTCACGGGTGCCGGGTCCACGTTTGTCTATCCAATCATGTCCAAGTGGGCCTTTGAGTACAACAAGGAGACGGGACACAAGGTAAATTACCAGTCCATAGGCTCCGGTGGTGGCATCAGGCAGGCCATCAACAGGACGGTGGATTTTGGAGCCTCTGACGCACCCCTAACACCCGAGGAGGTGGAAAAGAATAAGCTCCTCCAATTCCCCATAGTTATAGGCGCAGTTGTGGTTACCTACAACGTGCCAGAGTTGGGGAGAACTGTGCTAAACTTGGACCAAAAGGCGGTCTGCGACATCTACATGGGCAAGATCACAAGGTGGAACGACCCATACCTGCAACAACTTAACCCCAACGTAAAGCTCCCCGACAGACCCATAGTGGTAGTGCACAGGTCCGACGGCTCTGGAACCACCTGGATCTTTACCAACTGGCTGTCTAAGGTATGCCCCGAGTGGAGGGAAAATGTGGGATTTGGAACTTCCGTCAAGTGGCCCACGGGCGTTGGTGCAAAAGGAAATGAAGGTGTAACAAATTACGTGAGGAGATCCCAGGGTGGTATAGGATATGTGGAGTACATCTACGCTAAGCAAAACAACCTACCCGCTGCAAGGATCAAAAACAGGGAAGGAAACTTTGTGGAACCGAACGTAAGAACCATGCAAGAGGCTGCAAGGAACGCCAGATGGGATAAGTCCAAGCACTTTTACGAAGTCCTCACAGACCAACCCGGTAGAGATGCTTACCCAATAACGGGCGCAGTCTTTGTACTGATTCCCAAAGACCAACCCGAGAGGGCTAAGAAAGCTACCACCTTCTTCAAGTGGGTTTTTGAAAAGGGAGACAAGTATGCCCAAGAACTTGATTACATACCCATGCCCGAAAACGTTAAGAGGCTTGTTGCTGAATACTGGAAGGAGCATGGCGTAGCACCATAAGGGTGGTATAATCATGGAGAACTTGGTGGAAGCACAGAAGAGCCTAAGGAGAATCAAAGCCCGCGGAGAGTTCTTAGAGAGGTTTTTGAAGATTAGCCTTGGTTTTTGGGCCCTCTTCGTGGGGCTCCTCTTTCCAATACTTGCGGGGCTTATACTTCTCTACGAAGCAAGGCTCGCCATAGAGAAGTTTGGTTTTATACACTTTCTGACCCACACCAACTGGGACCCCGTGCAAGAGGACTTTGGTGCCGCCACCATGATCTTTGGTACGGTGGTTAGCACCATTCTCGCCATGCTCATCGCCGCACCCGTTGCCATAGGCATAGCCATCTTTATCACCGAGCTGGCACCCAGTTGGCTTAAACCCATAGTCTCCACTGCGGTGGAACTCTTGGCAGCCATTCCAAGCATCATATACGGACTTTGGGGCTTTTTTATCCTTGCCCCCATAATGGCAACCAAAGTGGAGCCTTGGCTCCAAGACAAGCTGGGAGATGTACCCCTCATAGGAAAACTCTTTCAGGGTGCGCCCACTGGTATTGACGTATTAACCACTAGCCTTGTGCTCTCTATAATGATCATACCCTTTATGGCTGCGGTTGTAAGGGATGCCTTTAACATGGTCCCTCCCATAATGAAGGAGTCTGCCTACGGGCTTGGGGCTACCAAATGGGAGGTTATAAGGCATGTGGTAATCCCCTACACCGCGTCGGGTATAGCGGGCGGTTTAATTCTGTCCGCAGGAAGGGCTCTGGGAGAGACTATGGCGGTAACCTTTTTGGCAGGAAATCGCCCAGAGATCCCCAAGTCCCTGTTGGACCCCTTCACCACCATAACCGTTGCCCTGGCAAATCAATTCACCGAGGCAGACACGGATATTTATCTTTCCGCCCTCTACTATGTGGGGCTTTTGCTCTACTTGGTATCCTTTACCATGCTTGGTATTGCCAAGTTCATGGTGCTGAGGCTTGAAAAGAGGTGGAAGACATGAGCAGGAAAACTCGTAGAAAGCTCTTTAGCAATTTTATGCTCTTTTTGTCCTTCCTTACCGCCGCCTATGGAATTTTTTGGCTCTTTTGGATCCTTGGCAGTCTTTTTATAAATGGCTTTAGGTATCTTAGCCCAGAGCTTGTTTATTTGGACCCCATACCACCGGGTGAAGAGGGAGGAGGTCTAAGACCTGCCTTTGTAGGACACCTGATCATTACCTCCCTTGCAACTATAATGGGAGTTCCCGTGGGCATAATGGCTGGTATATACTTTGCGGAATACGGAAGGAACAGCAAGTTCTTCATGACCCTCCGGCAGATCACGGACATAATGGTTAGCACCCCCTCAATCTTGATGGGTGCGGTGGTTTATGCGGTGCTGGTAAAACCAGTAGGACACTTTAACGGCTTTTCTGGTTCGGTTGCCTTGGCACTCCTGATGCTACCCGTCATTGCCATCACCACCGACGAGATGCTAAAGCTGGTCCCAAGGGAAATGAGAGAAGCAGCGTACGCTTTGGGAGCTTACAAATGGCAAGTTATAAAGAATGTGGTCATGAGGGCGGCAAAGGTGGGAATATTGACGGGTGTGATCCTTGGCGTTGCCCGAATTGCAGGAGAAACTGCACCCTTGCTCTTTACCTCCTTCAACAACAACGTTTTGACCTTTGACCTTAGGGACCCAATGGCATCCTTGACTGTAACCATGTTCAACTATGTGATGGGACCTTACGAATACTGGCACCAGCAAGCTTGGGCTGCGGCATTTATACTGACCATGGGTGTCCTACTTCTTTCAATAATAGCAAGGGTCTTACTCCACAGAAACATACTTGAACCTCTTTTTTATATAGTGCGTTCCATAACAGGTAAGAAAGGAGGATAAGCCATGGTAGAGACTCAGACCGCTTTAAAGACCCGCATGGAAGTTAAAAACCTAAACTTCTATTACGGCTCCAATCAAGCCCTCAAAAACATAAACATGCCCATATACGACAGGAAGGTAACCGCCCTCATCGGACCCTCCGGCTGTGGAAAGACCACCCTTTTGAGATGCTTTAACCGTATGCACGACCTGTATCCAAACAACAGATACGAGGGAGATATCCTCCTGGATGGTGAAAGCATATTCAAAATGGATGTTATAGACCTCAGGAGCAAGGTGGGTATGGTTTTCCAAAAGCCCACGCCATTTCCCATGTCCATCTTTGACAATGTAGCCTTTGGTCTAAGACTAAAGGGTATAAAGGGCACCGAGCTGAAGGACAGAGTGGAAAAGGCTCTAAAAGACGCTGCCCTCTGGGACGAAGTCAAAGACAGGCTCAAAGACAGTGCCTTTTCCCTTTCGGGAGGACAACAGCAAAGGCTATGTATAGCCAGGGCTATTGCAGTGGAGCCAGAAGTTCTACTTTTTGACGAGCCCACCTCTGCCCTGGACCCCATATCCACCGCCAAAATAGAGGAGCTCATAGTGGAGCTTAAAAAGAAGATCACCATAGTGATCGTTACCCACAACATGCAACAGGCTGCGAGGATATCCGACTATACGGGCTTTATGTATTTGGGTGAGCTCATAGAGTTCAACCCTACAGAAAAGATATTCACCAAGCCCGACAAAAAGCTCACGGAGGACTATGTGACGGGAAGGTTTGGCTGAGCTTTAGCCTTCCCTCCAGATCTTTTATAAACTGATAAGCGGTCCTTCCGGAAAAACTGCCTCTTTCGGTAGCCCAAAGGAGCGCCCTCTCTTCCAACTCCTGCTGAGGAATAGATATTCCCCTCTCCCTTGCGTAAGCTCTCACGATCTCTAGATACTGTGCTTTGTCAAAGGAGAAAAAGCCAAGCCTAAGCCCAAACCTCTCTACCAACGATATCGTTTCTTTGTAGTCTTCTTCTGGGAACTTTCCATCCCTTTCCCTGTTTGCCACAATGTTCCTGCGGTTGGAGGTGGCATACACCAGTATGTTTTCTGGTCTTTCTTCTAAGTCCCCATCCAGTATGGACTTTAAAAGTCTGTATTGGTCTTCCTCAGGTTCAAAGGAAAGGTCGTCAAAGAAGAGAATAAAGCGTTTTTTACTGTCTCTGAGGAGTTCGTAGAGCTTTGATAGGTCTTCCACCTGAGCTTTATAAACTTGGATGAGTCTCAATCCTTCTTTGCCAAAGAGTGTCAGCATGGACTTCACAAGGGAGGACTTTCCGGTGCCCCTATCTCCCCAAAGGAGGACGTCGTTGGCAGGATAGCCTTTTACAAACTGTAGGGTATTTCTTTTAAGCTCCTCCTTCTGTCTGTCTATGAAGAGGAGGCTTTCAAAGCTTGGCAGGTGCGGATGTGCTATAGGCTGGAGCTTACCATCCTTGAACCTGAAGGCTAAAAACTCTTCAAACATAGCAAATAGTTTAAAATAAAGCCCTATGAGAAAGAACATTCTTTTCCTTTGCTTTTTACTTTCTTCCTGCGGTGGGGTTACCCAAGAGGAGTTAAACGCAAGATTAGCCCAGATCAACAGACGTATAGAAAAACTGGAGGAAGAGCAGAAAACCATTAAAGCCCAGCAGATAAAGACCGAAGAGAGAGTGGATGCCCTATCACAGAATTTGGCAAGCTTAAGGCTTGAGGTGGAAAGATTAAAGGTAGAGGGGAGAACCAGTCTCCCACAGCCTATCCCATCAAAGCCAGAAAGTGCACCCCAATCCCAACATGCAAAGGTAGAAGGACAGCCTAGAACGCAACCTATTCAACCTGAACCGTTTGTCCAAAGAACTCAAGAAGGACAAAGAGGTGTAGAGGCTCTTTCTACCGACTACGAAAGGGAATACAAGTCCGCCCTTGACCTGTATAACCTAAGACAGCTAAATCAGGCAAAGGAGAAGTTTATTGAGTTCATAAGAAAATATCCAAAGACTCCTCTGACGGATAACGCATACTTTTGGTTAGGTGTTGTCTATAGGGATCTGGGAGATAGTGCTAGGGCGGAGGCGGTGTGGCATACCTTGGAAGTAAGGTGTAAAAGGGGAGAAATGGTGGATTGCAACAAACTGCCCTCCGCTTACTTACAGTTGGCAAGGCTCTACGAAGCCCGGGGAAACCACGAGAAGGCAAGGGAGTATTACGAGGTAATCCTGAAAGAATTCCCCCTTTCGGAGGAAGCGGAGGTAGCAAAGAAAAAGTTGGGTAGATGAAGTTCTATTTCTAAGCTTTAGCTTCATGGCTTTTCCAAAAATACCACCGAAACGCCCGCTCCTCCTTCCCTTGGGTATCCCTCCCTACGAAAAACTACCAAATCTGAACCTTCCAAAAAGTCCTCCACCACCCTTTTTAAAACTCCAGTGCCGTGGATAACCTTTACGCTCTTTATCCCAAGCGCCTTAGCCTCCTTTAGGAAAACCTCAAGCTTATAAAGGGCTTCCTCCGCGCTAAGTCCTATTAGATTTATCTCCGTGGGAAATCCCTTATTGACCTCAAAAGAGTATTCCTCTCGCCCTACTACGGGTGGAGGTGCTTTCTTCAGTTTCTGTTTTTCTATCCAAGCCTTTACACCCCCAAAGGACACCTGCACTTTGTCCTCCCTTACCTCCAGAACCCTTCCCCTTGAGCCCATAAACTCCACCCAATCGCCCACCTTTACCGGTTCCTCCTTCAGTTCTTTCATAACCTCTTGCTTTTTTTCCTTAACGAACTGCTTTATCTTCTGCCTTTCCCTTGCACTTTTTAAAAGCTCCTCCGCCTCCCTTTCTATCTCCTGTAAATACTGCAAAGCCCGAGACATTCCCTCCCTGTAAGCCTTTTCCTTGACCTCCTCCGAGAGGGCAAGCAAGGAGGAGTATTCCGCCTTCATTCTTTCTAGCTCTTCCTTTGCCTGCTCCACTTCCTTTAGCTTTTTCTGATATTCCTTTATTAGCTCCTCTAAGTCTTCCTTAGCCTTTGAGAACCTTTCAAACTCTGCGGGCATCTTTTTGCGGGCGTATTCCAAAACCTCTTCTGGCATACCGAACCTTTTGGCGATCTCAAAGGCCATACTGCTACCCACCGCGTCGTAAAGAATATGGTACTTGGGCTCTAAGGTTTCTTTGTCAAAGGATACGCTGGCGGGTGTGTAGTAGTCAGACTCCAAGGCATAAAGCTTGACGGGTGTATGGTGTGTTGTGGCAAAGACATAGGCATTTTTTTTCTTTAAATACTCAAGGACACCTATGCTCAAGGCAGAGCCCTCCATGGGGTCCGTGCCGGCGCCCAGCTCATCCAAAAGCACCAAGCTTTTTTCATTAACCAATGGCAAAAACTCTGCCAAGTTTGAGACATGGGCAGAAAAGGTGGAAAGGTTCTGCTCTATGCTCTGCTCATCTCCTATATCTGTGTATATGCCTTCAAAAACCGGCAATTCTCCCTCCTCTATAGGGATGGGCAGTGCAAACTGGAACATGAGGGCACACAGCCCAAGGGTTTTTAGGGCTACCGTCTTCCCCCCCGTGTTAGGACCGGTAAGGACAAGCCCTTTCTTACCCTCAATCTTTATGTCTATAGGCACCACATGGTCCTTGGTGAATATCAAAAGGGGATGCCTGACGGACTTTAAATAAATCCTATCCTGCGAAAACTTCGGAAACTTGCCCCCTATCTCCTTACTAAAGCGGGCTACCGCCTTTAGGTAATCCAGCTTTAACAGTGTGTAGTAGGCAGACATAAGCTTTGTGCTGAACTCTCCTATGTAGGAGGTGATCCGCTTTAGAACCCTTTTGACCTCCTCTTCCTCCTCTTCCTTCAATACCACAAGGCGATTATTTAATTCCACCACACTGTGAGGTTCCAAGTAGGTGGTGTATCCAGAAGACGAAGTGCCATGCACTATGCCTACGATTTTGTTTATCTCCGTAGTCTTTACAGGCAAAACATATCGGTTATTCCTTATGGTTATGATCCTGTCTGAGAGAAGCCTGTCTGCGTCGGGACGGTTGAGGATGTTTTCCAACCTTTTGGTAACCTCCTTTTCTAAATCCCTGATCTTCTTTCTGATGGTTGCTAACTCTGGGCTGGCACTGTCTTTAACAAAGCCCCTCTGGTCTATGGTGCTCTCTATGATGCCTTCTATCTGCGGAAAGTGATGGAGGGTTTTTAGAAGGTTTCCCAAACTCTTCCTAAGGGGCACATGGGCACCAAGGGCTTTTCTTGCGTCCCTTATGAGCTTTATAACTTTGTGTATCTCTAATATTTCCTCCAAGCTGAGGGTTGCATCCTGTAGGACGGATTTTTTTACATAGGGCTCTATGTCTCCAAAGGGATAAAGAGTCAAAGATTCCTCCACCGCAAGAAAGTCCTCCACCAGCTGAATTTCTTGCCTTAGCCCCTCCGCATCTGTGTAAGGTTTTAGAGTTTGCAAGAATTTCTCCGTTGCCTTTGAGTTGAAGTATCCTTTGAGCCTCTCAAAGACCTTCCACAGCTCTAAGTTGGAAAAGTCCTTCTCCCTCACAGAGAAAAATTTTATATACAACTCACCACTTCCCTTCCATAAAAATCTGCCAAAAATTTTTATAACTGAGGCTGTTCTAAAAATCTACCACGGTCCTTAGGGTAGCTATAGTGCAAGATACCAGAACAGAAATAAAAAAATAAGTAAGTTGCAAGCACCCAGAAGTTC
>Ga0080007_1064343_pt1 | contig 13418 bp, 19 predicted proteins | sample OctOCTMetagenome_FD_69210 | JGI IMG/M metagenome (GOLD analysis project Ga0080007, IMG submission 69210) | Hot spring and microbial mat streamer communities from Octopus Spring Streamers, Yellowstone National Park, USA - OCT_B (SPADES... | ecosystem: Environmental > Aquatic > Thermal springs >...
CCTGAGCCCGTCCCGAATCGTTCGTGTGGTATCTTAGAGGCGGGTTCGGTCGTCGTTCTCCCGGTGCGCTTCTGGGCCGGGGAGCACGACGGATAAGGGGTTCCGGCATGCGGCGCCTCTTTCGATCCTCGCCCTCTGTCCTCGGAGCATTCCTCCTCGCGCGCTTGCCCGCTTTGATCTAGCTCGATTTCAATCCCACGCTGGTTCGATTGAGGCGCCCCGCCGGAGGCGCGCCGTCCCTATGTTCCAGCATCGTTTCAATCCCACGCCGGTTTGATTGAGGCGAGAAATTTGGACATCTGCTCTCTCGCGCCGAGCTCAGTTTCAATCCCACGCTGGTTCGATTGAGGCAAGGGTTTCCCCCCGCTTCGCTGGCAACGTGAAGTTGCGTTTCAATCCCACGCTGGTTCGATTGAGGCACCTCGTGGTAGATCTCGGCCAGCCGCCGGACATCTTGTTTCAATCCCACGCTGGTTCGATTGAGGCGGATGAAGAGGATCGACCACATTAAGCCGACGAGGAGGTTTCAATCCCACGCTGGTTCGATTGAGGCTGGCCATTCGTGGCGTCCTTTGCACGTAACAGAGTTCCGTTTCAATCCCACGCTGGTTCGATTGAGGCGCGGAGGCCATCCGTGAGGTTTACGCCGTCATCCGGTTTCAATCCCACTCTGGTTCGATTGAGGCTCATGATGAACCCGGACGGATCCGTCTGGGTCATCCCCGTTTCAATCCCACGCTGGTTCGATTGAGGCTGTATGGGGTTTATTCCAGGCAAGACCCTGCAGCGGAGTTTCAATCCCACGCTGGTTCGATTGAGGCTTTTTCCTTTCACCTGCTGGGCACGCTTCCTGAAAAGGTTTCAATCCTACGCTGGTTCGATTGAGGCTCAGGAGCGGGAGCACGCCCGCGATGTGCGGGGGGAGTTTCAATCCCACGCTGGTTCGATTGAGGCTCCGACCTTGGAGCCAGACCTTTTCCGCGCCTTGCTTGTTTCAATCCCACGCTGGTTCGATTGAGGCTTCCGGGTCGTCGCCGATCCTCACGGGCTGTGGTTACGCCGTTTCAATCCCACGCTGGTTCGATTGAGGCACATTCCCCAATGGCGATCGTCTGGATCAGATGGGCGCGTTTCAATCCCACGCTGGTTCGATTGAGGCGAGTCTCATTTTCGATGGGGAAGATGTTCAAGTTCATGTTTCAATCCCACGCTGGTTCGATTGAGGCCTCGGCCGGGATGAAGGCCATCCCGGCTGCTTCGGCGTTTCAATCCCACGCTGGTTCGATTGAGGCACGGAGGAGCTGCGGCGGTTTTCCGGGGCGATGAAGCTGCGTTTCAATCCCACGCTGGTTCGATTGAGGCATGCGTTGAATTGTATGAGCTAAACAGCTGCGCCGGGTTTCAATCCCACGCTGGTTCGATTGAGGCCCGGTTTCCCTCGAGTTGTCCCGCTTGTCATGGCCCCTGTTTCAATCCCACGCTGGTTCGATTGAGGCTCCGTTACCCCCTGAAGGCCGCCGTGAGGATCATGAGTTTCAATCCCACGCTGGTTCGATTGAGGCCGGGAACGAACTTGCCAAGTCATCTTGACCTCCTGGCGTTTCAATCCCACGCTGGTTCGATTGAGGCCCACCCTGGCTTCACAACCTTTCATGCCGAGAGCCCTCGTTTCAATCCCACGCTGGTTCGATTGAGGCGATGAGGCGGTTATAGCGTGGAAAGGGTGTTAGAAAAGGGTTTCAATCCCACGCTGGTTCGATTGAGGCTGCCTGAGGACTGATCGCCGCCTTCCCGTCGTCCGCGTTGTTTCAATCCCACGCTGGTTCGATTGAGGCGGCGCGATGGGGCGCATGATCTTCGACCGCCATCCCGGTTTCAATCCCACGCTGGTTCGATTGAGGCCCTTTCCGTTCATCCGTCTGGCTTCATCGTGATCCCGCGTTTCAATCCCACGCTGGTTCGATTGAGGCAAGGGATCCTCGTAGGTCAGGTGGTAGCAGGCCCCCGTTTCAATCCCACGCTGGTTCGATTGAGGCGTAGTAGGCGTCCATCATGCCCCAGAGGGTGTTCTGAACCGTTTCAATCCCACGCTGGTTCGATTGAGGCGCTTCGGGCTCTGCTGGCGGAGATGCTGTCTTGGCCGGTTTCAATCCCACGCTGGTTCGATTGAGGCCGGCGAAGTGTTTGTCGGAGAGCCAGCCCTGACTCGGTTTCAATCCCACGCTGGTTCGATTGAGGCCGCATAATGCGTTTCGTTGCGCTCTGTGCATGAATGTTTCAATCCCACGCTGGTTCGATTGAGGCTTCACCCGATCCGGATCAGGCGAACACCCGATCCGGTGTTTCAATCCCACGCTGGTTCGATTGAGGCCCGCCGGAGCTGATCATCTTCGCCCTTCTGGGGCTCTTGTTTCAATCCCACGCTGGTTCGATTGAGGCGGTCTTTGCTGATGGAGATCGCCGAGCGCTTCCGGGTTTCAATCCCACGCTGGTTCGATTGAGGCCCCCGCTGAGCCCCGCCAGGATGACGGCGATCAGAGCTGTTTAAATCCCACGCTGGTTCAATTGAGGCCGGAGGAGGTGGAGACGAGCGCGAGGGAGCCGCTTGTGTGTTTCAATCCCACGCTGGTTCGATTGAGGCGTCATCATGGCCTGCTCATACTTTGTTGGCGCCATGGGTTTCAATCCTACGCTGGTTCGATTGAGGCATCTACTACCCCGCCCCGCTCCCCGGGGTGCTGAACTGTTTCAATCCCACGCTGGTTCGATTGAGGCTTGGAGAAGGCGTTGCCAGACTGGAGGGTGAAGCTTTTGGTTTCAATCCCACGCTGGTTCGATTGAGGCAGGGGGGTGCTCTCGCGGGGTATTGTAGGACGAGTCTGGTTTCAATCCCACGCTGGTTCGATTGAGGCCCCCTCCACACGAGCGATCCGGTCCATCACCTCCAGGCGTTTCAATCCCACGCCGGTTCGATTGAGGCCCTGGTCAGCCGGTAGAGAACTTCCGCCAGAAGCTCCGTTTCAATCCCACGCTGGTTCGATTGAGGCCCCGGGGGAGGTGGGGCGGAACGTGGGCAGTGACGGTGTTTCAATCCCACGCTGGTTCGATTGAGGCGTGACCCACGCCGTGAACGCGATTGCGGACAAGCCCAGTTTCAATCCCACGCTGGTTCGATTGAGGCGGAGCGCTTCCAGCCACTCGCGCCGCGGGTTTTCCCGGTTTCAATCCCACGCTGGTTCGATTGAGGCCTCGCTTCCGGCGGGAAGGAGGGCGTCCCCGAGCTTGCGTTTCAATCCCACGCTGGTTCGATTGAGGCTCCCCTTCGTAGAGGCCCTCAAGGAGGCCTTGGCCATGGTTTCAATCCCACGCTGGTTCGATTGAGGCAGGGCAATCGCGGACAGCTCGTTTACAAGGAGGATCAAGTTTCAATCCCACGCTGGTTTGATTGAGGCAAGTCAAAGCGCTCAACAGCAATGGATTCCTTAAGGAGTTTCAATCCCACGCTGGTTCGATTGAGGCGTTTCTCTTTCGTGTTCGTGCCCCCCCGCTTTGAAGCCGTTTCAATCCCACGCTGGTTCGATTGAGGCCCCCCCTGGATGAGGGACAGGGTGACCAGGAGGATGAGTTTCAATCCCACGCTGGTTCGATTGAGGCAAAAAGGGGGAAGACATGAACCTGAATCCGAAGATGCGTTTCAATCCCACGCTGGTTCGATTGAGGCTCGACGGATTCGGCGCTCTGTGGCATAAAAGGCGCCTGGTTTCAATCCCACGCTGGTTCGATTGAGGCGCCGAAAAAGGACTTCAGCGTGACCAGGTGATCGTGCGTTTCAATCCCACGCTGGTTCGATTGAGGCACCCCGACGGCCTTTATACGCTGGCCGAGCTGGACGCCGTTTCAATCCCACGCTGGTTCGATTGAGGCACGCCTACGCCTATGCCTACGCCTACGGCCACCCCTTACCGTTTCAATCCCACGCTGGTTCGATTGAGGCCTGCTGGCGGACCGATCGGACCGATTGGACCGATTTTCGTTTCAATCCCACGCTGGTTCGATTGAGGCCCAACCCCAACAACTCCCCAGCCGTCAGCCGGCCTCGTGTTTCAATCCCACGCTGGTTCGATTGAGGCGATCAGCCGCTCGGCCATCGGGGCCTTCCCCCCTTCCGGTTTCAATCCCACGCTGGTTCGATTGAGGCAGGTCGCGGCGCGCGATGGGTTTGGCGTCGGGATCTGGTTTCAATCCCACGCTGGTTCGATTGAGGCCGCCAGTGTCGGCCGGGCCACCAGCAACAGGGAATTGCGTTTCAATCCCACGCTGGTTCGATTGAGGCGGGGGAGGGCCTGGACCCGGTGGACCCGGTGGTGCCGGTTTCAATCCCACGCTGGTTCGATTGAGGCCATCTGGGCTTCTTGCTCCGGGGCGTCCGGGATGCCAGTTTCAATCCCACGCTGGTTCGATTGAGGCCCCCGGCAGGGAGCAGACTCCCCGCCAGGCGCCGCGCGTTTCAATCCCACGCTGGTTCGATTGAGGCGCGCCCTACGAGGGGGATGTTGTTCTCTTTCGCCTGCGGTTTCAATCCCACGCTGGTTCGATTGAGGCTTGATCTGGAGGGAGAGAACGAGATACATCAACATCGTTTCAATCCCACGCTGGTTCGATTGAGGCTTTGAGCTGGCCCACAAACAGCACGTTGCACGAGGAGGTTTCAATCCCACGCTGGTTCGATTGAGGCCGCGGGGATCCAGGCGCTCCCCGGAGATCTCCTCCCAGGTTTCAATCCCACGCTGGTTCGATTGAGGCCCCGCTTGGTGAGCTCCTTCTGTTGCTCCGCGCCCAGGTTTCAATCCCACGCTGGTTCGATTGAGGCCAGCTCCCTCCTCCACACGACGTGTCCAGGCCCTCGGTTTCAATCCCACGCTGGTTCGATTGAGGCAGTCTCACCGCGCGCCGCCCACGGCCTCCAGCCACAGCATTTCAATCCCACGCTGGTTCGATTGAGGCCTGTCCTTCGCGGGGCTTCTCCCCCCAAAGGAGTGGCCCGGTTTCAATCCCACGCTGGTTCGATTGAGGCACCTCCTGCGGCTGATGAAGGACCTGGAGCGCCAGTATGTTTCAATCCCACGCTGGTTCGATTGAGGCTCAGCGCTCCGAAATCCATCTTCCGCCTCCTTCAGGCTGTTTCAATCCCACGCTGGTTCGATTGAGGCGAGGCGGCGGTTCGTCTCCGGCCTCGCAGGCCTCACACGTTTCAATCCCACGCTGGTTCGATTGAGGCGAGGTTCTCCGTCTGGATCCTCTCCTCGTCGACGTAGTGTTTCAATCCCACGCTGGTTCGATTGAGGCCAGGACGGGTCCGTCACGGAGGCCGCCGCCCGCGTTTACGTTTCAATCCCACGCTGGTTCGATTGAGGCCTACGTGCCCGTCTGGGGCCCTCTCTTCCCAGAGAGCGTTTCAATCCCACGCTGGTTCGATTGAGGCTGCTTTTTTACAACCTTCAAGAACTCCGAAATGTGACGGTTTCAATCCCACGCTGGTTCGATTGAGGCCTGGCCCTGGCGCTCCTCTACATCGCCGTCGCGGCGTTGTTTCAATCCCACGCTGGTTCGATTGAGGCGCAGATGAACCAGGTGGCCGCGATCGTCGAGGTGATTAGTTTCAATCCCACGCTGGTTCGATTGAGGCAGGACCGGTCCCCCGTCCTGGTGGTGATGACCGCCAACGTTTCAATCCCACGCTGGTTCGATTGAGGCATGGGAAGGCGATGAGGGCTGAATTGAAGCCGGAACGGGTTTCAATCCCACGCTGGTTCGATTGAGGCTCCGGAGCGGGCGTTCCATGAGCGACATCATCCGGACGGGTTTCAATCCCACGCTGGTTCGATTGAGGCAATGATCCGCCTCCTTTCTCAAGATGAAGGGGGAGGCAAGTTTCAATCCCACGCTGGTTCGATTGAGGCCCGCCAGGTGGTGGAGCCGAGCGAGGCAGGTGACGGTGTTTCAATCCCACGCTGGTTCGATTGAGGCGATGTCCACCAGTGTGGCCACCAGGCGGCTGTCATCCCAGTTTCAATCCCACGCTGGTTCGATTGAGGCCCCCCACAAAAAAGCAACGGCGAAGCCGTTGCATACCTGTTTCAATCCCACGCTGGTTCGATTGAGGCGAAAACAGGTGAGCACCCACTGCCACAACGATGGCCAAGTTTCAATCCCACGCTGGTTCGATTGAGGCAACGCGCGGGGCTTTTTTCCATGGAAATCGGTCCGATGTTTCAATCCCACGCTGGTTCGATTGAGGCTCTCCCACATCTTCTCCCGGAGAGGCCTCCGATCCCTGGTTTCAATCCCACGCTGGTTCGATTGAGGCCCGCCGCCATCGCCGGCAGGGTGAGGACGTTGGGCGCCCGGGTTTCAATCCCACGCTGGTTCGATTGAGGCGTCGAAAGGGATTTAGCATCCGCCCAGGAACCGTCCGATCGTTTCAATCCCACGCTGGTTCGATTGAGGCCCCCATCCGCGCTTTAAAGAAAGCGCCCCCAGCCGTGTTTCAATCCCACGCTGGTTCGATTGAGGCGGGCGTGGCCACGCCGATCCAGCCCGTGGCCCTCTCCCGTTTCAATCCCACGCTGGTTCGATTGAGGCTTGAGATCCGCCGCGGCGTCTACGCTGGCACAGACCAGCTCAAGATCGTTTCAATCCCACGCTGGTTCGATTGAGGCCGCCTCATGTGCCTCCTACATCGCCTCTCGCCAGCGTGGTTTCAATCCCACGCTGGTTCGATTGAGGCCTATCCACCTGGCCGGCCCCATGGCCAAGGCCTCCTTGGTTTCAATCCCACGCTGGTTCGATTGAGGCCCCTCTCGGGCCTACTACGACCCCGGCCCGGGGATGGTTTCAATCCCACGCTGGTTCGATTGAGGCGGCGAATGCTTAGCAAGGCTAACGATTGCGCATAGCCTGTTTCAATCCCACGCTGGTTCGATTGAGGCTCAACAACCAGCCCACGCCGGGCACGCTGAAGGAGGCAGGTTTCAATCCCACGCTGGTTCGATTGAGGCCCCACGCTCCAGAAATGGTTGCGCAAGACGAAAAGCAGTTTCAATCCCACGCTGGTTCGATTGAGGCCCGGGGCGATGATCTTGCGGTGGTTTTGGAGGTCGTGAGAGTTTCAATCCCACGCTGGTTCGATTGAGGCACATCATTAGTTCGTATTTCCCTCCTGCAAGCTATTTCGTTTCAATCCCACGCTGGTTCGATTGAGGCCACTGTAGGAGTGTCTGGCCGACACCCACATTGCGAGTTTCAATCCCACGCTGGTTCGATTGAGGCCGAGAACGGGGAGATCGTGGTCCGGGTGGTCCGGGTGTTTCAATCCCACGCTGGTTCGATTGAGGCCCCAGCACGTTCTGGGCCTCCTCCGGGACGGCGATCACGTTTCAATCCCACGCTGGTTCGATTGAGGCTAAGCGATTCGCCCTTTGAATTCGCTTGTTCGCCCCGCCGTTTCAATCCCACGCTGGTTCGATTGAGGCAACACTGCACCTCGAGAAGAAGCTGGCCGAGGGCTACGTTTCAATCCCACGCTGGTTCGATTGAGGCACATCCACTTGAAGAAAGGCGGGGCCACCTGAGCCATCGTTTCAATCCCACTCTGGTTCGATTGAGGCCTCTTGAAGGCCCTCGTCGATCTCCCGCTCTCCGATCCTGGTTTCAATCCCACGCTGGTTCGATTGAGGCGCCATTCTTGCGCTGATGGCGAGGGCCGGGCTTCGCGGTTTCAATCCCACGCTGGTTCGATTGAGGCACGGAGAAGCCGAACCGCTCCAGTACCTCGGCGGCCTTGGTTTCAATCCCACGCTGGTTCGATTGAGGCCTCCTGGACCTGTCGGTCCTGCTCCTTCATAGATTTGGTTTCAATCCCACGCTGGTTCGATTGAGGCGTTTTACGAATTCTTCGCCGGCGCGGGGCTGGTCCGGCGTTTCAATCCCACGCTGGTTCGATTGAGGCCGCGATCTCCTTCTTGGCGGCCGCCGTGTTCCCCTACGGTTTCAATCCCACGCTGGTTCGATTGAGGCCGCAACCTGGTCCGCCGCCGCCCGGCCCTGGAGAACGTCCGTTTCAATCCCACGCTGGTTCGATTGAGGCCGGGCTCCATCTCCTCGCTCAGCTCGCCCGGCATGGGGTTTCAATCCCACGCTGGTTCGATTGAGGCCCACGATGTGGGCCGCCGGGCGATCCACCCCGTCCACGTTTCAATCCCACGCTGGTTCGATTGGGGCTGAGGTGGTGGCGCTGGAGCTCGGCGACATCGAGCTGTTTCAATCCCACGCTGGTTCGATTGAGGCCCTGGCCCGGGCCTCCACGCTGGCGCGCACTGAAATGATGGTTTCAATCCCACGCTGGTTCGATTGAGGCGCTCATGGAACGTCCGCTCCGGAGCGCCTCTTGCCTCGTTTCAATCCCACGCTGGTTCGATTGAGGCGAACGCGTATCAGATCCGCTTCTCCGGGAAGGACGACCGTTTCAATCCCACGCTGGTTCGATTGAGGCTCCGAGGCCTACCAGACCGCCCGCCAGCTCTTCCCGAGTTTCAATCCCACGCTGGTTCGATTGAGGCGGAAACCTGGGTATGGGCCTCCTCGGCGCTGACTCCTTTTCGTTTCAATCCCACGCTGGTTCGATTGAGGCTGGCCAGGCTGGATCTCGGGTTTCTTGAAGGCCCTCACCGTTTCAATCCCACGCTGGTTCGATTGAGGCTCTGTTGATGTGGTTGCTTGCAGCGGCCTTCTGGTCGCGTTTCAATCCCACGCTGGTTCGATTGAGGCATATGGCCGTATCGGTCAAGTGAACCGGCTGCTCCGGGTTTCAATCCCACGCTGGTTCGATTGAGGCCCCCTGGGAGGCGGCCTGGATCGCCTCCTGGGTGGTCTGTTTCAATCCCACGCTGGTTCGATTGAGGCTCCTATACCTGTTCAGCAAGACCTACTTGACGACGTAAGTTTCAATCCCACGCTGGTTCGATTGAGGCTCGCATTTTAGCACGCATGGCTTGCGCCGTCGAGCCTAAGTTTCAATCCCACGCTGGTTCGATTGAGGCTAGCCCCGGGCCTCCACGCCGGAGGGGCTGGCCTCATGTTTCAATCCCACGCTGGTTCGATTGAGGCCCTTCATCCCCGCGTGGAAGCGAAGATGATAACGAGGTTTCAATCCCACGCTGGTTCGATTGAGGCAGAGGGAGTAGCCCGTGGGGGCGGCGGCGACGTTGAGTTTCAATCCCACGCTGGTTCGATTGAGGCTGGTGAAATCAATCCGCCCTCGCAGGGGGCACGTACTGTTTCAATCCCACGCTGGTTCGATTGAGGCGGGGGAGATCTCCCGCGAGGGCCTCGCCTTCCGCATCGGTTTCAATCCCACGCTGGTTCGATTGAGGCAGCGAATCGCCACCCCATGAAGCGCGCCACGCTGATGTTTCAATCCCACGCTGGTTCGATTGAGGGAGGATTTCTTGCAGGAGGTCGGCGCCCTGCGTCCCGTTTCAATCCCACGCTGGTTCGATTGAGGTGGAGCGGGCGGAGGCCATCCTCTCCGGCTCCTTCCGTTTCAATCCCACGCTGGTTCGATTGAGGCAATCATTCCCCAGATCGCTGCGGAAAGCCGTCTGGTGGTTTCAATCCCACGCTGGTTCGATTGAGGCAAGCATCCGTCCCCAGCGGATCCCCGTGGGATCTGCGTTTCAATCCCACGCTGGTTCGATTGAGGCCATCGCCAGCATCTGGCAAACGGTGGGCCAGATCGTGTTTCAATCCCACGCTGGTTCGATTGAGGATACGTCAAATGAACAACGATATAGTCTAATCCCTCGTTTCAATCCCACGCTGGTTCGATTGAGGTTTATTCACCGCGATAAGCCACAAGTTTCCAAGATCTGTTTCAATCCCACGCTGGTTCGATTGAGGCTTTGATCTCATGACCCGGGGCTGGACGGTGAAGGCCCGTTTCAATCCCACGCTGGTTCGATTGAGGGCAGGCTGAGGCCGTTGACCTCTTCCGTCGTCCAGGGTTTCAATCCCACGCTGGTTCGATTGAGGACCGCAATCCCCGCACCAAATCGACCGACACGAAAGCGTTTCAATCCCACGCTGGTTCGATTGAGGTGATCCGGGACCCCCAGAACGCCGCCCGCGTCCAAGAGTTTCAATCCCACGCTGGTTCGATTGAGGCGGAAGCAGTCGTTCGAAGAGTATCCAGCTGAAGATCCGTTTCAATCCCACGCTGGTTCGATTGAGGTGTTGTGGCCAGCCGGCGCATTCAGGAGCCCTATCTTGTTTCAATCCCACGCTGGTTCGATTGAGGCCGCATCCGCTCCAGGTCCGCCAGCCACCGCCTCCGCTGTTTCAATCCCACGCTGGTTCGATTGAGGAAGCCAGGCCGCGACGACCTCGTCCGGGAGAACTGTTTCAATCCCACGCTGGTTCGATTGAGGCTGGCCACCGAGTAGCCCTGCCGGACCCGCTCGAGCAACGTTTCAATCCCACGCTGGTTCGATTGAGGCTCGTCCGAGAACTTGTCCACTTTTTCGACGACAACGTTTCAATCCCACGCTGGTTCGATTGAGGGTTTTCCATCGAGATTTCGGGAGAGGCAAAACTCTCGTTTCAATCCCACGCTGGTTCGATTGAGGGTTTTCGACCGCGAAGACCTGCAGCATCGTCCCCCGGTTTCAATCCCACGCTGGTTCGATTGAGGTCTACACGGGCCTGCACAACTGGAGCCTTTTCCAGGTTTCAATCCCACGCTGGTTCGATTGAGGGCGCCTTCTTCCCTTGATTCCGCATGTAACAATGTTGGTTTCAATCCCACGCTGGTTCGATTGAGGTTTTCATCTGACACCTCCCTCGTGAGATACGCCTGAGTTTCAATCCCACGCTGGTTCGATTGAGGCAAGGTGGTCAAAAAGCATCTTCGCAAGAAGCTGAAGTTTCAATCCCACGCTGGTTCGATTGAGGCCGCTTATGCCCGCTATACCCGCCCAGACGGCAAGAGTTTCAATCCCACGCTGGTTCGATTGAGGCTCATCCGCTCCACCGCCTCTTGGATCACCAGGCCCGGGTTTCAATCCCACGCTGGTTCGATTGAGGCTCCAGATCCCGCTCAGAGGGGCGGGTGTAGCGTGCAGGTTTCAATCCCACGCTGGTTCGATTGAGGGTGAACGTCATCCGTCCAAGTCATTTTACTTGCCAGGTTTCAATCCCACGCTGGTTCGATTGAGGGTTGGGGGGGCAAATTGCCAATCCGCCTTCGTGGATGGTTTCAATCCCACGCTGGTTCGATTGAGGAGCGCTAATCACTCTCATCTTTGTGACTGTAGCGTCTGTTTCAATCCCACGCTGGTTCGATTGAGGCGGGCCTTCGGCCCGCTCCTTTCGGTGCGGGGTTGAGTTTCAATCCCACGCTGGTTCGATTGAGGCGTCCATATACCAATGGCTCCACTGGCGAGTTTTCCACGTTTCAATCCCACGCTGGTTCGATTGAGGCATCCCCTGCTCCGTCATCGCGTCCTCCTTTCCTTTAGGTTTCAATCCCACGCTGGTTCGATTGAGGGAAGACGAAGCGGCGATATGGGTCGTTCTCGTAGATCGGTTTCAATCCCACGCTGGTTCGATTGAGGTCCGGCGGATCGAGGCGGTTTCCGTTCGGCCCGCCTCGTTTCAATCCCACGCTGGTTCGATTGAGGGCGGAGGAGCGCCCGGGGGCGCGCGGCTTCCTGTTTCGTTTCAATCCCACGCTGGTTCGATTGAGGCGCGGGCCAGATCCCAGACGCAGCCGGGGATCTCGGCGTTTCAATCCCACGCTGGTTCGATTGAGGTGCTCAGGCAAGCAGTGACTCGGGAAACGAATTTTTCGGTTTCAATCCCACGCTGGTTCGATTGAGGCGGATAACTTATGATTGGATTGGAACCGGCAGGATCCGGTTTCAATCCCACGCTGGTTCGATTGAGGACCCATGACCACCCAGATGGCATCAAGGGCCAGCAACAGTTTCAATCCCACGCTGGTTCGATTGAGGCGGTGATCCTGGTGGCGGGTGGCAATCCAGATGTCCGTTTCAATCCCACGCTGGTTCGATTGAGGCGCGCGGTGGCGCAGGAGCGTCTCGGCCAAGTTCACGTAGTTTCAATCCCACGCTGGTTCGATTGAGGGTCCTCGCCCACGCCCAGGCGGGCGGCGATGCCCTCGTTTCAATCCCACGCTGGTTCGATTGAGGAGGGTTACCATCCGGTGGCGGCGGCAATCCTGGACGCGTTTCAATCCCACGCTGGTTCGATTGAGGCGCGCTCTACCAGATCGGACCGCTGCTGCTTTCCGCCGTTTCAATCCCACGCTGGTTCGATTGAGGCCGATGCAGGGGATGATCGTCCGGAAAGCCCTGAGCCGTTTCAATCCCACGCTGGTTCGATTGAGGAGCCCGGATCCGAATCGAGCCGTCACGCCGAAGCCCGTTTCAATCCCACGCTGGTTCGATTGAGGGCTGAAGGGAAGGAATCTCCCCTTGTCATCCGCTTCTGTTTCAATCCCACGCTGGTTCGATTGAGGGGTCGTAGTCGGAGATCAGGAGATGCCCCAAGATCTCGTTTCAATCCCACGCTGGTTCGATTGAGGCGGCGGGGCGATCCAGTTCCTTGCGGACGCCGTCTCCGTTTCAATCCCACGCTGGTTCGATTGAGGGTCCACGGCTCCGAAGCCTCCTCCGAAAGTTTTGCAGTTTCAATCCCACGCTGGTTCGATTGAGGCGGCGATCGTCAGCGAAGCCGCGGCCACGGCGTGGCTGGTTTCAATCCCACGCTGGTTCGATTGAGGGCCCCTGATTATAGCATTCTATCCGCCGCCGTCAAGGGTTTCAATCCCACGCTGGTTCGATTGAGGCTACATCCCCGTCCAGGAGCGGGACGACCCGGATCTCCGTTTCAATCCCACGCTGGTTCGATTGAGGGGTCAGCGTGTCCTGGCCCGACAGCCCCTTGAGGCGCGGTTTCAATCCCACGCTGGTTCGATTGAGGCAACGATCTCGCTCGCGTTGCTTTCGGCGAAAGACAGAGTTTCAATCCCACGCTGGTTCGATTGAGGCCTGCGATTTCAGGGGGTGAGTGGGGGAAGGGAGAGAGAGCCCCCTTCGGAAATCCAGTTCGCCTTAAATATAGCATCGATCGTGCGGTTTGTCAAGGGGTGCGGGCTTCTCCACGGATCTGGGGACAACGGGGGTCCGCGGAAGCCTTTTCCGAACCGTGGGATCAGATCCCTATGGAGGGATCTTTTCGGATCGAAAGGGAAGCGGATGGTTGGGGATGGGGGGGAGAAGAGAGGGGTTCGAAGGGATCATTTTATAAGCCTTCCGCGGACCCCCGGTGGCCGGATTTTC
>Ga0080007_1082837_pt1 | contig 13405 bp, 9 predicted proteins | sample OctOCTMetagenome_FD_69210 | JGI IMG/M metagenome (GOLD analysis project Ga0080007, IMG submission 69210) | Hot spring and microbial mat streamer communities from Octopus Spring Streamers, Yellowstone National Park, USA - OCT_B (SPADES... | ecosystem: Environmental > Aquatic > Thermal springs >...
CGCAAGCGAAGTGTCTTTGTGGATGAACAAGCCTTTCGTCGCTCCGTGCATGGCAAACTCCGTTGCACCCATTGCCACAATGACATCAACCCGACGAAACTGCCCCACCTGCGCCACACGCAAAAAGTGGAATGTGGGCGCTGCCATTTAGAGCGGCAATTGCCCCAAGCGCCTCCCTTCAAAATTGCCCTCTTCAAGTCCTACGCCGACAGCGTTCACGGCGAAGCGGCGGCGCGTGGCGACCCCCATGAGCCCCGTTGTGCCGATTGTCACGGGCATCACGACATCTTGCCCGCCAAAGACCCGCGCTCGCATGTCAACCGTCGCAACATCCCGTCCACTTGCTCCCGCTGCCACAGCGATGCGGGGTTGGTGGAGTGGCATCAAATCCCGAAAGGCGAAACGCTGCTTTACTACGAGCGGAGCGTTCACGGACAATTGCTGCGTAAGGGCGTCGTCGGGGGCAGATCGGCGCCGGGCAAACCGCCTGCTGTCTGCACCGATTGTCATGGCGTTCATGGTATCCGCCCCGCTACCGACCCCAACGCCAAAGTCGCTCGTCCCAATGTCCCCGAAACTTGCGGTCAATGTCACCAGCGGATTTTTCGGGGATGGCGACAAAGCGTCCACGGGCAGGCGTGGGCGAGCGGTGTCAAGGAAGCCCCTGTTTGCACCGATTGTCACGGCGAGCACGCCATCCGCAGCCCCCAAGACCCGACCTCACTGGTTCATCCCCAACACATCATCGCCACCTGCTCCAAATGCCACGAGAACGAGCGATTGCAGCGGCGGTTAGGGTTGCCGACCTTGCGCCTCGCCACCTACCGCACCAGTTATCACGGCATCCTCAACCGCTACGGCATCACCGAAGTGGCGCATTGCGCTTCCTGTCACGGCGCCCACAACATCCTGCCGTCCTCGGACCCCCGCTCCCCCGTTCACCCCAACAACTTGCCCAAAACTTGCGGCAGTTGTCACCCCGGCATCGGCAAAGGCGTGGCGTTCGGGAAAGTGCATTTTGCGGGCACCCGCACCGAAAGCCCCGCTTACTGGCTTGTCAAGTTGCTTTATCAGTGGTTCATCGTCGGGCTGATGACTTTCTTCGCCCTTTACATCGCCTTGGACATCCGCAACTACTTCAAAGGACGCCCCAGCCATGCCGTTTCCCGCCTTCGTCCCGACGACCCGTTGGCGCACGAGTATGTGGAACGGCTCACCTTGAACGAGCGGTTGCAACACCTCGTGCTGGTGATTGCCTTCACCTTGCTGGTCATCTCAGGGATGCCCCTCCGTTACCCCGAAGCGGGTTGGGCGCAACGGTTGCTCAGTTTTCCCGGCAGCGCCCCGTTGCGCAGCCTCTTGCATCGCATCGGCGCCGTCTTGCTCATGGGCTTAGTGATTTGGCACATCGCTTACCTGCTGACGCCCCGCGGGCGGGAGCAATTGCGCCACCTGCGTTGGACGCGCAAAGACTTCGCCGACATTTGGCAAATGCTTCGCTGCTATCTCGGATTGAGCGACGAGAAACCGAAATTCGGGCGGTTCAACTGGATTGAGAAGTTGGAGTATTACGCCGTCGTCTGGGGCACGACAGTCATGGTCTTGACAGGTTTGGCGCTCTGGTTTGAAGCGCAAGCCCTCACCGTTTTGCCCCTCTGGCTTTGGCATATCGCCCGGCTCATTCACAGTTACGAAGCCTTGCTGGCGTTCCTGACCATCATCCTTTGGCATCTTTACCATGTGCACTTCAAGCCCGGCATCTTCCCGATGAACCCTGCATGGCTGACGGGCAAAATTTCACTGCGCCATTGGCTGGAAGAGCACCCACTGGAAGCGCAGGAACGGACGGGAAACGGCAGCGAGTAGCGAATAGCGACTGGCGAATTAAACGGCAGCGAGTGGCGAATAGTAGGGGTGAACGGCAGTTCGCCCTAAACAGCCACGACAGATAACGGCAGCGAGTGGCGACCGGTGAATGACTTTTCTGGAGGGCAGTGCTCTTGCACTGCCGAAAAGATTTCAGCCCTTAATCACCGCACCACACGCCCTTTCGTTCATGAACAATGTCAGAACGACCTTGCAGTCATGAGAGTGTTCTAAAATACTCATGCCACTGGCTTAAGCCAATGGTTGATGACGATTTTTTCCTGAGCGCCGAATTCATTCGGCGTCTGGGAGGGCGAACCATAAAATCGGTGCGGTGTGCTGAGTGCGGAGTGTAGTTTTTAAAGAGCAAAAAATTTTTCGGCAGTGTGGGAACACTGCCCTCCAGAAAAAACCATTCGCCAGTCGCTATTCGCCATTCGCTGCCGTTTTTGGCTCGGCAGAAGCCTCGCCCTCCCATTTTTCTCGTCCCTCGTCCCACGCCCCTCGTCCCGTTCTAAGTCGGCGCTCAGGTCTTTCGTCATCAACTACGGACTGAAGTCCGTAGCATGAACGGCTTTGGTTGCGTCATCTATGGGCTAAAGCCTGTGGCATGGGTAGAGGATTTTTGACTTTTAGAACGCTCTCTTGCAGTCATTTACACCACCCGCTTCTCCCGCCATAATTGACTTTGCCGCGAATGAGTTATGGCTTGCTCGCCACTTCTGACAGTGCAGTAAAGTGAGGACGGGGCAGGGCAGAAGCGGGGTCAACTTCATTGGGAGGAACGAGGTGAAAATGGTAGTGAAACGCTGTTCAGATTGTGGCAGCGAATTAAGGGAAGAAGCACGCTTCTGCGACCAATGTGGTTTCCCTGTCGGTCAAGAGGAAGCGGATTTGATTTTTGGGCGAAGTGAAGAGTGTTCGGTGAGGTTCTCCGACCCGACGGTCTCCCGCCGCCATGCTCGTGCCGTTTGCGTAGGAGGAGTCTGGTATCTTCGGGATGAAGGGAGTAAAAACGGAACTTTCGTCAACGGTGAGCGCCTCTATCCTCGGGCATGGCGGAAATTACAACTCGGTGACCAAATCCGTTTGGGCGCCAAAGTGATTTTGCGGCTGACTGAGAAAGGATGGGTGGATGGAGAAGGGAAAGTTTTATGGCAAACACCACAACGCTCCACTCCTACTGCTGCCGAGTCATCGTTTGCACAGCAAAGAACGCAACAAGAGTCCCATCAATCACGACCTCACTTAACTTCAACAAAACCTTGTCCTTTCTGTCAAGTCCGTATCCCTGAGCCTTTCGTTCTCGCTTTCTGCCCCAACTGCGGTTATCCATTACGCTGGTTAGTGCGTCCTTCTGTCCGTAACCCGATACTTGTCAAGTCTTCGTCTCTGCCCTTGACCTTGACTTTTGAAGTGCAAGGAGTTGGCAAAGAGCCATTGGAACTCGTCTTCCGCAGCGAGCAACCTGAACAACTCTTGTTGGGCGTCGGCGAAACACCGAAAGAGGTGGAGCGTTGCTTTTGTCGGGTTGGCGAGAAAGTGGATTTGCGCCTTTGGATTCAGCCATTGAAAGACGAGACAGAAGTTGTCATCTCCGTTCGCAGCCTTTTCTATCCTGTCGGTGCAAGCAAGAAAGAAAAGCCACGCCCAGAGTGGCATCCGAAGGAATTGGAAAGGGAAGAGAGGTTGGTCTTGCGCCTCATCCCTTACATCCCGCGATTGCGTTGGGTGCCTTCGTTGGTGCTTCTGTCTTACCGCCATCCGAAGCAATCGGTGCGGTTGGTCAACGAGTCGCCTTTTTCGGTGACGGGAAAACTGAGGGTCGCTGAACCGTTGAGGGTTTACCCTTCAGAAGTCAAATGGTCGTTGGCGAGCAAGAAAGCGAAGGAATGGCAATTGGAAGCGGGAAAGGAGTGGGCAAAGGAGCAACCCTGCGAGTTGATGGCTGAACCTGATGAAGGGGAAGCAGTTCGTTGCATCGTCTTTTGGGTCGGTGGGGAAAGAGAAGTTCACCAACCCGATGTCGTTGTCGGCGTGGATTTCGGAACTTCCAAATCTGCCTTAGCGGTGTTGGACTTTCGGCAGAATTCTCCCAACCCTCAATTGCTTACCCTTCAGGGACAGCAGGTCGTGCCCTCTTTGCTGTTGTTTTTGGAAGGACGACAAGAACCGTTGATGGGGCAAGACGCTGAAGCCCGTTTGGGAGACCCAACCGCTTTGCCCGTGCAAGGTGTCAAATTGCTGTTGCGAAGTAATCGAACGGTTCAATGGGCGGGTCGTTTTTGGACCTCGCTACAACTGACCCAACGCTTCCTCGCTTTCCTGAAAAGGCAGGTTGATTTGGTCTATGGCGACGACCAGCAATGCCTGAAACGGTTTGAGTTGGGGTTGCCCGTTCTGGATAGGGAGAGCGATTACGAGAAGCAACGAGATCTCAGCATCCAAGCCGCTGGTGAAGCGGGGATGAAGTGGGTTCGGGTTTGGCTGGAACCGGTTTGCGCGGCGGCGTATGTTTTGCACAAGTGGCGGGAGTTTGCGCAAGGGCTTCCATTGCCTCGTCCCGGTGATTGGCTTTTAGTGCTGGATTGGGGAGCAGGGACTTTAGACGCAACGCTTTTGGTCTATGAAAAACCTGAACCGCCATTCTTTGAGTTGCCTCCTTTAGTCGGCGTCGGTTTGGAGCAAGGTGGTCAGCACCTTGACTGGTATCTGACTTGCGAGTTCGCAGAGAGTGTAGGCTTGCAGGAATTGCTAAATGAGGCAAGGCAACTCGGTTGGAAGGAATTTCGCTGGCGAGGGAGTTTGCCCTTAAGGCAATTGGCGGAAACTGTTAGGGAGGCAAAAGAGCAACTGGATAGGCAAAACTCCTTCTCTGTCGCTGACTTTCGTTCCCGCCTCACTGCCCCAGAATTCACTGACCTTGACCCACGCTTCGTTTTAGTAAGTCGCCCATCGGTCAATTGGTGGGTGCAGGAAACTTTAGCGGAGTTGAAGAAACGGCTGGACGAGCATCTTAGCCCTTCTGATTGGCAACAAATCGCTTATGTCTTAGTTGTGGGTGGGACGGGGCAAATCCCGTTGGTGCGTGAACTTTTGGGAGATTGGATTGGGAAACCTGAGCGAGTGGTTCAGTTGCGTGGGGAAGATGCAATCCTTGCTGTTGCCTATGGAGCGGCTTTGATCGGAGAGGTGCGATTGACAGGGATGCCTTTCCCTGTCTCCCTTTCTGTCAACGGTAAACGGGAGGAGTTGCTTCGGGCTGGTGACCACCTAACCCGCATAGAACGAACCTTCAATGTGCCGTTAGCGGGTTTGACCGCAGAATTACTGGCAAGGGTGCGAGACACCGATTACTTGCTGGCTTCCGTCCGCTTGGAGTATCAACAAGCCGAAAGGGTTCGGATGCAGTTGGACACTGACGAGGAAGGCTGGCTTTGGTGGAGATGGTGGGCAGGAGAAAAGTTACTGGACGAGCAGAAAATTTTGGCTTTGCCTTAGCCGAAGTTGGCGAAAGGGGTGATGACCGATGGAAGACTGGCAGGAGCAAACTCGGAAATTAGCAGCAAGTGATGTGGGCTTTGCTGCAGGCTTGCTCGTCGCCCAGTTGTTGCAAACTGTCCAGCAATTGAGCGAACGAGTGGCGGCGATAGAAAAGGAATGGCAAAGTTGGCGTGAGCAATTGCCTTCTTTCATCCAAATGGCTCAGGCTTTACAAGAAATCACCCAACTCCTACCGCAACTGCGGGTGGCTTTGGAGAAAACGCAAGAGCAACTCGCCCAAAATTTTTTGAGCCGTTGGCAAGAGTGGCAAGGTGCTCAGCAGGCGATAGAATGGGCGAGCCGAACCCTGAGTTATCAGCAATCCCTTAAACAACTCATCGCCGATGTGGAAGCAGCGACCGAAAAGGAAACCTTTGTCCGAACCAATAGCACTCGTATAGAAAGCCTTGTCTTCCCATTCTCCCTTCCCCCTTCCGACCAGTGGGAATTAGATTGGCTGAGAAGCGCCTTAGAGGCTGAAGGGGAGAAAGCCAGAAACGAGGCGTTGGAGCGATTGGAGCAAATGGGGATTTCGTTGCGGTTACCTAAAGAGGGTGCTCCTTTTGAAAGCGCTTGGCAGCAAATCGTGGATGGCAAGCAGACAGATGACCCTTCCAAAAATGACACCATCGCTGAAGTTAGAGTCCCTGCCATTTTCATCGGCGAGAAATTAATCCGACCAGCCCAAGTTGTCGTTTGGAAAGGACCGAGCCGTTTGCGGGGGTGAAGGTGATGGAACAGCGGGCTTGTCCAAAGTGTAAAGAGTTTTGGCAGCCTCACCCATCATTTGTTTTCCGCTTTTGCCCCAGATGTGGCGTTCGGTTGGAGCAACCTTGTCCTTCCTGCCATCAGGATTTGCCTACCTTGTCGCCCGAATGTTCCCGTTGTCAAATTCGCCTTCAAATTTGTCCCAACTGCTTTCGGCTCTTCCCGCTCCGAGAAAACTTTTGCCCCTTTTGTCGTGAACGCCGTGAACCATTAAATGCTCTCCGTCCCTCTTTTGCTTGCCTTCGTGGGAACGCCGCCAACACTTTCATGGCTTCGCCCGCTTTCCTTGACCTTCTGCCCCAACAAACCCCTTCGTTTTGGGAGCAAAATTTTTCGCCACCTTTGTCTATGGGCGTTTTAGCCTATGGGAGTTTGCTTTTTGTCAGCGGTTCGGAAAGGTTGAGGTTGCATTGCTGGCACCTTCTCCGTCAAGCCTTTGAAGTGGATTTGAGGGATTGGGCGGGGACGGATGCTAATGCTTTGAAACTTTGGGTTGACAAAAGTTGGCTGTGGCTTTGGGACAACGACAACCGTTGGCTCAGCCTCATAGACATCAGCCAACTTCAACCCAAACTGATGACGGAACAACCGCTGCCCATCCCCGAAGGAGCGAGGATTGTAGGCGCAGCATTTGGCATGCTTTGGTGGGAGCGAGAAAATCGGTTGGAAGCATTGGATGCACAAGGATGGGGGAAAGAGTTGAAACCTGCCCTGAACATTCCCTTGACTGCTCCTCTCATTCGCTTCCCTGTTGACCGCTTTTCGGAAACTGCCTTTGTGGTCATGGAAGACGCTGTGTTCTTTGCGGACCAACAAGGAAACATTTGGCGGTGGGAACGGGAGAGTCAGAAAGCGGAGATGCTGAGAAGCGATGTGCGACTGAACCTTCTCCCTGTCACCTTAAGTTGGCGAGGGCGAAGAGAAATTGTCTGGGTCGCCGATAGTCGTTTACTCTGTTTGAGTGCCGAAGGATGGCGGGAAGTCCCGTTGACAGTGCGCCCATCGGGAAACCATCCTGTTGCGATGGGAGAAGGGATATGGTTGCCGATAGAAAAGGGGCAAAGATGAGCGTTTTGCGACGATAAGGGAATTGTGATGGCTGAGTGTCGCCTCCAGCTTCAAACGGAAACCCTTTACGCTTTTGCCGCCGAAACCCTTTGGTTGCTGCAACGGGATAGCGATGTAGTTCGGCTGTTTCGGTGCGACCGAGAGGGTAAGGTTCAGCCGTTGGACACTTGGGACTCAAAAGAGCAGCCTTTCGTTTTCGGTTATCAGCGTAATTCATCCGCCTTTCTGTTAGTCCTGACGAGAAGGAGTGGGAAGGCATGGGCAAAACTTTGCATCTCGCCGTCAGTGGGTTAATGATGCTTCTTTGCGTCCAAAGTCTTGTGGCTCAAGTGAAGGTGCTGGAGCCGACACCTAACAAGGAAGTCGCCTTAAATCAGGCTTTGACAATAGAAGCCACTATTTCGCCCTTGCCTGCTAAGAAACGGCTTTTCATGACGGCAGTGATTTCCCTAAGGGGAGAGGTGTTGGATCGCGTCCCACTTTACGACGATGGCGACCCAGACCACGCTGACCGAAAAGCGGGAGATGGCATCTACGCCAACACCTATATCCCTCGTCGCGAAGGGGAACTGACCCTTCGGGTGAAGGCAAATTGGAACGGTGAAGAAGTTTGGTCAGAACCTGTGCCTTTCGTCGTTCGGTCTGTCCCGACACCTTTGCCAGAAAGTGTAAAGCCTACTCCCACGCCTTCTCCTCTATCGCCTCCAAAATCGCCGACAAAACCTATCGGAGGTCTCTTAGCTCTCCTCGGCACTGTTAGCCTTTTGGTCAGCCTCTTTTCCCTTCGCCGAACGGTGCAACCTCAAGGTGGATTAAGCGTTGAGTTGCGATTTTTCGGGAAAAGAGAAGCGTTGCTGACAGGACCAAGAGGGCAAGGAGACTTCACTTTACCCCAACAGCAATTCGCTGACCTGAAACTCGCCCGCTTGCGATGGGAAGGATTTTCGGGTTTGATTGTTGCCCCTTTGCAGGCTAAACAAGTTTGGGTTGAGGAGACGAAAAGTCAACGGCTGAAAGAAGGTCTCAATCACATCAAGGTCAGCCACACCCTTCAAGGTGTCCCTATCAGCGGTGAACTTATTGTCAAGGTCAACCGTTTCGCCGAGGAAAATCGCTTCCCCGTCTTTGGCTTGGTCATCGGCGGTCTGTTGCTTTTCATCGGCTTCATCTTGCTCTTCCTGTGATTGCCCAAATTGCTTGCTGCTATAATTGACGACGAAGCAACAAAACAGCGTCAAGGGGGAAGGTTCATGCGAGGTAGCGGAATCGTGACGGTCATTGTTCTGGCGAATGCTTGGGTGATGGCTCAGCAGCCGACACCTCAGATGGTAACCGTTCGTGAAATCTACCAGCGAGCAAGCGAGTTGCTCAATCAGCCTGTCTTGTTCTTGGGTTTGCAGCAATCCTATTACGAGCGGGCAGCAGATTACTTCACCGAGCGAGGAATTTCAACGGCGGAACTTCCCACTTCTTTGCGGACAGGCGATTTTCTGGGTTTAGTGGTGCGTGATTTCTCAGGTGGGGGAGAAGACAGCATCTTCATCGCTGCCGACCGCAAATCTGTTCAACCCCCAGAACTCGCTCACAACCCACCTCCTTTGACCCTTTGGTTGGTGGGCGGGCATGTGCGAAAAGTTCGGGATGTGCTTTTCGTTGAAGTGAACAACTTGGCTTTCCAGCCCAAGTGGCAAGGTTATCGCCTTTTAAAATGGCAACATTGGCTGGAACTTTTGGGTGTCTTGGTGGCTTTGATTTTGCTGCATGCCGTTTTGTTCTACGCCTTCTTCAACCTAACGGAACGCCCTTCAGGGAGTGTGAGGGCTGCTTACCTGCTTTGCCTTTGGGCATTGGTTGCCTATCTTGTCTTCCGAGAACCTTTCCGCTCCTTTTTCTCTTTTGGCAGCATCGCTTTCTTCGTTCTGATGGGCATAGCAGGAGTGTTGAGTTTGCTCCTGCTCCTTTCCTTGCTCTTGCGGGGGACTTAGAAAGGTGCGTTTGAAAGGAGAGTGAGAAAGATGCGTCGCGCCCTCGTCATCGGCTTAGGTGGCTGTGGTTGTCGGGTCGTTCAGAGGCTCAAAGAACGGGTGGAGTGGCGCTATGGTGGACTGGAAAAAACGCCTTTCCTGCAACTTCTGGGGATAGATACCGCCGAGGACGCAGGCTTGGAAGGGGAGGACCTGTTCGTTCACATGACTGTCCATCGGGAAGATTTTCGTCGCCTCATAGACGAGGTGCGATTGGGGAGGGAAAGACCAGACATAGAACCTCATCGTTGGCTGGACATCCAAGTTGTTGGGGACAAAACCGAAATCAGTGAAGGTGCAGGCGGAATCCGCATGGTCGGGCGATTAGCCTTCCTCTTCCCGACCAATTTCAATGCCGTCGTTGCTCGCTTGCGAGCGAAATTGGAAAAGTTGCGCACGATGACCGATGAGGAAGCCAGCAAGGCTTTTGGCGAAACTTTGCAACTCAGCGAAGGCTTGGACATTTATGTTGTGGCGACCCTTTGTGCGGGAACAGGGAGTTCGGTCTTTCTGGACATGGGGTATTTGCTTCGGCGGCTGACCGCTTATTTTCCCCTCCCGACCCGCACCACCGCCATCATCACTTTGCCTCCCTTGACCACAACGGACATCATCAAGTTACGCAACACTTACGGGGCATTATGCGAGTTGGATTACTTCAGCCGAGATGGTGTCACTTATCGTGCCAAGTTCCCCGATGAGCCGAGGTTATTAGAACGAAGTGACCGCCCTTACGATTTCGTCTATCTCGTCTCTCCTGACCGTTTGAACCGTCCTTCCTTACCTGACCACTTCGCTTTGGAAGCGGCTATTGCTGAGTATTTGTTTGCTGATGTGTTTTTGGACGAGACGAAAATTCGGGATGGTCGTCGGGACGATATGGTGGCTTATGCTTTCAACCGAAGGATGCCCGATGGGGCGCCCCTGCGCTTTTTGACTTTTGGCTTGTCCGTCCTTCAATTTCCTGCTCAACAAATTCAAGACGCTTGCGCTTATCTCCTCACTCGTCGCACCCTTGACGATTACTTGACCGACCGAGAACCTTCAGTGACAGACATAGAGGGTTTGATGCAACAAGTCGGGTTGAGCGGAGAAGGGACGGTGCGGCGGGAGTTATTGTCACCTGAAGGCGACCCCAGAGGCGAAAACTACAACATCCAGATTGCTGCCCGAAACCGTTTGGATTGGTTAATGCGCAACTATCAAACAGTGACCGACTTGGACACCGTGAAGCAACAATTGCTTTGCGGTTTCGGAGAGGGCGCTCCCTTGACGGGTGACGAAATTCCCTTCGGTCGGTTTAGGCAAGTTATAGAAGGCAACCGAGAACGCCTCAAGCGAGATTTGCCTCAACGCATATTGGACTTCCTGAAGGAACGATTCCTAACCCAACTTTCTGTTGGCATCCAACCTGCACTGAAAGCCATCCAAAAAGTTCGGGAAGCAGTGGCTGAACGCCTCAATGCCTTGCAACAATCTGACCCAAACGAGTTTGTCCAATACGCCGAGAACCGTTGCAGCGAATTTGCTCAACGATTGGATGCTGCAGAACGAGATTGGCTGTTGGCTTTGCCCATACCTTATCGGGGCTTGGTGAGGCGTCGCCTTTTGGCTCGTTGGCGGACAGTGATGGAAGAATGGGTTCAAACTAAGTTGGACGCCTACGCCATCAAAGAGGAAATTGCTGTCTTGGAAAGCCTTCAAAATGACCTCAGCCTTATAGAGCGGCGTTTGCGCCATTGGCGAGATTACGCTAATGCTTTCCGTCAGGCTGCTCAAGACGGTTACGACTGGACACTCCGACCTCCCCGTGTTCCCGGCATTATCCTCTTTGATGAGGACATCGTTCAACGGGAATATAAGTTGGTCTTGCCTAATGAACAAGCGGAACGAAATGCTATGGCGGAAGTGTTGCAGGCAGGTTTGGGAGATGTTTGGGATGCGCTTACTCGCCCCCTCACGGAGCGCCATGAAAACTGGCTGGACAACGATTTGGAGATAGGGCGAAGGGTGAGAACTTTGACTGACCCTCAAACACGCGACGAGCCTTTCCGGCGCCTTCAACGGGATCGGATTTGGAAGAGGTTGAAGGATGAAGCCGACAAGAAATTTGAGGCGAAACTAAGGGAACGAGGCGATGTGATTGAGCGATTCATGGAACGAGCGACCGACCTACCAGCGCAACTGAAAAATTTGTTAGATGAGGCAGCGGTTTTCCTCCCCATCAACTTGAGCGACCCCAACTTCCAACAGGACTACAACCCAGACCGACAAGAGAAGCGATGGGTCTTTTGGCTTTGGGGCAGTGAGACACCGACAACTCGTAGAGGTCAAGAGTTTTGGGAAGCCCTTCAAAAGGCTTTGAGGGAAACGCAAGAGCAGGAGGAATTGGCGAAACTTTCCGACAAAACCGCAATCTTCGTCTTGACCGAATTGGGTGGTTTCCCTGTCCGACTCATTCAGGGTGTGGAAGAGTTCGTGGAACGAATTCGCCCCGAAGATAGGGTGCAGATGTGGAGCCGAAAGGATTTGCCCCGTTGGCTCAGGCTGAAGCCTACTGAGCCTCGTTGCGAGGAATTGCTCGTTACCGCTTACGCTTGGCAACTGATGAGGTTGCAGGTAAGGGACGGCAATAGGTGGCATGAATGCGGAGAGGACCGTTTGCCCGTTGTTTTCCCTGAAGCTGCTCGGATGTTGGAAGAAAACATTGACATCCGCCGCCGCCTTGACCGCCGCATCCAACAGCACCTACAAGAGCACCAAACTAACCCAGCGAAACTGGAAGAACTGTATCACCAACTGATCGGGCTGAACGAAACACAACTCAACATGCTGGGTGTAGAGGAGTTGACAGAAGAACAAGCGAGGGCAATCGCCCTGCGATTCATTCAGCGTCAAGATGTCCTCAAACGACTCCACGAGCAAATGGGAGAACTTGCACCTTATCGCCACTTTGCCACTGACGAAGAAGCCCAGAAAGACGGCTTTCCTCAAGCAGGCTACTACTGTGCCAATTGCCACTACTTTTTCGGTCCCGACATCCATCAAGTTCCCAAGTTCTGCCCACGCTGTCAGGCTGTTTGAAACGCAGCCACAACTTGAACATCAGCATTGGCTTCACTTTTCTTCGCCGGCGCAAAACAAGTCCGTAATTGGTGGCGCAAAAATTAAGCGCTAACTTAGAACGGAAAATGGGGCAGGGAAAATAGGGAGGCAGTTCCTGACGAGCCGAAACGGTAGCGAATGGCGACCGGCGATTAGAGACTGGCAAATTGTTGGAGTGGCTATCAGCCACGACAGATAACGGCGGCGAGATACGGCAAAAGCAGCCACACGACAGAAAGCGACGAGAAGACACCCATTGGCGAGAGGGCGATAGCGACGGATGAGATGGGCGAAAAGATTGCCGTTAGCGGCAGGATTGATGGCGTTGGCGTTGACGGCGATGATGGTGGCGGAGCAAAAAGTCCCGTCGGCGCTGCGGCGATGGAACGCCCGTTATGTCGGCAGCCAAGTTTGCATGGAGTGTCACCACGAAGTCGCCCGCGTCTGGGCATCCTTGCCCCACAGCCAATGGATGCTGGACGCCAAGTTGCCCGCCCACTGGCAAGGTTGTGAAGCCTGTCACGGACCTGGCAGCCTCCATGTCGTCGCCCGAAAAGGCTACATCGTGGCGTGGGAGAAGTTGTCGGTGGCGGAGCAAAACGCCATTTGCCTGCAATGCCACCAAACGGTCACCGCTGACCAGTGGCACGCCAGCCCTCATGGCAGCAGGCAGATGGGCAAGTGGGAAACAGTGGCGGGTGGCAAGGGACGCCGATTGCCCGCTTGCACCGATTGCCACGAAGTGCACCTGCCCGTTCCACGCCGATGGATGCTGAAAACTAACTCCTCGTCCCTCTGCCTGCGCTGTCACGCCGACATCACTGAAAAAGCCCGACAGGGTGAACATCACCCCCTTGACAAAACGCAATGCGCCGCCTGCCACGACGCCCACGACGGGACGGTTGGTGGGATGCTGAAAGCAGAGCCGTTAACCCTTTGCGACCGTTGCCATCAGCGTTCTGACATCACGCCTACCGACCACACGGCGGAGTTTCGCAAAACACACGGGAAGCGTGTTGAGAAAGATGACC
>Ga0080007_1061351_pt1 | contig 13404 bp, 11 predicted proteins | sample OctOCTMetagenome_FD_69210 | JGI IMG/M metagenome (GOLD analysis project Ga0080007, IMG submission 69210) | Hot spring and microbial mat streamer communities from Octopus Spring Streamers, Yellowstone National Park, USA - OCT_B (SPADES... | ecosystem: Environmental > Aquatic > Thermal springs >...
ATTAGAATAGGTATCTAGCAGCCAGCCTCTTAACATCCCTACGTCTCCCAAGAGCTGTGGAGAGGAATCTGGCGGGGAGCCTTCTAATATTCATGCGACCTCCAATATATCTTGCACAGCCTATATAATCCTCCCACAGCGATCTATGCTGCGACCACTGCAACCCATCTACCCCCAGATCCCCGAGCGGGCTCCTCTCCTGCCGCTTAACTACTGCGAGCCTTCTAGGAGAGGTATTTATGTTTATGATAAGGCCTATAGATCCTCCTGGGACTTGGGGTCAATCCCAGCTAATAACCAATAAGTTAGAATCTATAGCCTCCTTACAGAGATGACACCAAGAGTCCAGCAGTGGAAACCCGCCCTAAAGGACGAGGAGGGGGTCATATTAGGTAAGGCTGATCTGCTGTTGGGTTGGGCTGTACCCTTTTTCACTGTAGTGGGGATGCTTTTATATTAGTTTTGTTTATATGTCTATTGGTGCTCCCGAGCTCCCGAGACCCGGCGGTAGAGAGCCTTGAAATCATCAAACATGAAAGACTATGAACCACCATCTGCTGAGAAACAGTTATGGAGTTATGGGGGTATTGTTGCTAATGAGAAGATCCAGGCTATTATTGTTGCTAGGATCGTTATCATCGATGCGTGTTTAAACCCCTCGCCCATGGATAGGCCCGAGATTTTCCCTGCTACTAGGCCCATTATCCATGAGTTCACTATTGATGCCGTGCTTGCTATTAGATTAAGCCTATGGATAGATGATACATCTGTTCTACCCCCTATAGCTGGTATTGGCTGTGCTATTACTAGTGATAGGTAGACTATGCTCGTAACCATAAAGAGTATAGCCCCTATATAAGGCATTATAATATATATTCTTAGACCTGACTTTAGCCTCTCATACGCCTCTGATATTGATGCCGAGTATCTCGCGAGGAGGTAGAATACCTCTGGGCTACCGCCACCAACCTTGATCGAGTCTATGGTGAAGCGGAACATAACCTTTAGAAGCCAGCTCCTTAGGCCGTGGATGCTCCTCCTAACAGCCTCTTCGATGTCGAATCCCATCTCTAGAGCTACTGCTAGCCTCCTGACAATCGGGTTTAGGGGGCCATGATCCCTTTTCGATGCCTCTATAAGCGACTTCTCTGGGGAGAGTCCTGTCTTTCTGAGCTCGCTCACATCCTCTATATACGAGGCAGCCTGCTTCTCAAGGGCTCTCACCCCTTTAGTGGCTCTCCTATATGCCATCCACGCTGGGATCGAGATTGTTAGGAGAGCCGCAGAGATCCCTGTTACCTGGCCTAGGACGCTCTGTCTAGTGAAGATCCCGCTGAACACAAGGTAGCCTCCTGTCACTATGATAGTTGTTAGGTAGCTGAGGGGGGCTATGAGGGCTGAGAAGAGTGCCGTATATGCTATATCTCTACCCTCAATACCCCATCTAGGCTGTGCACCATGCGCTACGTAGATAATCACTGCTGAGAAGAGTGGTAGGCCGAGGAAGTTGAAGAGCATCAGGATGATTGGGTCATAGCCACCTGCAAGGCCCCCAGCCTGTATCCCACCCGCTGACGTAAATAAGACGAAGAGGGATATCCCACCCACGATTGCCACGATCATATATATCTCTATATATATCCCTAGCTTCTGGATCATCTGCCTTATAGCCTCTCCCTGCCTTCTGAAGAAGTCCTCTACCTTCGTCTCGAGGTAGTGAACCACATCGCCCCCACTCCTGAGCGTAACAATGTAGCCTAAGATGAAGTCCTTGAAGACCTGTGAGGGGTGGTAGGAGGCTATCTCCTCTAAGGCTGTGAGGGGATCTCTCCCAAAAAGCCCTATCCTCCTGAAGAACTCCTGAGCCTCCATCCTCAGCCCCGGGAACAGGGGGGATCTCCTGAAGGCCTCCATAGCTCTGGCCATGGAAACACCTCCCCTAGCCATAATAGAGATGTAAGATGCTAGAAATGGCATCTCAGACTCTACGAGGGATTTCCTATTGCTCCTCTTAACAACAGGATATGCTATGAATGTTGTGAACACCACTAATGGTAGCAGGATCCCAGCCAGCAGGAACGATGCAAAAGCAGCCAAGCTAGCCCTAAAGGCAGTTCCAATACCTATTAGCGTGACGCCCACTAGGATCGCTATCACTGTATAGCCTATAGACCTCGCCCCATACACCAGAGGATGGGTTCTGATCATAGCTGAAGCTATAGCCTCATCAAGCTCGAAGGCCCTCACAACCCTTCTGGCTATGCCGTCAAAAAGTAGGAGGAATAGGAAGTCCAGGTCATATACAATTCTATACTTTAGGGTCTGCCCAGCAGATCTAGCTTGAGGAGATCGCTCCGCCTTCTCAGATGTTCTAGCCATTGGAGGTACCCAACCCCTCCTTAATAACCTTTAAATCTGCCTCAGCCCTTTCAAGGATCGAGGATGGATCCCTGTAGTATTTATAGATGGCCGATGCTATGTCTCTATAATTTCTGATCCCCTTATAGTATAGCCACTCCATAATCCTAGCCCTCCTCTCGATCTCCCCATATATATCTTTTACATCTAATTCCGCGGATGAGGCTAGCATCTTGAGGATCTCGCTATACTCAATAGATAGCTCGATCGCGTCTCTTGAAGGGCTCCACCTCCCAATAGTTATGGGAACCCCCTCCCTGCTAACCTCCCATATCCTTGTAATCCTCCTGGCAGCCCTTGTCCTGCCCTCGCTATCCTTTATAGATACCCTCTCTACCATGAGGGCTATGTTTATCAGGGGTATATATGATTCTGGAATATTCATCGGTGGGCTTGTGAGCCTCTTTATAGCAGCGTCTATATTCTCTGCGTGTATCGTTGTCGCGCCTCCATGCCCAGTCGCTATGCTCTGGAATAGCACGTATGCCTCTGCACCCCTCACCTCCCCAACCACTATTATGTCTGGCCTATACCTCAGCGAGACCCTCACGAGGTCGTAGAGGGTTATCTCCCCAGCTCTTGATTCTCCAGCCGCGTAGCTCGGCCTGGCAACAAGCTGAACCCAGTTCTTTGTCGGGAGCCTTATCTCCGGGGTATCCTCTATAGTCACTATCTTGTAGCTCGGCTTAACGAGGTTTAGGATTGAGTTCAGCAGCGTTGTCTTCCCACTACCAGTTACCCCCATTATCAGCATTGTCCTCTTATGCTCTATAGCAATCCATAGGTAGGCAGCCAGCAAGGGTGACACAGTGCCAAAACCGATCATATCTACAATAGTTATGGGATCCTCCCTGAACTTCCTAATAGTAAAAGTAGATCCCTTCTGGCTAACTTCCCTCATGAAGGTAGCTGCAAGCCTGTGCCCACCCGGGAGTGATGCATCTAGGATGGGGAATGCGACCGAGATATGCTTCCCAGCCATATGGGCTAGCTTGATCACGAAGGCATCGAGATCCTCAGAGGAGTTAAAGATAATGTTAGTGGGCATAGACTCATACTTCCTATGATAAACATAAATAGGGATCCCAACACCGTTGCAAGATACATCCTCAAGATTAGGATCCATCATCAGCGTATTTATAGCACCGAAGCCGGCTATCTCCCTCTCTATGTAGTAGAGGATCTTGCTCCAGCTAACAGTAGGGGTTCTACCCATCCTTATCCTAAATAGATCCACAGCCCTCCTAGCCTCCCTCGCTATAAACTCCCTTGAATCCTCGCCCTCCTTCAGCTCCCCCGCTTCCCACAGGAGGAAATCAACAACCCTCTTATAGATCCTCAGCTCATCCGCTGTGAGGGAGACCTCATCAACGTAGTATATATACTCGCCTGTATCCTCTGAAAGAATTATGTGAACAATAGCCCATGGGTCATATATCGAGTACCTCTCAATAACCTCTCCCTTGGGCTTCTCTCTAAGAGGCATTATAGGGGGCTTTATATATTTGGTATAGCTCGAGATCTCGGGGATAGCCTGCGATCTCGAGACCCCCCTATCCCTTTTCAAGGAAGCCTTGAGCTTTGGTAAGCTAAGGATCCTCATGTACCTCTAAAAGGATTAATATAGTGGGGTTAATAAATATATGGCTCTGGCTAGATCTGTTAAATATTAATAAGCCTAATATAAATCTATTTGGGATCTAGCACATGGGCTACTATCTCCACCTCAGGATCTTTGTGCTAGTGTTGCTAATATCATCTGCATCTAGCGTTGCTCAGAGCTATGGGGTGTATGCTCAGCAAGCTCAGACAGACTATAGGGAGGGGGGTTTGGAGCCTTCTAGCATTTATAGGACATCATACGCTAACCTCTCGATCTCTGCGGTTATAGCGTCCACTGTCTCTGGAACTGGTGTTGTGGGTGTCGCTGGTCAGAGTCCCTCGGGTGGCTATCTGTTTGAGGCGATCCACATAGATAGATCTTTAAAGATCTTCGAGAGAAGTATATATACGATAGGTGGAAAACCAACAGCCATATCCTCTGATGGAGACTATGGGAGCTACATAGCGGTTGGAGATGAGAAGGGTGAGGTGCTGGTCTACAGAATACCAGATAGAAAGGTATCATATATACAGGCCTCTAGATACTCAATAAAGAGCGTCACTATAGGTGTTGGTGGGACAGGAGATCCTTACCTAGCTGTCTTAGATAGTGGTGGATATCTATATATGTATAGAGCCACGAGGGGCGGGTGGGCTGAGATAGGGCCTAAGAGGAGCACAGCCCTCTATAACTATACAGGGGGAAGGGTTCTCGATATATCCCCTGCCGAGATCGTTTCTAGGGGTTCTGTGAGTGTCGATCCCTCACTAATTCTTATGATCTATGCCCCTCCCAGCGTAGGCATCCGCTTCAGGGTTCTTAATGAAAGTGGCTACCCAATAGTGAATGCCACTATATCGGCTAACCTGATCAGGCCGGAACCGTCGAGGCAGATCATGTTTCAAGCATTAACGGGTGGGGATGGGCTAGCTAGTCTAGATCTCCCGATCCTCGATCCCTATAACAATACCTACAACATAAAGATAACCCATCCTGATTATTTAAGCGAGACCCTGATCCTCGGGATAAGATATCTGGGGGAGAGAGTGGTGATATCAATAACATATAGAGGAGGCACAAGCACTATGGAGTATGAGGGGGTCAGTGAAATACCGATCACTATGAAGGGGGGGCAAGGGGAACTAGTACCCCTAATCCCTCCCCTCAACGTTACCCTGGCCTCAATAGTTGATCTTAGTAAGGCGCCTGAGGAGATAAGGATTGGGAAGCCGATACCGATCTTCATAAACCCCGTAGTCGTGAAACTGATCAAACCGAGCGTTAGCGGTGTGGCATGGAGCTATATAGGAGTCGTTATCGGGTGCTGTATTGAAGAGTCTCCAGCATCTATATTCATATACTATGACCAATCTCTAAACATTCTCAGAACTGGTGGGGCTGAGTATAGGTGGTATATCCTTCCAGAGAATTTTGAGAGGGGCTGGATAGGCTATGACAACAATGGGTATGGGGTCACAGTTGCACTATCTAATGGTAAAGTTTACTACTTCCTCTACGATATTGTGAGGGGCTATCACGTGGCTTACTGGGGTACTAATATAGCTGAGAAGATCCACATAGCTTTCTATAGGAATAGCGCTTTAGTAGCGGTTGGAGGGAATGGGTCTCTATATATTCAGAGGCTATCGCCCCCAGCCTCTATGCCGTGTACCAGGAGCGGCGATTACCTAGGGATCCCCCTGGAACCCGGTGTAGGCGCTTCACTATCCCCTGATGGTGCTGGCTATATAGTTACGGTCAATAGCATCTACATATTATGGGGGCTTGCGGAGATCGTTGCGGATAGATGCCCGCTGGACATGGTTAGGGTTAGGGCTTTAATAGATATTGAGGATGTTATCTCGAGATATGTGAAGCCTGTCTCTGAGGGGTATGTGGAGATATATGAGGGCGGTGATCTTGTTGCTAGGTCGGGGATATACAACGGATCTTCAACCATATACCTACCCCCGGGAGAATATGATGCAGTCATCTTGGGAGGGTTTATAAGCTATAGAACAAGGATCTCTGTTCCTCACAGCATCCTAGATCTTAAGAGCCCTACACTATATAGAGTGAATATATCTATATACTACCAAAACCCAGAGAGCCCATATACAGCCTCTCTTCAGAGGGCTCCTCCGGGAGTGACGCTCATTATAGATAATAGGACCGAGATAGTGTTGGGGGATAACCATGTTGAGATGCTTCTCCCAGGCGGTGTTCATAGTGCTTTCCTCACTTGGAGAGGTATTGTACTAGCTAGGGGGTATTTCAATGTGTCTTACTCAGGGAATATAGATCTCGTGTTAATAGCTGATCTAGCTGCTCTTAACGTCTCTATCACTGTAATAGGTGGTTCTAGCATGTTTATACCTATGGAGGGTATGAGGATCAGGGTATTTGGGGAGGGGCCTCTATTAAGGGGTGATCTAGGCTTTATAAGGCTTGGGGAGGTTCTGAAGATGCCCTTAGGTATCTATAGAATCTTTGTTGAATCACCCTTCTTCTATCCATCAGAATCTATCATAGGTCTCAGGGAGGCTGGTTCTCTACTAAATATATCTATTCCCCTAAGACCTAGGGAGATACCTGTAAGGCTTATTGTGATGGATGACTTCGGATCTCCTATATCTAATGCCATGGTATTGATCTCGAGGATCGAATCTGGTTACCAGGTATTCAGGGGATCCACATTCAGCGACGGCTCTGTCCTAATACCAAGCATACTCATCGGGGACTACCTAGTCTCTGTTGAGCCCGTGAATATGAGTATGTATAACCCTTATCAAGCCATTCTTAGGATCGATAGGCAGGAGATCATTATTAGGCTTAATAGAACACACCAGCCAGTATCGATAGCCCTTATAGACCCTCTGAGCATAAGACCTATAGCACCCCTCAAGGTATCGATATATGTGGAGAATAGGCTAGTATATAGCGTTGATATTAATACCACATCAAACGTCATCAATGCATCAATACCATTTGGGAGAGCCAGGATAGTTGTTGAACCTTCTCAACAGGCCCAGCAGATCTATGCTACTGTAGAGACTACAGCTAACATAGATATTGGTGGAGGGAGGGTCGAGATCAGGTTATTAAGGAAAATCCATGAGATCGAGCTGAAGATCATCAACGATATTAGTCAGCCAGTCCAAGGAGCCATAGCGATATTGAGAAGCGCCGAGAACCCATCGATAGAGATTACAGGGATATCCGATAACAGCGGATCCATACCCATGAGGCTACCCTATAGCATATACACCGTAGAAATCAACGCCCAGGGATATAATAAGCTTGAGAGCACCCTAACCCCAGGTAGTGATAGCACTACATATAGACTACAACCAACAATACTCAGCCTCTTCCAGAGATACACATTGGTATTCATAGCATCTGGAATGGTATTAGCTATAATCTTCGTAGCAAGATACATGAGGAGATATATAGAGAGAAAAGCTAGAGAGGAAGCTATATAGAGATAAAAAACAAAAAATATATAAGTATGGATAAATATAATAATTAGAGAACAATGAAAATGAAAATAAAAAGAGAAAGCATTAGAAAAGCAGTGGCAGGCATACTCGCGTTCATAGTAGGGATCTCAATAGCGATCGTAACAATAATACCCCTACTAATATACCTAAACATATCAAACAGAGAGACAATAAATGCATTTAATAGTTTTAGTGAATACCAAAAGCAAAGATCATCAGAATCAATAGACATAGCCCTCATAGGGGAAACACCCTATATAAGAAACACAGGATCAGTGCCACTCACAATAGTCTTAGCAGTAATAGATAATGGATATGGATGTGGAAACAGGACATCCATATTGAAGACAAACATAACTATGAAACAAGGAGACACAATAGCCAATATAAGCAGCTATGGAGCATCTATCATATGCTATATAATGACAGCAAGAGGAAACATATTCCCAATTAAAGACAGGCTATATAGCTTATTAGCAGCTATGTCCCCATCGACTTTGTTTAACGAAGGCAACGCTAGATTTGCACGAGATCTAAGCCTAGGACCAAACGATCTCGGTAACTACTCTATTGGAAATCTCAACTGTAACCAAAATGGATATTTGAAGATTTGGGATCGGAGTAACAGCGGGTATGACAGAGATCTTATAAGCGTTTTTAGCTCACAAGGAGACCCAAATCCCGTAAATATTGGTAAAGGTTGTATAAGGGTCCTATTAAGAAATGCGGTGAATCTAGGCGCTAGCATATATGCTATAGCTATATATTATAAGATAGTAGGTTTCTACAACAATAACAAATTTAGCGGGGGAATTAATATATCTCTTATCTATTCAAGTAACAATGCGATAAAATATAGTGGATATTCCACAGCTGATGGGTGGACCCCACCTTTTAAAGATAAAATAGTTATTTATGAAGGCTATGTTCTGATCCCTATGAGAGATGCTCCAGCAGGTTTATATGATCTTGAAATTAGATTTGGCATATATGATAGTAAGGGTAACAGCAACATAAGGATCGGTATTGAGTATATAGCTATTGTAGGAGCTACCCTTGTTAGGTGATAGAGATGCTATTAAAGGCACAGTCTGAACTGCTTAGCTCTGTGATCCTCGTTGTTCTGGTTCTTTTAATAGGCTTGTCCGGTTTTCTTTTAGCCAATTCCTGGGTTTCCCAGAGATATTATGAGAGTGCTTTTAGCTCTTTTGCTGATCTCTGTCTGTCTGAGTTCCAGGCCTCCCTGATCTCTATGGAGAATAGGTCCTCTACACGTATTGTCTATGTTGGGGTCGTGAGGGCTGGTATCTTAGCTGGTGACTATAATATTGGTGTTACTCTATATAATGGGTCTGATACATCCCCTATGTGGTGGACCCTAAAGACTATTGATTCACAGGGTTTCTCTTATAATCTCTCCCCTTTATATGCTTCTCTCGGGAACCTATCTTTTATGCAGGCATCGGGTTCCGCTGGGTTTGGATCACAGGTGCTCTATACCAAGTTCGCTGGCTCATGGGTTTCCATAGGGGATATGGGGTACTCTGGCTCTATCACTATATATAGCATTGGTGTTATGAGGCTTAATGACGTTCTTGTTCTAAATATATCTATATCCGATCCTAGCTCGAGATATCTCTACATCGTTATCTGGACAAGGTTTAATGATAGATATATAGCAAGCCCAATCCTTGTGTCTCTGATATGAAGGCCTATCTTATGGGGACCGCTGTCTATTTCCAGGGATTACTTGTTTAATATAATGCTCCCAAGCTAAATATCTATTGGGTGTATATACTCTACATAGAGCATAGGTCTGCGGGGTGCTATATATGCCGGTTATAAGGATTGCTATGATCTCTACACGTGATCCGGAGGCTCTTTTAGAGGCGCTTAGAGAGCCTACAGACCTTTTGGAGGGGGTTCCGGGGATAATTAACTTGAGATATTTTAGGGATCTTGGTATATACCACTTCACCATAACCTATAGGAGTTTCTTAGCAACATATCTAGACACGATCACTATGGTGGTTAGTAGAGAAGATAACAAGGTGATCTATAGCTCCCTGGAACCCAACAAGCTGAGAGCAGTGTTCACAGCATATAAGAAGCTGGATACAACAGTGCTAGAGATAGAGATCAGCTATGAACCCCCAGGAGGAGGGCATGCTGCCATGACAACCATAGAGGGGATCTTCAGAAAAATAGCGGAAAAAGCAGAGAGGAAAGCAGAGAGAATAAGAATAGCAGAGCCGAGGATAGAGAAGAGAGAAGAGAAGATACCAGCCCAAGCAACACCCCCCACCCAAGAAGAAAAGGGGGCAGAGACAGAGATCCCGGAGACCCAGGGTATATCGTGTATAACATGCCTACTCTACGAACCAGAGCTCAGAGTATGCACATACTTCGCCAAAAAAGTAGAGGATCCAGGAAAACCAATATGCAAAGGCGAGAAATACATAAGAGCACCCCAATAAAACCATGGATAATGAAAAAGCTAAACTACAACAAAGAGAAATTAATTTATTAGATACTTTAATATTAACTATCTAGAGAAAAACCGATCCCCACCCCTAGATCTAGAGACACACATCAAATTCATAGAGCTAATAACAATATTTATTAAATATAGGCGGTAAAACTGAAGATATAGATAGAGAAAAACTGATCAAGAAATAGAAAAAGCATAGCTATATAAATAATATAACATTGTCAGGAGAAATAAACTAAATAAGTAATATATATAGCTAGATATTAGAATAAAAGCTCCACAGAAAAACATTAATAAAGCTAGAGCTATTATTTATAAGCTGGGGAAAAAAGAAGAAGGTGGTGAGGTAATATAGCGAAACCAGCCGGCTATAAAGGGAAGAGAATAGTGAAAGGACTAGAGCCTCTGATCGCCGCCATAATATTAATAGCAATAACCCTCGTAATAGCAATAGCAGTAGCAGCATGGACGACAGGGCTCTTCGGAACAACATTAGGTGGGGCCGAGAGACTAGTGATACTTCCAAACGCATCATTCGCAAGACCAGGTATTAACTGGCTGCTGAACATTAGCATTAGGAACACTGGATCTTCTCCCTCGGCTGTGGTAAATATTTATGTAGGTAACGTCACATGCTTCTCAGGATCGCTAACCATTGACCCTGGGCAAACACGTAACTTGGTAAACATAAATTGTGGCAGTACAGGCTTTGTCAGCGGGGTTAGATATACTATTAGGGTTTTAACAGCTGCGGGGAACATTTTCTACACTGAGGTAATTGCTGGATAGATATAAAATAAAAATATTTTTTAACATTTTATTTATATATCTCTATTAATAGATTCTTGGGGTGGTCGTTATGATGAGGGAGTTCGGGAGTTTCAAGGATCTTCTGGGCTATGTTGATAGCCAGATAGCCAACTATAGAAAGGTTTTTGGTGAGCTTATAAGGGTTGTTGAGGATATGAGGGCTAGGGCTGAGAGGCAGAGGAGGATTCTTGAGGTGATAGCCAAGCTATCTCCGGGTACCCAGGTCTCGGGTGAGGAGGGATCCTACCAGGTTGATCTCAGGGGGGTTAAGGTTCTTGTGAACCCGTCTCCCGTGAGGGAGCTGGAGGTTTTGGAGAGGGTTCTTGAGGAGATAAATAATAAGATCACTAGGCTGGCAAATCTCAGGAAGGATCTAGAGGTTCTCGGGGCGCTAGAGGGGGGCAAGGTGGTTGTATATATAAAGGACGACGTGCCCGAGATAATACTGCTGAAGATCTAGAGACCTTTAGCGGAAGCCTCAAGAAACTATTTTGGGTTTCATAAAAGTTTATAAGGGTTGTGGTTATATTATATTTCTATGTGGAGCCCCGCAATACTGGTGGGGATAGAGACCTAAGAGGGGCTCACATACAATCCATAAGCCAGGATGCGGGGGTTTCCCCACAGCAATGAACCTGTGGAATCTATGAGGGTGGAGCTGTGGGTAGGGGTCACCCCGAGCGGGTGAAGCCCAGCGATATGGATCCCGATGAAAAGGGGATCCTGGGGGCTTTGAAGCCAAGGGAAGAGGGCTTGGCAAAAACCAAGCCCAATGAAACCTCCCTCCTATAAACTCAATTAGCATCGTTATCTCCTAATATAGATATCCCCAGGCGGGCTGTTTCAGTTTTCACGATTATTTCTGACCTCCTCCCCGCCCCGAAGGGAACCCTCGCCCTTCAGAACACTATAGGATACACACCTTATAAGCTTTTCCACCCATCCCCGCACTGAAGGGCGAGGCTTTCAGTTGTAACACTTATTTCCATTGATGTCTAAGACCTTTTAGTGCTATGAGGTATGTCGATGCTTATAAACCCAGAGATATATTTAATCGGCGTCCCCGAGCTCCCGAGACCCGTAGGGTGATGAGCCATCAGGCGGCTGGTGGGGATAAAAACAATGAACCACTACCTGCTGAGAAACGGAATCATAAATCACTCTATAGCGGATCTGGCTCTTGTGGCGAAGATATTTCCTCTTTTTGTATAGATTTTTACATCATACTCTATTCCAGAAGCTATGGTTGTAGGCCCATCAAGCGAACACTCTATAGGTTTCCTATCACCCGGTTCTAGCTTCACCACCTCTATCTGGCAGGGAATATTTGAGACTCTTATCCCTATGATCTCGGCATCTTTAGACCCCTTGTTCTCTACATATATTTTGAGGATCCATGCTGTGCCATTATATGCTAGAGAGGTGTTTGGAAAAATATATAGGTACTCTATATCCCCTATCCTCGTGCTAAGAACTCCCATAATCCAGAGTGTAGCTGCTATCCCTATTGATATGGTAAGGGTAACGATAATCACCAAGGCATAGATATTGCTTATAGCTGGGAATTTAGCATCACGGATCACCATATTAGATACCAGATTATATATATAGCGTAGCTTATAAACCTGGCCCCAATATCTAGTAGTCCCGCAAATCTATTCAATATAAAGGATCTCCACCAAAACTCGAATCCATAAGCATCAGCCTGCTAAAAACCTCTCCTCAGAGTTTCAGCGTTTCCCCGCTAACGGTATTTGATGGTATTTGTGAATATTTGTATTTCCGTTAGAGGGGTTGCACCTAGGCTTGGGATCATCAGCTTCACCCGAGCTGCATGGGTGCCTGTAGAGCCCAACGCCACTGGGCTCCCATCTGAGGATAGGTATTTTAAGCCGATGTTTATAGCTCCTATAACATCTCTATCCATGGTTAATCCATTGCTCAGCCTTGCCAGCCTCATCTGTATTTTTATAACCCTCACCTTTCTACCCCCTCTCAGCGCGATGCGAATCACAGAGGGGGTGTATCTCTTGATGGGCTTTCCGCTAAACGGGTCTCTTGATTATGAGTATGCCTCTGACTCCTCAAAAACATATAATGGCTTGTTATTCAATGTTTCAACTAGTTTTGAGGCGCAGCACTAGTGGATCCTATGCCTAAGATTTTTCTTACTAGCTTTGCTAGCCATTCTATCCTTACCTCTATGGGCATTCCCGACAACTACTGTGGCACTATATTTTCTAGCGATCTCCTCAATAATCCCAGCTGTTTTATAGATGATATCTTCTTTCCTCTCCCCCTCATGAAGCCTTCTAAGCGATTTCCTAACATCTCTATCCCTAGTGGATCTATTCTCTGCTATTCTCTTCCTCCTCTCAGAATAAGCTATAACGATCCTGCCAATATTAGTTTCAACCCTATAGACCTCATGTAGCCTCCTATCTATAAACACGGCTAGTGTAACATTGTTCTCATTTATATCCACTGCAACAGAGTTATCCGGGTTATAAGATACCTCGAATTCTCTGGCTAGTGTTAGATATACAAGGATCTTTCCATCAGTTAGCTTTAATTTCAACTCC
>Ga0080007_1063541_pt1 | contig 13343 bp, 14 predicted proteins | sample OctOCTMetagenome_FD_69210 | JGI IMG/M metagenome (GOLD analysis project Ga0080007, IMG submission 69210) | Hot spring and microbial mat streamer communities from Octopus Spring Streamers, Yellowstone National Park, USA - OCT_B (SPADES... | ecosystem: Environmental > Aquatic > Thermal springs >...
GGAGCATATAGATAAGTTAGATGTTATAGAGGTGAAAGGTGATGGACTACAGAGAGCTTTTAATTAGATTTGCGGAGGGACGAGAAACTCCGCAGGAAAGGGAGTTCATAAAGAACTCCATTGCAAAGTTTATAAGGCAAACGAGAAAGGATGAAATCTTTAGAAGAAATTGGGGGGATGACTACTTAGAGGATGTTTTTTCGGAGCTAAGAAAAATGATGATCCTTCAGAAAAATCTCATAGAAGAAAAAAGCTTTATAAGCTGGCGGTACTTTTTAAGCATAGTTAGGTCTTGCGTGGAGGAGTTTTATAGCAAAATCAGACCATCGGAGGAGATCCCTTACGAGGTGGCAAAGCCCAAAACAGAACAGGACGAAAGAGATATAGAAGAAACTAAAATTTTTGCATACGATGATAGGGTAGAGGAAAAGGCGGAAGGTCCAGAGTTTTACGAGGTTATGCTAGATCTAATGGACGAAAAGGACTATCCTGTTGTTTGCTATTACCTCTGTAAAGAAGTTCAAAAAAACTGCACCAAGCCCAAAGGTATTTCGGAGGCAAACCTGTATAAGCGTTGGGAACGGTTCAAAAGAAAGCTAAAGGACCATTTGCCCTACGAGCCTTCTGCGGATGCGGTGAAATACTTTATTGACAGGTTCCTGTCAGAAATATGCCAAAGGCAGGGTTATATATAAACTACGAGGTGGTTGGAAATGAGGAATATTGAAGAACTGAAAATGTCTCTGAAACTGTACAAGGAAAGCTTAGGAGAGGAGAGGTTAAAGGTCAAGGAAGATAAAAGGCAACCCGTTGAGATAGGTCAGGTAAGAGTACTCTTTTGGATGCCTAACGAGTATGTTCTTATTTATCACATTGAAGACGAGGGACTTGTTCATGCAGTCCCTCTGACTGTGTGGGTTAGCCTTACCACATGTTCTTTAAGGTTGCACATAAAGGACAGAATTTTTGCACCTTTGCCCTTTGTAGTCTATCTAAGAAAAGAGATATTAGAACAAGAAAGTTATCCCATTGCCATAGTTAGACAAGAAACTATAGAAAAAGTTCTCAAAGCTGTAGATAGATCGCCCACGTGGTCTGCAATAAAACCAAAACGGGAGTTTTTGAAACTCGTTTGGAAAAGATACGAAGACATAACCCTAAGTTCTCTATTCTACACGCATATTCAAAGGGAAAAACAGGAAGAAACAACAAAGGGATTAGTGATCCAGCTTTTACCCTATGTTGTCCAAAAATACATACACCAACTGCAAGCCTACCAACGCGCAGCACAGACAAAGGCACTAAAGGGCGAAAATTGGTTTGGTGTAGTAGAGGAAGGAAAGGTTGTAATATACTTGCCGGCGGAGTATGAGGGTAAAAAAGTGCGGATAAAGTTCTTTGAAGATGTTATTTACGAGGGAACTGCAAGCACAAAGGTTGTCCTTGAAAACCTTCCTAACCTACCATCCCACGAATACTTGGAGGAGCATTTACATGTGGAAGTTTTGGGAGATTGAGCTGAAACACTTTAAAACTCTTTTAGAAAGTGGCAAGCTTGACGACCATATAGAAGAGCTTTATAGCCAATTTTGGGAGCTTCCACCTTCCCATCAGTATGAGCTTGTTAAATACTCAAAGGACAAAAAGGATTTTCGTTACGTCCAAACCTTTAGAAAAGTCTTTAAGGTTTCCGAAGAGACTGCAGTAAAATTTTTCAAAGAGAAACACATAACATTTGAGTTCCCTGTGGTATCGAGTGATGGCAAGGGGGAGCTGATAAAGGCTGTGGCGGTTAAAAATCTTAAGGAAGTTATCACAAACTTAAAGAACATAAAAAGGCATCTCAATCCTATAAAAGAATTTCTCAAGACTGGCTTTGCAGTATTTTTTGATAAGGAATTTGCTGGAGCAAGCTTTCAATTGCCCACGGTTTTGAACCTTTATGTAGAAAATCTGCCACAGGATGCACTGTTTACTGGAGCTATAGACAAAAAAGGAAACATAAAATCGGTAGATGGGATTGAGGAAAAGAAAAAGTTGGCAAAAGAGTTAGGATTGAGGCTTGTGGAACCATACTATCTTAGTACAGTTGATGATCTAAAAGCTTGGTTTGATGCAGAAAGCTACGATATGCCACTGTACATTACAAGAACCCAAGATAGATGGGAGGGAGAGTTTAAGAGTTTTCTAAGGGCAACGGGTATTTCGGAAGAACAATTAAAAAAACTTGAGGTGCTAAGTGGTTTAGAAACAAAGCCTATAATAACTGGGCAACTTGCAGGTGATGCTTGGAAAAATGTTTTAAAGGAATTTTGGAAAAGGTTCAAAGAAACCGAGCAAAAACTTCACAATAAAGAGAGATTCCACATAGCCATAAATGGTCCAGCGGTCCTTGCCTTTGCCATTGGAGTTCTCTTTGGAAGCCAAAAACCCTTTGTCTTTCACCACTATCAAAACAATACCTACCATCCTATAACGGTGGGAAACGTGAGGGAGTTAAAGGAAAGGAAAGAGAGCCTTGAAAAAATTGAACAACACTTTCAAAAGGGAGGTAAAAGTCTTGTAGTAATGCTATCCTTTGCCCACCACGAGATGGAAAGCGATGTGAAAAATTACATCTCCCAAAAGGTGGAAAATCCGTCCTACCTCCTTTTGCGAGCCAAAAGTAGTGGAAACATTGCGGTGGAAGATATGAAAGAAGTAGCAACAGAAACCGCAAGCGTAATCCAAAACATTAGAAGAGAACACAGTTTTGAAGACTTCCACTTTTTCCTTTCCACTCCCGTGCCCATTGCGTTTATGGTAGGCTTGAGCTTTGGACACTACAGTGAAGGCTACATCTATAACTACGCCGGAGGAACTTACGAACCTGTTGTATCCTTCTCCTTTCTCAAAGAACTGAGGGAGGGAAAGTATGTTCTGTCAGAAGTTTGAGGTTTTGGATGTTATAAAATTTTTTACAGGAGGGAGCTGTGAAAAGGCTAACCTTTGAGCTTGAGTTTATAACTCCCGCCTTTATAGGGGGTGCAAACCAACAGGCAGAGTTAAGACCTGCCAGCTTTGTGGGACTTTTGCGTTGGTGGTGGAGGGCATTAAAAGGAGAGTGTAATATTGAAAAGCTAAGGGAAGAAGAGGTGAAAATTTTTGGTGGTATTGCCAAAAATCCAAGAAAGGAAGAAATAAAGACGGCTTCGCCGGTGTATTTGAGGGTAGAGGGAGATGTCAGCAAGGGTGAAGATCTAATAAACGAATACAGGCTTAGTTGGAACTTTGATAGAAACAGGTGTGCTTTGATCGGACCGCATGCAGGAGTAGGATATCTATACTATTCCATGCTTCCAAAAAAGAAAAGAAACGGGCAAGAAGAAAAAGGACGAGAGTTTATAAAGCCAGGTTCAAGACTAAAGCTAACCCTTATTGGGAAGGATGAGGTTTTAAAACACTACATTGCATCCCTTTGGGCTTTGGTATTCTTGGGTGGAGTTGGTGCCCGGAGCAGAAGGGGAGGAGGAAATTTGACTGTTGTAGACTATAATCCAAAGGATTTGGGAATTTCTTTCATTCCCACTGGCGACCTATACAAATGGCTTTTGAAAAATCTAGAAAAGGCTAAAGACTTAGTAGGTTTTTCAAAAAATTCGTGCGATAAATATTCTAATCTTCCCAGTCCTGAAAGTAGTGATTTTAAGTTAGAAATAAGCAAAACAAAATTTGACACTTGGTTTGAAGCTTTAAATGACATAGGAAACAGGTTTATGAGCTTTAGGATCAAAAACAGGCAAAGGGTCTTTGATACTGCAGTTTTTGGTTTACCTGTTATGCATAGTAATGGTAAATTCGTAGAGGCAGAAAGAGGCATAAGAAGGCGTTCAAGTCCTGTGATCATAAAAGTATTAAAAACTCCAGAAGATAAATACCAGTGGATGGCTTTAAAGCTTTCTGGGAAGTTTTTACCAGATGGAGTAAAGCTTAGATTTATGGAGAAGACTGGAGAGCCTGACCTCCGCATAATTGGAGAGTTTTTCCAGGAGCTTGAAGGAGGAGCTAAAAAATGAATAAATTGCTACACATCTTCACATTCTCACCCGTTCAGGGTTTTATCTCAAACTCCCGAAGGCTTTCTGACCTATATCATTCAAGCCTTTTGCTTTCTACCCTTACGGAAAATCTTATGAAAGTTATAAAAGACCTAAACACAGAAATCATATATCCAGTTCTCGTTGAAGATGGGCAAGGCTTGGCAAACTATCCCAACAGAATAGTGTTTTTGGCAGATGGGTGTATGTGTGAAGATGTGGTAAAGAAATTTCAGGAACTTTGGGAAGGGGTATATGGAACCATCTTAAGGGAAGTATTAGACAGAGTAGGTATATCAAAGGAAGAGAAAGAAAAGATCAGGGAACAAGCAAAGTTGCACCTTGAAAACTACTTTAGGGCTTACTGCGAATGCACTAATTCCGAGGAGGTGAAAAAGTGGAAAGAGAAATTAAAGCAAAATCTGGGAAAAGACTACGATGATTACGCAGTTGCCTACGATTGGACAGAAAGAAAGCTTGGAGCGTTGAAGTCTAAAAAGCATTATGAGCCTTTGATGGATGCTTATACCTACAACGGTGGAAAGCATCCCGACGGTTGCACCCTTTGTGGAGAAAGGGCACACCTTGCGGTAGATTGGAAAAAGTTAATAGAAAACCTCCAAAAACAAGACCGCATAAAGTACATAAAACACTACCTGAAGGAAGGCGAAAGACTCTGTGGCGTATGTCTTGTAAAAAGATTTGCTTTCCATTACCTTAAGAAACAACCCTTTCCATCAGTCCATGATATAGCCAACGCAAAGTTTAAAGAGGAACTGAAAGATTTTGAACAGAAGTATCCAGACCTTGCAAATAGGCTGAAGTCTTTACTTCAAGATTATATGGGCGAAGAAAAACCGAGAGATCACCTCTGGGAATACAACGCAGAGCTTTTTGATATAAAAGAGCTTGAGCGAATAAAGATGGAAGAGGGAGACCCAAAGAATGTGATTGATAAATTGATTAGAGAACTTCGTTGTATATACAACTGTAAATTTTTGAGCGAACCTTCCAAAAACTACTTTGCCATTATCATTTCCGACGGAGACGGCATAGGGGATTGGCTTGGACTGAAGAGTGAAAGAAGGAAAGATAAATTAGAAAGAACCTTTCACGAAAAATTCTCCAAAGCCCTTTCCAATTATGCAAGGGAAATAAAAAGTTTGGAGAGCAAAGAAAAGTTTGGCTTGAGAATTGTCTATGCGGGTGGGGATGATGTGCTTGCAGTGGCAGATTTGAGAGAGTTTTTAGACTTTGCGGAAAAGCTAAATCCCGCCTTTGAGGAAAAAGTAGGAGAGAATGCCTCCGTCAGTGCAGGAATAGTTATAGGGCACCAAAAGGACAATCTTACCTACCTGTTAAACGAAGCCAGAAAAGCAGAGAAAAAGGCAAAAAGCGTAGAAGGTAAGTCCGCCTTTTGTATAACCATCATTCCAAGGGGAGGAGGACCCGCAAGCTTTTGGGCAAAATGGGAGTTTTTGAACCTCTTTAAAGATACGGTTGAGTACTTTGAAAAGGAAATCATAGGAGACAGTACTGTCTATGACATAAAAGATATAGCTGGTAAACTTGAAGCAAGTAAAGAAAAGCCCACAGAGATAGTTTTAGCCCTTTTGAGAGGAATGCTGAAAAGAAGGGTAGATGAAAATAAGCTAGAGAAACACTTAGGAAAGGAAAAAAGGGCTTTTATTGAGGAATACTTGCAAGAATTGAGAAAGCTTTTAGATATTTCAGACCTTGAAAACCTTGCCAACCTTTTCTACACTGCCCGCTTTATAGCAAAGGAGAGGAGGGAAAAGAAACATGAAACTGTTGGAGCTAACACCTGAGGATGCACTAACTTTTGGGAGCTTGAAAAACTTTACTGCCAGTGAGTCCCACTATCAACAAACTACTTTCCCACCGCCCATAATGAGGTTTTTCTCTTTGGGTAAAGAACAAGGCTTAAAGCCTTTAAAGATTGCGGGGGTTTTTATAAAGCATCAGAAAAAGCTATTTCTCCCATTGCCCGCCGATTGCTTGAAAAAGAGAAAGGAAAAAACAGAAAAAATTTACGTGCCAAGATGGGATAAAGAACTAAAAAGACCCTTTATAGAACCTTTTGAAAGAGAAAAGGATAAGGTAGAACTTTTAAACCTTGAACAGGCGGAAGGTTTTTGCAGTTTTTCGGACTTTCGGAAGCACTATGCCAAAGGTGAAAACTTTGAGATAAAATACGATGAAATTTTCCAAGAAGAGGAAAGGGTGGGAGTAAAGCTAAACTACGACAAAAGGGTTTCGAAGGATAGGCATTTATATTCAAGGATTTACCTTAGGTTTAAAAACTCCCACATTGTGCTTTTAGTGGAAGATGATATAAACAAAGCTTTCCTTTCTACCGTGGGAGGAGAAAGAAAGTATGCTAAAGTCAAGCCCGTTGAGGACAAATTTAATGGCTTTTTGAAAGAATTTGTTGATATCAAAAGAGACAAACTTTACAAGTTCTACTCCACCACGCACCTTTGCGCAGATTTGAAAAGTGAAATCAAGCTAAACGGAAATATAAAGCTCAAGGTTGAATGGGTATCCTCCTTGCCACCTGAGTGGGTCTCCGGCTATAAAAAACCTTTCCTTTACATGCTAAGACCAGGAACAGTGTTGTGGCTTAGGGCTTTGGAGGATGGAATGTGTGAAAGGTTGTGTCAGGTTTCTTCTGGTAGTGAGGTTATTAAATACAACGGAGGAACAAAAGATTTACTTAAAAGAGGTTGGAATAGTGGAATACTTTTGGAGGTGGAACCATGAGTAAGGCACTGCTAATAAGTATGATTGGACAAGGAAGACCCAAAAAAGAAGGACAATCTTCTTATGACCTAATTGACTATCAATTCCAAGATGGAGAAGTTATAAGCACCACAGTGTTTGGTATAGCACTTTACAAATATTTGCGCAGAAAAGGCGAAGATATAGACCTCCTATTGGTGGGAACTAAGGGTTCAAGTTGGACTGAACTTGTTGTAGAAGAGAACCTTTTGGAAGAGTTTGAAGAACTAATAAAATTGCTTGAGGAAAAGGAGAGAGAAAGAAACGTAGAAGAAAACCTTTTAAAAGAGTTTGTAAAACTAATAGAAAAATCTTTAAACGCTGAAGTAAAATACGTATTACTGAATAGCCCACCTTCTCCTGAAGAAATTTCACAAAAAACTATTGGAGTTTTGGTTGATCTTTTTGAAGAGAAAAACTACAATAAGGTGTATATTGATATAACACACGGTTTTAGATACATGCCAACTGTTGTTTTGTTAAACCTTATGATTCTTAAAAAGCTGTGGAATTTTGATATTGAAATATACTATGGTTTTGGCATATTTGATACAGGTAGGTCCGAAGGTCCTAAAAAGGTTGCCCGTCTGAATCATTTGGAGGACTTAATCAAGCTATCAGAAGCCCTGGGCATCTTGGAAAACACCGGAGACTTTAGACACTACTACAAGCTTATTTCAGACAACCAAGAAGCACAGCAGATTTACTTTAGAATAGAAACTAACGCACAGATAAACAACAGTAATATAAGGGAATTAATTAACACTCCGGTCAATTCTGAGTACGTAAAGCCTATACATGAAAAGGTTAGAAGTAAATACTTGGAACCACTCAAAGCAGACCGGATGGAAGACAGACTAAAAAACAGGGCGAGATTTTTCTTTGAAAGAGGGCAATATCTAAAGGCAGTGTTGCTATTGCACGAGGCTTTGATATTGCTTGTTGGAAAGCTTAAAAACATGATTGGAGGTTCTTGTTTAGAATATAGGCAAAGAGAAGAGACAAAAAGATACTTGGATCAATTGGACTACTACGAGTGGAGGGTATTAAAGCACTTAAGAAATGCCTGTGCCCATGGCACACAACCACATGTAGAAGCAAGACACGCATGGGAAAACGAGGAGAAATTTAAAGAAGTTATGGAGAAAGGCTTTGAGTTTTACGAAAAAATAAAAAACGGTAAGATAGAGGTATAGGAGGGTAAATGATGAGAAAAGAGTATTATTTACTTAAGGTGCTAACTCCACTGCACATAGGTGCGGGTCAGGGACTTGGGCATGTGGATTTGCCAATAGTCAGAGAAGCCCACACGAACTTTCCCTACATTCCCGGCACGAGCCTAAAGGGAGCTTTGAGGAACTTGGAGATTAACCAAGTGGCGAGGGCAAGAGGAGAAAAACCATCTCAAGTGGAAAAAAGGCTAACAGATAAAGATAAATTTGACCCGGAAGATAGGGATATTCTTAGGCTTGCAAAGATCTTTGGCGCTGCAGGGGAAGTAGCAGAGCGAGACAAAGAAGCATTAGAGAAAGTTAAAGAAGTAGGAGCAGGTAAAGTTCTCTTCTTAGATGCTTTTATTGTGCTTTTCCCTGTCAAATCCGCAAAGGGAATTTTTTCTTTAACTACATGCCCTTATGTTATAAACCGGTTTTTTGAACTTTTGGGTATTGATCAAAGAGTGGAAGATGTGCCCGAGGGTAAGGTAAAGGTTCTGAACATAAATGGTCACAAAAATCTAATAAAAGATAACAACGAATACAAACTATTGCTTGAGGAGTTTGTGTTTGAGGCAGAGGAGTCTGAGGAACTTAAAAAATTTGTGGAACTTGTTGGAACTTTTGTAGGAGAGGAAAAAAAGCAAAGGATTGTATGCGTGAATGATACAGACTTTATGGACTTTGTAAGCAACTACACGGAAGTGCGAACTCATATAAAGATAAATTTAGATACTGGCACCGTAGATCGTGGAGCATTATGGACCGAGGAGTATGTGCCTGCGGAGTCTATTTTTGCCTTTAGCCTTGTATTCTTGGAGGAGGAAATTAGCTTTACTCCACCCACTACTTTCCACCTTGGAGGAGATATTACCACTGGTAAAGGCTTTGTAAAGGTTCAAAAGTTGGAGGTATAACAATGAGGAGCAAGGTTCAAGAGCTGGCACGGCTGGCTTATGAGTGTGTGAAACAAGTAAAGGACGAAGCTAAAAAAATGGACGAAAAGGGCAAAGATTTTGCATCAAGATATTTATCTTACGCAAGAAAACTGCCGTCCATGATAATCTACAATGGGCTTTTGACAACGGTTGCCTTTGCGAAAGCCAAAGCTAAAAAAGCATCTACGAAAGTTGAAGCTAAAGAAGAAGAAAAAGGTAAAAGGGGACAAGGAGAAAAAGTTGAAGCGCTGGCTTGGAAAATGTTGTTGGGGCATTTAGAAAAGTTCCTTAATAAAGAAGGAATAAAGCAGGAAAATAAGGATTTTATAGAGTTCCTTTCGGAGCTTGAAGTTCAAGAATACAGGTATATAACCAAGAGAGTCTTAGACTTTTCTCTGTGGTTAAAAAGAATAGCAGAAGGGGAGATAGAAGATGAAGGTAAGGGAGATTAAAAGATTTTTATCTCAAGTTGATAATCCTGCACTGCTTTTTAACAAGCTTTTGATTTTGGAATTCATAGATGGATTTTCCCAAAACCAGAACTTAACAGAGAAAGGTAAAGATAAAAAAGGTAAAGACAAAGGTAAGGACAAGAGGGATGAAGATGTAAAAAAGATAGATTACATAAATAAATTCAAGGAAAAAGTTCAAAAACCTGAACCTCCACCGAAAGTAGAAGGCTACACCATTGAAAAATTTAGGCTAAAAACCGCCTACAGGCTTGTAATTGGGGCAGGCTATCCATCCTTTATTGAAAACGGCTTTTTGTTCCACCATGTTTATGGCATCCCTTACATTCCTGGAGAGACTTTAAAAGGGCTTGCGAAGGCTGTTTTTATACTCTCAGTAGCAGAGGCTGTAAAAGAAGAAACCAAGCTTTCCAATATAGAGAAAGAGCTTTCAGAGGAAGCCGAGGAAGAAGTTTCAGAGGAAGCCAAAGGCATACTCTATCAAATCCCAGATAGAATTAACATAATTTTAGACAATTACACCATAGAAAACCCAGTGGAGACCTTTAGAAAAATCTTTGGTTCTAAAGAAAGAAGAGGGCAGGTAATATTCTTTGATGCTTATCCTCTTGATTTTAATCCATCAAAGCATTTTGAAGCAGACATTATGAACCCACATTACGGAAAGTATTACCAATCCCAATCGGAAAAGGATGCACCTGCTGATTGGCTAAGTCCTACTCCCATACACTTTTTAGCATTAAAAGAGGGCATAATCTTTGAGTTCAACTTAGGGCTTGCACCTCTTGAACCGATAGAAGATAATGAAGAAAAACTTTTATTGGAAACTGCAAGGAAATTGCTTGAAGTGGGACTTAAAAACTTTGGAGTAGGAAACAAAAAGCGTAAAGGATACGGATGGTTTTCAGATAAAACCGTAGGGAGGTAAGCCATGAGTGTTAAAAGGATAATTTATCAAATTGGAAGGTTCGATAGTTCCATAGATGAAAAGGTGAACTTTGAAATTGATGGCAAACATCGTTCAGGAGAACTATCTTCCTTTGCACTCAAAGAATACTTTGGAGAACATACTAAAGTTATCCTTGTATATCCTGTAAGTATTTTACTAAATGAAGGTATTTTACTAAATAAAAAGGCTTTAGAAGAAATGAGGAGTAAAGAGAGTCTCAGAAGCTTTTATGAAAAAATAAAAGGATTTGTGGAAGGAGAGGAAGAGGAAAAGGAAAAGGAAAAAGAAAAATACATAAAAAATCCCTGGGAGTATCTAAAGGAACATCCACACTCAAACTCAAAGAAAGCTGATGGTTTTATAGTAATTCCGAGCATTGGTGAATTCTTAGGAGAGAAATTTTCTTCTCCATTAGGAAACATAGTCCTAAGAATCTTAATTGACATGATTGAAAGATACAAAAATGAACCTTTTGATGAAATGTATTTAGATATTTCAAGCGGACATAACATATACACCTATGCTTTGGTTGAAGCTGGTAGGTTGTTTCTAACTCTTATGAAACTTGAAGACTTCCTAAAGGAAAAAGATATAAAAGTTTTTATAGCTATAACTGAGCCAATATTCGGGAAACCTAGTCCAGACAAAAGGTATAAGATATTCAAGGATTTTCAATTAGATGCAAAGGGATTCTTCTACTTTCCTGAAAAGCCAAAACAAAATAATGAATACGCATTCTCAACATATGCTGGAAGAGTGAGTAGTATTATTAAAGGCGAAGAAGACGGAAAACTTAAAGGAAAGATAAATGATATGTTGTACAAAACTTATTTATTCTACTCAGCCCTTAAGAACAATCTACCGCTGGTGGTTTATTATTTATGTGTTCTTAAAGAGCCTAGAGATAAGGAAGATAAGGAGTATAGATATACATATACAGAAGATGATGTTAAAAACTTGCTTGAAGAAATAGTAAATCTTTTAAAGCAAAGATTAGACGAAAACCTAAAGGAATCTCCTGATTTAAACTTTGACGATTTAAGAAAACTGTTTATGATGTTAGGATTGGCTGTGGGAATTATAAGGGTGTTGGAGAAATGTGAGATATGTAAAGGGATTAAAGAAGAAGTGGAAGTGTGTTTGAAGGATATAGAACGATTATTTGCTGAGGAAGAAAGTAGTATTTACGTATATTTTGGGCTTAAAACTAACATCCCGTATTTACGACAAGAAATTCGGAATAACTTTAAAGAAAAAGACGAAAAGAACTTAATTACAAATGAGTGGAAACTGTTGAAATATATATTAGAAGAAAAACCCAACGAGAAAGACACACAAATCCATCCACGCAATGTTTTAGCGCACTGTGGCTTTGAGAGAAACATAACAGAGGTGAGAAAGACTGATGATGGAGAAATTCTAATAAGATATACCAACTACCATAAAGAAAACAACAATGAATACAACGGTTTAGAAAAGATTTTCAAGGAAAAGATTGTGCAAGGTGTGTTGCTTAGGTATAGAGAAATGGATTAAGGAGTGATAAAATGGAACTACTAATCCTTCTAATCATCGCTTTAATACTCCTTGCGTGGAGGATAAACAGCGAGATGTCCGTCATTAAACCACCAAGCTATCCGTTAGTTCAAAAAAAGCAAGAAGAACAATCCAATCTTGTTCCTACTAAGGACGAGGAAGACAGGATAAGAAAGCGTAATTTGGCGGATGATAGCTATAATGGCTTGCTTGCTGATAGTTCCTCCAGTTCAAGCTTTTCGGATAATGATTCAACAAGTTCCCACGATATTTACACAGACCCGTCTTATTGTCATCTTCCGGGAAACATATACTACCATATATGCCACGATGATGATAGGTTAAGCAGTTCTGACGACCATTGGAGCAGTTCTAACTGGGATGATAGGACTTCAAGTGGGTCTGACGATTGGGGAAGTAGTTCGTGGGATAGCTGGAGCAGTTCCAGCTGGGATAGCTAAATTTGGTTTATAATATACTCCATAATCTATCAAAGGAGGTTTGCTATGAAAAAACTTATGTTGGTTATGGCACTTTTTGTGGTTGCACCAGTGGTTAAGTCTCAGGAAAACCCTTTCCTTGTGCCCGAAAGGGCAAACATGCGTATAAATGTGGCAGTTCAGATGGCAAAGCAGTTAAAAGAGAGGGGCTACGACAAGATAGCGGTGGTTTATATGAATACATCTGACGTTTGCGCCTTGCTTGCCAGCTCTTTGGTGGCAAGCCTAAAGACCTTGGGCGTAGAGGCATACTACCTTAAGGGTGCAGACCCTGACCTTCCTTCAAAGATAAGGAACTTGGGGGCAAATTGGATATACCTTGCTTACTTTGGAGAAAGACCGCAAGAAGAAGTTCAAAGGGCATTAAACCAAGACTTGCAGACATTGGCTTCTAGTTTTCAAAAGGCAAACCTTATAATGCATCCTCCCATCTTGGGACTTGGCTTCCTTGCGGGTGCTTTGGTGGATGACAAAATCGGAGAATTTTTGAGCAAGTCCAACATAAAGGGTTTTAATGTTCAACAGGGTAAAGTTGAGATGGTGAGGGTAAAGGTAAAGGACTTGGAGATAGCAGTAGAGCCCGAACCACAGCCTAGAAAGCAAACTCCAAACACTCCAACAAAGAGAAGAACAATGTAAACAATGGAGATAGCATACAAAGACTTTCATAGAAAAATGGCACCCTTTAGGGAGGAAAGTTTAGAGGATATTTTGGAAAATCAGGTTAATCAGTGGATAAAGCTAAACAATATTCAGGTTATAAATGTGGAAACCCTTTGGGAGAGAAATAGCCACGTTTCGGTAGGGGTGAGGGTGTGGTATATCAAAAAGTAAAAAGACTGTCAGGTTTTAAGGTCT
>Ga0080007_1065159_pt1 | contig 13341 bp, 10 predicted proteins | sample OctOCTMetagenome_FD_69210 | JGI IMG/M metagenome (GOLD analysis project Ga0080007, IMG submission 69210) | Hot spring and microbial mat streamer communities from Octopus Spring Streamers, Yellowstone National Park, USA - OCT_B (SPADES... | ecosystem: Environmental > Aquatic > Thermal springs >...
AAAGCATAAATAAAGTTTTGATGTGCTTTGTCCAATAATTCTGAAACTATTTATTTTTCTTTATTTTCCTCACCCACCCTATAAATAAGCCTTCGGCTTTAAAAAACCCCATTTTTTGACTTGGGAGCTTCGCCCCCCTATATTCCCCCGTAAAATAAATAATTTCTTAAAATTTTGATAAGTTGCTGATTATCAATCACTTAACATTATTTATTGGACAAAGCACTTTGTCTAGTAATTCTGAAATATATATTATTTCTTATTTTTCCCACCCATCCTGAAATTGAGCATATGGCTTATAAATACCTATAATGAACCCTCGATAAAAACTATAATTTCTTTAACACTATTTATTAGACAAAGTACTTCTTAATTACTCTGAAAATAATGCCTTATTAAGAATTTTATAATCTTCCTTTAAAATTTTAGAACTTTACTTGGGCGGTTAGCTCAGGGGTTAGAGCGCTCGTTTGACATGCGAGAGGTCGGAGGTTCGAATCCTCCACCGCCCATTTTGAAAAAAATTTTAATTTTGACAGCTAACTATGGAGCTGGTCATTTAATAGCTTCCCAAGGACTAAGGGAAATTATTGAAGATGATGAAAATAAGGTTGAAATTTTAGATATAGTAGAAGCTGGTTCAAAAATAGAAAAATTGACCTCAAAATTATATGTTTGGTTAAATCGTTATTCTCATTTCCTATGGAGAATTATTTATTATAATCCTATTGTTAAAACGAAATTTTTTAAGAATTTTCTAAAATTACTGCTTAATAAAAACATCTATAATAGAATTTTAAATTTTAATCCAGATATTGTTATTTCTACCCACTTTTTCGCCACAATATACGGGATAAAATTTAAAAGAGAAAAAAATAATGTTAAACTATTTGTTTGTATAACTGATTATGAAATTCATCCCATTTGGTTGTTTGAAGGAGTTGATTTGTTCTTTTTACCTTCTGAGTTTTCATTAAAAACATTTAAAGGAAAGAATTTTTTAGTAACTGGTATTCCATTAAGAAAAGGATTTTTAATGGATTTAGATGAAATTGAAATTAAGAATTCCTTTGATATAAGGACGAATAAACTTATTGTTTTATTGAATTTAGGAGCAAATAGCGTTTTACCGATAAAAGATGCTATTAAATTTATAAATTTATTTAAGGAAAAGCTATATTTTTTGATAATTGCAGGTAAAGATGAAAAGCGATTTGAAATGATTAAGAATTTTTTAAGTAATATAAAAGCAGAATATAAACTTTTTGGATTTACCCAAGAGATTTATAAACTTATATCTATATGTGATTTTTCAATTACAAAAGCAGGTGGATTAACTGTTTCTGAACTTATATATCTTCAAAAACCAGCAATTTATTATAAAAGCCTTCCAGGTCAAGAAGAAGGAAATGAGAAATTTATAAAGGAATATGGTCTTGGATTAACAGCAAAGAACTTTTCTCAACTTGTCAAATTAACCCAATTTATTATTGAAAATCCAGATATCTTAGACTTCTTTAAAAGAAACCTTTCCTCTCAAAAAAAGAAAATGAAATTTTTAGAAATTAAGAAAATTGTTTCACATGAAACTTATGCTTTATAATTTTCGCTATGACAAAAATTGCCGTTGTTAATCAAAAGGGTGGTGTTGGGAAAACTACAACGGTAGTAAATTTATCAACAGCATTAGCTCTAGAGGGTTTGAAGGTTCTTGTTGTTGATGGTGATGCACAGGCAAATGCTTCAAGTGGATTTGGAATAAATAGAAGAAATTCAAAGAATTTATATCATTTGCTTATAGGTAAAGCTACAATTGAAGAAGTTTTAGTAAGAGTTGAAAATGCTAAAATTGATTTAATACCATCTTCACCAGATTTAATAGGTGTTGATACTGAATTAAGAGGAAAACAAAATTGGGAATTAACTTTAAAGAACATTCTTGATAGTATTTCTGATAATTATGAATTTACTTTCATTGATGCTCCTCCTTCTCTTGGGACGCTCACAGTTCTTATACTTTCAGCAGCTGAGCAAGTTTTAATACCAGTTCAGGCTGAGTACTATGCTCTTGAGGGTGTTGCTCAACTTCTTGAAACAGTTCATTATGTTAGAAGAACAATAAACCCAAAGTTAAAACTTATGGGATTTTTAATAACCATGTACGATAAAAGAACTAAACTTTCTGAGCAGGTTGAAGAGGAAATTAGAAGGATATTCAAAGAAATGGTATTTGAAAATGTAATTCCAAGAAGTATAAGATTAGCAGAAGCTCCAAGTTATGGAGTTCCTGGTGTTTTATTTGATCCGTTATCAGTTGGGGCTATTGCTTATAAGAACTTGGCAAAGGAAATATTAAATAAGTTTGCGAAAAAGGAGGCAAGTGTATGAAAAGAATGAGAGGGCTTGGAAGAGGTTTAGCAGCAATTTTACCAGGAGGTGAATCACTTGAAGATTTACAACTTATAGATATTGATGCTATTGAGCCAAATCCTTATCAACCAAGAAAAAAATTTTCTGAGCAAGAATTAAGAGAATTAGCGGAATCTATAAAAGCAAATGGATTATTACAACCTATTATTGTAAGACAAATTTCAGAAGATAAATATCAAATAGTTGCTGGTGAAAGAAGATGGAGAGCTTGTAGGATAGCAGGTTTGAGGAAAATTCCTGCTATTGTTAAAGATTTAGAAGATTCGGAAATGCTTCAATTAGCATTAATTGAAAATTTACAAAGAGAAGACCTAAATCCTGTTGAAGAAGCCTTAGCTTATAAGCAACTTATAGAAAAATTTGGATTTACTCAGTCAGAAATTGCTCAGATTGTAGGAAAGGACAGAGCAACTGTTACGAATACTTTAAGATTATTAAGTTTGAGTGAAAAAGTTTTAGAAATGTTGAGAGATGGTAAGATAAGCGAAGGTCATGCTCGTGTTCTTTTGAGGATTGATGATCCAAAGAGACAAGAAGAAATGGCAATGAAAATTATAAATGAGGGTTTGAGTGTTAGACAATTGGAAAATATTATAGCGCCAAAGGAAAAGAAGAATGATGAAAATATATGGGCGAGAGAATTAGCTGAGAAACTTTTTAATAATGTTGGATTAAAGGCAGAAATTAAAGCAACAAAAAGAAGAGTTAAATTAATTCTTGATTTTAAAAATAAGGAAGAATTTGAAGAATTTTTAAGGAAGCTTGGGATATGATAGGAATAATTATTACTTTAAATGAGTTATGGATAGACAATTCAATATCAAATAGAATTTTAGATTATAAAACTAATACTTCAATTACAAACGATAAGAAAATTTTTTCAACATCCATAAATTTTTGGCTTATTGACAGCAAGATATATGAATTGTTTTTATTGTATAAAACTTTCACTTTAAATGTTAGATATTTTGATTTTGGAAGTTTCAACTATCAAAATGAAATACCAAATGATAACCAAACATTTACCTTTTCACCTTTCTCAATTTATTTTTCACTTGGTAAGAAATTTAAAGTTGAAGAAAAATTATTTTTAGGATTAAATTTTGGTTATTATGAAAATAGAGTTATTGATGAAATAAAAGCCTCGCCATTTATTTCAATTAGCTCAAATTTTAAATTAAATTCAAATAGTTTAATTTTATTTTCGCTTGAAAATTTCAGTTTTAAAAAATTGATATACTCTAATCAAGTTGAACTTCCACAAGTTTTATCCTTAGCTTTAAGCTCAAATATAAAACAATTTGAATTTGCCTTTGGATTTAATAAATATAATAATTTTGAAAAATTTTTAGCAATAAGTTATAGTTTAAGAGAAATTTTAAAATTTGGCATTTTACTAACACCTGATTATGATTATTCAAAGTTTTCTGGTTTTTTGATGGTGAAATATAAAAAATTGAATTTTGGCTATAAGGCATATGTTCCATCATATCTTAACTTTACTAATATCATAAGTATTAGTTATGAGACCACTTGATTTTGAAAAACCATTATTTGATATTTTGGAAAAAATAAAAGAGCTTGAAGGAAATCCAAATTTGAAAGATAATTTAACACTTTTAAGGCAAGAAGCTGAAAAACTAAGACAGCGGATATATAGTAATCTAACGAGGTGGCAAATTGTTCAAATAGCAAGACATCCTGATAGACCAAAATCTATTGACTATTTAAATAATGTTTTAGATGAATTTTTAGAATTGCATGGTGATAGGCTATTTTCGGATGACCCAGCAATAATTACTGGTATTGGTAAAATAGAAAATTTTTCTATAGCATTTATTGCACAAGAAAAAGGAAGAACTACAAATGAAAAAATTGAAAGGAATTTTGGTATGCCTCATCCTGAAGGTTATAGAAAAGGAATGAGAATTATGGAATTAGCAGAAAAATTAAAATTACCTTTAATAACATTTGTTGATACGCCTGGTGCATATCCTGGTATTGGTGCTGAGGAAAGAGGTCAATTTTCAGCAATTGCCTATTCAATTATGAAAATGCTTTCTATTAAAACAAGAACAATTGGTTATATTATTGGAGAGGGTGGAAGTGGTGGAGCATTAGCAATAGCAGTTTGTGATAGAGTTTTTGCTCTTGAATATAGCATATATTCTGTAATTTCGCCCGAGGGATGTGCTTCTATATTATTTAGAGATTCAAATAAAGCTAATGAGGCAGCGGAAATTTTAAAATTAACATCAAAAGATTTAATGGAACTTAATATAATTGATGGAATTGTTAAAGAACCCATAGGTGGTGCTCATTGGAATCCTAAGGAAATGTACCAAACTTTGAGGAAACATATAATTGAACAATTAAACGAATTAAACAAAATGGAAATAGATGAGATATTAAGAATAAGATATGAAAAATATAGAAGAGTTGGCTTATTCAATTAAGCAAGTTATTTTTTATTGGTCTTTAAATTATTGAAAAAAATTAAATTCAAACTAATTACAATTGCACTTGTAATAAGAATAAGTGATTTTATTACATTTTCAAATTTAAAGAAAATTTTTAAAATTTCACCAAAAATTCCTATTAAAAAAACAAAACAAAGAAATGAAAATGACCATAAAAATTCCTTAAAAGAAAATAATCTTCCTCTAACAGAATCATCTGAAACAGCTTGAATAAATGTATCATATGAAATTAATAAATTTGATAGGATAAAACCACCTATTAAAAATAATAACATTAAAACAAAAAAATTAGAAACGAACAATGAAAGGACAAACAATATAGGAAAAATAATATGGGAAATGATGATTATTTTAATTTCTCCCAATTTTTTAGCAATTATTGGGAATAAAAAAGAGCCAATTATAAAACCTATTCCTAAAAATCCTCCTACAATTCCTATTCCTTTTGTTCCAAATCCTAAGTTTTGCTGAAAGTATGGAAGATAAACATTATAACTAATTGAAATAATTAGCATCGTTAGAATAATACATTTAAAAACAAACGATAAAAATTTATCTTTTGATATATATTCTAAACCAAATTTGAAATCATCAATGATTTTTTTTAGAAAACTTTTTTCCTTTTCAATTATTTCTTGAAATTCAAAATTATTTTTCTTCTGTTCTTCAAATGTAATAAAAGCTATTATAAGAGCGGAAATTAAATATGTTAAACTATCAATATAAAATGCTATTTGCCATCCTTCAAAACCCAATTTTTTCCAAATATATAAATCTACTATAACACCACCAAATAGTATTCCAAGAGCTATTGATAATCTACCTGTTATGTTTAAAAATGCATTAGCGGTATATATGTTATTTACCATCTGTGGAATTGATGCCATTTTGGCATTATTAAATGGTAAGGTAAGTGAATAAAGAAGAAAAATTAAAAAATAAATTAAAATAATGCTTTTGAATTTAATGAAAATAAAAGGTATTAAAAAAACAATTAAAGCTCTCAAAATTTCAATTGTTATCATAATTTTTTTTCTATTTATTTTATCAGCAATTATTCCAGAAATTGGTGAAAATAAAATTGAAGGTAAAGCTATAAATATGGCAAGACCTGAAAAAACAAATGTAGATTGTGAATAGTAAGAGCCAAGAATTCCTACTAATGCCATATTATTTAATCTATCTCCAAAAAGCGAAATAAATTGTGCTGTTGATAACAGAATTAAATTTTTTTCTTTTATAATTCTCATCCTTTATATCTTTCTACATTTTTCATTAAGTTTTCTACTCTCGGTTTTAATTTTAATAATTCTTTTACATTTAAATTTTCTAAAATCACTACATAAGCAAAGTTCAAAAACTGATATGCTTCTTCATATTTTCCAAGTGTATAATAACTTAAAGCTGTGTAATAACTTGAAAGAACAATTTGATATTTATCAAAATCTCTTGTATCTAATATAAGGTATAAGAGTTCTTCATATATAATTCTTGCTTCTTCCCATTTTCCAAGGGCTCTTAAACTTTTTCCATATATCCACCTTATATTTCTTGAATGATTATATTTTTGGACTAATTCCTTTCCAATTTCATAAGCTTTATTGTACATCCTTTCTCTATAATATATTTCAAGTAGGGCATATTTTGTTAAATCCTTAACATATCTTGATTTTTCGGAGGCAATTTCCAATTGCTCAATTCCAAGTTTTTTTCTTTTTTTTGTATCACCTGTTCCTAAAATAAATTTTACAAATGAAGGAAATTGATCTGAAGCATAGTTATATAATCCGAGTAATAAATAAGCGTCATATAATTCTTTATTGATTTCAAGAGCCTTATTTAAATAATCAATTCCATTTATTATATCACTTAAAATAGGTGCATATATTCCCTTTTTCCCATATCTAAAAGCTCTTAAAGCATAGGCAGAGCCTATGAAGAAATAACCCTCTGCTCTATTTTCTGATTGAAGTAAAGATGAGGAAAATTTAATGACTTTATCTATACATTCAAAAAACTCATCTTCACCGATGTTATTTCCATAATCGTCCATTCTATAATCTAAGATAATAGCCTTTAATAAATAAGCTTTTATAGATGTTGGATTTTTAGACAAAACTTGATTTATTAGAGCAAAAGATTGGTCATAATATTCATTAAGTCCAAGATACATAGCTTCAATTAAGGTGCTATCTTCACTTAAAACAAATAGAAGATTAATCATAAGTTCTTAAAATTTTAAAGTTTAGAGAAATTGCCTTGTCTAATAATTCTAAAATATAGATTATTTCTTATTTCTCTCACCCACCCTGAAATGAAGCCTTCGACTTAAAAGTGCCCATTTTTATGCCTTGGGGGGCTTCGCCCCCCTAAATCCCCCCGTAAAATGAATAATTTCCAAAAATTTCCATAAGTCCTTGATAATCAATAACTTAACACTATTTATTGGACAAAGCATAGAGAAATTGCCTTATTGCTTGGCTTTAAAGTATCCATTTTTCGCACTATTTATTAAACAAATAATCACTTTCACTCTAATTTTAATGCTTTTATTCTGAAATTATAATTTTTTGATTTAAAATCAATAATGTAAATTCCTCTTGAAAGTTTGTTATTTATTGTTAATAAGCCTCTGCCTTTTATAAATCCACTATTCTTATAAACTACCCTTCCTGAAACATCATAAATTTTTATATTGTAAAATTCAAGGCCAGTTATATTAAATTCAATAGCAAACTTTTTATAGTTGAACTTCACGAAATTTAAATTTGTTTCATGTTTATTTGAGGATTTTTCACCATATTCGGCAGTATTTCTAAAATTTGCTCTATTTCCATTCCACTCAATTTTTCCTATATTTCCTAAATCAAACGAATATAATGGATTTGAGTATTGAAGAACAAACATTTCAGCTTTATTATCGTTATTTATATCTTTAAAAATTGGAGCATATATAGGATAACCTTCGGGAAGTGTATCATCTGCTAAAATTATAGGTGTTCCAATAAAATGATTTAAATTTCCATTATCATAAGTCAAAATAAAAACTCTTCTTGGAAGGCTAACTACTAAATCCATCTTATTATCATTTCCAATATCAACAATACTTGCTGGTGAATACCAAGTCCAATCAATATTAGGACCAATATATTGAGCCAATAAATTACCATTTAATTTAAATATAAGTATTCTTTTTGATGGATAATAACCATGATAAGTGACTAAAACAATTTCAGCAATTCCATCATTATCAACATCTCCAAGTGATAAACTAAAAGGCTCTATTGGATTATTATTTACATATGAATTTACATTTATTATATTTTCAATTGTTCCATTATTAACATTTATTACAAAAATTCTCAATTGTCCGTTTTGTATAACTCCGCAAATGACTTTATTATATGTAACATAAATAGCACTTGAAAAATAGGAAATAGCATTTGGGTCACTATATGGTAAGTAAGGCATTAAATTAATTGGAAAATTACTTAATTCCTGACCATTTGCTTTTAAAATATGGAGTTTTCCGAGTGAATCTAAGGTAACAATTTCATATAATCCATCATTATCAAAATCGCTTGCTGATATGTCCCAATTTGTTGAGACATTTTCTTTGAATAATTTTATTTCATTTATTATTGCTTTTGTTCTTGGATCTAAAATAATTATTCTTTGTTTGTTATTATTATCAGAATAATAAGTTTTTAGTGCGATTTCAGGTAATGAATCACCTACAAAATTAGCAACAATTAATCCCTTATTATAAATTGATATATCACCGAAGAAATTTGAGTAAAATAATGTATCAATTTTGTTTATATTGACTGATAATAAAAATGAATTATTATCTTTTCTTGCTGAAACAATAGCTTCTTCCAATCCATCACCATCAATATCTGCAACTGCTCCTGAAAATGCATGAAATTTAAGTGCTTTTGGATAACCATTTAAGGCAATACCTCTATTATTATAAAAACTCATATAAATTGGACTAAAAACCAGAATAAAACTATCGTTTAAAATCAAAGGTGGAGATTCACCTTGATTTGGCAAATAGGTTGGCTTGTAGATGCTATAATTGGGATTTTTAGATTGATATTTATAATTTGAAATCTCCCCTTCATTATAATAAAAGTCAATTCTTGAAATTTTATAATAATAAACTTTAAAACTATCAATATAGTCCATATACGATTTAGCAAAATCATTAGTTATTCCTACAAATTTATAATTTCCATTAGGGTTATCACTTCTGTAAATTTTATAAAATCTTGAATTATTATCGGTTGTATCAAATTTTATTAAAATACCTTCTCTTTGAGGTGTTAAATAAAAATTATTACTTGAAGGAAGTGGTAATTGGAAGTTTAATTGATATGTATCTTGTTTTCCTGCGTATGAAATTATTAGTTTTGGATTATTTGAAACTCTTGGAAGTTTCGTTGTATAATCTGTTGTACTTTTAGCACTTATAGAATCTAAAATTTTTGTTATTCCAAGATTTGCCAATTTTAATTCAACATTATAAACATTAACATTAGAATTGTTAAATATATCAAAACCTATGCTATCGCTTTCCCACTTTACCCCAACAAGTTTTAGACTTATTTTTTCTACTGAATAAGAAAAGCTTCTAATTAGTTTATCATTTATAAAAACTTTTCCAGTTAGGTTTTTAGCGTTGGGTTTTATTGTTATGTTGTAAGTAATTATTTTTTCTTCATTTGGACTAAAATTTAAATTTTCATAGAAACTATCAGGATTGGCATTATTAAATTTTACTTTAAAGTTAATAGATTGATTATTTGAGCTAACATTTTTTAAATAAAAATTAATTTCATAAGTATTTGATGGAATAATATAATCTGCGTTTAGATTGATACTATCCAAAACTACATTACTTGGATAATAATTAACATAAGAATAATATGGAACATGACTTGGTTTTGATATGGAAAGTAGGAGAGTTTTTGAATTTCCATTTGAATATCTTAAAATTGCCTTTCCACTATTATCAGAAAATGTTAAAATATAGTTTTCTCCATCGTATAATAGAACCCTTGCATTTGGAATTGTATTTACAATTAGTGAATCAGAAAATGAGCTATCAAAATTAGCAGTTATGTAATTTTTACCATTGAAATAAGGCTCAATTGTTGGGTCTCCAAACATATTAAGTTTTGAATATGTACTAAATAATGAGCCTGAAAAATTCATAACCATATAAATATAAGCATCCCCTATTGTTTTAGCATTGTAATTATTAAATGCTAAGAAAAAAGCCATTCCTCTTGATGTTTCAGAGCCTGTATTATCAAGCTTACTTGCGCCAATTCCAAAAATTGCTCCTCTATCTGGCATTAATAAAATTTGTTTTATTAAAGCAGTATGCTCTAAATCACCTGTCCAGCATCCTCCAAACATTGCTATATAAGGAGCACTATAATTAAAATTCATATTATAAAATTCATTAAATCCTACATAATAAGTAGGACTTGCATAGCTTGATGTAATAACAAAACCATTAGCATGTCCAATATAAAAGAAGAATTGAGGTTTGTTTATATTCAAAGAGTCAAATAGAATTTGAGGTGTTAAATATCCATCAAAATTTGGCTCATATAATCTAATTATTCTTGGCATATTTGAAGTGGAAACAATAATTTCGCAATATCCTCCAAAATAATTATATGCGATTTCTGCTTCAAGACAAGCAAATGCATTAGGATTACCATTGAAGTTAAATGTCCAATCTCTTAATTTATAATAATAATTAAAAGCTTCATAAACATTTGTTATTGGTAATCTTCCTATCCCAACATCTGCATAAGGATCAATTATACTATCACCAATTTTCCATTTATATCCATTTATATAATCCCCATCAAGTGCAGAATATGGATAATCTGTATGAACATCAGGTCCCGTGGGTAAATTTGGAGCTGCATCATAATAACTTACTTGAAATCGCCAGGGTTTTATAATGCTAGCATCAGCACCTATTAAAACATATTTTATACCGAATGTTCTATATGCCCAAATTATTAAATTCCTAATTTTTTGTGGATTATCTTTTATTGAATCTACATAAACAACCAATGTTCTAAATCCTCTAATAATGGAAAGTTTAGCTATTGAGTCAAAAGGTTCTTTAAATAAACTTATTGTTAAAATTAAATAATCAAGGCTATCAGGGAGAGGTTTTAAATTATAAGTTGTTTGTGATTGCTCATATTCTACCTCAAAGCTTATATTTTCATTTAAATATAAATTTCCATTTTCATAAGTTATTGGATAGATAAAAATTGTTGCTAATTTCTTATCTCTATAATATCCTATTGATTTAACCTCAATTACTTCCTTTGGGAATTTGTTTCCAATTTCAATTCTTGGAATGTTAATTGTTTTTAAATTTTGATTTTCATCAAAGTAGTAAATTTTGTCGTTGTATTGGAGAATAACATTAGATTTATAAAGTTTTCTTTGAACTGAGACATTTTTTATTTTAACACTTTTAGTATTGTTTGGAATTTCAATAACCTTAAAGTCATAAGGAAGAATAGGATAACCATCTTCAAAGATAACAGGTAATTTCTTTATTATCTCCTCGTTGTAATTGAAATTTAAATTTAGGAGAATGAAAAGCATACCTAAAATTATAAAGCATAAAAGGCAGACCATTATGCCTTGTCCAATAATTCTAAAACTATTTGTTTTTCTTTATTTCGCCCACCCACACTGAAAATAAGCCTACGACTTATAAATACCCCATTTTTTGCTTTGGGGAGCTTCGCCCCCCTTAAATTCCTCCGTAAAATAAATAATTTCCAAAAATTTCCATAAGTCCTTGATAATCAATAACTTAACACTATTTATTGGACAAAGCAAGACCATTAAAATTTTCCTTATTCAGAATTTTCCTAAACTTGAAAATAAATGCGAATTTTGAATATCATTATTACTATTGTTTTAATTCTTTTTTATTCCAGAGAAATTTCAATAAAAACTTTTCTCTTTGTTATATCTTCAACATTACTTCTTATTTTTGCTAATTTACAAAATGATTATTTTGATAGAGAAATTGATATAAAAAAAGGTAAAAGAAGAATAACTTTAAATCCAAGTTATCAATTTTTTATTCTTTTCATTTCACTTTTCATTTCTCTTTTAATTGAAATTAAGGTCTTTTTAACATTTTTAATAATGGCAGTCTTAATTAACTATTATAATATCAAAGCCAGTAGAAAACCATTTGGATTTTTAATTACAAGTTCTACTATTTCAATTGGTGTTTTAAGTTTGGGATTTGCTTTTGGATTTCATGAAAAGCTAATTTATTTGATAATTTTTTCATTTTTTTTTAATTTAGTAAGAGAGATTGTTAAAAGTTATATAGATTATGATTTTGATATTGGATTTAGAAGAACAATTGCCATTTCTTTATCCAAAAATAAAACAATAATTTTGATTAAGTCTCTTTTAATTCTTTTAATTTTAATGTTAATTGTTGTTTCAATCATTTTAAAAAATTTTCATTTCTCAATATATACAATTTTTTCAACTACTATTTTTATTTTCTATCTCTTGAATTTATTTTCTGAGAAAACGCTTTCAAAAATTCTTAAATTTCTAATGTTTTTAGGCTTGGTTGTTCTTCTTTTTTAAGAGCATTTAATAGTGAAAAGCTTAAAGCACTTATTAAAACTAAATAATGTAATGTAATCATAGAAACACTTAACAAACTTTTCACAATAAGATATTGAAGAATAAGCAATAAAATTGACATTATTAAAAAAATTAGTTTTTTAATTTCAAATTTCAAAATTGAAATTAAAGACAAAACAACAATTGAAAAACCAATTACTTGATAAATAAATTGAATAATAACTTTGCTATTAGAAAAGTTTGAGGATATACAGAATATATTTTCACAAGCTAAGCTTGAAGCTGTTTTATCAACAATTGAACCCCACATATAATAAACAAAAGTTAATATAAATATAATCGTCCAAAAATTTTTTTCTATTTTAATTTTAACGTTTTTAAGCATTAGTAGTAAGGTTATATATGTTAAGATTCCAAATAGCGCATGTGATATTGAGATAATAAATGGCATTTTTAAAATGACAGTTAAACCTCCAAGTAAAATTTGTGAAATTATCAAAACAATAAGTAAAATTGATAAATTTTTTTGCTTTTTATAATATGCTAAACCAATTATAATTGATAGAATTCCTACAATACCTGCCAAAAGTCTATGATAGTATTCAAGTTTAGCAGTTATCGTTTGGGGTGGTAAAAAGCTACCATAGCATAATGGCCAATCTGGACAACCAAGACAAGCACCAAAAGCAGATGTAATTATACCAAGTGTTAATAAAGCAATTGCTAAAATTGTTGTTAAAATTAGTAGTTTTCTCATTAGCTT
>Ga0080007_1052541_pt1 | contig 13319 bp, 15 predicted proteins | sample OctOCTMetagenome_FD_69210 | JGI IMG/M metagenome (GOLD analysis project Ga0080007, IMG submission 69210) | Hot spring and microbial mat streamer communities from Octopus Spring Streamers, Yellowstone National Park, USA - OCT_B (SPADES... | ecosystem: Environmental > Aquatic > Thermal springs >...
TAGAGGAACCGGTTTGGGTGACCGACATACCGAGGGAGTTCTACGACTTCGAGGACTTCGAGACCGGCGAGTGGAGGAACTACGACCTCTTCCTGCCCGAGGGCTACGGCGAGGTGATCTCAGGTGCCGAGCGGGAGTACGAGTACGAGAAGATGTTGGCCAAGATCAAGCGGGACGGACTACGGGTCGAGGACTACGAGGTCCTCCTGAGGCTTGCGAAGGAGGGGAAGCTGAAGCCCTCGGCCGGTGCAGGACTCGGGATCGAGAGGTTCATCGCCTACATCGTCGGCGCCAAGCACGTAGCTGAGGTCCAACCGTTCCCGAGGATACCAGGTTACGTCGGCGAGCTCTGAGATTTCTTGCCCCGCAGCTCGAGCCTTCGGAGCGCTGATTTCAGGACCTCCTCAGCCAACCTAGCCCCGAGCTCCCTAGGGTCGGCCCCGGAAGCGAGCGCCTTCCTGGCTTCGTCGAGGTAACCGTCCTCGGTGAGTGCTGACTCCATCAACCTCCTAACCCTTTCCATCATCACCTCCCTCATCTCCCACTCGTAAATCCTCAGCCGCCTAGCCTCGAGCTCTCCAGAGGAGCGCATCGCATCCAACTCGGCCCAGATCAGGTCTACCAGAGCTGAAACGTTCTCGCCTGTTGCGGCGCTCACCGTCAGGACCTTCACCCTCCTGCTCCTTCCCGAGAGGAGGGATTCGAGGACCGAGGCCATTAGCCTCGCGTTTGGCAGGTCCGACTTGCTCACGACGTAAAGGTCTCCGATCTCGAGGAGCCCCGCTTTTACTGCCTGTACGCTGTCGCCGTAATCCGGTGGCACGACGACCACAACGACGTCAGCGACTTTCATGATCTCGACGTCCGATTGCCCCGCTCCCACGGTCTCCAACATCACGGCCTCGAACCCGGCCGCGTCGAGGACCCTGCACATCGCTCTGAGGTTCCTCGCGATCGCACCGCTGGCTCCGCGGCTAGCGAGGCTCCTGAAGTAAATTCCCGACTGGTCGACCTTACCGACGAGCCTGACCCTGTCGCCGAGGACCGCGCCTCCTGATATCGGGCTGCTCGGATCGATCGCGAGAACAGCGACAGGCTTCCCCCTTCCCTTGAGGACGTTGACGAGCGAGGCGATCAGCGTGCTCTTCCCTGCGCCCGGCGGCCCTGCGAACCCGATGACCGGTATGCCCCTGACCCTACCCCTTAGCTTAGAGAGGAGGAGGTCGCCAAGCCTTTCACCGGACTCGATCAGCGTTATCGCTTTCGCTACGTGTAGCCTGCTCCCTGAAACGACGCCCTCAACGAGCTCGGAGAGCTGCTCCTCGAAGTCCTGCTGTTCAGGCGGCTCCACCCTCACCTTCCTCCAGCGCGATCACCTTCAGCTGTGACTTGTACATTTCCACTATCTCGTCGACCATCGTGGCCTCCTCAGGCCTCTTGTCTGTCCTGTACCTGCCCGTGAACCTCGGGAACCTGATCGCTAGCCCTGAGTTCTTCTCGATCGCGCCGAACGCACACGTGTGTATGGGGCTGAGGGTGATCTCGTCGCCGACGATCTCCAGAACTATCTCGGGCTCGACCCAGACGTCGGGCTCCATGATCGAGTCGACCCTAGCCGGCTTTCTCGGCACCGCCCTCTCCTTCACCATCTCCGTCAGCTTCTCGAGGTCCTCCTCCTTGAACCCAGTCCCCACCTTGCAGACGCTCTTGAAGGTGTCCGTCTCCTTGTCGTAGGCGGCCATCAGTAAGGTCCCGAACCACCCGCTCCTCTTCCCCTTTCCGTGGAAGGCGCCTATGATAACCAGGTCGAGGGTGTCGACGAGCTTGGAGACGTAGGAGCGCTTGTACTTGATCCAGAGCCAGCCCCTTGCACCGGCCCTGTAGACCGATTTCGGAGAGACGTCCTTGACGATCACCCCCTCGCATCCCTCCTCCACGGCCCTTCGCATGAAGAGGTCGAGTTCCTCTGGGTCTTCGACCAACTTGGCGACCGTGAGCCCGATGTTCTCGTCCGGCACCACTATCTCCTCCAAAACCTTCCTCCGCTCGAGGAGGGGCCTGTCGGTGAGGTCCTCGCCGTCAACATAGATGGCGTCGAAGAAGAAAAGCCCGACCGGGTACATCTCCATCACCTTCTCGATCTCGTACTTCCTCCTCCTGTGCATCAACTCCTGGAAAGGTAGCATGCTCCCGGTATCCGGGTCGACGGCCACCGCCTCGCACTCCACTATCGCCTCCCGTGCCTTCAAGTTCGTCCTGCAGCGCTGGACCACGTCAGGGAACTGATGCGTCATGTTCTCTTGGCGCCTGGAGAAGATGACGATCTCATCGCCGATCTTGTGGATCTGCATGCGCTCTCCATCGTACTTGTACTCGGCAAGGCCGCGCCCTCCGAGCTTCTGGAGGATCTCCTCCGCACTCGTCAACCTCTCCGCAAGCATCGGTCTGACGGGGACGCCGACTCTGATCCTGACGGACCTGACGGCCTCTATGCCCCCCTCCTTGACGAGCCTCATCACGAGGCCTATGTTCGAGGTGATGTTGTAAGCCCGCTCTATCTCTTCCTTGTAGAGGTCCGGGTTGCCGAGATAGGCGGCAGCGGCGTCGATGAAGGACATGTCTGCCACGCCGAGCCTCATCTTTCCGGTGATCAGCCTGACTATGTACCGGGCCTCCTTCGGCTCCGCCTTGCCCAGCAGCCCAGTTAGCAGCCGCACCTTGTCCTCCATCGCCCCCTCGCCCGTCTGCCTCGCTATCCGCTCGAGGGTCGAGTAGACCTGCTCAACCGTCAGAGGTTCCTGGAACAGCAACATCTGGCTCTTCTTCTTCGAGAGCAGCTGCTCAGCCACCAGCCCCAGGTCACCGAGCTTGGCCATCAGCTTCTCGATCTCGGACTCGCTGGCACCGGTGACCATCCTGATCGACCTCATCGCGAGCCTCTCAGCCATGCCCAGCTCGATGCCGACGTAAGGCGGGTAGAGGCGACCCAGCGAGAGGAACGTGATCTTCTCGGCCTCTTCGGGGCTGACCTCCCTCAATAGTCTTACAAGGACGTCCCTCATCTCGAGCCGCTTCGTGGTCTTCTCAAGCATCTCGTAGTATTCGCAGAGCCGCCTGAACTCCATCCCATCCGTATCACCCCCCTCCGAAAATCTTGAAGGTTGCGTTGGGGTTTCGCTGGCGTCCTACCTCGGTTCCGGTCGGCGTATTCATCCGAGAGAGCGCCTCAGGACCGCGGCCCTCGTTATCTCCTCGGTCGGGTCCTCACCTGATAGCAGCGAGATCACAGCGTTCTCGACCGAGTTGAGGTAACGCCTGTCTGAGAGGCTTCGGGGACCGACCTTCACGCCCAACACCTCCTCAGCTGTCGCTAGGTCCTCGAGGTAGGAAGGTATGAAGGACTCGACGAACTCTATACCCAGGATTCTCTTGGCGTCCTCCTTCTGCTCGAGGATCAGGTTGATCGCCTCCATAGAGACCCTCCTCCCCGCACACCCGAGGTCGTCGTCGAGGTGCGAGTAGACAGTCCTGAGGAGGTCGAACTCCTCCTCCTTCAGCTCCCTGACGGCCCTGAGGCCCATGAACTCTGGCGGTGTGCCGAGCGAGTAGAGGGCAGCTGTGAACGGGATGGCCCTCGGCAACCTCTTCCCTGCGACCCTCCTGCTGTAGCCGAAGAGGCCGACGTGCTGCCTCCTCATCCTGCGGGGAGGTACGAACGAGGCGACGAAGTTGATCGCGTCAGCTGCAGCCTCCACCATCACCTGGTACTTCGGCACCAGCTTTGAGGTCATAGCCGCAAAAAGCTCGGCATCGACGTGGACAGGTTTCCCTCCCGGGAGCTTCGAGTTGAGCTCAGCGACTCCTGCCCTCGCCCTGTGGAAGTCCCAGTCGTACCTGAAGGCTGACTGGACCGTGACGGTGTAGGCCCCTCTGTACTCCTCGACGAAGCGGTCGACCCTTTCAGGCGTGTTGTGCCCCCTGAAAGGGAGCGAACCTGTGCCGACGATCGGGTAGACGGATACGCCCGTGCTCTCGGCCACCGAATAACAGACGTCCAAGCCGAGCTTGGCCATCAGCACCGAAGTTAGCAGCCCGTAGTTCATCGCTGGGTCCGATCTGGCGAGGAAGACCCTCAGGTACTTGGGACCCACGACCTCGATGTACTTGACTAGGATCTCTTCCAGCCTCAGGAAGGAGTCGATGTCCTCAACGAGCGGTATCACCTCAATTTCCTCGGGCTTTAGCTCGCCGACCCAATCGATCAGCCTCGTACCTCGGTAGTCTATTGGCGCCTTCAGCGGCTCCACGACGCCCCTCCTGTAACTCTCCCTCACCCTGACCAGCTCGACGTGGCTCGTCGTGAAGGGCAGTATCACCTCGAAGACCGCAGAGCCTGCGGAGGGGCCGTAGAAGACTCGGGCGACGTCGTTGTGCCTCGGGATCGACTGGAGCGTCTCGAGGAAGAGCTTCCTCTCCGGCTCTATCGAAGGGTTTGGAAGCCTGAAGGTGAGGAAGACGTCCCTTCCGAGCACCTTCTCCCTGAAGAAGTCGGGGTAGCTGGTGAGGAGCTTCCTGACGACGTACGGGTCGATGTCTTTTCCCTCCGCGTCCCACATGACCTCCTCCGTCCCGTACCGCTCATAGGCCCAGTAGACCTCGACGACCTCGTCCTCCCCTCCGATCAGCGGGTCTCCTGACCATGGCGGTGCGCTCGCGTGGTCTGGGTGCTGGCTCGCCATCGTCCTCGGTACCTTCCTCCCGTCCTCGTCCAACCCCCTCCGGGTCTACGGCGTGCGTTCTTTAACCTGAAATCGAACAGGAGGTCCGTGATGGTTCGTGTCATCGAGTCCAGGACGGTCTACCGGGGCAGAACGATCAACCTGAGGGTCGAGCGGGTCGAGGTCAACGGCAAAGAGGTCATCAGGGAGGTCGTAGAGCACCGCGGCGCCTCGGTGATAGTGCCTGTGAGGGAGGACGGGAAACTTGTGCTGGTGAGGCAGTACAGGAGGGCGGTGGACGAGGTCCTTTTGGAGTTCCCAGCCGGCACCCTTGAGCCGGGAGAGGACCCCGAGAGCTGCGCCAGGAGGGAGCTCCTCGAGGAGACGGGGCACGAGGTCCTCGACATCGAGAGGTTGGCGTCCATCTACCCAGCTCCCGGATACGCGTCGGAGGTGATGTACATCTTCCTGGCTAGGGCAAGGCCAGCCAGCAAGAACTCACCCGAGGTCGATGAGGAGATCGAGGTGGTGCTTGTGGACATCGACGAGCTGCTGGAGAGGATCAGGGCCGGTGAGGTGAGGGACGCGAAGACCGTGGTAGGCGCGTTGCTCGCAGCCGAACGACTCCTCGGCCACAGGAGGGCGTAGCGGTCACACATTTATCGGATGAGCGTGCGGTGTAGCAGAGGATGGGACCTAGTGAGAAAGAGGTGCTCGACGCGCTTAGGAAGGTGCGGGATCCGGAGCTGGGGGCTGACGTGGTGAGCATGGGCATGATCAAGGACCTCCGGGTCGAGGGTGGACGCGTCTACTTCACGCTAGAACTGACAACGCCCGCTTGTCCCTTCAACGAGCAGCTGAAGGAGGAGGTGCTGAGGGCCGCCAGGTCGGTCAAAGGTGTCACCGACGTCTCCATGGAGGTGCGGTCGAGGGTTCCGACCACGAGGCCCCAGTCCCCGAACATGGTTCCCATTCCCGGAGTGAAGAACGTCGTCGCGGTGGCCAGCGGGAAGGGAGGTGTCGGGAAGTCGACGATAGCGGTGAACTTGGCCGCAGCCCTCTCATTAATGGGTGCGAAGACTGGACTGCTCGACGCGGACGTCTACGGCCCCACTATACCCCGTTTCATCAGGGATTACAGGGTTCCTTTGATGAAGGGAAAGGACGAGAAGGTGGAGCCGGCTGTGGGGCCCAACGGGCTCAAGCTGATCTCGCTCGGCATGATGGTCGAGGACGACACGCCCATCATCTGGAGGGGGCCCCTCGTGGGTTCTGCTGTTAGGCAACTCCTCTTCGACGTCGACTGGGGCGAGCTGGACTACCTCATCGTCGACCTCCCCCCTGGAACCGGTGATGCGCCGTTGACACTCGCACAGAGCGTTCCGATGAGCGGAGTAGTCATTGTGACTACTCCACAGCAGGCGGCCATTGCCATCGCGATGAAGGCCCTCAGGATGTTCCAGAAGCTCGGCGTCCCGATAATTGGGATCGTCGAGAACATGTCCTACCTCAAGTGCGAGCACTGCAACAACGTGATCCGCGTCTTCGGCGAGAGTTGGGCGAGGCGGGCAGCGCTGGAGGCAGGTGTGCCGTTGCTGGGGGAGGTGCCGATAAACAGGGAGATTTTAGAGGGCAGCGAGTCCGGCGTGCCCATAGTCCTCTCTAACCCAGACTCGGACGCCTCGAAAGCTCTGATCGATGTGGCGAGGAGGGTCGCCGGAAGGGTCAGCGTCCTCGCAGCGGGGAGGTGAGAGGGTGGAGGTCCTAACGACGCTTCCCAGGACAGGCGTGTACCGAAAGGGCGATCTGGACCTGACCGATGTGCTGAGGTCCCTCGGCGCCGTTTACTCGGACGGTCCGGTAGGTGCCGTCGCTACGTTCCTCGGCGTGGCGAGGTCCACCAGCAGCGACGGTAAGGAGGTGGCCGAGGTCTACATGGAGGCGTACGTTGAGAACGCGACGAGGGAGCTGAACAGGATAGTGCAGGAGTGCGTGGAAAAGTACTCCCTGAGGTTTGCGGGGATCTGGCACTTACTGGGGAGCTTCTCACCGGGCGAGCCGATCGTCCTCGTTGCAGCCCTCGGTCCGAGGAGGAAGGAGGTCTTCGCAGCCCTTCGGGAAATGGTCGAGCGTTACAAGCGTGAGCCAGCCCTCTTCAAGCGTGAGACCTTCAAGGACGGGACGCACAGGTGGGTTGGAGAAGAGTTCAGCGAAGTTTGATTTTCGGCACGATTTTAGAACTCAGCCTCTCGCCTCCTCGTCGCTGATCTTCAGGACCTCGTCGAGGACCGCGACGCCCCTGTCTATCTCCCTCTCAGTCGCGATCAGAGGAGGTGCGATGACGAGGTTGTTGACGTAGCCGAGGACGTAGACGCCCCTCTTCAGCGCCTCCGCCGCGAGTCTCTCAGCCATCACTGCCCTCCCCTCGTACTTGTCCTGGTAAGTGCTGAAGGGCTCTCGGGTCCTCCTGTCCCTCGTCAGGTCTATCGCCCAGAACATCCCCATGCCCCTGACCTCGCCGACAGACCTGTGCCTCTCCTCCAGCTCCCTCAGCCTCCTCTCGAGGTAACGCCCGACCCGCTCGACGTTCTCCCATATCCTGAGCCTCTTGTACTCAAGGATCGCGGCCTTTGCAGCCGCCAGCGCCACTGGGTGGGCTTCGTAGGTGTGGCCGTGGGCGAAGAAGTTCTCCTCGAAGTGCTCAGCGACCTCTTTGCTCACCGCTGTCAAGGCAAGGGGCAAGTACGATGAGGTGAGGCCCTTCGCCGTGACGAGGATGTCGGGCTTCACTCCCCAGTGCTCGACCGCGAACCACTTCCCTGTCCTGAACCACCCTGTCATCACCTCGTCGTCGATGAGGAGGACGTCGTTCTCCCTCGCTATCTCCTGAAGCCGCTCCATGTAACCGTCGGGGGGGACGATGACGCCGTTGGTTCCGACGACAGGCTCGAAGAGGACTGCCGCTACACCGAACTCGTTCTTGATCATGTGGTCTATGATCTCGACGCACGCTATGCCGCACTCCGGGTACTTGAGCTTGAGGGGGCAGCGGTAACAGTAGGGAGGTGGTGCGAAGACGACGTCCCCTGCCTTGCCGAAGTGCTCGACGAACCAACGCCTGACCTCTCCGCTCGCAGCGATAGACCCCATCGTGGAACCGTGGTAGGAGAAGTACCTGGAGATTATCTTGGGCCTGCCCGTCTTGAGCCTGGCGATCTTCAGGGCCGCCTCTATCGCGTCGGTTCCCGAGGTGGAGAAGAAGAACTTCTCGAGGTTCTCAGGGAGGACCTCCTTCAGCAGCTTCGCGACCTCAGCCTTAATTTCCGTGGTCATCGAAGGTATGATGTAAGGCAGGCGCTGGATCTGCTCGGTCACCGACTCGACGATGGCCCTGTTGGAGTACCCGAGGTTGACGCAGACCAGCATCGAGGAGAAGTCCAGTATCTCGCGGCCTGCGGAGTCGTAGAGGTAGCAGCCTTCGCCGCTGACGACATTCAGCGGCCTCCAGTCCCTCTGCTTCCTCCAGGTCCCGAAGAGGTGACGCCTCGTTACCTCTGAGACGTCCGAGTTCTGGCTCAACGTGCCCCGTTGAAACGGGGCGATTAGTAAGTTTTGGCCTGCTGACCGTCGATCGCTGCACGGTGAGACGGCACGGGCGTTGGTTCAAAGGGACGGCACGTCGTTCGGCGATGACCGCGGTCTGACTCAGTAGAACGCCCTGAGCCTGAGGCCTTGAGGGTCCATCCTCGATATCAGCTCCTTCTCCTCCTCACCGGGAAACCTCGTCCTGGAGGGGTTGCCCACCAGAAACCTGAACCCGGTGTTCTCCTTCACCGTCTCCAGGTCGGCCCATGGATGGAGCGCCTCGAGGGCCCACGCCCCCGCAGACCTGTCGAACCTGAAGACGCAGAGGTCCGTGAAGAGGTAGACCTCGTTCTTAGAGTTCCTGGCCGTGGCCGTGACGAAGTCCACCCTCTCGACCAGGTCCCTCTTGGTGTGCTTGGTCTTCCATAGGAAGAGGCGCTTGACCAGTGGGGCGATGAAGGCTGAGGCCGCACCTCCCGTCAGCCTGACCTTCGGCCTCTCGTAGGGACCGATGACGGAGAGGTTGAAGTTGGTCTCGGCGTCGATCTGGAGGGGCCCCAGGAACATCACGTCGAGCTTCCCCTGCTGGACGAGGTCGAAGGTCTCTATCATCGGCAGAACCGTTCCGAGCTCAGCCCACGAAGGGTCTCCGGTCGAGTAGGTGAGCCTGACGCTCTCGAGCTCTGGCTCATGGGCCTCCGCGACCGTCAGCAGCCTGAGCTTTTTGCCGTGGACGATCTTTGCTACTGCGACAGCCAGAATCGGTATGTGCGAGTTCAGCCCCGTCGCAACGGCCTCGCCGTCCATCAGGCGGTCCGCTATCGTGACGATCATCTGGTCAGCGAGCGTCCTCGCGTCGGGCCTTCCCGATGCCATCGCCCTCAGACCACAGCAACGTCCCTAAGACCCTTGCTCCGAGTCAACAACCCCAGGCACTCCTCACGACGCCGCCGTGGAGCTCCGATACTCTCTGGGCTACAGCCAGCCCGAGACCTGCTCTCCTCAGCGCGTTGACCCTCCTGACGTGGAACTCTTCCTGAAGCATCGTCAGCCTCGTAGCTCCCAGCGAGCGCTCCTCCTCCGTCTCGCCTCCTCCCAGCAGCGCCTCGAGATCGGGCCTCAGGTCTTCTTCGCTGAACGAGAGATATCGCAGCAGCTCAGCCCTCTCCTCCAGCTCCGAGACCACCGCGTCGTGCAGCTCCTTACGCCCTGAGAGGAGCGATGAAGCGTGGCCGATCGACGACTCGAGCACCGTCTCCTCTTCCTCCCTCATCCTCTTCAGTCCCTCCGCTTGAAGGCCTGCCTCCTCGAGCAGCGAGATGGCGAAGAGCGTTCCGAGCGAAGAGGAGATCAACAAGACGGCCCTCGCACCTTCCCCGGCTCCCAGCGCTCGCTCGATCAGCGCCCTCAGCCTTTCTGCTTCATGCTCCGACGCGGAGAGCATGATGCCCGCGTGCCTCAGGTCCGTCTCAGAGACCTCCTTGAGGCCGAGAGAGGACGCGACGGCAGCACCGACCAGCTCGACCGAGCAGGCCCTCCCCAGGACCCTCCGAGCTTTCTGCGCTGAGCGGCCCCTCACCATCTCCTCAATGCCCACCGCGCTTCCCTCCCTCGCCGTCCTCAACGCCCTCGAAAGTTCATGAAGCCCGAGGTCCTCCAGCAGCGACTCGACCGACAACCCTGATCAAGGAGGTCTGAGGTGCATATCATCGTTTCCCGGGGGACGATTTTTGACGTGGTGAGAAGCGGTGGAGGCGTGCGGACCCTGAACGGCATCGACCTCGAGAAGCTCGAGGAGGCCCTTCGAGCGGTGGATGAGCAGTGGAGGGACCCCGAGAAGAGGACGGTTTTGGGGAGGAGGAGGGCGAGGGCTCTGTGGAGGGGAGGGATGAGGTCCACCGTGAGGACCGGTTCCGGAGCGAGGTTCGAGGTCGACGAGGGCCTCGAGCCCAGCGCTGGAGAGCCTACCCCGACCTCCGTCGAGTACCTCATCGGTTCCCTCGCTGGCTGCGTGCTGCTCACCTTCGTCTACCTCGCCACGCTCAGGGGGATCGAGGTCCAGGACGCCGAGGTCTCGGTAGAGGGCGAGCTGGGGAACGTCTGCAACTTCCTCGGCCTCTCTGACGAGGGGACCCCGGGCTTCACCAAAGTCTCGCTTACACTCTACGTCAGGTCCGGCGCTGAGGAAGAGACGATGAGGCAGGTCTTCGAGGAGGCCGTCACGAGGTCGCCGGTCTACAGGACGCTGGAGGGCTGCGTCTCCCTGAGCACCTCCCTCAGGGTCTTCCGCTGACACCATATACCACAGGACCGGAGATGAACGAGGATGGAGGCCCAACAGCTGCTGATTGTATTCTCAGGCATCGCGGTCTCCACGGTCCTGGCTCTCGTGGCTGTGAGGTTGTCCATGTCGCTGGCCCGGAGGCTGAACCTCCTAGGAAGGGACGTCCACAAGCCCGGCAACGTGATGGTCCCCAAGATCGGAGGTCTGGGCATGGCAGTCTCATACTCGGTCACGCTGATGCTCCTCTCGCCCCGCGCCGACGCCTTGACGCTCACCCTCCTCGCGTCTCCCGTCCTGTCAGCCGCCATCGGCCTCTCTGAAGACTTCAGGGAGCTGAACCCGGTCCTGAAGCCGGTCCTCCTCGCTTTGCCAGGCCTCGTCGTCATCGCCCTCGGCACCTACGACCCCCATCCGTTGATACCCTTCGTGGGAAGGGCAAGGCTCACGGTCGTCTATCCGGTGCTGCTGGTGGTAGCATACTCCGTCGTCTCCAACGCCGTCAACAGCATCGACGTCGTCAACGGCTCCCTCGCGCTCTTCTCGATCCCGATCGTAGCGCTCTCGATCCCGGTCTCGTTGGCGCTCGGCGCTCCAGCACCCGTCTTGGTTGCGGAGGCCTCCCTCCTCGGGTCCCTCCTCGGGTTTTTCGTCTACAACAGATACCCTGCGAGGACCTTCGGGGGGAACGTCGGGAGCAACCTCGTCTCTGCTGCCATGGTGTCATTCGCTGTGCTCGGAGGGTTCGAGGTCTTCCTGCTGGTGGCCCTACTCCCGGCGATACTGAACGAGGCGGTCGTCATCGCGTCGATGGGAGGGCTCAAGTCGGGGAAGGAGGTCGTGAAGAGGCCTGTGCTGGTGATAAGCGGCCTCATCAGGGACAACCCGGACCTCTCAGCTCCCTTGACCATCGTCCGGATGCTCTCGACAGGCGGGCCTGTTAACGAGTCGAGGGTGGCACGGGACATCGGCATCCTCTCGCTCCTCTCCTCGTCCCTCGCCGTCGTCACGATGCTCATCGCGTGGAGGGCTTGATGGCCTTGTCCAGCCCGCTCCTGAAGATGATGGCCCTGATCCTCGTGGTCTGGCTTAGCCTTGTCGCGGTCCTCGCTTCGGTGGGCCTGATCGTCTCAGCCACTGGACAGGAGGCAGGGACCTTCGTGGGCCTGTTCAGGCTTCTGGCGGCCCTTGTCCTCTTCGCGGTCTGGGCCCTCTGGACCCTGATGCTGGTCCAGTTCTGGTACCTCCGAGTGCTCAGGCGGTGACCTCCTCTATCTCCCTGACCACGAACTCCCTCACGTCGGCAATTTTGTACGGGTCCCTCTCGACGATCGAGAGGGCCTCGCTCAGGTCCTTGGCCTCGAGGACGTAGAAGCCCCCGGAGCCGTCCTTGAACCTCCCCGCTATCACTATTCTACCCGACCTGATCAGGCCCTTGACGTACTCGAGGTGCGCGGGCCTGTGCTGTGCGGTCACCTCCGGCGGAGCCTTCGGGATCAGGAGCACGTGGAACCTTGGCACGCCTCCAGTACTCCGTTGCCAAGTGAAAAGGTTTGGGTCAGGCAGGGTGATCCCCACTTCACCGATCAGCAGTTCCGACGCTCATCATCCCCGATACCTTACGGGTGAGCGAGCTCATTAAGGACGTTCATTACTCAAAGACCTCCTTCCCGTTGATTTTGTAGGTGTGGAGAACGACGGAAGTCGTTACGGCCTTTACGCCATGCATCTTCATCAACCCCTCCGAGATCAGGGACCTGAGCCTGTGAAGGTCGTTCGCCTTGGCGGTGGCTATTATGTCGTATTCTCCTGTGACCTCATAGACATCGATGACTTTAGGCATCTTTGCTAAAGCCTCTCCAACGTCTTCAATCTTTCCCTGCTTCACGAAGATATGGAAAATAGCCCTTACGGTCAAAACCATATCCACCTTAAAAGTATCTGAAAGGCTATTAGTGTTGTGAATCCGATGATTATCATCAACCTCACCTTCCTCATCTCATTCCTGATCTCTTCCTTGGCCCTTCTTATCTCCTGTATCAGCTTCTCCAACCTGTCCTCGAGCCGTGTTAGCTCCGCATCAAGAACCTCCAAAGCGTTCGCCCTCAGCATGACTGCCGTCTTTGCCTCAACTGTACCCTCTATCATGTAGTTCCTGTTGTGGTTCTGGTTCATACTGCATCCTCTCCCTTGCTGGTCGGTGCCAACATGCTGAAAAAGCGCCGTCTTGCCCCATCTAACCTCCTGAACCAAATGAGAACTGTGTTATAGTCAAGGTCTATCAACTGCCCGCACTTGGGGCTGTGGAGCAGATGCTTCAAATAATTGTAGAAGCCGTCGCTTACGTAGTTGATGATAAATCTTTTTCCGTCATCTATTACGTGCCACGCATCCCAAGGCCTGTTGGCCACCGGCTCCATGAACTCGTCGTATTCTGAAAGGCGGAAACACGGACAGACCTTCAGTCTGGCTATTCCTTTTCACCTCTCCCAAAAAGCCTCAACAGCTCTTCGTAGCTGATGGTCTCTCCCGTGCCTCGCAACTCGACCAACGTATACTCAGGCTGATAGTATCTGACTACGCAATCCTCCGTGTAGCATCTCCACCACCAACCCTTCCCGTCGTGGACTTTAGGCCTGTTGGGAAACTTTGAACCAGAGAGAATACGCATCGTCTTCGATCACTTCAGCGAAACATTCGATGTGAATATACCTTACATCTCATCTAAATGGAAC
>Ga0080007_1054495_pt1 | contig 13271 bp, 9 predicted proteins | sample OctOCTMetagenome_FD_69210 | JGI IMG/M metagenome (GOLD analysis project Ga0080007, IMG submission 69210) | Hot spring and microbial mat streamer communities from Octopus Spring Streamers, Yellowstone National Park, USA - OCT_B (SPADES... | ecosystem: Environmental > Aquatic > Thermal springs >...
CAACGCTCATCGGCGTCTCCGACAGGCACCACGCGAGCTACGACTTCTTCGTCAGGCTACCTAAGTCCAGCTCCAAGTTCGCTTCCGTCCTGCTCGAGGTGATACCGCTCCAGCTGCTCGCCTATTACATGGCGCTCGAGAGGGGAGCCGAGATCGACAGGCCGAGGAACCTCGCCAAGAGCGTCACGGTGAAGTGATCCCCCAGCATCGGCGTCAGGGTTTTTGATCCCATGATCCTTTGATGATTGGGCGATGATGAGTGAACGTCGCGTCTGAACGGTGATTTCAGGAGTGGGGCCTGAGCCCGAAGGACCTTTGAGACCGGGCATTTCCCTCCGAACGTTATTACCGGGCTGATCACCAATTCCATCTGGGCGGGGGTAGCCAAGCCTGGTCAAAGGCGCAGGGCTTAGGACCCTGTCCCGAAGGGGTTCGTGGGTTCGAATCCCACCCCCCGCACATGAAACGTTCTAAATGTTTCTGGGAAATTTGGGAGTGAGCTTGGCTGTTCAACGCTTTAAGAATCGGAATTCAAGTTCGCTAATAGAACCTCTGCACTTCAGGGGTCACGAAAACCGTCCCGTACATGCCTTTCTCCACATGCGATTCTCGGGACGTAAGCACAAGCTCCGTGCAAACGTAATAGTAAATCCCCGGCTCCCTAAAGACGACGACCAACGTTTGGACCTCGCCAGGGTCGAGTCTGACGTTGTAGAACTTGTATCTCTGACTCTGATCGTATAGCTCAACTGCTGCGTACTTTTGACGCAACGTTTCCAATCTATTTTCAAGTTGTTCAGATCCACCGTCCACAGATCCTTCGAGAACGTTGCGGAGTTCCTTCCTTAACCCCTCCAAGTCCTTAACGATCATGAATTGGTGCTTCCCCTTCCCCCTGTTCTCTAGAACGATCCTCAGAGTTTCGCCGGCTCCGACGTAGACGGTTGGACCTCCCTGCTCACCGTTAAAGCCGAATTCCACCATGGTAAGTCTAACTTCCCGCGAACCCGGTGCAAATTGCGGGGTAAGAACTGACCAGACGAGGATCGCCGCTAAAACCGTTACAGAAACCGTCACAGCAACAACCCATAGGACTTTGCGCTTCAACAGCACCATAACGATACCAACTATTGATAAAATTTTTGAGATTACCGACCGGGACTGTCAAATTGGTATTAACTCATCTCCTGCCCTTATGATGTTATGCGTTGTTGCAATTGCAGTTACCAGTCTTCTTAGCTCTTCTTTCTTCTTCCTCCTGTCCCTCATTCCCCTTAAGCTAAGACCTGCCATGAAGAGAAATGACGGGATAGAGCTTCTCGAGAGGAGGGTACCTATGGGATCGAAATTTCAACCCTACGAAGTACGTCCTAGAGGTGTGCAGGAGAGGCCTAGACCTATCTGAGGGATGAGGACTCTTTTGGATCTCGGGGATGTGGATACGCCGCTAAACGCCCTTTTAGTTGCCTAAGGTTTGCGGCAACATAAGACAAGTAAGTAGATGCCTTTTTGTCCATCCCGGTTTCCTATTTGTCGCTGGACCATTAGCTCTTTTTTCCTCCTCTCTATAATAAATCCAGCTCCTTTAACAAGTTCAACCAATTGATTTAGAATTTCATCCTTCTCATCATGAAGCATTATAACAGCAGTTCGCCCAGGCTTCAGAACTCTATACATTTCCTTAAACGCTTTTGAGAGGAGATTACAGTAATCGTCAAACTTTTTACCTTGCTTAGGATTCACTATTATTTCTTTATCGAAGGGCATCTCTAAACCTAGCCATGCTGCAGCAAGATAACTTAGTTCGAAATACTGAACCTCGTCTGTGAACGGCGGATCCGTGATAATCATATGAACCGAGTTATCAGGCAATGGTAGCTCCTTAGCATCACAATTTAGAATTGCTAAACTTGCATCACCGCTGATAACGGGCTCAGCTGAAGTAAAGGCTGTTGCTAGCCCTTTAATATGACTCAACCTTTTCAATACGCGAGTGAATAGAAAGTAAGGATTACGTTCCACATGCACACGTGGTATCCAATAACAGTTCACCCCCCACGTTCCTCCATTTTGTCGACTCATTTTGCTTGCTTGGTAAAGTATCGATGCAAAAGCCACCAGTAGCCCGGTTCTAGTTCGTTCATCTATCCTGAGATCCTTAATATCGCTCAGAAGTGCCGCCAGAATCGTGAGATTTCTTTTAGTAAAAAGTTCTGAGATTGTATTGACCTGCCTTCTTTTCATAAAGGGTAACCCATTGGGATATCTTAAACTCCCGCTAGGAAGCTTGGCTTCAGGCTCGATCGCTTCGATATCTTTTCCATTATATCTGATTAGACGATTTCCACAATTGCATATAACTTTAGCTGCTTTAATCACATCCCCGACCCATACGAAGTACAAGGCCGGTCTTTTGGTCCTGCATTTACATGTTACTTCGTAAAGTGAGGAGTAACGTGTCCAGCTTCCTTTTAACAACTCATCTGATGCCGCCGCTAAGGCTTGAGCGTCAACACCTTCTAATTCTACTCTCGCTATGAGGGCGGCTAGCGGATTAAGGTCAGAGTAAATACATCTTCTGCCTAATAGGAGTGAAACTTTTGCTATACTACCTGATCCACCGAAGGGGTCTAAGACAATCTCTGTTGGCTGAGAAAATTTATTTATGTATGGAGCAGCTATACTCCCTGCCTTTCTTCCCCAATAACGAATCATCGGCCTCATTCTATCACCCTAATCGCTATCAAGAGGTACACTTTTATTCCATATATCATCAAATTTTTCTTTAAAAATCTTCGTCCCTTGGATGCTAAAATCGACAGTTAAGTTCTCCACATTTGATGTTAATCCTGATGATGTGAAATTGAAAGATCCTGTTAGTAACATCACACCATCTATTAGCATTCCTTTTGCATGAAATTGCTGAGAAATCCGGGTGTCTACACGAGTGTCAGCCTTTCTTAAAATTTTAAGACTTTCTTCATGGCCTTTATTAGTTATATCTTTTGTAGTGATGATGCGGATATATAAATCATTTTCTTTAGATTTCTCTATAAGCAACTCTACGACTTCAGCTGAAAGCCAGGGACTTATCAAGTCAACAGTGTATCTAGCGCTTGACAAGAATCTTTTGAACTCCTCGTACACTCCAACTTTTAACGGGAATACTTGTGTGGGTGAGTTAACCATTTGTTCTAAAATTTTTATGATATCTCCCGTAAGCCTGCTTGTTACTAAGAACGGTTGATCGAAGGGGGGATAGTTGCAACCTCGCTCAAGCATAACGCATAACTGACAGCCATCCCAGCAATGTGGGCCTCTATTAAGGAGATCGTCCATTAGATCACGAGTCGTTGGCGTCATCGCTACAACGTCTACAAGAACCCGCCTAATCGAGTTAATGTGCGGATAAACATATGGATCTTTAAAGCATCTTGTATAAGCTGCTAAGATTGCATCCACAAGGTCGTTAATTGCCTGCTTTTTATTCCTGAAGCGGTGTAGCTCGTTACCAAGGTTGTTTATAGCCCGGATAGATCTTTTTTCACAAAACTCCAAGACCGCACGAATGCCTTGATTCTCAAAACCTAGGAACTCAGCGAGTATGTTCATGTCCTGATTCGCGAGATCATGGGCGAAGCTCTTTAGATAACCGAGTCCCCCTACAGCCACCTCAAAAATGAAGATTCTAACACCTTCTTTTTGAACTCCAATTGGCTGCATTTTATCATGTTCGATATGGTATCCAAAGTCCTCCTTACCACATCCATACCTAGCACTCAACCAATTCAGAAATAGATGTGAGAAACTATGAATGAATAAAACACTAGCAAAATCTATTAGATTGTCATCAACACTCGCTTCGTTCACAGCTTTTATGATAGCTTGAGCATCTGAAGAGCTATTACTCCTCCTTTCCAAAGCAAATTTAACAACGTTGTCCAACCGCTGGAAGGCGGTGAAACCTCTCCGCTCTCTCACTAGACCATCTTCATCCAAGTATAGTTGCTGTTTCAGCCTAATCCAGCGAATAAGCGTTGGTTTACTGTTAAGCCTATCACGGATCAATTCGTTCAACGTATCCTTATTGAATTCAAACTGAATGGCGGGTGATTGTGATATTCTGAATCCAAGACCCTCCTTGAGGAAAAGAAGGGGTTGTCTAATTATTCTTGCACGTTTGGGCGAGAACTGCACCCCATCTATGAATGCAATATAACTGCCATTGGGAATGTAGGTCAGGGTAACTAGTGGCATGCTCTTGTATCTTATGGCAGCTAATGGTTCGTTTTCTTTCTTATCTATGGGTGGCTCGTATTTCTTACGTATCAGAGGATAGACGTTGTAGAGCTCGTTGTATGACATGGGGCCAAGGTAGTATTTGCAAGGGGTTCCAATGCGAGCTGGGCAATACCTTGCGATGGGGCAGTTGTCTCTCTTTGAGGAGAGTAGCACCCACCCGAAGGCGCAGTAATAGGCTTCTTTAAGTGCCTCCCAGCTGAACTCCATATATACAGGGAAGTATTCCCAGCGCCATTGACGGTCTTGTGGTTCGAATACATATTTTTCGCTCTGCTCTCTAGTTAACAGTGTAGAGTATAGCTCATAGGGCTGAACGATCTTCTTGGAAATCCCCGCCGGCAAATTAAAGTAAAATTCATCCCTTACACTTTTTGAACGCCAAGGCTGTAAATTTGTCACTCGATGATGAGCAGTTTCTGCAAGGATTAGTTCGTATTTCTCACCACGCTGCGCCCTGTGCAATTTGAAAGGTGTGAAAGTATATAACGCTTGTACGCCTTGTCTAATGACTTTCTTCTTTGAATTCAAAGCCCTACGAGGGGTCATGTCTCCTCAACGCCTACTAACTGCAGTTCAGGAGAGGGCGGCTCCAGCATCAATGAGAACCGTACTCTATTTAATAACAGCAGGTTGATAGCGTCAAAGATGTCGATGCCCTCACCTCTGACCTTTAGTTCACTCTCTAACCGCCTAAGCGACTCATATACAAGGAGTCCTGACAGATTAAATGTAGATAAGAACTTGGCCTCGTTTGGGAGTTCTCGAAGGAAACTTGCGAGTCCTCCTTCAGTCGGTCCCCCAAACGAGGTGATGATATCAGTTAATGCTTTATCAATCTTCTCAAAGCCAAATCCGTATTTTGTTCTAAATGCCTTGTTGTCATAATTCATCGTTTTGTAAAAATAAGTATTGAGAGGTTTATGGAGTCGGATATATAGATCGTCGGCATCGGGAGTTTCCTTTGATAATTTTTCGATGTCACTAGAATTTTCCTCATACCATCTTTGGATCGGATCAGCATTCCCATGACGATAAGACGACTTTGCCGTTCTTAATAGTGTAGAGCACAAGCCATACGCTCGACCGAGCAATTTCTCAAGAGACTCAAGTTCGCTTAAGACATTCTTATCAACCCCTTGGATCTTTTTTACCATACTCTTAAGCACCTTTATCTGTTGAAGTGTCTCTTGAATATTGTGTGTCTCGGACTCAACACCGTTAAGTATTTCATCCCATCTATCCTTTAATCTAGGATATTCATCTCGTTCAGAGTCTTTAATATTGTCTAAAACAGGTGAAAGAAGAGAATTGAGCTCTATAATCTGTCTTCTGAGCATGTCATTGTCGTCAAATAGACCAACTTCGGAATTGAATATAAGCAACCCTTCATTAAGTTCACTTAGGATCTCCTTGACTGCATTAATTACTGCCTGCTTGCTCTTCAAATATTCTTCACCGGCTACAAACGTTTGCTTACCTTCTAAAGCCCGCTTGTAGAGCAGCAGCGAAAGAGTATGCTGAAGTTTGATGCTTGTGCTGACCTGGCCCACCCGTGCTGGGGGAAGCAAGTTAGGGTCTACCAGCCTGCCTCGGAGATTATCGTCGAACATGTATAAAGTACTCAATGGTGATGACTGGAGAACGATTATCCCCAAAGCTACTCTTAGGCAAGTGGAGCTTCGGCCAGCTCGGCCTACTCTTTGCACGACGCCTTCAGGTGTAATCGGCAACTTATGTTGAATTATTATAGCAACATCGGATAGATCTATGCCGAGCTCAAGGGTGGATGTTGCGAGTAAATGCTTTAGAAGTCCTTGTGAAAATTGATATTCTATTCTCGCCCGTTGAGACGGAGAGAGCTCTCCATAATGTATATCGAGACTCTCTTTGTATTGCGTTAATAGGAAGCGCTCAAATGCATCTCGATCTCCCGCTATATGAGGCGGAGCCAGCGGTAACCAATTGTAGCTGTTTTCAGGGTTGTTATTTGTATTATAAATATGGTCTGTGACTTCTCTCCCTTGCCTCCTGCCTAAAATGGTAGTATGGACATAGTCTGAAATTGTAGCTATTTCGGCTACACTGTCTACGAATGTTATTGCTTTAAAATTGTGTTTATGGCACCAGAGTGTGATTGCTAAAATTAACGCTTCGGTTAGCGTTTCCACATTTGAGTCAGGATGGGGCAAAACGTATAGATAAATCATTAACCTGCGACCTGTCACTCCAGCTTTCTCTAGCGTCGTCTTATAGTCGACATGGAATATCTCATCTTTTTCGACGCCCGCCAACCTCGCGATGAAATCGAGAGGGTTGGGTATAGTAGCTGATGAGAAAACAAAACGAGGTCTTGAATGGTTAGAACGTGATGCATGTCTTAGAAGTTTAATTATATAATAAACATGTCCCCCAAAGTAGTCGGTGTACACGTGAGCCTCGTCAAAAACAATATAATCTAATCCGGCAAACAGTTTTACTGTATTAGGTGTTAGGAGTCTCCTGTACAGAGTATGGATATTCGTTACTAGAATTGTAGGCTTTTTCTTCCAAATTTCATCCTTTGAGGCTAGAATATAAGGATACTCTTTTGAGCAGATACTGCATTTTACCAAAGCTTTACCTTCTTTTATCTGTATAATTAAAGAGTTTGAACATATTACGCACTTCATCTCACGATATGTATCACCTTGTCGAATTTCATTAAGTCTCTTCGTATCTCCATCATCGATCCCAATAGTGACTTGATTCACCATATACTTGTTAACAGAGTCAACGAGGCCCAGGAATGATTGTAACTGATCCCGTTCGAGTGGTTTGCGAGGATAAACTAAAATTGAGGAGACGCCCGTCTCTCCTTCCATGCATCTTTTTATGGCTCTAATGAGTACAGGCAAAAAGAAAGCGAGTGACTTGCCAGATGCCGTAGGGGCTATGATAGCTGCTGTTGTGTATTGCAGCCTATTAGAAAGAAGTTCTTCTATAATTAGTCGTTGATAGCTTGAAAGTCCTTTATATTTGCTCTCTCCAAGAGCAGATAATATGATTCGCAATACCGATTCGTTTGAAATAAGGCTGGGTAATATTTCTTCAAACTTGTAACGTCCAAAATCTGGAACAAGTTCTTCTTTCCTTTCAATCTTATACTCAAGAGGAATAGGTCTTTGCCATTCTAGGTTTCGTATATTAACTATTCTGTAGAGAAGATCAAAATGGATGGTGCGCCAACCATAGTTGGGGTATTGAACCAAGAAATTAGAAGAGAGAAATTCTTGAGGATCAACTTTGTTCTTCATGCATACCGATTTAATTTCCTCCTCTGATAGGAATGAACGGCTGTCAGGTGGATCTCCAAGGCCGTATTCGTCAACTTTTCGCTTCTCCAGTTCCAGAAGCTCCTGATATGTGGCTACCCATGAATCATGCATGATAATCACCCTCTGGCCACGAATTAAAAAACTTTGAAAGTGGAATACACAAATCGATCACACTAAAGACAGCTTGTATGAGCTTTATCGCTTGACTATCATTTGGTACAATGCCGAATTCTTTTTTGAACAAATCTTTAATTAGAGATATGCCACTGAGTTTTGTAAAAGAGTCTGCTTTCTTATAACAGTTGTAAACTATTCTCTGTATCCTAATTAAATTATTTTTATTAATCGGACCTTTTAAATTGGAAAGGAAGCACTCTAATAGGGCGGGATGGAAATATATGAAAAACTGACCATCTAAATCGTAAACCCCTAGTAGTGAGAGTAATACTTTTAGTCCTTCTCTACTCTCGACAAGTTTTAAACCGAGCTCATTCGTATGACTGTAAGGAAATTGGCGGAAAATCTTCGCTAGATACTGTTTAAATTCATCGGAGGTTAGGGTAAAATAGAAAGGATCTTTTGATCTAAGATAGCATACACGTAATATTATAGACGTTATAGTTAGAAGTAGACCATAATTTTCTCCTCCTAAGACTTTGACAGATTCAAATGGATATACCGTATAACGAACATATGGCCTCTGCTCATTTATCGTAGGAGCGTTTAATCTTATGTCCTTTACAAAAACCACTTCATGAAAAGATTCACTACTCATCAGTTGATCAATATATTCCTCAGGAACATCAACAAGAATATGCTTCAAATTAAAATTGCGATCAATTATAGAAGCCTTAACATTAAAAACTTTCCTTTCCTCAATTGGTTTTATACTCCTCTTGTCTATACTACAAAGGGTCTTATGTATTGTTAAGATCCTAACTGTCCTGTCCCCAATCAGTATAAAGGGACTTTCAAACCAAACCTCGTTTGCATCAAGAATTGGGGGCATGAGCGAGTTGAAAAGGTAGCAAATCCCGCATCGCTCAAGTTCATCCCCCCTCTGAAATAGAAAAGCACACTTTGGCCAACAAATGTTTGAAGCCGATACCTCAACGGAAGCTGGATTGCTCGTCTTGAGGATAAAATTAGCCAATTTAAGGTTTTTTAGGTCTTCAGTTGAGAGGTACGGAACTTGTTCTCCCCAATATAATAATGTCATTTGTTGATCAAGCGAAAAACTGAAAGCTGGAAGAAACGAGACACTCCTATTCAAAAGATAATAGTTATACCTTACACCAGTACCGATAAGATGCCGTTGTATCGATATAGGAAACACCTTCCCCATCTCGTATACAAAGAAAAAAGAATTTAAACTAGCATAATCATTATCAGATTTGAATCGAATATATGACTCGCCCTCGATGACTGACAATCTCGTTTGCAACTCTAGTTTTTTTAGTATCGTGTGAACATATGCAAGCCTTCTCTTATAGCCCATCCAAATACTGGAATAGTTTTTGATTATATTATCCATATGGATTTCAATTGCATTTTTGCTAGACTCTTCAGCGTCTGAGGGGGTTGGGATTCTGTTTCCACCTAACCGACCCCTCACTGACGTAGACTTAACGAAAGCGGCTAATAAGCTTTTTAGGAAAGGAGTGACAAGGTTTAACTCAAGCCTATTAGGATCTCTGCCTTATGGCCTAATTCCTATGGTTCGATTTTCCTCTCTCCGTCTGGAGCCCGGTTTTCTACGTCATTAAGGCTCTCAAAAGCATGTTGTAAATGAAGCCTTGATCGTCAGCTCTGAGTCCATCCATCTCGGCTTCCTGGCGAGGAGATGTTCTCCAGCAACGCTTTGAACCTAATTGCAGTCTCAACCGGCACTGACAAGTTTTACTTAAGCCTTTTATGATTGAAGGTCTTTGGCCTCCTCCATCTCCCTCAGCCCATGCACGTCATCGACGTCCTACTGGACTCATTCACCAGGCTCTTCAGACATCACACGTACTCTCCTTTAGAGAAACTCTATTGTTCTATGGGCTTGGGAATGACTTACTTCCATGAGAACTTCGGAAATAGGAACAAAATAGAGAGGTTGTTCAGGGAATTGAAGAACAGGACGAAGAGGTTCTACAACAACGTGAATTCGAAGACGTTGAAGAGCATAGAGGAGATAGCGACGGCGGTAGCAATTGTGCATAACCTCGTAAGGATAGGAAGAGGGGAGGTAATACCAACTTGACAGTACCAGAGACCGATCCCAAAAGTCTTAAGTAAAACTTGTCAGTACCGCCCCGGAAATGCGAAAGACCCTTGCAGTGCCGACACACCACTATATCCGAAAGCTCATACTATGTCCATCTCTTCTCTCAATTCCGGGTCTACGCCGTTGCGCCTCATGAACGTCGTCCAGATCTTCCTAAAGGTGCTCGAACAGTGATCGCTTCCGAACCTCCTCTTCACGCTCAGACTCGGTGTGTTGTACGTCATCGGCTCTGTGTCCTCGAGCTGGTCGAGCATGTAGCCGTCGAGGATAGTAATGTAAGCCTTCTTTGCCTTCCGGATGAATGTCGCGGGATCTTTGATGTGTTCGAGGACCATCAGCTCTCGGTTCGGGTAGCCCTCGGCGTCGGTGTGGTAAAGCCTCATGGCTTCCAGCGCCTCTCCGACACTCTAGCCCGATAGCGCTATGAACCCCAGAGCCCCTCGATAACGGTCCGATGAGCCGATCACCTTCCTAGCCTTGTCGATGAACGATGAAATAAGTCTGTGACGTCAGGCTCGAGAGGACGTAGCTAATCTCCCTCGAGCATTTGAGCCCATTTGCATTGTTGCCTCGCTAATCGCCTTCCCCTGTCCCTCATGCCTAAGACGCGAGCTAGCATGCGGAGCGCCGTCATCACGTCCAGCCGCATCCTCGGCTTCAGGACCATGAGCTCGGAGGCGTCTGAGGTCAGGAGGACGTGGCGATAGCACCTCAATCAAAGAACAGACACCATCCAGTCCATTTCGGGCTGTAGTCGCGTATACGACCTCCTCGGCATAATCCCAGTCAATCGCTGAGCCGTCTGAATATACTCCAACACGTTGATCGGGAGTCTTGTGTTCGGCGCGGAATAAGGTATTACGTTCTTCGGGTTCGCATCAGAGAAGGTGAAGCTTTTTATCCAAACGCAAAGATCGTCGTCTGAGGTCGGTCAGACGGCCGGCCTCATGGGAGACCGGGCCGCCAGGATTGGCGGCTACGGTTTCCCAGTCCCTAGGGCGAAACCCTGGGGGCGTTAAGGGAGGCGGTGGGGACGCCGACGAAAGCCGGCGCGGCACCGCCGCGTCGTGGCCTCCCGGATGAGGGAGGTAGCGGCCCTGGACCTCCCTTGGTCCGACGGGAGCTTCCCCTGGAGGGGCGATGGATAGGATAATCCATCCACCCCTCTCCCGAAGAGGGACGGCGGGAAGCGGCGCCCGCCCATAGCCCCAGGATGCCGGGGCGGCAGGGGAGCCCCGGATGGGAGGGGCAGAAGGGGCGCCCCGAGGAGAGCGAGTGCCCTAAGCTCTCCCGGTAAGCAGACGAAGGGCGGAAGGGAGAAGAAGGCAGAAGACGAGGAAAACGGAGCCCATAGACGCAGACGCACCCCCGGGCTAGAATCCCGGAGCACCCAATTCACGTTAATGGGTGCTGGGGACCGGGGGTGGGTAGTTGCGCCGGGACCTTCCCCAGCTACCCTAAAGGGATCCCGGACGTTCAATGTGGCGGCCGGCGGGTGTACCCGCATCATCCCGACAGGGATGGTGTGAGGGGCCGGAGCTGTCCCGACAGGGATAGCTATGAGGGCCCCGCCGCCCGACAGGGTAGGCAGGGCTAACCGCCGACCTCTCCCGTAATTGGGAGGGGGAAGTGGGGCAGATGAGGGGGTCCTCAGTGTGGAGGTCCTTTGAGCCCCTGCCGCCATAAGTGGTCTGGAGGACCGCGGCCCTGCGGCTCATTGCCTCGACAGGGGTTCCCCGACAGGGGAAGCCGCTAATACCCCGACAGGGGGGCTAGCGGTTCTCCGGACACTCGACAACTACCAGATGTTTACTGGATGATTTTCAGATGCGCTCTCTCACCACATCCCCGGGCAAGGCCGGCCTCTCGGGCTAAGCGGGGGATGTGCATCCCGGGTCGATGGCGCGGCGTGCAGGGGTCCCCCGGTGGTGAGGGAGCGGGATAGTCCAAGCACTCCGTCCCATAGGATCCCGGGTCCTATCGGGATGGAGCAGACGATTTCAGGTGAATCAGACGTTCAGAAAACGAGCGAAACCCTGCTGACAACCTCCTCCCCTCCAAACCAACCTCCAGATGTCTCAATTTTTTGAAGCCACCGGCCCTGCTTGGGGTCAATCCCCGGGCGGGGCCGGTAGGCTCCGTCTGGGGGCTGGCCCCGGGCAGGTGTGGGCGCGCTGGGACCTTTCCCGATGACCCTCCTGGCCCAGCCTCGCGGGAGATAATCTCGCGGGGTCCGGTGGAGGCCGAGGGAGAATTAGGAGGTGAGAAACTATGTCCCAGACTCCAGGTTTCTGCCCGGAGGGGGAGGAGGTTAAGAAGATGGAGGTCAACACCAATACGAAGAAGAGGGGGCCATACCTACCCAGAGAGCTACGGATAAAAATTTATAACGACGTCATTGCCCTTCGTCAACAAGGGCGGTCTTACAATGAGATCAGAATGATAATCCGACAAAAGTACGGAGTTTGGATATCCAAAGCAATAATAAGCCAATGGGTACGAGGACTGCATAGTCCATACAACGGAAGGAGGATACCTTCGATAGAGATGTTAGAACCTTCTGAAGATCTGGCTTACATCGTCGGCGTGGGGCTTGGTGACGGGACTGTATATGTGAAGAGAGGCATTCGCGACGCATTTATGAGGCACAATTTATACCTCAAAGCGAAAGATAAGGAGTTCGTTGAGGAGTTCGCCATACGCGTAGGCAGAGTGCTAAATAGGCCGCCACTCAAGGTCAGGTTCAAAAGATCGACAGGATACTATTATGTCGAAGTCGAGTCCAAGACGCTCTACGAGCTGTTAAAGAAGCCAATCGACATTGAAAAGATTAGGAAATACGTCGAACACTGCGAAAGGTGCATGGCAATGTTTCTCAGGGGCTTCTTTGATTCAGAGGGAAGCGTTAACAAGAATGGATACGTAACCGCAATCAACACCAATTACGAACTAATGTTATATGTACAAGAACTTCTGAAGAGGCTCGGCATAGAGACGACAGGGCCGTGGCCTTCCAGAAGACAAGGGACGCCACTTTATGATCCTAGGAGTGGAAAGGTATACACGCGCAAGAAGGATTGTTACAGAATCTACGTCCGAGCCGAAGGCAACGCGGACTTCTACCGCATTGTCGGCTTCACGATTCTGAGGAAAAGGGCGAGACTCGAGGCCTATCTGAAGCGGAGAGGAATACCTCTACCCACCCTCTAGTTCCCTCTTTTGCATGCTTATCCATTTTATGCGTCTATGGGCTCCGATTTATTGATAGCGGGCCCGGCGGGATTTGAACCCGCGACCTACCGGTTAAGAGCCGGCCGCTCTGCCTGGCTGAGCTACGGGCCCACCGTCCCGACCGCAAGGGACGCCAACATCCACACTCCGAG